>SXGS01031699.1_pt1 | contig 13759 bp, 13 predicted proteins | sample 3174681 | NCBI WGS metagenome assembly SXGS01 (sample SAMN11356861, study PRJNA531348) | freshwater metagenome | isolation source: freshwater sample F1-80 | place: China: Fuxian Lake, Yuxi | collected 2017-12-25
AGCGGGCGCTGCAGGGTGATGGCGGCATTGACTGCCAAACGGAGGTCGTCAGTGGCGACGTAGTTCTTGGAGCCTTCGAAGCGCATGGCAAGAGGGAAAGTGATGGAGGAGAGCATGCGATTATAGAGGAACCCCCGTCCGGTGATTCGCAGCGCCACCATGGCATCCGTGAGTGAAGGCGAGACCGCAATCGCAGAGGGGATATGCCTTATAATTCACAGTTAATTCGCCCCTTTTGCCCTCACTTTCTTTTTCTCATCATGAAAAACGTTCTTCTTGCCGCCCTGCTGAGCCTTTGCTCCACAGCCGTGCTGGCGCAAGGTGCGTCCATGGGTGCCACCCGCTCCGGCGGCAAGGCGGCCATGTGCATCGGCTGCCACGGCATTCAAGGCTACAGAGCGGCTTATCCGCATGTTTATCATGTGCCGATGATTGGCGGGCAGAACGCCAAGGCGATCGAAGCCGCGCTGAAGGCCTACAAGGCCGGTGAGCGCAAGCACCCCACCATGGTGGCCATTGCTGCGACACTCTCGGACGCTGACATTACGGAGCTCGCGGCTTATTACGGAGGGGCCGCGAAATGACGAAATTCAATCTCAAGGGCCTGATGGCAGTCCTCCTGCTTGCGTTCGTATGTGTACCGGTGGCGCAGGCGCGCGGCGACGCCGAACGCGGCAAAGCCAAGGCCGGGCAAGTTTGTGCGGCCTGCCATGCGCAAGGCGGCGACTGGAACAAGACACTGCAGCCCGAGTACCCGAAGCTGGCCGGTCAACACTATGATTATCTGGTGACCGCTCTCAACGCCTACAAACAGGGCGACAAGTCGGTTATCGGCCGCAAGAACGCCGTGATGGCGCCGATGGCAGCCGGGCTGTCAAAGCAGGATATCGAGGATCTGGCGGCCTTCTTTTCCACGCTGCCAGGAGATCTGCGCCTGAAGCGCTGATCGTTGCGGGCCCCATGCGGGGCAAGCCAGAACAAAAAGCCGGCCTGATGCCGGCTTTTTGTTGCCTGTAGAGTTCAGGGCGCGCAGATTCAAACGACCCCAAGCGGCCCCAAGCGGCCAACAACGCTCAGGGGCCGCGGCGCCCGGTCTTTGCCAGGGCGGTCTTGATCTCGGCAATCGCCTTGTCAATCTCGTCATCAGACCACGAGTCTGTCGGGGCATCGGCTTCCGGCAGGTCCATTTGCGAGTTGAAGGTGCCCGGCGGCAGCGTCAACGTCGAGACGGCGTCGCTGACGACGGCAGTGTCGTCCCAGTTCATGGCCACGGCCGAAAGGTTGTCCGCATCGGCGCCGGCGCGCTGCTCCGCTTCGTCCATCAATTTGCGTACGGCTGCAGGTAGCCCCTCAGTCAGGAAACTGGTGGCCAGCAGGCGCGACGGCACCGGCCCCCAGACGCCGTCACTGCACAGCAGCATGGTATCGCGCGGCTCCATCGCAAACTTGCCTGAAAGCTCGATTTGTGGCGGGATATGCGCGCCCAGGCAATTGAAAATCTTGTTGCGCTCCGGGTGCACGGCTGCTGCTTCCTCTCGCACCAAACCCTGATCCACCAGCTGCTGGATGCGCGAGTGATCCTTGGTCTGGGCGACTGCCTGGCCGTTGCGCAGGATGTACAGGCGCGAATCACCAACGTGTGCCCATACCGCTGAGCCATTCTGAATTACTGCAGCCACTATGGTCGTGCGTGGGGTTTCCAGCAGGGCTGCCTTGTCGGTATGGCTGAGAATCGCGTTGTGGGCCGACAGGATGCCCTCGTGAAGGAAGCGCAGGGGGTCCGGTAGCCGCGGCCGTGCTTCGACCTGGAACTTGCGACCCAGCGTATCAACGGTGATCTGCGCGGCAACCTCGCCATTGGAATGCCCGCCCATGCCATCAGCAACCACAATCATCAGGGCATCGCGGGAGTAGATGTAGCCGACGCGATCCTGGTTGTACTGGCGCTTGCCCTGCCGGCTCTCCTGGAAAATTGAAAATCTCATTTCGCGCCTCCTTCAGGGCGAGGGGCGATGGCGGACTTGTTTTCAGGATGTACCGGCTTGTCTGCTGGTTTGTCAGCCGGTTTGGTGATATCCTCGAACAGGCGTTTGAAGCCGGTCAGCACAGACGGCTTTTCAGTTACCGGGGGGCGGTTTTCAATCAGCGCCTTCTGCAGGCTGAAGACGCTCTGGGGTCTTTTCAGGTGGTCAAGCAGGAGACACCAGTCAATAATCGATAACAGTTCCTGCGAGTACTTGCCCTTGAAGATCTTGGTGCAAGGCTGCATCCGGTCTTTCTCGAGGCGCAGGTCGGCTGCCTGGGGCGCCATGCCGGACAGGCAAGCGAACAGGGTGGCGCCGATCGAGTAGACGTCCGACCAGGGGCCGAGCACTTCGCGATTGCGGTATTGCTCGGGCGCCGCAAAGCCGGGCGTATACATCGGGTTGAGCTTGGGGGCATCGGCGATCAGCGTCTGGCGCGCGGCGCCGAAATCGAGCAGCAGCGGAATACCGTCATTCCTGATGTAGATGTTGGCCGGCTTCAAGTCCAGGTGCAGCAGCTTGTTGGTGTGAACTTCACGCAAGCCGTTCAGCGCCTGCACAAACACGTGGCGGATGAAGTTTTCCTTGATCTCGCCCTTGCGTTGCAGGATATGTTCCTGCAGGGTGCGGCCGCGCTCATACTGCATGACCATGTAGACGGTTACGTTGGCGCGGAAGAAGTTGACCACGCGCACGATGTTCGGGTGGGCAATCCGCGCCAGTGCACGTCCTTCCTCAAAGAAGCACTTCATGCCGTAGCGGAACAGGTTCTGGTGTTCCGGGGAAATCGTTGGCACCACCTCGCCACGGCCGCGCAGGGACAAGCCGGCGGGAATGTATTCCTTGATGGCCACCGGGGCGCCGTACTCATCGTAGGCCAGATACACGATGGAAAAGCCACCGGACGCAATGGGCTTGGCGACGCGGTAGTTCTCGAGAATCGTGTTTTCCGGCAGTGCCGAATTGGACTGGGCAGCCATCTGCTTCCTGTTGCGGATCCGGCGTTCCCCGTTCACGTAGTCGCAGGGAATCTATAATCCGGAGTCAAACGCATTCTAATCAAAGAATGCACATCCTAGGTTCCCCGATGATTTCCTCCATGACCGGCTACGCGACAGTGTCGCGTGAACTGCCGTACGGCATTCTCAACCTTGAGTTGAAGAGCGTCAATTCGCGATTTCTGGATTTGATGTTTCGTCTGGCCGATGAGGTGCGCGCGCTCGAGCCGGGCTTGCGCGAAATCCTCACGGAACGCGTGGTCCGCGGCAAGGTGGAGGTGCGGCTGGGGTACAGCAAGGACGGCCAGGCGGGTCCCTCGCGCGCAGGGCGGCCCCTGCAGCTCAACGAGGAGGCGGTACGCCGGCTCGGCGAGGCCGCCGGTCAGGTGAAGCAGCTGCTGCCACAGGTAATCGACTTGCGGGTGATGGAAGTGCTGCATTGGCCGGGCGTGCTCGAAGATGCCGTGCTCTCGCCGGACCAGATGCGGGAAACGGGGCTTTCAATGATGGCGCAAGCCATGGGCGAATTTGTTGCGTCGCGCACCCGCGAGGGCGCCAAACTGGCCGCCATGCTGGAAGAACGGGTCACCGGGGTGGCCGAGCTGGTCAAGAAGATTGAACCGCTCATGCCCCAGGCCGTTGCCGAGCACCAGGCCAAGCTGACGGCGCGCCTCAAGGATGCGCTCGGCTCTGCCGACGACGAGCGCATTCGCCAGGAAGTCTCGATGTTCGGCATCAAGATCGATGTGGCCGAGGAATTGTCGCGGCTGGGCGCCCATTTATCCGAAGTGCGCCGCGTCTTGGGCAAGGGCGGCGCCTGTGGCAAGCGGCTCGATTTCCTGATGCAGGAACTGAACCGGGAAGCCAATACCCTCGGGTCGAAATCGGTTTCCTCCGAAGTCTCGGCGGCGGCCATGGAAATGAAAATCCTGATCGAGCAAATGCGCGAACAGGTCCAAAACATCGAATAGCACCGGCCACATACGACATGAGCGGCTCCTTGATCATCGTGGCGGCACCTTCTGGGGCGGGCAAATCGAGCCTGGTCAACGCCATGCTGGCCCAGGACGAAAATCTGGCGCTGTCAGTCTCCTTTACCACCCGGGCGCCGCGTGCCGGCGAAGCGAACGGCCGCGATTACCACTTTGTCGAGCGCGCCGAGTTCGAAGCCAGGCGTGCCGCCAACGAGTTCCTTGAGTGGGCCGAGGTGCACGGCAACCTGTATGGCACATCGCGCCGCTGGATCGAAGAGGAGATGCGTGGCGGGCGGGATATCGTGTTTGAAATCGACTGCCAGGGGGCGGCAGCCGTCAAGCAGCTGTTCCCGGATGCCGTGCGCGTGATCATCTTGCCGCCTTCACGCGCCGAACTGGAGCGCCGCCTGCGCACCCGCGGCACCGATGGCGACGCTGAAATCGAGCGCCGCATGGTCAATGCGGACGAGGAAATGCGGCGGGCCGGGGAGTTCGACTATGCTATCATCAACTCAACGTTTTCCGAGGCTCTCGAGCAGTTGCGCGCGGTCGTTGTTGCAGCGCGGGCAAGAGTGAAAAAAGCGGCCGAGCGACACCCGCAGGCCTTTCGGGAAATGGGCATTCCGCTGCCGTAGGGTTTCGTTCTCAAAAACCGGCAAGCGCCTTTCCTGCAAGCGCATTTACCGTAAAAGCACCCACACCATGGCACGTATTACCGTTGAAGATTGTCTCCAGAGGATTCCCAACCGATTCCAGTTGACGCTTGCCGCAACCTATCGCGCGCGCCAGTTGGCTCAGGGAGCCGCGCCCAAGCTTGACGCCGGCAGGGACAAACCCACCGTGACGGCATTGCGCGAGATCGCTGCCGGCCATGTCGGGTTGGAGATGCTCAAGCGCGTGCCGACGTAACGCACGTCTGGCCGGCGGGTGACGTGACATGGGACCGCGCCCGCGCTCAGCTGCCAGTGCCAAAGTTGTCGACCTGTCGACCGCCCGTAATCGCTTAAATACTCAGGATAGCCAGCGCGCCCCAGCCCGCGCGGACGAGCGCGTCCTGCCGCCGGCCGGCGCTGCCGACCGTTCCTCCGGTCTTTCCTCCGACCTTTCGTCTGACCTGTCGTCGAAGGCCACTCAGTGCGAAGCCTTCCTGACCACCGTCGGGGCGTATCTTAAGCCTGCCGACGTCGAGCGGATCAGCGCTGCCTACGCCTTTTCTGATTCGGCCCACCAGGGCCAGATGCGCGCCAGTGGCGAGGAGTACATCACCCACCCGCTCGCCGTGGCCGGCATCTGCGCCTCCTGGAAGCTGGATGTGCAGGCGCTGATCGCCGCGCTGTTGCACGACGTGGTCGAAGATACCGGCATCACCGTCAAGGATGTGGCTGACAGCTTTGGCGCGCCGGTCGGCGTGCTGGTGGACGGCTTGTCCAAACTCGACAAGATCGAGTTCGAGAGCCACGAGGATGCCCAGGCCGAGAATTTCCGCAAGATGCTGCTGGCAATGGCGCGCGATGTCCGGGTAATCTTGGTCAAGCTTGCCGACCGCTTGCACAACATGCGTACCATCGGTTCGCTGCGTTCGGAAAAGCGGCGCCGCATCGGCCGTGAGACGCTTGAGATTTATGCACCGATTGCCCACCGGCTGGGCTTGAATCAGGTCTATCGCGAGTTGCAGGACTTAAGCTTCGCCAACCTGTATCCGATCCGTTTCGCCGTCATTTTCAAGGCGATCAAGGCGGCGCGCGGCAATCGCCGCGAGGGCGTCAACCGCATCCTTGAAGCGATCCAGAAGGCGCTGCCGGAAGCAGGCATCGGCGCCCAGGTGTTTGGCCGCGAGAAGCATGTCTACGGTATCTATCGCAAGATGGCGAGCAAGAGGCTCACCTTCTCGCAGGTGCTCGACGTCTATGGATTTCGCGTGGTCGTCAAGGATGTCGCGACTTGTTATCACGCATTGGGCGTACTGCATGCGCTCTACAAGCCGGTGCCCGGCAAGTTCAAGGACTACATCGCGATTCCCAAGGTCAACGGCTATCAATCACTTCACACCACCCTGATCGGGCCGTTTGGCACGCCGGTGGAGATCCAGGTGCGCACGGCAGACATGCATCGGGTGGCCGAGGCCGGCGTGGCCGCGCACTGGCTGTACAAGAGCGATGATGCGGCCATCAACGATGTGCAGCGCAAGACCCACCAGTGGCTGCAGTCCCTGCTCGACATCCAGAACTCATCGCGCGACCCGGCCGAGTTCCTGGAGCACGTGAAGGTTGACTTGTTTCCCGACGAGGTCTACGTCTTTACCCCCAAGGGCCGCATCATGTCGCTGCCGCGCGGCGCCACCGCGGTCGATTTCGCCTACCTGGTGCACACCGGCGTGGGCGATGCGTGCGTGGGTTGCAAGATCAACAGCGAGCCGATGCCGCTGCGTACCGAACTGAAAAACGGTGATCTGGTTGAAATCGTCACTTCGGTCGGCTCGCAGCCGAACCCCGCCTGGCTGGGCTTCGTGCGCACCGGCAAGGCTCGTGCCCACATTCGCCACTACATGAAGACGATGAAGTTCGAGGAATCCGCCGCGTTGGGTGAGCGCCTCCTCGGCCAAGCGCTGCGGGCGGTGGGGGTCAACGACATTGAACTCGATTCGGCGCGATGGGACAAGCTGCTGCGTGATACGGGCGCCAAATCGCGCAGTGAATTGTTTGCCGACATTGGCCTGGGCAAGCGGCTCGCTGCGGTGGTGGCGCGCAAGTTCCAGACCGGGCAGCCGCTCGGTGAGGACGGCGAAGGACGCGAGTTGCGCCCCGCGCCCGTGGTGATTCGCGGTGCAGACGGCATGGCGGTGCAGCTCTCCACCTGCTGCCGGCCGATCCCCGGTGATCCGATTGTCGGCCTGATCAGCAAGGGGCAGGGTCTGGCGATTCACACCCATGATTGCAAGCTGATTGCCAAGCTTCGCCGGCGCGAGGCGCATGATTGGGTTGATGTCGAGTGGGATCCGGAGCCGGACCGGTTTTTCTCGGTGTCGATACGCGTCATCGTCGCCAACGGCCGCGGCATCCTCGCCAAGGTGGCGGCGGCGCTCACCTCTGCCGATACCAACATCACCAATGTGCACACCGAAGATGATGAATCGGGCGACTACGCCAACATGGAATTCGCCATTGAAGTGTCGGACCGGCCGCACCTGGCGCGGGTGATGCGCAGTCTGCGCCGCCTGCAGGAAGTCATCCGCATCATTCGCGTCAAGGCCTAGGCCGCGCGCCAGGCTGGCGTCGTCGTTACCTTTTGCCTGCCCCGCGCTGACCTGCCATGCCGCCAGGAATGGCTCCCACCAACGGTTTCCATGATGTGCCCGCGCGCAGTGCTGCCGTCATCGGGGCCGGCCTCGCGGGTGCTGCCGTGTGCGCGGAGCTCTGCAGTCGTGGCTGGCAGGTGGAGCTTATTGATGCAGCGCCGGCTCCGGCGTCGGGCGCTTCCGGCAATCATGCGGGCGTCTTCCACCCGCTGATTGCGCGCGACAACAACCGTCTGGCGCGTCTTACGCAGCTGGGTGTGAAGCGAGCCATCGAGGTCTGGCGGCAGCGCGAACGGGCCGGGCATGCCATGTCCTGGTCTTGTGAGGGCTTGCTGCAAATGGCGCGTCAGACCGGGCGCACCGCCGGGCAGGACGCCGGCGAGGTGCTGCGCGCCGCCGGTGTGGACCCTGACTACGCGCGAGCCGTCGATGCGTTCGCAGCGAGCCGGCTTGCGGGCCTGCCGGTCACTGATGGTGGTGTCTGGTTCGCGGAAGGCGGGTGGGTGCAACCAGCTTCGCTGGTGAAGGCACAACTGGCAACCTGTGGCGCGGCCCTGGTGCAGCACCTCGGCCGCACTGTGGCTGCCGCAAGGCGTGAAGGGCAAGGACGCTACCAAACCTGGGTACTGATGGACACCGAGGGCCAGGCGATATCGCGCGCGCACTGCGTCGTGCTGGCCACCGGCGCTGATCCCAGGCTGGCACAGGTTTTTGGGCAGGTGTCGTGGCCCTTGACCGGCATGAGCGGCCAGCTTTCCTACCTGGCTGCCGACATCTTGCCGGCGCCGCGCATTCCGCTGACCCGCGATGCTTACGTGCTGCCCGCCATCGACGGCTGGGTGGTCACTGGCGCAACCTACCAACCTGCCCAGTCAGATGATGGCCCCCCTGGAGGTGCGCTTGGCGGTGAACCTGATCGTAGTTATCAAGGCGGGTCGACTGCCGCCGGGCATCGCGCCAATCTGGCCAAGCTGGGCCAGATATTCGCAACCAAACTCCCCGAGGTCGATGCCGACCGACTGGCTGGCAGGGTCTCGACACGCGCTGTGACCCCGGATCGCTTGCCGTTGCTCGGCCAATTGCTCAATGAAGGCGCGCTCGATGTCAGGCGGGTAGCCTTGCACGGCCACCATCTGGCCGACCTGCCGCGCCTGCCGGGCGTATTCGTTGTCGGCGGCTTTGGCTCGCGAGGCATCACGTGGGCCGAACTGGCGGCCCAACTGCTGGCCGCGATGATGGAAGGACAGACGTTGCCGCTATCGGACGATCTGGTGGAAGCGGTCGATCCGGCGCGGTTCCGGTTGCGCGCCTTAAGGCGCGCAGTGGCGCCGAATTCAGCTAGGGGCGGGCGGGCCGGCTAGACCATCGCAACGAGCACGCTGCACTCGGCGATGTCCACCAGATTCTTGCCAACCGAGCCGCGCCACCAGCGCTCGGCCCAGGATTTGGCGCGGCGGTGGCCCACGCAGATCAGTTCGGCCCCCACGGTCTTGGCGCGAGCGCCAATTTCATCCAACGGCTCGCCGTTGGCGAGAGTCCCTTCAGCAATGCAGCCACGCGCCTTCAGACGGGCGATGCCTTCGTCCAGAATCGCCTGAAAACGCTTCTTTTCCTGCTCGAAATCGTTCTCCATCACCATGCCTTCCACCACCATCATGCCGGCGTAAAACGGAATCACGGCCAAGAGATGCACCTCTGCCTTCAACAACGCGGCGAGGTCGGCACACTCCACCAGGGCTTTGCGCCCCTCCTCGGATCCGTCATAGGCGAGCAATATTGTTTTGTACATGCGTGTCTCCTTCGCAAGGGGTGAATGGCGCAATCAGTATACCCGTGGCATGAACCGGCGCAAGCGCCCGGAAACCGCTTCGCTCTCGGCCCTCAGAGCGCACGTTTCAACCGGCGATAGCACCGGCGTGCATGGACCTCCTGCGGTGGCGTTACAGCTTGCCGACAATGGCGGCCAGGCGCGCGCCATCCACGGCGCCTGACGTTGCGCACAACTCCAGAAACAGCTCCTGCGGGTCGCGCTTGGTGGCGCGATTCTTCAGCGTCTGCGACAGCAGTAGCATCTGGCGGGCACGGCGGGCACTGTCGTCGCTGGCAGGGGAGGGCAAGCCGAGCGCCAATTCCAGGTCGATCATCAGTTCGCGGCGGCGGCTATCGGCCGCCGGGCCGGGTTTGCCCTGGCGCACTGCGAGCAGGCGCGCATTCAGGCCGGCATGGCTGGCGTGGCGTGATTCGCGCTTCTCTGCCAGCTGGTTGACCGCTTCCAGTGTTGTGGTGTCGAGTGCATCCGGCATTCCGGGTGACGCCGCAAGGGCAGTCTCTGCTGCCGCCAGTGCGACATCCAGCGCAACAAGCGAAGTCCATACGCCACGCGCCGCCGCGCGTTTGAGGTCCGCGATGCGGGTGCGCACGGCCTGCACCGCTTCATCATGCTGACGCTCCAGTTGCCGATCCGGTGTGTCGTTGCGCTGGCGCCAGCGCGTTTGCAGCGCCGTGAGTTGCGTCTGTAGTGCTTGTGGATCAGCGGTGTCGTCTTGCACGTCGGCCAAGTTGCGGACCTCGCGAATTTCGTCAGCGGTCGCCGCGCGCAGCGCCTGGGTGCGCGCCTTGCCAGCCTCGCGGGCGGCGCCACGCATCTCGAAAATGGTGTTGCCGAGAGCGCGAAAACGCTCCCACATGATCTGCTCTTCCTTGCGGCCCAGGGCCAGGGGCGACACGCGCTGGTTCCACTGCTTCTGGCATTCCTGGGCCACGCGCATGGCTTCCTGCAGCGCCGGCCACGGGCGCTCGTCGCGATCCATGGTTTCCGGTTGCTCGGCTGCCCCCTTGGCACGCGCGGCCTCCACTTGATCCATCAGGCCCTGGCGGCGATCGCGTTCGCGCGCGCGTTCCGCGTCAAGCGAGGCATCGAGTGCCTTGGCCGCAGCATCAAGCCGCGTCTGCATCGGTTTCAAGGTCTTGCGATCAGCCGGCCCCGCTTCATACCAGGCACGCACGGCGCCGCCACGCTCGGCGGCAATGGTCTTCCAGTCGGGCGCATCCGACTGGGCGTTGGCGAGCAAACCTTCCACCTTGGCCAGTGCGGCTTCACGCGCCTTCAGGTGTTCGCCACGCTCGGCTGTCTTGATTGCGCGGTACAGCGTTACCGTTTCATAGGCCTTGTTGGTGGCCGCGTGGAATTCATCCCACAGCTTGCGCGGGGCGCCGCCGGCTTCGGCATCAATCGCCTTCCACTCCGTTTGTAACGCCTGTACTTCCTGGCGCAGCATGTCGATGCTGAGCGAGAGTTCGGTCAGCTTGTGGGCGCGCGCCATCAGTTCGGCACGGCGCGTGCGCGCCACATCGCGGGCAAAGCCTTCCAGCTTGAGCACTTCGGTTTCGACGCCGTGAAACCGTGCGCGCCAATTGCCCGGCAGGTGTTCGGCGGCGGCGCGGTGTTTACGGATGTCTCCTGCTGCTTTCAAGGCGGCCTTCGCCTCACCGGCCGCCAGGTGGACTTCCAGGGTGGTGATCAATTGCGTCAAGGCATCCCGCGCAGCGCTGTTCCCGGTCTGGTGCGCGGTTTTCTCGGCCGCGCGCTGGGCACGTGCGGCATCGCGCGCCGCTTGTGCTGCGGCTTCAGCGGCAACATCCGGGCCGCGCCGACGCGCATTCCATGCCTGCGTAACACGCTGGGCATGCTCTGCCGGCAGCTTGGCCGCCGTGATCGCGCCGTCCACTTGTGCAACGGCCTCGGCATCCTCCAGCGAGACGGCTTCGATCTGCGCCATCAGCGTGCGGGCATCCGCCTCCGCTACGCCCTGGGCCACGATGCGGATCGTCAGCGCCTCCAGCGCATCGAGCGCCGCCACAGCGCGGTCGACCACCACCTTGGGCACGGCAGAACGATCCAGTGCCGCAAAACGATCAGCCAGTGCCGCATGCACCAGCGGGTCTGCCGGGATCTGGTGGGTCGAGAGGGCTTGAAGCGCTGCATCGGCTTCATGCGCGATGTCAAGCAACTGGCGCTGGGCATCCTGCCCGGTTTCGAGCTGCCGCGCGATTTCGCCGCGGATTCGATCAATATCGATAAAACCGTTGGTGGGAGCCACTTTCAGAGATTCCGCCTGAAGCAGGGCGTGGCGCGAATCAAGCCCGATCAGGCGCTTCAAGTCAATCGCCGGGCGAGTGAGCAGGGCCTCAAACTCGGCCTGCAAGGCCGTCAGGTTGCTATCGAGTTGGACGCGATGCTGGGCGGTGGCAATCTGTTCGCGGGCAAAGCGCGCCAGCCTGCGATCCTTGTCTTTCCAGGTTTTGGCGATGTCTTCCCAAGTGCTGAGGGCCGGCGCAAAACCAGCCAGCACCTCAACTGCCATCAGCCGCAGGGCACCACGCTTGTCATGGGTGGCAAGTTCGATCAGTTTGGCAGCGTCAGCACCTTCCAGCTCGGCCTTGAGGGCGGCTGTGCGCAGCGCCTGTGCTTCCGGGCCGGACGGCACTGGCTCGGCGGGGGCTTTGGCAGCGGGTTGCGCCGGTTCGGACAGGACGGCGTTTCGGCCGAGAAGGTTGCGCAAAATGCTCATGGGGAACCAGTCAAAAAATCGGCCAGCGAATGGAGCGCCAGTTTAGCCTGCACCTGCCTGAAATGCTGCACTTGTCCGCTCTCTCTCGCAGTGCCGCGCTTGGCGCCGGTAACACCGGCGTGCCACGGCAAGACGATAGGTAACTTTAAGCGCGCTTGTGCTCGGGTTTGATGGTGTAAAGGTACATGTTGCGATAACGGGTCGGCACTTCAAACACGCGATCCGGCTCCCAGCCGCCGATCGGGAAGGCGTTGACGACCACCCGCGTGCCCACCTTGAGTTCCTTCCAGAACTTCGGCCGCAGGCGCGTATTCATCTCCGGCAGGAGGTATAGCGCGACTACAGAAGCTTCGCTCATGTCAGCGGTGAAGAGGTCTTGCTGGACCACCTTGACCTTGTCCGCCAGGTTCTCGGCCTTGATGTTGGCCAGGGCGTACTGGTACAGGTTTGGTTCGATTTCGAAGCCAATGCCGCGCGCACCGCGCAGGGCGGCGGCAATCAAGATGCGCGCATCGCCGCAGCCCAGGTCGTACACCACATCACCGGCCTTGACCTGCGCCACATCGAGCATGCGTGCCACCACGCCGAGCGACGTGGGCTCATAGACGACATCCGGCCCTTTGCAGGGTGCGAGGTTTTGCGCGTTGGTGGTTGTGGCAGTGCCCGCCAGGGCGAGTGCGGATGCGGTTGCAACGGGAAAGAAGGAGCGACGGTCCATGGCCAAATCAGTCTGATGAAGGGGGAAGCGGGAATTGTACGAGGTCGCGCCGGCTGCCAGGCCGCGCTCCGATGCACGGCTTGCGGGTGCGTCGGGCCGCCGCCATTGCAGGCGCCCCCGGCGGGCGCTTCAGAGCATGCCTTGCGCAGCAAGGCGCCGAATCGTGACAATCGAGTCGATGTCTGCTTCCACGTAAGCCTGCTTGACATACTCGTCGTAAAACGCCTCGCGCGGCGCTGCACCCATCACCGGTTTGACGTCGTACTCAAAGCGCACGAAGAGTTCACCCGGCGCCGGCTCTTCAATCGTGGTGGTAAGGGTGGCCGCCGGCACTTCACCGCCCGGCTCGATCTCATAGCGCACCTGATGCCGGGGCACGAAGCGCACTTCATCGCGGATGACCAAACGGCCAAAAGTAAGCGCGCGCCGGATCGAATCGGCAGAGCGTTCCAGCACCTCGAAGGCATCCAAGGCCAGCACGAACTCTTTCGGGTTTTCGGCACGGCGCTTCAGGCCTTGCCAGAGCGTGTTGCGGTCAAGCGGATCAATCAGCGGGTTGAGTGGGTCATTGATCTGCACCAGGTGCTCGAACTTCATCCTGTGGCTCCCAGGCGTACGGACAGCATGCTGATCGACGCCATCTCCAGCCCGTCATCTTCGATCACTGCAGCTTCACCCGCACCGGCGCCGAGCACATACAGCAAAGGCAGGTAATGCTCCGGTGTCGGGATGGACTGCTGTGCATCGGCGCCCTGCAGGGCGTAATCGACCAGCGCCTGGTCGTTTCGTTCAATCAGCGCAGTGCGCGCAAACGTATTGAAACGCTCGGCCCACGGGTAGGGTGCCATGCCATTGCGGCGCATCACACTCAGGTTATGCACGATGTTGCCGCTGCCGAAAATCAGAATCCCCTCGTCGCGCAGGGGCGCCAGGCGTTTGCCCAGGTCGTAGTGAAACTGCGCCGGCTGGGTGCCGTCAATCGATAGCTGCACCACCGGAATGTCGGCATCGGGATGCACGTGTACCAGCACCGACCAGGTACCGTGATCGAGCCCCCATTCCTGGTCCATGGCCACCGGCAGCGGTGCAAGCAGGTCGCGCACCCGCGCCGCCAGTGCCGGGCTGCCGGGAGCGGGGTACTGCATGTCAAACAGCGCTTGCGGAAAGCCGCCGAAATCG
>SXGS01707943.1_pt1 | contig 13752 bp, 5 predicted proteins | sample 3174681 | NCBI WGS metagenome assembly SXGS01 (sample SAMN11356861, study PRJNA531348) | freshwater metagenome | isolation source: freshwater sample F1-80 | place: China: Fuxian Lake, Yuxi | collected 2017-12-25
CAGGGCGACGAGATTCGCGTGACAGGGAAGAGCCGGGACGACTTGCAGGCTGTGATTACGGCGGTTCGCGGGAAGGAATTCCCCGTGTCACTTCAGTTCATCAACTTCCGCGACTGAGCTGAAGCACCCGGCGTTTGGCCGAGTCCATCCGGACGAAACCGATGAAGAGTCTCGCGAAGAAGCGAAGGATGCGAAGAAGAGAGAGAAACTGAGCCGTCGATTACGCTTACCAAACGGTGTGTCGCCACCGTTTTGAAATCGGTCTCCGCCTTCGCGTTCTTCGCGGCTTCGCGCGAAATCCTTTTGGTTCGTGATGCGTCGTTCCGGTTTAGTCACGGAAGTCGCCGAAGCCGACCAGGCTGCTCGCATTGGTTCCGAGGAGGAATCCCGAGCCAAGGTTCTGCTTCTGGAGAATGGCTCCGTTGAACTTTGAGGCCTTGCCGGTCGTGGGATCGGTGAAGCTTCCCGAGAACAACCCGCTGGAGGCCGTGATGGTCAGCGTCAGCTTGTTCGTGCCGCGATTAGTGATCTTATTCTTCTCCCCCCACGTAATGTTGTTCGTGAAGACCGTCGAGAGATTGCCGCCGCTGAAGTAGAGCACCGTGTCCCCCAGTTCAAGCAGCGGCAGGAGCGGGCTTGCCGGACGCACGAAGACGGAGCCGAGCGCCATGGTTTCGTTCGTGAAGCCGCCGGCATGATAGCGCGCCTTCGCCTGTGCAGGGCGAATCCAACTCAGGCGGCCGGTGATGTCATCGGCGGGACGATTGGTGTAATTCATCCAACTCAGGACGGAGCCGTTTCCTGCAAGCGACACATGCACGGGCCACTGGCCATTGGCCGCCAGGGGCGTCTTCGCGGCGAACTTCGTTCCATCCGCGAGCGCTCCGGCGAGCGAGGCGAGTCCGTTGCCATCCACCTTGATCGTGCCATAACCGTCGCCTTGCGGACCGTCTGCCGCTGATTCCTGGCCGGGGAGGACCAGCGTGTAGTTGCCGGCGAAGGGGCACGGATTGGATTTGGTGTTGAAGGTCTGCCGGTCGCCGGCAAGCGCGGCAATCCAGGATTCCTCCGCGTCAGTGACACGGCCAACGACCTGGTTCTCAATCGAACCGAAGTCCAGTTCCACCTGAAGGTTGTTCGTGCCCTTTCGCGGGATGCTGTTGGTGGTTTTCTGCGAAAGATCGAGTGCGCCCGCCAGCGGATAGGTGGTGGCACCCACCTTCAACTTGCCTGTGTAGGTGCCGCGATCTGTCGTGGTGACGAGGAAGCTGCCGGAGCTGTGGACCTGAACCTCGCCCGATTCGAAGAAGAGGCCGGAATAGTTGCCCTTGCCATCGATGTAAGGGTTGTTCGTGAAGGTTACTTCGAGAACCAGATTCGACACCATTACGAAGGTGAGCTTCGGCGAGGTCGAAGTCGCGCCGCGGCTCCAGTGGACGAATACTTCGTCTTTGTCCGGGATGGCGGTGACCGTGTAGGCCTTGCCGATGGTGAGGAGTTGTCCGTCCAGCATTGGCTTCACGGTGCCGCGGCCCACGCGACGGATTGAAATAGGTTCAGACGGCGCGGTGCCGATGGCGACGTTCAACTGCAGATTCCGCCGGGTCGTGGCGCGACCGTCGCTGACACCGAGATTGATGTTCACGGTACCGCTCTTGCCGGCGACCGGCCGGCAACGCATCACGCGGTTCGAGCCGCTGCCGGAGATGGTGATGTTCTCGTCGGGGAGGACGGTGGGATTCGCGGATGCGGCGGTGATCAGGAGCTCCTCCGGCTGGGTCTCGAGGTCACTCACGCTGAAGGCGATCTCCGCCTCGGTGTACGAATTTGCCGCAATGACGCCTGGAGTCTGCACGGCCGGCGGGGTGTTGCCGTTGCCGACGGTGAGTTGGAACGTCGTCGAGGAACTCGAACGGTTGTCGGACGCGAAGATCGTGATCGCCACGACACCGGAGCGGCCTTGGGCTGGAGTCACCGTGACGGTGCGATTGGCCCCGGTGCCGGCGAGGTGAATGTTGGCGTCTGGGACAATCGTTTGATCCGACGAACTCGCCGCGAGCGAGAGGTTGCCGGCCGGAGTTTCGTTGTCGGAGATGATGAAGGGAATGTTGCCCGTCGGCGTGTTCTTTTCCACGACCTGATTGGGGATGGCGGAGATTTCCGGCGGATCATTCTCCTCGGTCACCGAGACGCCAAACATGCGGACCATGCGAGAGTTATCCGACTGTCCGTCGCTGAGGGTGACAACGATGGTTGCGGAGCCCGTGACATTGCTGGCTGGCGTGAGGGTCAGGGTGCCGCTGGTGTTCGGGCTCAGGTAATCGACGACGGGATGCGGAATCACGGCCGGGTTCATTGATACAGCAGAAACGATCAGCATCTGGTTCTCATCATCGCCGCCGGCGCTGATTCCGGTTAGATCCACGATGTTCGGGCCGGAATCTTCCACGATGAACCGGCTGGCGATCGGATCCAGCGTCGGCTGAGTGTTCGGCGGGACGACGGTGAGGATGAAGCTGTCAGACGAACTGGCACCCTCGGCATCGACCACTGTGTAGGTGATGACGGTGTAGCCATGAGCTCCGCGACTGGTGATAATGCTTGTGCCGCGATCCGGGCCGGTCCCGTTGACGATGATGTTGTTGGTCCAGACGAGTTCCTGGTTGGACGAATGCACCAGGACACGAAGCCCGGTCGCCGGGGTTTCCAGATCGGCCACCGAGAATGGGATGCTGTAAATGATGCCGTTCATCGGAATGCTTCGGTCCGGCAAGTCCGTGATCGTGGGCGGGGAATTCGTGCCGACGACTGTCACGGTGAACGTACGCACCATAAGGTTGTTCTCCTCTTCTCCGTCATCGACCAGAACGGTGATGGTCGTCGTGCCGATCGCCTCCTGAGTGGGAAGCAGGGTGATCGAGCCGGACGCACCCGGGCTCGAATAGTTGACCGTGGGATTGGGGATGAGCGAGGGATTGCTCGATGTCGCCGTGACGATGAGCGGTTGGGCTTCATTGGTGGCACCGGGATTGATTCCGCCGAGGGTCACAACGCGGCTCGGCGTATTCTCGACGAGTGTGAGGTTGTCCAAGGCGTCGAGCGTGGGAACGTCGTTCACCGGAAGAACGGTCACGGTGAAGGAGCGAGTGGAAATGTTGTTGCGGGCCTGGGCATCGTTGATCTCGATGACGATGGTGGCGGTGCCGAACGTATTGCTTCGCGGCGTGAATGTCAGAGTGCCCGTCGCGGCTGGCGATGCGTAGGAGATCGTCGGATGCGCGAAGAGATTGGTGTCGCTTGATGTCGCGGTGACAACGAGAGTCTGGTTTTCGCCTGCTGCACCCGAGGAGATTCCAGTGAGTTCAATGACGTTCGTGCCGCTGTCCTCCATTACGAGCATGTCGTTCAACGCATCCAGCGTCGGAGGCTGGTTGACCGTGCTGACGGTGAGGATGAAGGACTCGCTGTTCACGCCACCGGTGCCGTCCGAGACGGAGATCGTCACGATGGCGGAGCCGGACTGGCCGCCAAGCGGCGTCACCTGCACCGTGCGATTGGAGCTGCTGCCGCCGAGCAGGATGTTGGCGTTCGGAACGAGTGACGGGTTGGATGAGTTCACACCGACGCTCAGGGCTGCGACGGGCGACTCCGCATCACCGATGGTGAACGAAAGCGCGGCCGTGAAGGTGTCCTGGTCGATGGAGAGGTCAGCGATGCCGGAGATCACCGGCGCATCGTTCACGGGATTCACAGTGACGCTGAACGTTTGTACCACGGTGTTATTCTGGCTCTGGCGATCGTTGACAGTGACGGTGATGACAGCTGTGCCTGAAGCGTTCACGACAGGCGTGAAGCGAAGCGACCCGGAGAAGTTCGGGCTCGTGTAGGTGACGGTCGGGTTCGGAATGAGCGACGGATTGCTGGAGACCGCCGTCACTTCGAGAGTCTGGAGTTCGTTGAATGCTCCTGTTGAGATGCCATCAAGGTCGATGATCTGCGCCGGGGCGTCTTCGTTCAACGCGACGGGTGCAATCGGATCGAGCGTCGGCGGCTGATTCACCGAACGCACCGTGACGGTGAAAGTCTTCGTGGCGGTGCCGTTGTTCTGGTCCGTGACGGTGAGAGTGATCACGGCGGAACCGGACTGGTTGGCGGCCGGCGTTACGGTGATGGTGCGGCTGGCAGCGCTGCCTGCGAGAGCAATGCCGTTGGCGGGAACCAACGTCGGATTCGACGACGACGCGGCGACGACGAGGCTGGAGGCTGGCGTCTCGGTGTCACCAATGTTGAAGGCCAGCGGTCCGACGACTTCATTCTCGTCCACGGTCTGGTTGATGATCGACGACAAGGTGGGCGCGTCGTTCACGCCGGAGACGTTCACAGTGAAGGAACGGAGCACCGTGCTGTTCACGCTCTGGCCATCGCTAACCGTCACGGTGATGACGGCTGATCCGCTGGCGTTCGTGGCGTTGCGGATGTTGAGAGAGCCGGTCGAGTCAGGGCTGGTGTAGGTCACCGTGGGATGCGGCACGACGGACGGTGTGCTGGATACCGCCGTAACGGTCAGGGCCTGGGCTTCGTTGGTGGCGCCCGAGGAAATTCCCGTAAGGACGACACTTCGCGCGGCGGAGTCTTCGGTCATCTCCACGTCGGTGATGGTGGAGAGCGTCGGAGGATCGTTGAGCGGATTCACCGTGACAGCGAAGGCGCGCGTCACTGTGTTGCTGGTCGCCTGCCCGTCGTTGACCGTGACGGTGATGGTGGCAATGCCGCTCGCGTTCGGCGCGGGCGTGAAGGTGATGAAGCCCGTCGCATTCGGGCTCGTGTAGGTCACCGCCGGGTGGGGGACGAGCGCGGGATCGCTCGAAGTCGCCGTGATGGCGAGCGTGTCAGACTCGTTGGCGTTTCCGGTCGAGATGCCGGTCAGATTCACGGCCTGCTCGGCGGCATCCTCGGCGATGGTCAGATTTGCGATCGTGTTGAGCGTGGGAGCCTGGTTGACCGGCGTGACAGTCACGAGAAACGAATCGCTGTCCCCGCCACCGCTCGCATCGGTCACTGTGAGAGTGACGGCTGCCGATCCGAACCGGCCGGCAGCAGGCGTCACGCGAACAGTCCGGCTCGCACCGCTGCCACCTAGCACGATGCTGGCGTTCGGAATGAGCGTCGGGTTCGATGAGTTTGCGGCGACAACAAGGCTTCCCGCAGCCGTCTCCACGTCACCGACGGAGAAGGACAAGGTGGCCGTAGCGGTCCCTTCGGAGACAGTCTGGTCCGCGACGTCGCTGATCGTCGGGAGATCGTTCACGGGGACGACGGTCACAGTGAACGTGCGGTTGGTCGTCGCGTTGCGGCCCTGGCCGTCGTTGACCGTGACTGTGATGACGGCCGTGCCACTGCCGTTGGCGACCGGAGTGAAGTGGAGCGAACCGGAGGCGTTCGGGTTGGTGTAGTCCACCACCGGATTCGGAATGAGCGACGGATTGCTGGAAGTCGCGGTGACTTGGAGGATCTGAAGCTCATCCGGTGCCCCGGATGAAATTCCGGAAAGCTCGACGACCTGTTCCGGCGCGTCTTCGTTGAGAGTGAGGTTGCCCAGCGGATCGAGCGTGGGCGGACTGTTGATGCCATTGACTGCAACGGTGAAGAGCTCGGTTGCGGTTCCGTTGTTGGCATCGGTGACGGTTACGGTGATGACGGCCGACCCGAATTGGTTCGCGGCCGGAATGACGGTGACCGTGCGGTTCGCACCGGTGCCGCCGAACACAATTCCGTTGGTCGGAACGAGCGTGGGGGCTGATGAGGTCGCCGCAACGAACAGGCTGGCGGCAGGGGTTTCAGTGTCGCCAACGGTGAAGGTGAGGGCGGCAGTGGCTTGGTTCTCGTCGAGTACCTGATCGGCAATCGCAGAAACGATGGGAGCGTCATTCACGCCGCGGACGGTCACCGTGAAGGTACGCGTGACTGTCGCATTCTGGCCCTGTCCATCGGAGACGGTGACGGTGATGACGGCGCTGCCTGTGGCGTTGGTGGCGCTGCGAAGCGTCAGCGTGCCGGTGCCGGCCGGGCTCGTGTACGTGACGGTGGGATTCGGAATCACTGACGGCGTGCTGGAGGTCGCGGTGACGACGAGCGTCTGGGATTCGTTCGTGGCTCCGGAGGAGATTCCCGTGAGCGAAACGTTCCGCTGGCCGGAATCCTCGGTGATCTCAAAGTCGCCGATCCCTGCGAGCGCCGGAGCGTCGTTGACCGGGCTGACCGTGACAGTGAAGGAACGCGTGACAGTGTTACTCGTCGCCTGCCCGTCATTGACCGCGACGGTGATGGTGGCGGTGCCGTTGCCATTGGCCACGGGCGTGAAGGTCAACGTCCCGGTCGCATTCGGACTCGTGTAGGCGACTGCGGGGTTCGGCACGAGCGACGGATTCGACGACGTGGCGGTGACGGTCAGTGTGTCGGTTTCGTTCACGTTGCCCGACGTGATGCCGGCGAGGTTGACGGTCTGCTGTGCGGCGTCCTCGGCGATCGTGAGATTGACCAGCGTGTTGAGCGTCGGCGGCTGGTTCACCGGAGTCACGGTGAGCACAAACGAGTCGCTCGCCGTGCCGCCGCTCGCGTCCGCGACGGTGAGCGTGATGGTCGCAGAGCCGAATCGGGAGGCCGCAGGCGTGACGCGGACGGTGCGGCTGGCTCCGTTGCCCCCGAACGTGATCCCTGTGTTGGGAACGAGCGTCGGGTTCGACGAACTGCCCGTGACGGTCAATGTGCCGGCACCCGTTTCGGAATCGCCAACGGTGAACGCGATGGCCGCTGTCGAAGAACTTTCGGCGACGGTTTGATCACCGACGTTCGAGATTGTCGGAAGGTCGTTCACGTTGGTCACGGTCACAGTGAAGTTGCGGGTTGCGGTGCCGTTCTGCGCCTGGCCGTCGTTCACCGTTACCGTGATCGTTGCGGAACCACTGGCGTTGGCGACTGGTGTGAAGCGAATCGAACCGGTCGGATTCGGGCTCGTGTAGGTCACGGTCGGATTCGGAATCAGGGACGGGTTGCTCGAAGTCGCGGTCACGACCAGCGTGTCGTTTTCGTTCGTCGCCCCGGTGCCGATGCCAGACAGGTTCACGGTTTGCGCTGCGGAATCCTCGGCGATGGTCAGGTTGCCGAGCGCGGCAAGGGTGGGTGCTTGATTCACTGGATTCACCGTGAGCGTGAATGTGTCCGTCGCGTTTAATCCGCCGGCGTCAGTGACGCGAAGGGTGATCGTTGCCGTGCCGAACTGAGTCGGAGTGGGAGTGATGGTGACAGTCCGTCCGGAGCCGGATCCGCCGATGACGATGCCAGTGTTCGGGATCAGCGCCGGGTTCGACGAGGTGCCGGTCACTGTGAGGCTTGCCGCGGGCGTCTCGACATCCGCGACGGTGAATGCGATCGCCGCCGTTGAGGCGCTTTCGTTCACGGACTGGTTGGCGACATCGGAGATCGTCGGTGCGTCATTGGTCGCGGAGACCGTGACGGTGAACGATCGGGAGAAAATGTTGTTCGCCGTCTGCCCATCGTTGACGTTCACGGTGATGGTTGCGGTGCCGGTGGAGTTAGTGGCCGGGCGGAATGTGAGAGTCGCTGTTGAGGCCGGACTGGAATACGCGACGGTCGGAGTTGAAATGAGCGCGGTGTTGTCCGAGGTGGCGGTGACAAAGAGTGTCTGTGATTCGTTTGCCGCGCCGGAGGCAATGCCGGAAAGGTTCACGGTGCGATTGCCGGAATCCTCGCCCACGGTGACGTTGTTGATCGCGTTTAACGTGGGCAGATCGTTCAGCGGGCTGACGGTCACATTGAAGCTTCGCGAGAAGGTGTTGCTGACGCTCTGGCCGTCATCAACGGTGACGGTGATGGTGGCGGTTCCGTTCGAGTTCGCCGTCGGAGTGAAGCGCAGCGAGCCCGTGGTGTTCGCGCTGGTGTAAACGATCGTCGGCGTTGGAACGAGCCCAGGGTTGCTGGAGGTCGCGCTGACGCTGAGCGTCTGGGACTCGTTGGCTGCTCCCGACGTGATTCCGGCGATGTTGATCGTCTGTTGCGCGGCGTCTTCGTCCACCGTCACGTTGGCGATGGTGTTGAGCGTGGGGCGGCGGTTCGGAGTGCTGCCGCCACCGCCACCGGCGGGTGGAGTCGCGTTTGGATCGCTCGTGATGAAGATGGCGTCCAGGCCGGCGGTGCGTTCCCGGCAGCGGAACGAGATCGTGTGGGTGCCGGCGCTCAATGGAAGAATGCGCGGACCGCCTGCTGTGGTTCCGGTCAGGCGGCTCCATTGCCAGTTCGGCGACCAGGCGTTCGGCGAAGTCGGATAGGTGTCTTCGTCGCCGGCATTCACTCCCACGTAGAACGAGTCGGTCTCGGTATCGACCGAGAGCACGCGGCACCAGACATGGTAATCATCCGAGGTAGCCACGCTGAACGAGACCGTCACCGTGCCTTCACCATCGACGTCCGACGTAACATAGTTCCCTCCGAACGCATTTGTGTCGGTCTGTTCGGACATCGGCGCGGCAAGCGTGCCGTTCTCAGCCTCGATGAGAATCCCGCCACCGGCGGACCCGACCGTGACCACAAACGAGCGGCTGAAGGTGTTGTTCTGCGTCTGGCTGTCGTTCACCGTCACAGTGATCGTCGCGCTGCCGCCCAGATTCGCCGTGGGCGTGAACCGGAGGGAACCTGTCGCGCCGGGACTCGTGTAGCTGACTGTCGGAGTTGGAATGAGTCCCGTGTTGCTCGACGACGCGGTGACGGTGAGGCTTTGGGATTCGTTGGCTGCACCGGAACCGATTCCGGAAAGTGTCACGGTCTGTTGCGCGGCGTTCGTCTGGAGCGTGAGGTTCGCGATGGCGCTGAGCGTCGGAGCATCGTTCTGTGCGTTCACCGTGACGGTGACTGTCGCGGGCAAGGAGTTTGTGATCCCGTCGTTGACGCGAAACGTAAAGGTGTCCGTGCCGCTGAAGTTCGCCGCCGGCTGATAGGAAATGTTGGGCGGAGTGCCGGTGAGTGTTCCATTGGAAGGCTGGGCAACGATGGTGAAGGTCAGTGGATCGCCGTCCAAGTCAGAACCCGCGAGCGTGATCGCCCTGGCTGTGTCTTCGGGTGTCGTGGTGCTCTGCGCGCTGGCGACAGGGACAGCGTTGGTGATCGTTCCGGGGACGGTGTGGGAAGTCTCGTTCGACGGATCACTCTCGACTCCGGCGGTGCTACGCGCCGTGACGACGAAGAAGTAGGTGCGGCCGATGGAGAGATTGTTGATCGTCGCAGTGGTCGCGTTGGTCGCGACCTCCACGCTGCCTGTGTGGCTTAAGCTGGAGCCGCCGTACTTCACGATGTAGGCGTTCAGGTTGGTGTGCGAAGTGGCGCGATCCCACTGCAAGGTGACGCTCGCGCCTGTCGCGGGAGGAGTCGCACCCAGCAGATAGAATCCAGCCATCAGCGCGGTCGCGCGAAACATCAGGCGGATTGCCGCCACTCGGTCTGACCATGCGTTCGACATATACGAACGCTCGGTTAGCACCGGCAGTGCCACGGGTATTCACCGTGGTTTTCATGGGGAAACTGGGGAAGAGAAGCCGCCCGCTGACGCGTTCTCTTGGTTCACTGCCTCAATTCAAGACAGCGGGATGGGAGCGGAACGTTGCTTCCGCATTTCGATCACGGCGATTCCAGCGGCGGGGCAGGGGAGGCGACGGCGCTGGCCGCTCGCGCCGTTTCGATCAGCGACGGCGGCACGAAGATCAGTTCCGGTGCGGGCTCGCTCTCAATGCCGTCGAAGCTGTAGGACGTCACCGAGATGAAGTAGGCCCTGCCGGGAAGGAGATCCGTGATCGTGACGGTGTCATCCGCCATGACATCCATCTGCCACGGATAGTCGCCGGGAGCGTGACCCCAATGGACAACATATCCCGCCACTCGACCATCCTCGCTTCGATCCCAGCGCAGGCTCAAGGCACCGGCGGCGTGGTCCATATTCGTCTCCATCACCGAACAATCCGGAGTTGTCACCGACAACGGCGCTGATGGACCGGATTCGTTGCCGAACAAGTCAAACGCCGCGACTTCATAGCTGTAGGTGATGCCAGGGCTGAGTCCTTCATCCAGGAACAGCCGGTCCGTTGGCGGGAGTTGGGCGATCTGCGTGCCGTCGCGGAAGACGAGATACGCTGTGACACCCGCGCCAGAGATGCCGTCGGATGCCGCGTCCCAACCGATCAGCGCCCGATCACACCGCGCAACCTGGAGCGAGATGCGGGGCGGTGGTGTTGGGGCAGTTGTGTCGGTCACGCTTGCGATCCGGATCAACCTCCCGCTTCCAGCAGACGCCCCTTCATAATGTCGCTCCGCCATCGACGGAGCCAGCGGTTCCCAGGCGTCGGTCCCCGGGATCTGGGCCTCCACCCGGAACGGGGGAGTGCCGCCGCGCCATTTCAGGAAGAGGAACTGCGCATCCTTTGTGTAGTGAAAGTCCGTAATCTCCAGCGGTTCGCACTCGGTGCGAATCTGGAAAAACTGCGCGTCACCGTCGGCCGACAGCACGAACTCGTTTGTCGCCAGCGGGCGCGGATGTTCGATCCAGTCCGCATTGAGGTCGCGCTTGAACTGAACATGGAACGGCGGGAACCCGCCCTCCCATCGAAGCCGCGATCCCGATTCCTCACGAACCAGCCCGATGATCCGAATCTCGCCCATCGGGGATCCTGCAAACAAATCCGTCGGCCCCGATGCCGCAATCCACAGTACAGCCGCAAGCCCGAGCAACCCCAGGGTGGGAATGCGGAGGCAGTGGACTGAACGGCGGATCTGGCGGCGTGTCATGGACGAAGGCGCGTTCCAACCAGAGCGGACGTTCGGAAGGGGACTGGCGGCAAACACAACATACGATTCGCGAGGTGGACGACGTGCGCCTGATGTGGCGGACGCAATCGGCATGGCCGGAAGGCCAATCCCGGCGATCGCAACAGGCGAGAACCGGGCGTTAACGGGATGCTGGCAGAATCACCGGGCCGGTTCAAGGCGCATTCGGGAAACGGAATGGGGCTGCTCATCCCCTCAGTTCCAAAATTGCACTCCCGCCGCGCGTCTCCTATAGTCCGCGCCACTTGAGCCGCAGCGCGACAACGAGCTTCCTCGCCGCCATCGAATCCAAACGCGATGGCCGCCCGCTTCCCGCCGAAGACCTCCGGCGCTACGTCGCGGAGTTCACCCAGGGCACCATCCCGGATTATCAGATGGCGGGCCTTCTCATGGCCATCTTTTTCTGGGGCATGGATGGCGACGAGACTCGCACGCTCACCCTCGCCATGCGCGACTCCGGCGAAGTCTTGCGCTTCCCGAAAAATGACCGACCGGTCGTGGACAAACATTCCACCGGCGGCGTCGGCGACAAAATCTCCCTTCCGCTCGCGCCCCTGCTCGCGTGCCTGGGCTTTCGGGTGCCGATGATTTCCGGGCGCGGCCTCGGCATTACCGGCGGAACGCTCGACAAGCTCGAATCCATCCGCGGCCTGACCACGCAACTCGAACCTGCGCGCATCATCGAACAAGTCCAGCGACTCGGCGTTGCGATGGCCGGGCAGACGGCCACGATGGTCCCCGCCGACCGCAAGCTCTACGCGCTGCGCGATGTCACCGGCACCGTGCCCAGCATCCCGCTCATCACCGCGTCCATCCTTTCCAAGAAACTCGCCGAAGGACTCGACGCGCTCATCATGGACGTGAAGTTCGGCTCGGCGGCGTTCATGCAAACCGAAGCCCAGGCCCGCGAACTCGCCCGCGCCATCGTCACCCTCGCGCGCGATTGCGGCGTGAACACCCGTGCCCTGCTCTCGGACATGAACACCCCGCTCGGCCGCGCCGCCGGGAACTGGCTGGAGGTCAAGGAAAGCATCGAATGCCTCGAAGGCCGCGGCCCGGCGGACGTCCGCGAACTCGTCCTCGAATGCGCCGCCCAGTTACTGCTCCAAACCAAGCGCAGCGCGACCGCTGACGAAGCCCGGCAACGCGCCGCGGCCTGCCTCGATTCCGGCGAACCGCGCCGCAAGTGGGACGAACTCATCGCCGCCCAGGGCGCGAACATGGATGAGGTCCAACACCACCTTCAACGCGACACCCTCGCCCCGGTGATCCGCGAACTGAAAGCCGACCGATCCGGATTCGTCGCCCGCTGCGACGCGCGTGCCATCGGGGAAGTCATCCGCGATCTCGGTGGTGGCCGGCAGACGAAGGATTCCGTCATCCACCCCCACGTCGGCATCGATCAACTCGCCAAGCCCGGCGAAGCCCGCCGCACCGGCGAACCCCTCTGCCGCATCCACGCCCGCAACGAGGCGGAGGCGAATGACGCCATGCGCCGGGTTGCAGAAGCGTTCACGATTTCCGATTCCGCGCCACCGACGACGTCGAGAATCATGGTGTTGGACCAGTTGGACTAGATCCCGAATTGTTCAGTTAATTCTTCACCGATGAACTACTATCAATTCTTTTCTAACGACCAAGCTCGCAATAATTGGCTCGTCAACACTGAGTTGAAAGAGCCACCGTGGGTCGCCAAAAAAATCCGCTACGCATCCTGCTTTTGCCAAAAGTGTGAAATGATAAACTTCGATGCCGCGTTTACTGAAGGCTTCGACGAATCCGTGAAGATTCGAGTCAAGGGAGACGCCTTCCAGAGCACTGATGGGTTCAACTGCGTCAACGAAAAGATTAAGAATCTGATTGAATCCGAAGGGATGCGTGGTGTGACGCTTAAGCCCGTTGGGAAAGCTGGTTGGTGGGTTCTGAATATCACGCGCCGGGTCAACGGCGACCCGCAGGCATATTCGAGGAGAAATACGTGCGACCAATGTAAGAGAGCACGGCAAACCTACGGCCAGCTCTGCTGCCTGACTCAGATCGAAGCCCCGGAACAGCGTGGAACCTTCTTTTCGCCTACATTTGATCGAGGTGGTTCAGTTGATCGAGATGTGCTCGTGACGGAAGACATCATGGCCAGCTTCAAAAAGCACGGGATCAAAGGTGGAATGTTCACGCGGCTTCTAACCCCCGCGGAATTCGAGGCGGTCAAGGCAGCGAATGCGCTAATGGACCCGCTTAGGTGGCCCGAGGATTCAAAGAGTGTTCTTTAAGCTCTCGATGAAAAACATTCAGAAACCATCGAAGCCGTTGACTCTGAAATGTGCTTTCTGGTCGTTCGCATCGGCGACGACTGCCTGTTCAAGCTGCTGGAGGAAGGCGCGGTGGCGCACTATTGCATCGAGCGCACGGGCGACCCTCACGATGGCGAGTTCAAAGCCCTGGTCGAGAGCGCGGGGTTGACCGGTGTGACCTTCAAGAAAGTATGGTCCGGCGGACGCTAGAACCCCTCATCTCGCACCAGAACCCGGCGATGCCTTGCACCCATTCTCAACCCAACACATCTCCAACCCAATCCCAATGAAATACACCTACGAAGAACTCGCCAAGATGATCGACCATTCCCTGCTCCATCCGACCATGACGGATCAGGACCTCGAAGACGGTTGCAAGCTCGCCGCCAAATACGGCGTCGCCTCCGTCTGCATCAAGCCCTACGCCGTCAAGCGCGCCGCCGAACTCCTGCGCGACACGGGCGTGTTCGTTGGTGCAGTCATCGGTTTCCCGCACGGCAATTCCACGACCGAATCCAAGCGCTACGAAACCGAGCTCGCCTGCAAGGACGGCGCGGCCGAGATCGACATGGTC
>SXGS01175970.1_pt1 | contig 13750 bp, 15 predicted proteins | sample 3174681 | NCBI WGS metagenome assembly SXGS01 (sample SAMN11356861, study PRJNA531348) | freshwater metagenome | isolation source: freshwater sample F1-80 | place: China: Fuxian Lake, Yuxi | collected 2017-12-25
GATTCACCTCGACCGCCGCATGGCCGAGAAGCGCGTTTACCCGGCCATTAATGTCAACCGCTCCGGTACCCGCAAGGAAGAATTGCTGATCAAGCCCGATGTCCTGCAAAAGACCTGGGTGCTGCGCAAACTGCTCTACCCGATGGACGATCTGGCGGCAATGGAGTTCCTCGTCGACAAGGTCCGCATCACCAAAAACAACGCCGACTTTTTCGATTCGATGCGGCGCGGCTAAGGCGCTGGAACCCGCACGCGTCTCCGCATGGAACTCTTCTACCGTTTCCGTCTTGAAGCCGCCCGGCGGCTTCCGCATCTACCCAGCGAACACCCGTGTTCGCGTCTGCACGGCCACAGTTTCCGTCTAGAAGTGCGGGTTAGCGGACCGCTCGACCCCGCCCTGGGCTGGGTCTGCGATTTTTCCGAGCTTGAGACCGCCTGTAATACCTTGCGGGACCACCTGGATCACCGCACTTTGAACGAGATTCACGGCCTCGAAAACCCGACTAGCGAGCATCTAGCGCTTTGGTTCTGGGCGCGACTTCTGCCCCAACTGCCTGGCCTGACGGAGATCCGGGTCCAGGAAACCGACCGCGCCGGTTGCATCTATCGCGGTCTATAATTCCCCAAGCGAGATGTCCGGCTGCGTCCGGTCGGGGGTTTTTCATGCGCCCGCAATATATCTCCTGTAGTATGTCGTAATATATATTTACGATCCTTGCTCCGAAGGGTTCATATGCTACGAACGATGCTTCGCCTGACCCTGCTCCTGCTCCTCACGCTGGTTGGTGGCACCTCTGCCGCCGATGAAACGCCGATCCTGATCCGGAGCCTGCCCGGTTACAGCCTCGATCAGGCGAATACCGCCCTCATTAATGCGATTACCAACCACAACTACACCTTTGTGCGTCAGCAGGCGGCCGATGCCCGCCTGGTTCCACAAACCCTCGAGGGGCGTAAGGTCCGCATCATCTATTTCTGCAATTTTGCCAAGATGGAGCGCGCCCTCAACATCGATGTGCGTGCCGCGCAAATCCTGCCCTGCCGGTTCACCCTAGTTGAGGCCGAAAATGGCAGCGTGTCCCTGATTGCCATTAATCCAGCCTGGGTCTCGGAGGGCCTCAACAACCCTCTTCTGCATCCGGATTGCCTCGAACTGAAGCGCGACTATCTCGCCATTATGGATGAGGTGTCCCTGTGAACCGCGCCATCAAGGTCGCCGGCAGTCTGCTCTGCCTCCTGGCCCTTAGTCTGGGTAGCGTCCAGGCGGCCCCCCTCATCGCCAGCAAAAAAACCGATCCACGGGCCGCCTTCGATGATCTTGCCGGTGCGGCCGCGAACCACGGTTACACCATCGTCAAGTTGCAACCCGTGGACAGCGCCCTGACCAAGCGGGGTTTTGATAACCCCCATGTGCGGCTCTTTTTCATCGGCAAGGCCGAGGCCGTGCGCGAGGCGGAAGAGAAGGCCCCGCTCCTGATGCAAATGTTGCCCCTGCGCATTGTCATGATCCTGCGCAAGGATGAGGTCGCGCTGATGAGTGACGACTTTGAATACTGGCGCCAGTTCTTCTCCGATACCTGGTCGCGACCATTGCTCAGCCAGTGGGAGGCGGATATGCGCGCCATCCTGGCGGATTATGCCGGCAACGGAAGCCCCTCAAAGTAGGCGCAACAGACACTCCGTCAGCCGCTCGGCGACGCGGGCGGGGCTTAGAGAGCCGCCTTGGTCCTGCATCTGTGTCACGGCCAGACCCGCATAACCGCAGGGATTGATGGCCGCAAAAGGGCTCAAGTCCATCGCCACATTAAGACTGAGGCCGTGGTAGCTACAACCGTTGCGGATGCGCAGGCCCAAGGCCGCAATCTTGGCTTCACCCTCACCCGTCCCGACATAGACCCCCGGTGCCCCGGTTCGGCGCATCGCCACGATCCCCTCGGCGGCCAGGACCTCAATGACCGCCTGCTCCAGACGCCGCACCAACTCCTTGACGCCATAGCCACGCCGGCGCAGATCCAACAGGACATACGCGACCACCTGCCCCGGGCCGTGATAAGTCACCTGACCGCCGCGATCAATGGCCAGCACCGGGATACCCACCTCCGTCAGCAGGTGTTCACGCCGCCCGGCCTGGCCCAGGGTGAAGATCGGCGCATGTTCCACCAGCCAGATTTCGTCCTCGGTATGGGCGTTGCGGCCTGCCGTGAAGGACTGCATGGCACGCCAGGTCGCTTCATAGGGTACCCGGCCCAGCGAGCGCACCTGGATGGGCGGTGTCACGACAGGCCTCTGCGCCTCATACCCCGTGCCCCGCACCTCATGGGTTATTGCTCGTCTCCCCGCTGACCCAGAAGGCATCGCCCTTGGAGAGGAACTCGTCCCAAGGCAAATAATGCGTCCCGTCGCAGGAGAAGGTCAGGGCCACCATACCGTTAAAGATATTCAAGGTCGCCGAGCGCAGATAGAAGGTCTCGTCGATGAACCGCAGGCGCTTGATGGCCTGCAAGATGTCGCGGATGCGCTCAGCCGGGATCAGCGCCGCGCCGGGGACCGCGGCCCCACACCGTGAACCCTCCCGAAAGTGCGCGCAGACTTCGTTTTTAGAGGGTATTGCCGATGGGTAATTACATCTCGGGAAGGTCAGACAGATATCTGGCCGGGTCAGGCTCGCGATATCCAGCAGACGGTAACGATAGGGGTCGTCCATCAGCCACAGCGTCAGCCGACTGCTGGACAGATGCAGTTTGCAGTGAAAGACACCATGGTCGAGGATCAGCTCCTCCATCACCCCCAACACGGTGTCGATATGGAGATCCATCTGGCTATCGCTACGCGACTGATGAAACACCGTGCCGCGAATCGCCGGATCGCCTTTGATCTGACGCCAGTTGCGCGGCTCATCGGCCAATTCGCGGGTCAACGGCAGATCGCGCAAGTCAAAATCGGCGCCGATATAACCCAGCACATGACCGGTGTCATCGCGGACCAACTGGATCGCTGTCAGAGACGGGCGCTTTACCCGCATGCTGATATAGGCTTGTGACAACAAAAAACCACTGATGGGTACGGCCTCACGCATATAAGGGCGCTGCGAACGATCGCGACCGACATCGCCGGCATCACGGCCGTTTTGCATCAGGTTGTCGCTAACCTGAATGCCATCCGGCCGCAGGGCATACATGAACTTGCAATACGGCAGACCGTGGATAGCCGCCTCCAAGGCGTCGTTGAGGTGCGCCGCATCACCCCACACCACGCTGGCGGCGTGGGCCGCATCGGCCAGTGGTTGCGTTAGCATCTCCGCCAAGGCCTGACGCTGGCGGCCAATGGCTTGCTGCAAGGACTCAGTCGCCAAAGTTGGTACCTACTCGGCGCGCACTGGCAATCCACTCATGCTCGAGCGGAACGGTTTTGATTTTGCCGGCCACCGCCTCAAGGTCCACGGGCTGCGTTCCCTCACCCACCGCAGCCACCATGACGCCATAGGTGCCCTCGGCGACCAAGTCTGCAGCCGCCGTACCCAGGCGGGTCGCCAACAGACGATCGGCGGCAGACGGAGCTCCGCCCCGTTGCAAATGGCCCAAGATGGTGACGCGCGCCTCTAATCCCGTCAGTTTCTGCAACTGCTCGGAGAGCCGCAGGGTGCGGCTGGCCAGGACCAACTCAGTCTCCGCCCCAACCTTTTTCTTTTTACCGGCCGCGACCTTGAGCGCCGCATGATGTTCTAGCGACAGCGCCCCCTCAGCGACCGCCACGATGGAGAAGGGCTTGCCATTGCGACTACGCTCACGAATTGCCTCGGCAACACTCTCCACCGTATACGGAATCTCGGGCAGCAAAATGACATCTGCGCCACCCGCAACGCCCGCGCCCAAGGCCAGCCAGCCGGCATGATGGCCCATGATCTCGACCACAATGATGCGATGGTGGCTGTGCGCCGTGCTGTGCAAACGATCAATCGCCTCGGTGGCAATGCCGAGCGCCGTATCAAAACCGAAGGTCATGTCCGTGCCCCAGACATCGTTATCGATGGTTTTGGGCAAATGGATGACATTGAGGCCCTTGTTTGCCAGGCGCAGGGCGTTTTTTTGCGTGCCATTGCCGCCCAGGCAAACCAGGCCGTCCAGACCGTTCTCTTCATAATTGCGGGCAATCGCGTCGGTCATGTCGGCCAGTTGGCCGTTCACCATCATCCGGTGCGGTTTGTCGCGGCTGGTCCCCAACAAGGTGCCGCCTTGCGTGAGGATGCCCGAGAGTTGACCGCCATCCAGCGCCATGCTGCGGTTCTCGGCCAGGCCCCGAAAACCATCCCGGAAACCGATAATCTGAATGCCATGATGCCCCAGGCACGCCTTGCCGACCGCGCGAATGGCCGCGTTAAGGCCGGGACTGTCGCCCCCGGCGGTCAGGATACCGATGCGTTTCTTGGCCATGCTCGTCGTACTCGAAGAAATAGTCACACTTTACAACACAAATTTGACACCTGGATGACGCGTCAGCGCCGCATACAGCGCATCAAGCTGGGCTTGCGAGCGGGCCGTCAGCGTTACCGTCAGCGCCAGGTATTTGCCGCCCTGCGAGGTCCGCAGCACCACCGTCTCGGGCCTGAAGTCAGGGACTTCCGCCTGCACCAAGGCCGTAATCTGCTGCGCAAAATCGGCGCTGCTCAACCCGACCACCTTGATCGGGAAAGCGCAGGGAAATTGCAACAAGGTTCCGGTCTCGCTAACTGCCATATCTCAAAGCCCCATCAGCGTTTGCTCCACTGCCGATATTTCAAGCGCAGATTATCCCAAAGCCGACCGAGAAAGCCGGCCCGTTCCATCTCGGCCAAGGCCTGCAAGGGAAAATCGCCCACCGTCTGCTCGCCCGCCGTCACCCGCAAGGTCGCAACGGTCTGGCCCAGACGGAAGGGCGCCAGCAAGGGTTCGCGGCGAATCACCTGTGCCTTTAGCGGGCCGCTACCCCGGGCTACCGTGACATAGAAATCGGCGAGAAAGCCGACTTCCAGGCGGTTTCGCTGGCCATGAAAGACCTCCAGACTCGCCACACCCTGTCTGGCCGAATACAGGCGCAAGGTCTCGAAGTTCGCAAAGCCATAGTTCAACAGACGCAGGCTGTCCGTCGTCCGGGCCGCTTCCGTCGCCGCCCCCATGAGCACCGAGATCAAGCGCCGATTCTCCCGCCGCGCCGAGGCCACCAAGGCGTAGCCAGCCGTCGCGGTATGCCCGGTTTTCAGGCCGTCAACATGCGGGTCCAACCACAATAAAGCGTTGCGGTTGGACTGCGTGATCCGGTTGTAGGTGTAGGCACGCTCGGCAAAGCGCGGATAGTGCTGGGGAAAATCGCGCAGCAAGGCCCGCGTCAGGCGCACCAAATCGCGCGCTGTCGTCCGATGCTCTGGGTGCGGCAGGCCTGTGGCGTTCATGAAGTGGGTCTGGTTCATGCCCAGCCGGCGCGCTTCCCGGTTCATGCTCTGGACAAAAATCGCCTCGCTGCCGGCCACGGCCTCGGCCAGAGCCACTGCCGCATCGTTTGCCGACACCGTGATCAGGCCATGCAACAAGACATCCACCGTGGGAGGTGTGGCCGGGAGCAAAAACATCTGCGCCCCGCGGGTGCTTATAGCCGCCTCTGACACCGGAATCCGCCGCTCCAGAGTCAGCTGCTGATCACGCACGGCGGCAAAGGTCAGGTAGGCCGTCATCAGTTTGGTCAGCGACGCGGGTTCGACGCTACTGTCGGCCTGCTGCTCGGCCAAGGTACGGCCACTGTTGGCATCGACCAAGAGCCACGCTCGCGCCGCCACGGCAGGCGGCGCCGGACTGACCACCACCGGTTCGGCCAGCACAGCCATGGAATAGGCGCACAGCCATGCCACAAGACCACCCAGCCGTAAGCGCATGGTCTCTCCCGGCAATCAGCGCGTGATGCGGAAGGGTTTCACGCCGAGGATCTTTTCCAGGGCAGCGGCCGCTTCGTCAGCCTGCGCCGGTGTGGCAAACGGCCCCGTCTGGATCTTGATCAGCGCACCAGACTCAATGCGGTGTACGCCTGGCCCGGTCGCCGTGCCCATCCGCGCCACCAGGGCATCGGCTGCCTCCGTTTTCGAGACCGCACCGACTTGCAGATAGAGGCCGGGCGCCGGCGCCACAACAGGGCCTGACGCCGGCGCTGCTGCCGGCCCTGGCGCTGCTGCCGGCCCTGGCGCTGCTGCCGGCACTTGGGCTGGGGTTGGCACTTGGGCTGGGGTTGGCGCGGCGTTGACCGTCTCTGCTGCGGCAGGCGGTTGCGCCGTGCTCGCCTTCTCCACACTCGTCGGCTTGACCTCGGTGACGCGATACGGTCGCAAACCCAGTTGCTCGGTCAGCCGCTGGCTGGCCTGGTCGGCCTCGCTTGGCGAGGCGAAGGGGCCGGCTTGGACCCGCACCAGCCCACCGCCTTCGCGCTGGACCACCCGGTTCGCCCCCAAGATCTGGCCGGCCTGCTGCTGGAGTTGCGCGGCCGTCTCGCGTTTGGCAAAGGCACCCACTTGCAGCCAGATCGGCTCGCCCCCGGCTTGGGCCGTCTCACTCGACAAGGGCTGGGCGCGCAGCACCGCAACTTCCGGTGCCTTGTAAATGCGAATTGGTTCAGCCAGAGGCGCGGGTTCCGGCGGGACATTCGGGGTAGCCGTGCGTTCCGGGTCAATGCGCTCCACCTCGACGCGCGTCACGCCCTTCAAAATATCCAGCTTGTAGGCTGCCGTATAGGACAGATCAATCACTCGATCGTTATGGAACGGCCCCCGGTCGTTGACCCGCAAGACCACGCTGCGACCGTTCTCGACATTGGTGACGCGCACAAAGGACGGGATAGGCAGGGTCCGATGCGCCGCCGTCATGCCATACATGTCGTAGAGCTCGCCGGAAGAGGTCGGCTTGCCGTGAAATTTGCGCCCATACCAAGACGCCAAGCCTTTTTGCTTGAACGGCCGGCCCGTAGTGTCCGGGGTGTAGGAGACGCCCATGACCCGATAGGTGTCGTTGGCATAGCGGTGCAGGGGTTCGGCTCGAGGGACCGCATCCGGGACGGTCTCCAGATTGGTCGGGGGATTTGCTCCCGGGCCATCATCCTTGTAATAGCCGCCGCCGTTATAGGGTGGAAGCGCGGATGGCGTCATCGCTAGGCCATTGGCAGCCGGGGCCGGGGGCTGCGTTGTCACCGGCGCCGCGCAGCCGCCCAGCAAGCCGGCCAGACCAGCGCACAAGCTCGAAATAACCGCAGCTTTCAACAGCAAGCTCATGTTTTTACCAAGCTCTTATTCGACGCAACGCTCATCAAGATACCAAATCCAAGCAAGACTGTCACCATGGAAGTTCCGCCATAGCTCACCAGCGGCAAGGGCACCCCCACCACCGGCAAAAGACCAGAAACCATGCCCATATTGACCAGGGCATAGGTAAAGAAGGTCAGCGATATGGCGCCGCACAGCAAACGACCGAACAGACCCGAGGCGTTATAGGAAAGGGTCAGGCCCCGCGCAACCATGGCGGCGTAGATGGCCAGCAACACCAGGTTGCCCAACAAGCCAAACTCCTCGGAGTACACCGCGAACACAAAATCGGTATGGCCCTCCGGCAGAAAGTCAAGGCGGGCCTGCGTTCCTTGCCCCCAGCCCTTGCCAAAAAGACCGCCCGAGCCAATCGCGATGGTGGATTGGATAATGTGATAGCCCGCGCCGAGCGGGTCACTCGTCGGATCAAACAAGGTCAGAACCCGCTGCTTCTGATAGTCATGCAAAAAAAACATCCAGGCCAGGGGCACGATCGCCCCCAGGAGCAGGGCCAAACCGGCCATGACCCGCCAGGCCAGCCCGGCCAGAAACAGGACAAAAAATCCGGAGGCCAGGATCAGCAGGCTGGTACCGAGATCTGGTTGGCGCAGGATCAGGGCGACCGGCAAAACCAGGAGCAGACCGGCCAGGGCAAAATGACGGTTGTGCAAATGTTCCTGACGGTAATGCAGATAAGCGGCCATGGCCATCGGCACCGCCAGGCGCATCAACTCGGAAGGCTGGATGCTGGTCACGCCGAGATTGAGCCAACGCCGCGAACCATTGACCACATCCCCGGCGACCGCCACACCCAGGAGCAAAAGTAGACCGAGTATATAAAGCGGGGCCGCAAAGCGAATCAACACCTGCGGCGGCACATGCGAGAGAAGCAACATCGCCGCCAGGGCCACGCTCATGTTGGTCAAGTGTCCGGCCAGATAAGCGCCGCTGGTCGCGCTGGCCACCGTCAGGGTACTCAGGGCCAGCAAGGCCAGAATCAGTCCCAGCAGAACCGGGTCGGCGTGGCGGAATACGCGGCGCAGGCCCGCCCGGACGAGGCCCGCAATCCTAAGCTCAATCTGCATGATCTCCCTCTCCGGTGGTCGCCTCTGCCAGCCCCGGCGCAGGCATGGCTGCCGCACCCGGTGTCGTCTGCCCCAAGAACCAATAGTCCAGCACCTTGCGGGCGATCGGGGCCGCCGTGGAACCTCCATGGCCGCCGTTTTCAACCATCACGGCCAGCGCAATAGTCGGCTTATCGACCGGCGCGAAGGCGATAAACAGGGCATTGTCACGATGGCGTGCCGACCCGCTGACGCTGCGTCCGGCCGCATTCATCGCCACCACCTGGGCGGTTCCGGTCTTGCCGGCAAAGCTATAGGTTGCCCCGGCGCCGGCCCCAGCCGCTGTTCCGCCCGGCTGGGTAACCGCCTGCATCGCCGCCTTAACCAAACGCAGGTGTTTGGGATCCAGGTCTAACTTGCGCACCACCTCGGGGGCCGCTGTATGGACGCGGCCATCCTTGGGATCACGCCAGGAGCGGACGATCTGCGGCTTGTAAACCACTCCCTCATTGGCGATCGCCATGGTCGCCACAGCCAGCTGCATCGGTGTGGCCAGCACATAACCCTGCCCAATCCCGGCGATTACCGTCTCGCCAGGCCACCAGGGCTGCTTGAAGCGGCGCGTCTTCCAGGCTGCATTCGGCATCAAACCGGCCAACTCGCCGTCCAAATCCACCCCGCTGCGCTCGCCCAGGCCGAACTGCGCCAGAAAGTCATGCATACGCTCGATGCCCATCTGGTTGGCCAGGCGGTAGTAATAAGTGTCGCAGGAAATAACGATGGATTTATGCAGGTCCACCGTCCCATGCCCATCCTTCTTCCAGTCGCGATACCGATGCCCCCCGGCCGACAAGCTGAAATAACCCGGGTCGGCGAAACTGTCCGACGGCTTGCTCAGACCCAGCTCGAGGCCCGCCAAGGCCATGAAGGGCTTGATTGTCGAACCGGGCGGATAGACCCCGCGCAAGGCGCGATTAACCAGCGGCTTGTCGAGCGATTCATTGAGCCCGCGCCAAGTCTCGACATCAATGCCATCCACAAACAGATTCGGGTCGTAACCCGGCTTGGACAACAACGCCAGCAGCCCCCCATTATTGGGATCCAAAGCCACCAGTGCCCCGCGATAGGGGCCAAACGCCGCCTCGGCCACTTGTTGCAGGCCGGCGTCCACATGCAAATTCAGATTGGTTCCTGCCAGGGCCGGGGTCCGTCCCAGCGAACGGAGGGCCCGCCCCCCCGCATCGACTTCCATATGCTCAAAGCCCGTCTGACCGTGCAGCCATTCCTCGTAGCGCTTCTCGATCCCGGCCTTGCCAATGTACTGGGCCCCGCGATAGGCCGACCAGCGCCCCGCCTCCTGCAAGGCCAGCTTGTCCTTCTGACTGATGCGGCCGATGTAACCAATCAGGTGCGAAAAGGTCGGTCCAAAGGGATAGGAACGCCAGTCCCGGGTCCGCATCTCAACGCCAGGAAAGCGATAACGCTGGGCCGCAAACCGCGCCACCTCGACCTCGGTCAAACGCTGCCGGATCGGCACGGCCTCGAAGGGACGGCTATCCTCGCGCAAACGGTGGAAGCGGCGCAGATCCGCCGCCTCGATCCGCACGATCTCCGCCAGTTGCGCCCAGAGGGCCGGCAGATCGGCAATCTTCTCGGGAACCACCTCCAGCGCATAACCCCAATCACCCGAGGCCAACACCACCCCGTTGCGGTCATAGAGCACGCCGCGCGGCGGGATATTGGGCACCAGCGAAACGCGATTACTCTCGGACAAGGCGCTGTAACGCTCATGCTGCACCAGTTGCAGCCAGGCAAAACGGAAGAACAGGACGCAAAACAGGCCCACAACCACCCCGATCGCAAGCTGGCTACGGCGCCGAAATTCCTCTCGCAACAACGCCGTATTGACGAACTCACTCACAGCAAAGCGGCGCCCGAACGCAAAGCAACGGCATGCGATGAGACTCGTCCGGTGCCATCCAGGACCCAGGCCAAGCCCGGCCACAGCGCCGCCGCGCTGAGGCCCGAGACCAGATACCACGGATCTGGATGCAAGCCCGATCCTTCGCCAAGCAACAAGGCCAAAGCCGGGGTGAGCAGCAAAACCGGGGCCAGATGCGCGGCTCGCCCGCTCCAGTCGAAGCCGCCCAGGCGCACCCGCATCCGCAAAATCACATAGGCGGCCAGGCTGTAGCTAAGGGCATAGCCTCCCAGCAGGGCGCCATGATCAACATCCGTCAACAAGCCCAGTACAAAGGCCGTTCCGATCCCCGCCTGCTGAGGCGCGCGCCAGGTCCAATAGAGCAAGGTCATGAGCAAAAAATCGGGTAGCCACCAGGCCATCCACTCCGGCCACGGCAGCCAAGTCACCAGCACCGCCAGCAACAGCGCAAGGCGCACCCAGCCCGGTCGCACCGGCAGTTCCAGGGCGTGGCCTTGCAAAAGGAGTGGTTCGCTCAAGGTCATGGTTTAGTCCCCCGGGGCGCCGGGGCGTTTGCCGTTGGAAGCAAAATCATGAGAGGCCCGGCGTGGCCCACCCCCGACACCGGTTGCGCCATCGCACTCGCGAAAGGCGAGCTGTTGCGCGGTGGCTGGATACCCCCCACCCGCGCCACCGGAAGGCCCGGCGGATAGATCCCGTCAAGGCCCGAAGTCACCAGCACATCACCCACCTCAAGGCCGCTGTGCGCATCCATCTGCGGAATTTCAACGGCGGCCTCCGACCCCGCCCCGCGCCCCAGCAAACGCAGGCCGCTACGAGCACTCTGGAGGGGAATGTACAACTGCCGCGATACGATGGTTGTCACCTCGCAGCGCAGGGCATCGACATGCGTCACCTGGCCAACCAGACCGTGGGCATCAATAACCGGCGCACCAGCCTGCACCCCGGCAGCCGCGCCCACATTCAGAAGCAGGCGGCGCGAAAAGGCATCATCCGGAATGGCCACCACCTCTGCCAGCACGGCCCGCCGCCCCGGTGGCAAGGGCAACTGGGCGAGGGCCCGCAACTGGGCGTTCTCGGCCGCCAGAGTGGCCATCGTCAGTTGCTCCGCCTGCAAAGTAGCTAATTGCCGGGTCAAGGCCTCTTGCGACCGCAGCAGCGCACGATGCTGGGTCATGAAGGCAAAGGCCTCACTTAGTCCAACAAAGGGCTGCGCCAGGGCCCACTGCAACGGAGCCGTCACCTGGGCCACAGCGCTTCGCGCCGGAGCCATCCAGTCCTGCCGCGCATCAAGAAAAAGCAGGGCCAAGCTGGCCACCAGGGCCAAAAGCAAACGCAGATTAAGCCCGATGACGCGGGAAAACAGCGGTTCGCGCTGTGAAATAGCTGGACCTCCGCCCAGACCCATACCCATCGTTATCGCCAGGCCCGGGCGCCCATTACTCGTGGGTGAATACGGTCGAGAGGCGATCCATCTCTTCGAGGGCGCGGCCAGAACCCCGCACCACACAGGTCAGCGGATCTTCGGCAATAAACACCGGCAGGCCCGTCTCCTCGCGCAGTAGGCGGTCGAGATTGAGCAACAGTGCGCCGCCCCCGGTCAGCACCATGCCGCGCTCGGCAATGTCGGCGCCCAATTCGGGCGGCGTCTGTTCCAGCGCGCCCTTGACCGCAGCGACAATGGCGTTAAGCGGATCAGACAGGGCCTCGAGAATCTCGTTGCTGGTGATGGTAAAGGAACGCGGGATCCCTTCGGCCAGATTGCGGCCCTTGACCTCCAGCTCGCGCACCTCGGCGCCGGGGTAAGCCGTACCGATTTCTTTTTTAATCAGCTCAGCCGTCGTCTCGCCAATCAACATGCCGTAGTTGCGGCGAATGTAGCTGATGATGGCCTCGTCGAACTTGTCGCCGCCGACCCGCACCGAGGTCGAATAGACCATACCGCCCAGCGAGATGACTCCGACTTCCGTCGTGCCACCGCCAATATCCACCACCATGGAACCGGCCGCCTCGGCCACCGGCAGATTAGCGCCGATGGCGGCCGCCAGCGGGTCTTCAATCAAATAGACCTGCCGGGCACCGGCGCTAATCGCCGATTCGCGAATCGCCCGCCGCTCGACCTGGGTCGCACCGGACGGCACACAAATGATGATGCGCGGGCTGGGGTGAAAGAGGCGCGTGTCGTGTACCTTCTTGATGAAGTACTTGAGCATCTGCTCGGTGACATTAAAGTCGGCGATCACGCCATCCTTCATTGGCCGGATCGCCTGAATGTTGCCCGGAGTGCGGCCCAGCATCAGTTTGGCCTCGGCGCCGACGGCCTGCACCACCTTTTTGCCGGTCATCCCCTCCTGACGAATGGCCACCACCGAAGGCTCGTCCAGTACCACGCCTTTGCCGCGCACATAGATAAGCGTATTGGCCGTGCCAAGGTCGATTGCCAGATCTGTGGAAAAGTAACCGCGCATGAAACCGAACATGGTGTGAATCCTGAGGGGGTCATTAAGTAGCCGCGTATGATACCCTAGCTCCCCCTGGGGAATCACCCCTCGGAATTATTGATACCGCGATCCTGAATAATCATGAGTCTGACCCTGGACGACATCCAACGCATCGCCCATCTGGCCCGAATCCGGCTCGAGGACGGTGAGGCCGCCAAGGCCCAATCCCACCTCAACGGACTGTTCGCCCTTGTCGAGCAAATGCAGGCCGTTGACACCACCCACATTGCCCCCATGGCGCACGCCCGCGATGTGCAGCAACGACTGCGCGCCGATGTCGTTACCGAGACCGATCAACGCGCTGCCTTTCAGGCCATCGCGCCGCAAACCGAGGCGGGCCTTTATCTGGTACCGAGGGTCGTCGAATGAGCGCCCTGACTGAACTTGCCGCCCGCCTTGAGACGGGCGAGGCCTCCAGCGTCGAGCTCTGTCAAGACTATCTGGCCCGCATCGCCGCCCACAACCCCAGCCTTAACGCCTTCGTCACGGTCGACGCCGACAAGACCCTGGCCGAGGCCCGCGCCGCCGATGCCCTGCGTGCCACCGGCCAAGCCGGGCCGCTGACCGGCGTCCCCATCGCCCACAAGGACATCTTCTGTGCCGAAGGCTGGCGCACCACTTGTGGCTCAAAGATGCTGGCCAACTTTGTCGCCCCCTACGATGCGCATGTGATCAGCCAGTTCAAGGCCGCTGGCATGCCGTCTCTGGGCAAGCTCAACATGGACGAGTTCGCCATGGGTTCGTCAAACGAAACCAGCTTCTTCGGCCCGGTCAAAAACCCCTGGGACACGGCCGCCGTGCCCGGTGGCTCCTCCGGAGGTTCAGCCGCGGCCGTCGCCGCCGGGCTCTGCCCCGTTGCCACCGCTACTGATACCGGCGGCTCGATCCGCCCACCGGCCGCGCTCTGCGGCGTGACCGGCATCAAGCCGGC
>SXGS01740465.1_pt1 | contig 13749 bp, 15 predicted proteins | sample 3174681 | NCBI WGS metagenome assembly SXGS01 (sample SAMN11356861, study PRJNA531348) | freshwater metagenome | isolation source: freshwater sample F1-80 | place: China: Fuxian Lake, Yuxi | collected 2017-12-25
CAAGAACACCATCCGCATCGCGCGCCAGGCCGTCGAAAAGGCCGGTCAATATGCGTATCGCGACCGCAAGGTTAAGAAGCGGACCTTCCGTGGTCTGTGGATTCAGCGCATCAACGCCGGTGTCCGGGCCGAGGGCCTGACCTATTCGCAGTTCATGCACGGGTGCAAGCTGGCGGGTATCGAACTGGACCGGAAGGTCCTGGCCGACATCGCGATGCACGAGGGCGATGCCTTCAAGGCGATCGTCGCACAGGCGAAGGCCGCTCTGCCGCAGGCTGCGTAATCCGCAGACGACGGTTCAGCGCCGGAAATCGAAAAGGGCGTCGGTGGGGTTCCACCGGCGCCCTTTTTCGTGGGTAGCACCCGGCCGGTGCCGCTCAGCGCGCGGGCGGCAGCCATCCCGGCTCGAACTGCGGACGCCGGGGCGGCAGCGACGACAGCCGGCGCAGTGCGACCAGGTCGAGCAGCTGGAACCGGTGGCCCTGCCGCGCCAGCAGCCCTTCCTCCTCCAGCCCCCGGATCGTGCGGTTCACATGCACCGCCGTCAGCCCCAGCAGGTCGCCCATGATCTCCTGCGTCAAGGGCAGGTGGAAGCCGTAATCGGTCACCAGCCCGATTGGGCTGAGCCGCGCATGGAAATCGACCAGAAGCCGCGCCAGCCGCTCGCGCGCCGGGGCATTGCCCGTCATGGCCAGCGCATCCATCAGCGCCAGCCGCTCCATCTGGGTGGCGATGGTGAACAGCGCGGCGAGGCGCGGGTGCGATTCGTACAACCGGCCAAAGCGTTCATAGGGCACGAAGGTGGTGATCGATTCGGTGACGGCGGTCAGCGTGTCGGCCGCCTCGGGCAGCACCATGCTGGGCGTGCCGAGCATGTCACCGGGCAGGTGCACCTTCTGGATCAGGCGATTGCCGTTGCGCAGGACGATCGACGAGGTCACCCAGCCCTGCACATGCAGGTGGAAACCGCTGGTCGCCTCGCCCTCACGCTGGAAAATCTCCCCCCGCCGCCGCGCGACCTCGGCATCGCCCAGCGCCCCCAAAGCCTGGCGCTCTCCGGCCGTGAGGGTGGCGAACGCCTCATAGCGATGAATCGGATATGCTATTTCGGCCTCCCTAGACCCGTCCCGTCGTACGACCGATACCGGCCGTCGATCTTTCCTGTTGACCAGCCATAAGAGAAGCGCGCGCGTCCTTCGCAGACGTGGATCAATCAGACAGGTGGAAAATGTCGCCGGGGCCGGGGCGTTGCTTGTCGTGCGGTACCGGCATGAGGGATTGTCCGAATCATCCGAACCATGGAGCGATGCACCGTGCAAAAGCCCGAAGACAGCTACCGTCGTCGCCTGCAACGGGATGTACCGACCGGAATCGCCGCGTTTCTCTGTCTGATCGCGCTTCTGTTGCCGACCATCGGTGCGACGACGCTTCTGGTCGAAGGCCCGCATCTGCAGGCGCGCGGACATCCGCTATACTGGTTGCTTCTGGGCCTGCCCGCCATCTGGTCGTGGCGTATGATGGATTACACCCCGGGGGCGTTGCGAACGATCCGTCCGACCTTGTTCGCGACGCCGTTCCTGGCGGCCGCCGTCCTGATCGCGGCCCATGTCGCCGGGCGTGACATGGCGGCCTATCGGGTCATGTTCCTATCGACGGTCATGGTCTGCACCGTTGGCGGTTTTCTCTATGATCGCAGTCTGCTGGCACGGGAGGGGGCGGGGGATTGAGCGGTCTTGCGGCTCTGGTCTTACCGGCACGCCACCCCCACATAGCCCCGCGACATGGCGTTGCATTTGACCAAGGTCGCGTTCGGGGCGGCCAGTATCGATCATCTGGCCGAGCGACTGGCCTTACGGGCGGCCGATGGTCCCGTGTTCCTGACCACGCGCTATCTGCCCAAGCGGCATGAGGAAGTGGCGGGGCAGGGTTCGCTGTTCTGGATCTTGAAGCATCAGCTGGTCGCGCGCTCGCCGATCCTGTCCTTCGGCGAGGCCGAGGGCGGGCGGTGCGCGATCCATATCGATCCTGCGCTGGTGCTGGTGCAGGCGCTGCCCAAGCGGGCGCATCAGGGCTGGCGCTATCTGGAGGCGGCGGACGCGCCACCCGATCTGAGTGGTGCGGCGACGGGGATCGAGACGATGCCGCCGGTGCTGGTCGGCAAGCTGGTGGAACTGGGGCTGATCTGATCCTCCCCGGAACGGGGAGGGGGACCGCGCCCGCGGGGCGTGGTGGAGGGGGCTGTCCGCCAGGCTTATCCTGTGTGGAAGCCCCCCTCCGTCAGGCCTGCAGCCTGCCACCTCCCCGTGCCGGGGAGGATCGGTTTAGAATTTCGGCCCCGCCACTGCCGCGCGGGTCTTTTTTGGGGTTTCGGCCAGCAGCTTGGCGATCGCGGCGTTGCGCGAGTCCTGGGTGGCATAGTCGCGCGCGGTCAGGCCGGCGATATTGTCGGCCTGATCCGGGTCGGCCCCGGCGGCGAGCAGTTCGCGCACCATCGCGATGTCGTGGCGCTGGACCGCGCGGATCAGCGGGGTCTCGCCGCCCGAATTGCCGATATTGGGATTGGCCTTCGCCGCCGTCAGGATGCGGATCATGTCGGGCTGGCCGCCCGCCACCGCCAGCAGCAGCGGCGTGTTGCCGCGCCCGTCGCGCAGGTTCGGGTCGGCGCCCTTTTGCAGCAGGAAGCGCAAGTACGTCTCGTCGCCGCGCTTGATCACGATGTGCAGCGCGCCCTCGCCATTGGTCACGTCGCGGGTGTTGATGATGCTGGCGCCGGGGCGGTCCAGCATGTTGGTCACCTCGTTGCCCTTGGCCTCCTTCACCGCCTGCAGGAACTTGTAGCTTTCCGACTGCATCATCTGCGCGGTGGCGGGCGCCAGGGCGGGCAGGGCGAGGCTGCCCAGAAGCGCGGCGGCAAGCAGGGGGCGAAGGGACATGAAGCGAAATCCTGAACGATAGGGCATGACTTGCAACCGACGATTTATCACAGCAAGGCTGTCGTCGTCATGACCCGATTATTCCCGTTCTTTGGCGCGGCACTGGCGCTCGCCACCGCCGGTTGCGGCTCCCAATCCCAGGTCCCTGCGTCCGAGCAGCCGCCGCTGGCCGGCGCCAAGATCGGCGGGCCGTTCCGCCTGACCGGCGCCGATGGCCGCACCGTCACCGATCGCGACTTCGCCGGGCGCTACCGGGTCATGTATTTCGGCTACACCTTCTGCCCCGATGTCTGCCCCACCGACATGCAGGCGATCGCCGCCGGGCTGAAGCTGCTCGATAGCCGCGCACCGGCCAAGGCGAAGAAAATCGCGGCCGTGTTCGTCACCGTCGACCCCGAGCGCGATACGCCGGCGGTGGTCGGCCGCTTCGCCGCCGCCTTCGACCCGCGCATCGTCGGGCTGACCGGCACGCCCCAGCAGATCGAGGCGGTGAAGAAGGCCTATGCCGTCTGGTCGCAAAAGAGCGATCCGTCGCCGGGCGGCGGCTACCTCGTCAACCACAGCCGCCAGGTCTATCTGATGGACCCAAGCAACAAGCCGCTGGCGCTGATCCCCTCGGACGAAGGGCCGCAGGCGGTCGCCGCCGCGCTCGACCACTGGGTGAAGTGATGGAGCGCTTCTGGGAAAAGCCGATCGAGAGCCTCGACCGCGCGCAATGGGAAGCGTTGTGCGACGGCTGCGGCAAATGCTGCATCCACAAGCTGGAGGACGAGGAGACGGGCGAGCTGGTGCCGACCAATGTCGCGTGCCGCCTGCTCGACCGGCGCAGCGGGCAATGCTCCAACTATCGTCACCGCCGCGCCTTTGTCAGCGAATGCGTGCGGCTGACCATGGGCAATGTCCGGTCGATCGACTGGCTGCCCACCACCTGCGCCTATCGCCTGCGCGCGGCGAACGAACCGCTGCCCGACTGGCATTATCTGATCTCCGGCGACCGCGAGGCGGTGCACCGCGCCGGCCAGTCGGTGCGCGGCTGGACGATCAGCGAGGACGATGCCGGCGATTTCGAAAACCATATCGTGGACCGTGAATTGTGATCGACGAAGTCGTGCGGCATCCGACCGCCAAGCGTATCCGCCTCAGCGTCGATCCCGCGACCGGCACCGCGCGGCTGGTGGTGCCCAAGCGCGCCGCGCTGAAATCCGCACTCGCCTGGGCCGAGGACAAGCAGGGCTGGATCGCCGAGCAGCGCGCGCGCCTGCCCGAACCGCGCCCCTTCGTGACCGGCGCGGCCATCCCCTTCGGCGACGACATGCTGACGCTGCACTGGGAAGCGGGCAGCCGCCGCGTGATCCAGCGCGAGCAGGACCGTCTGCTCGCCTCCGGCCCGATCGAGACGCTGGGTCGCCGGGTCGAGGCATGGCTGAAGCGGCAGGCGCTGGAGGTGCTGGCGCGCGAGACGGCGGAGTTCGCGCGGTCCGCCGGGGTCGCGGTGTCGAAGGTCAGCGTCGCCGATCCCAAGGCGCGCTGGGGCAGCTGCGCCTCGTCGGGGGCGATCCGCTATAGCTGGCGGCTGATGCTGGCGCCGGCTTTCGTCCGTCGCGCCACCGTCGCGCACGAGGTCGCGCACCGCATCCATATGAACCACGCGCCGGCCTTCCACGCGCTGGTCGCCGAGCTGCTGGGCCAGGACCCGGCGCCCGCCACCGCCTGGTTGCGGCAGCATGGCGCGGGGCTTCACTGGTACGGGCGGTCGTCCTGACGATCGCGCGGAGACGTGGCGCGCGGCGGCGCGGCGCGCGGGGCGTTGCGCGGATCGCGCGGGTCGCCACGCGGCGCTGAGCCCGCGCCGCGCCCGGTGACGCGGTCGATCCACGCCTGATCCAGCCGCTGCTGCTGGGGCGGCGGGGCCACGCCATCGGGGGCGTCCGGCGCATCGGGCTGCTGCGGCTGCTGGATCGGGACCGGTGCGCCGGGTTCGCGACGCATCGGGATTTCCACCGCCTCGCTGCCGTCCGGTGCGGCACCGGCGGTCGGTGGGGGCAGCGGATTGCCATCGGCATCGACGCCGGTCACGCCGTCATCGGGCTGACCGAAATAGCTCTCCTCATCGGGCTCCAGCTGCCATTCGGGGAGCGTGACCTGCGTCTCGAACTGTTCGATCGGCCGGTTGGCGACCGCGACCTTCATATAATCGGCCCAGGCCTTGGCGGGGGCGGTGCCGCCGTGCAGCCCGGCGACCGGCCGGCCATTGTCGCGGCCCATCCAGACACCGGTCGTGATCCCGCTGGAGAAGCCCAGGAACCAGCCGTCCTTGGAACTGCTGGTCGTGCCCGTCTTGCCCGCGACCGGCCGGCCGATCTGTGCGGCGCGGCCGGTGCCGGTGTTGACGGCGGTCTGCAGCAGGTCGGTCATCTGCGCCGCGACATAGGGCGCGACCAGCACATGGCTGCGATCCACCTCATGCGTATAGATCGTCTCGCCATTCGCCATGACCTTGGTGATGGCATAGGGGGTGACCTTCACCCCCTTGTTCGCGACGCTGGCAAAGGCGCTGGTCATGTCGATCACCCGCACTTCGGACGTGCCGAGCACCATCGAGGGGTGGGTGTTGACCGGCGTGGTGATGCCGAAACGGCGCGCCATGTCGGCCACCGTCTGGAAACCCACTTCCTGGCCCAGCTTGGCCGCCACCGTGTTCAGCGAATAGGCGAAAGCGGTGCGCAGCGTCACGCTGCCCGAATTGCGGCGCGAATCGTTGCGCGGGGACCAGCCGTCGATGGTGACGGGCTCGTCGACCACCCGGTCCTCGGGCTTGTGCCCCGCCTCCAGTGCGGCGAGGTAGACGAACAGCTTGAACGCCGACCCCGGCTGGCGCACCGCCGTGACCGCGCGGTTGTAGTTGGTGGCGACATAGTCCTTGCCCCCCACCATCGCGCGCACCGCGCCGTCGCGGTCCAGGCTGACCAGCGCGCCCTGCGTGCCCTCGGGCGCGTCGGCGCGGATCGCGGAATCGGCCGCGCGCTGCATATTGAGGTCGAGCGTGGTCCACACGTCGAGTGGCGCGGTCTGCTCGTCGATCAACGTGTCGAGCTGCGGCAGCGCCCAGTCGGTGAAGTAGCGGACCGAATTCTGCTTCGGCTCGGGCGCGAGTTTCAGCGCCTGCGGATCGGCCTGGGCGGCCTGGTCCGCGGTGATGAAGCCGTTGCGCTCCATCTGCCCGATGACGACGCCGGCGCGGCCGACCGCGGCCTCGGCATCGGCGGTGGGCGAATAGTTGGACGGCGCCTTGACCAGCCCGGCGATCACCGCCGCCTCCGACAGGCTCAGATGATCGGCGCCGTGGCCGAAGAACTTCCGGCTGGCGGCATCGATGCCGTACGCGCCGCCGCCATAATAGACCTTGTTCAGATACAGCTCGAGGATCTGGTCCTTGGAGAATTTCAACTCCATCGCCAGCGCCAGGATCGCCTCGCGGAACTTGCGACCGAACTTCTTCTGGTTGTTCAGGAAGATGGTGCGCGTGATCTGCTGGGTGATGGTCGAGCCGCCCTGTTTCCAGCGGCCTTTTTCCAGCCGGACCTCGACCGATCGGGCGATGCCGATCGGGTCGACGCCGGGGTGCTGGCGGAACCGGCGATCCTCGACCGCGATGGTGGCGTCGCGCATCACCCGGGGGATGCGATCATAGGGCAGCCATTCGCCATAGCTCGGCCCGAGCGAGACGATCACCGTGCCGTCGGCGGCATGGACGCGGATCATCTGGCCGTTGGGCGAGGATTTCAGCTCGTCGAAGCTGGGCAGTTGCGACTTGGCGACGAAGACCGCGATGGCCAGCGCACCGATCGCGAGCACGGCCAGGCCGATCAGGACCTGCAGGGTTACGACGATCCGGCGCCGCCAGGGAGAGCGGGGCTTGGACGAACGAGGCCGGGAAGACCGGGAAGACGGTGCGCGAGGCATGGGACGCCCCGCGAATTACAGGGCTTTGCCGGCGACGACAAGCGGCGCGGTCATCGCCCTGCGACGGGCCGCTTGTCGACGCAGGCGGCAAGAAAGCGCGGGCGGCCGTCGGATATGGTGCCAAAGTTGGTATTTTTTTACAGTTGATCGATTAAGAACGGCGGCGGGCCGTGTCGTGGGAGTTGGCGAGCGGCGGAAAGGGCAGGGATGGAGCAGGTCGAACAACAGGAGGACGCCTCGGTCGAACGGCGGTCCGGCAAACGGCATTCGGCCGTCCTGTTGCTGGGCAAGCTGTGCGGCGACGTGCCGGGCGTCTGTCTGGTCCATAATATCTCGGCGACGGGCCTGATGGCGCGATTCGTCGAGGTGCCGTCGGTCGGCGATTCGCTGACCATCGAGGTGCGCGGTCTTCCGCCGGTGCGCGGCACCGTGCGCTGGGTGCGCGGCGCGAAGGCGGGCGTCGAATTCGATTCGCCCCAGCCCTATGAACAGATTTTCCTGCACGAGGACGACGAGGGCACGATCCCGCGCGCCCCGCGCTTCCCCGTCTCGCTGACCGCCGATGTCAAGCTGGGCGACCGCAAGCTGACGGCGGAGCTGCTCGACATCTCGGCCGGGGGCGCCAAGCTGCGCGCGGACGGCGAGGTCGTGGTGGGCGGCGCCGGACAGATCATCGTACGGCCGATGGGCACCGCGATCTTCGGCACCATCTGCTGGGTGCGCGACGGGCGATTCGGCTTTCGCTTCGTCTCGCCGCTGCCGATCGACACGCTGGCGGGAATCGTCACCCGCCGCTGATCGCGTTCCGCCCGATCCTACATTTTTTTGGCCGGTTCGTATCGACGTTCAGCTCTTCCCCCCTGCAAGGGGAGGGGGACCAGTGAAGCTGGTGGAGGGGTGTCACCCCTCTCGAGAGCGCGACACCCCTCCGTCAGGCCTTTGGCCTGCCACCTCCCCTGCAAGGGGAGGAAAGGGGTGATGGGGTTCGGGAGGTCCGGCTGGCGACACCGCTTCGCGTAAGATCCGCCCGCGCTTGCGCGACAATAACGGAGCAGGCTCGTGCCCATCACGATGTCTGGAAAAATCCGCTCGCCCAGAGCGGAGATTGGTGCGGTCGAGAAGACTCGAACATCCACGGCCATTCGGCCACAACGACATCAACGGTGCGCGTCTACCACTTCCGCCACGACCGCACTCGATAGTCACCACCGGCAAGCCGGAGGGCTGGTAGGCGGGTGCCCCTAGCAAAGCGATACGGGCAGCGCAAGGGGGCTTTCATGGGATATGACGGGTTTCCCCGCACGACCGGCCCGACTAGGCAGGCGGCATGACCGCGCCGCTTCCCCGCAGCCCTTCATCCCCGCGCGCGGAAGTCTTCCGCCTGCTGGGGCTGGCCTGGCCCGTCGTGCTGACCAGCCTCAACTGGACGATCCTGCACGTCACCGATGTGATCGTGGTCGGCATGGTCGGCGAGCATGAGGTGGCGGCGCTCTCGGCCAGCCGGTCGCTGACCTATATCGCGATCGTTACCGGGCTGGCCTGGCTGTCGGGCGTGCTGGTGCGGGCGTCGCGCGCCGACGGGGCGGGTGACCTGCCCGCGACGGGCCAGGCGCTGCGCGACGGCATGGTGCTGGGGCTGATCCTGGGCGTGGCGGCGATGCTGATCCTGGGGCTGGGCGGGGCGGCGCTGCTACGCGGGATCGGCGTCGCGCCCGCGCTGATCGAACCCGGTGCGCGGGTCGTGGCGGTCATGGCGCTGGGCTATCCCTTCCAGATGGTGCTGATCGCCGCCAGCTTCTTTCTGGAGGGGATCAGCCGCCCGCGCCGGGTGACGGCGGTCAATCTGTCGATCCTGCCGATCAACGCGGTGCTCGCCTGGGCCTTGGCGGGCGGCGAGCTCGGCCTGCCGGCGCTGGGTGCGGTCGGTGCGGCGCTGGCGACCGTCATCGCCTCGGCATTGGGCGCGGTCGCGATGGTGGTCAGCGCGGTCACCCTGCCACGCGGCGCGGCGCGCGGCGTCCGCCGGCTGGACCGGGCCGCCTGGGCACCGACGCTGAGTGGGGCATGGAGCCTGGCCAGGTTCGGCACGGTGCCGGCCATCGCCTCAGGGCTGGAACTGGCCGGCTTCGCCATCCTGATCGCGCTGTCGACGCGGCTGGGTGATGCCACCGCGCATGGCTTCCAGATCGTCTTTTCGGTCCATAACGTCACCTTCGCCCTGGCGCTCGGTCTGGGATCGGCGGCCGGCGTGCGCGCGGGCAATGCGGTGGGCGAGGGCGTGGCCGTGCAGGCGGTGCCGCGCACCCTGCTGGCGGTCGGGCTGGCGGCACTGGCCATGGGGCTGTGCGGACTGGCGCTGGTCCTGACGCCGGGACCCGTCGTAACCTTGTTTCCCGCGCTGCTCGAGGCGCATGCGGTGGCGATCGCCATGCTCGCCATCTGGGCGCCCTTCATCCTGTTCGACGGAATGCAGGTGGTGCTGGTCTATGCGCTGCGCTCGCTGGGGGATCAGGTGGCGGCGGGGATCAACAGCATCATCGCCTATTTCCTGGTGACCGGCGGCATCGGCTGGTGGCTGGTGGCGGCGGGCTGGGGCGCCAGTGCGCTCGCCTGGGCCTCGGCCGCGGGGATGCTGGTGGCGGCGACCCTGCACGGGGCGCGCTTCGCCATCGTCGCGCGGCGGCTGGGTTCGTCGCTTGGCCTTCGACGTCGCTCAGGCTGAACGGGGGGCGGGAATGGGGCCGGTTACCGAACCTCGTTCGAGCCGGGCGACGTCCAGCCCCACGCCCTCAACGCCTCAGTTCGCGCCGATACCCTCGCCCGCGAAGCTCAGGTCCAGCCGCTTGGAGCTGGGCGGCACGTCGAGCTTGGCCGAATTGAAGTCCATCGACGCGCCGGGGCCGAGCGTCCGCTGCTGCGGCGCGATCGTCCAGGAGAAGACGACGCGGCCCTGCGCGTCCTTCAGTTCGGCCCGCAGGTCGGGCACGCGCTGCTGGCCCGAGGAGGGGTTGATGATCTGCCCCGAAATGGCGAACAGCTCCGATCCGTTCTCCAGCTCGCGCCGTTCGATCGGGTTGGAGCGCAGCTCCAGCGCCGATTCGGTCGACCCGAAGCCCAGCCAGCCGCCGATGCCCGGCATCCCCGTCCACAGGATCGCCGCCGTCGCGACCAGCATCAACAGGCCGGCGGCGACCGCGCCGATCGTCCAGCGGCGCACCGGATTGCGGCGCGCGCGGAAGGGCGGGCGATGGGCGAAGGCGTCGAAGCCGGGATCGCCCGGCGACAGGATCGGCGGTGCGGGCGGCGGCACGAAGACCGGCGGCGGCGGGGGAGCGGGTTCGTCGACGACCGGTGGTTCGGCGGGCGGCGCGGCCGGTGCCTCACGGACCTCCTCGACCGGGGCCGGCGCGTCCGGATCGGCGGGCTCCTGAAACCAGCTGTGCCGGCAATGGGCGCAGCGCACGGTCCTTCCCTCGGGCCCGATCGCGCTGTCGGGCACCAGATAGCGGGTGCGGCACTCAGGGCATTCGAGGATCATGCGGAACGGCACTTCAACGGACAGGACGAGGCCATCCGGATCAGGCCCCCATGATTTCCAGTAAGCACGCCGCCCCCGGGCGTGGCAAGCGTGAAGCGCGGAACTTGAAGCGCGCGGCGCGCCATGCCAAGGCCAGCAGGGCATGGCGAACATCGTCCAGTTCGAGAATGTCGGTCTGCGATACGGCGCGGGCGAGGAAACGCTGTGCGACGTCAGTTTCACGCTGCGCTCCGGGCAATTCTATTTCCTGACCGGGGCCAGCGGCGCGGGCAAGACCTCGCTGTTGCGGCTGCTCTATCTCGCCCAGCGGCCCAGCCGGGGCATCATCCGCCTGTTCGGCGAGGATGCCGTCATCCTGCCGCGCGACCGTCTGCCCGGCTTTCGGCGGCGGATCGGAGTGGTGTTCCAGGATTTCCGCCTGATCCCGCATCTGTCGGCCGCCGACAATATCGCGCTGCCTTTACGCGTCGCGGGCATGGCCGAATCGGAGATCGCGCGTGCGGTGCGCGAGATGCTGGCCTGGATCGGCCTGACCGAGCGGGCCGGCGCGCGACCCGCCACCTTGTCGGGCGGCGAGCAGCAGCGGGTGGCGATCGCGCGCGCGGTGATCGCGCGCCCCGAAATGCTGGTCGCCGACGAGCCAACCGGTAACGTCGACCCCGCCATGGCCGAGCGGCTGCTCCATCTGTTCCATTCGCTCCACCGGCTGGGCACCACGGTCGTCATGGCGACGCATGACTGGCACCTGATCGACCGGGTGCCGGGCGGCCACCGGTTGCATCTCGATCGCGGGCGGCTGGTCGATCCCGAACCGGTGCCGCCCATGCCGGAGCCGCCGCCCTCGACGCTGGTGCGGAGCGGCCTGTGACGCGCGGTGGCAAGCGGAAGGGGGGCGGGGCGGAGGCGCGCGCGCTCGACGATGTCGGCGGCGCGCACGTCATGAGCTGGGTCATCGCGATCATGCTGTTCCTGACGCTGCTGACCGCCGCCGCCGGGCTGGCGACCGCGCAGGCGGCGGGCGCGCTCGACCGGCAGATGGCGGGGCGGCTGACCGTGCAGATCGTCGAGGGCGAGGCGCAGCGGCGCGATGCCGCCGCCGCGCGCGTGCTGGCGGTGTTGCGCGGGCAGAGCGACGTCGCGCGCGCGACTCCGGTGCCGCAGGCCGATCTGGCGCGGATGCTCCAGCCTTGGCTGGGCGGCGATGCCGCCGCCGCCGAACTACCCGTGCCGGCACTGATCGATGTCGATCTCAACAGCGATGGCGGGGACGCGGTGCGGCGGGTCACGGCGGCGGTTACGCAGGCCAGCGCGGCGGCGCGGGTCGATTCGCATGCCACCTGGCTGGGGCCGGTGGGGCGGCTGCTCGACACCGCCGCATGGCTGGCCGGCGGCATGATCCTGCTGATGCTGGGGGCGACGGCGGCGGTGGTGATGCTGGCGGCGCGCGCCGGGCTGGAAGCACATCGCGGCACGATCGAGGTCATCCACATGCTGGGCGCGACCGATCGCCAGGTCGCCCGGCTGTTCCAGCGGCGCATCGCGCTCGACGCCGGGATCGGCGCGGGCGTGGGCAGCGTGATGGCGGCAGTCGCGATCTGGATCGTCGCGCGACAGGTGGGGGCGCTGGAATCGCAATTGCTCGGCGGCCTGACGCTGGGCGCGCGCGATCTGGCGATGCTGGTCGCGTTGCCGCTGGGGTTCGTCGCGCTGGCGGTGCTGGCGGCGCGCCTCGCGGTGCTGGCGCAGATGCGGCGGATGCTCTGATGCTGCGGCTGACCGGTCTCGTCGCGCTCGGCTGGTGCTTGGGGTTCGCCGCCTTCATGCTCAGCCTGCCGTACCCGCTGGAGAACAACACCACCGATGCGATCGTGGTGCCGACCGGCGGAGCGGGGCGGATCGATCGCGGCATCGCGCTGCTCCAGGCGCATCAGGCCAAGCGCATGCTGGTAACGGGGGTCGCGCCCGGCGTGCGGCCGATCGACCTGGCGCGCACCTATCGCACCGCGCCGTCGCTGTTTTCCTGCTGTATCGATCTGGGGCTGGAGGCGGTCGACACGCGGTCCAATGCCGAGGAGACGGCGCGCTGGGTGCGCGAGCATGGCTATCGCACGGTGCGGCTGGTCACCTCCGACTGGCATCTGCCGCGCGCGCGGATGGAGCTGGTCGCGGCACTCGGGCCGCAGGTGGTGGTGCTGGGCGACGGGGTACCGTCGGAGCCACGGCTGGGCACGCTGGTGAATGAATATAACAAGCTGATCCTGCGCAGGATCGCGCTTTGGACGGGGATTGGCGCGTGATTCTTCTTCGCAACATCGTGTTCGTCGCGATCTTCTATCCGGTGTCGGCGGTGATGGCGCTGCTGTCGCCGCTGATCGCGGTGGGGGGGCGACGGGCGGTGATCCACTGGGCGACGAGCTGGACGCGATTCCATCGCATTTGCACGCGCTGGATTCTGGGCATCCGCGTGCGTGTCGAGGGCACCCGGCCGACCACGCCGGCGCTCTACCCCGCCAAGCATCAGGCGATGTTCGAGACGATGGAGCTGCAACGCATCCTGGGCGCGCCCGCCATGGTGCTGAAGCGCGAGCTGGCCAATATCCCGCTCTGGGGCTGGGCGGTACGCAAATACGGCGCGATCGTCGTCGACCGCTCGGCCTCGGCCAAGGCGATGCGCGGCATGATGCGGGATGCGCAGGTCGCGGTGAAGCAGGGGCGGGCGATCATGATCTTCCCCGAAGGCACCCGGGTGAAGCCCGGTGAGACGCCGCCGCTCAAGCCCGGTTTCGCCGGGCTGTACCGGATGCTGAACCTGCCGGTGGTGCCGGTGGCGACCGATTCGGGGCTGGTCTGGCCGCGAAAGGGGCTGAAGCGGCCGGGGGTGGTGACGCTGCGCTTCGGCGAGGTGATCCCGCCGGGCCTGCCGCGCGCCGAGGCGGAGGCGAAGGTGCATGCGGCGATGAATGCGCTCGAGAAACGTCCTCCCCTGTAAGGGGAGGTGGCAGTCCGAAGGACTGACGGAGGGGTGTCACGGCCAGTGGGGACACCCCTCCACCAGCTTCGCTGGTCCCCCTCCCCTTGCAGGGGAGGAATATCTTATCCCTCGTGGCTGCGCCCGAAATCCTCGCGGGCATCGTCCTGGCCCTGGTCGATGATCGAGCGGCGAATGGCGCGGGTGCGGCTGAACAGGTCGAACAGCTCGTCGCCCTTGCCCCAGCGGATCGCGCGTTGCAGCTGGCTCAAATCCTCGGAAAAGCGCTGGAGCATCTCCAGCACCGCCTCGCGATTGGTCAGGAACACGTCGCGCCACATGGTCGG
>SXGS01714705.1_pt1 | contig 13748 bp, 8 predicted proteins | sample 3174681 | NCBI WGS metagenome assembly SXGS01 (sample SAMN11356861, study PRJNA531348) | freshwater metagenome | isolation source: freshwater sample F1-80 | place: China: Fuxian Lake, Yuxi | collected 2017-12-25
ACACTTAGCGCTTGGTAAAAGAGCAAATGGAATAGTTCCTGATCCTTGGGTTCCATCCGGTCAATGGCCTGATGAAATTCGGACCACTCTTCCAGGTCCAGGGGTCTACCTCCCTGGGAGGGAACGGGAGGAATGGAAATAAATTTGATGGTCCGATGGGCATAATAGCGGCACAAATCGGTTAAAACCCGCCTCATTTGCAGCGATGCCAAGCCAAAAAAGGCCCTGGCGTTCGGAGGCCTGACCTCATCCAGGGCACGATGCAAGCGCAAAACAGCCTTGTTCAAAATATCATCGGTCTGTTCAAGGGTCAGGAGTTTGGGAAATTTATGAAACATCTGCCTGGCCATGGCCCGAAGACGGTCCAGGGAACGGATGAACAACTCCTCCCTGGCTTGGCCATTTCCCTGAAAGGATAAAACCAGAAGCTCCTGAACTTTCAGACTGGTGGTGCAATGCAAATCCAGATGGAAAGGAAAAGAGGAGGAATAAGGGTTCGATTTGGTGCCTGATTTTTCCATAACCCGCACACTCAATGGGCTCGCCGAAAAGGGTTAATAAAATTCTAGTTGGCAAGGATAGCCATGTCCATTGGTATCAAACGCTTAGGCCGCAATGGAAAAAGGTGGGCCCCAAAAAATATTACTTTTCTGCCTAGAACACAAACGGGGAGGAAAAGGAGGTTGTTTCCATCCCTAAGTCAAATTGGGTCATGGTTGGACCATAGTCCCGGCGGGAGAACCCTGCCAGAACACCATCCTTAGATAACCCATTGTCAACAAGTCAATCCTCCAATTCCACGGGCAAAAGCAATCTACAAAGTGACTCGCCAAAAAGAATATGGACAAAAAATGGCGGTTTGGCCAATTAGAATTTGGACCAGAGATGCAAGTTTGGTATTTAGAAACCTTTTTTAAGGGAATCCAAATTTTTATTATTGGCATTATTTTTCGCTTGTGTTTTCAATTTTTCATACTCCACAAATTCACTTGAGTTGGCTGTATAATGAAGAGAAACCATTCCTTGAGGACCAGGTGAATAGTATAACTGAATTTTGTTTTTTGGCATTGACCAATTAACAAATTTAGAATTGCGTAATTCTGTAATTTTAAAATCTCCATATTTATTATAAAGAATAATCAATAATGCCGAATAACAGCTGCGAGCAACCCCTCCATCGCCAAAACCATACTTCATTAACGAGCACTTAACAAGTTCATTGTTATAGAAAATGTAGATAATATCCATTTCTTGGTTGTCAATTACGACCGTCCCCCTAAGTTCCCCTGAATTTAAAAGGCCGTCCTCATCGGCAACTATTTTTTCAAACTTGCCACCAAAAACAAGCCTAACGACTTCAACCGGATCACCCCAACAAGCATTCATTACATCGGCAGGTCTGGATAACAACTCTTGTTTGGATTGTTTGAACAGGGCCGCTCTTTTCTTTTCCTTGGCTAGTTTTTCCTCTTCGATCCGAGCCAATTCTTTATGTTGCTCCTCTTGCTTTTCCTGTTCAAGCCGAGCCATTTCCTTCTGTTTCCATTCCCGCGCCCGCCTTTCTTTTTCAACAAGATTTTCCTGGTTGGGAAGATCCACCTTTTTTGCGTTCCCTATTGGTTCGTTGCTAGTTTTAGAACAACCAGTCATTAACACACACATAAATATCCAGATAGACATTTTTGTAATTTGACCTACTGAAAATATTTTTTTAAACATTCATGTCAACCTTTGTTGTTGCTAATTCTTTTATATTTATCAACCACCCAGCCATATGTAATCAGCCAGTTTCATTAACCACAGTTCAGTGTTTGGTGCCACAAACACTGAACCAACAGCCTAATTTTTCCTTGATTCATTAAGGAAGTGGTCCACCAGGCCCTCCGCCAGGCCTACCGTAACCTCCGGGCATAGGGAATCCGCCAGGCATGGGAAATCCGCCGGGCATAGGAAAACTACCCGCGGCGGGGAAATTTCCATTGTTTGGGGCACCGTTAATTTTTGCTTGGGATCTTAGGTGTCTATCCCGAAGTTTCATATAAGTTTCGATTTCTTTATTTTCGTTAAGGATGTAATCATAGGTGTGAATAATTGCTCTTTTTGCTTGATTAAGAACTTTTTCTGCCTTTTGTTTTTCATGGTTAGCAATCAAAGCCGATTTAAAATAAATACCGCCGTTATGTTCGGTCCAATTATTAAATACTGTACTTGTTCCCGTTTTCTTACGTGACAAAATAATCAAATCTTGATGATCAGACAAAAATTTATAAGAATTAGCAGCATTAGAATACTCTAAATATTTTGAGAATGTATCTTTATTTTGACCATCAACTTTTGAATTAATATCACTAGCTTGTGATTGAGTTCCAAGGTCAACACCATCAAGGAAACCAGCCGTTTTATCAGAATTTACACCTTGTTTTATAACAGGCAATTCCGAAAGCCTAACCTTTATTATCTTATAAAATTCAACCAATTTATCAACATCGTAATTTACATTTTTTAGATTACCCATCTTTGTTTCATATTCCTCAATAAGATCTGAAGTTTTCTTTGAAAATGTTATTCGTTTCAAATTATATCTAATGGTTGTGCTTTTTTTTAGATCATTTAAAGTTTCCAATTCAACCGGATCCAATGCTTCGCTACCGCTCAATGATATATTAGGTTGTACATTCTTACCATCATTTTGATTTGTTTGACCTGCCGTTGGATCCTGTTGGAAAGCAAACGCCTTTTGATGAAAATCACAATATTCGCCTGCCAATACAAATGCAAAAATACCTAAAATAAATCTTTTGCTAATACACCATATTTTAGATGTTGCCTTATTTCCGATTCCATACATAGCACACCCCCAAGGTTAAAGCATTGCCACCCATCTCCCTTCGTACCCTATAGTGTGTTTTCGAAGATTACAATAGAAAAATCCTTAAAAATGGCGCAATGTTACTTTTCTACCGACCTTTGGCATTTGGCTTTTAACCAAATACCAACATTTAAGAAATTCTTAAGAAATGGCGCAATGTTACCTTTTCTCTAAAATGAAATGGCGCAATGTTACTTTTCCCCATGCCTTGCTCCACTCCTTATCTCAATGTTCATCGCTTTTTCTTTCATCTTAATAAATGGCGCAATGTTACTTTTTCGGCTTTAATGAAATGGCGCAATGTTACTTTTTGTCTTTTCCCTTACCCAAATCCCATAAATTCCGAAGTTTCTCAAATTGTTTCCCTTTTTTGATAATTTCCAAAAATCTTTGGACATTTTTGTTTCCCGTACGCTCTTGTTATCTAAACGAGCTCTTGCCTATTGGCTCCCTATTTCGGAATGCCTTGATATTGGTAGATCTGCAATGGGTAAAGAGTTCGATGGTCTTTTTCGCAACTAGCCCACCTTTTCGGAGTCCCTCGATTATGGACCGGTCCGCAAGCAAAAAACTTTAGGAACGAATTCGATTCCAAGCCATCGATTTATTTCTTTCCGGGTTGACCCCCACCCGGGTCGCTTTGCAGCTGGAAGTGTGCCCCTCTGCGGTTTGCCTCTGGATCCGCCTCTTTAAATCCCACGGACGGGAAGCATTACTTGCAAAACACCAAATGGGTCATCCCAAATTTTCCTCCCAAGCCCACCTCCAGGACATTCGACTCCTGCTGGAAAAGGATCCCCAATGCTACGGATCCAAAAAACTCCATTGGACAGGCCCAGCGATTGTCCGGGCGTTAAAAACCAAGTGGGGGATTGCGATCCATCCCAAATACATTTACCGGTGGCTCGATCGAAATGGCCTCAAAGGAATCCTGGGCCAGAAATCCAAACCCTCCGCCCCCACGGACCACAAGCACAAATAGCGAGTCAAAGGGTTTTAACCCAAATTATCCGGTATATTGGGAAGGAGTAGTGGCCCACTTTTCGAACCACCCCGCCCTGACGGGCACCCCTCCATTGGAGGGGAATCAAGGTGCCATCCGATGTGTTTTATAAAGGCAAAAGGTCAGGTTACGGGATCCCCTCCATTGGAGGGGAATCAAGGTGCGATACGATTTTGAATATTCTCCGGGAAAAATCGGGTTATCATTCGTCCCAACCGGGAAACTTGGGCTAAAAGGCGATGGCGAAACCGGCTTGGCCAAAACTTGGGTTAATGAATTCCCTTCTTTGGAGGGGTGGAAGGCGAAGCCTGACGGGGTGGTGCCTTTGGAAACAGAACATTGGGAAGAAGGGGTGGCCCACTTTACGAACCACCCCGCCCTGACGGGCACCCCTCCAAGGAGGGGAATAAAGGAGGGGAATAATATTTAATCCCTGGAGGGAATTTGTAGTCCCGACTTTTGCAGGCTGATTTGATTATTCTCTGGGGAAAACCTGGGGGCCATGGTCCGAACCGGGTAGGTTGGGCTAACGCTTTCCAAATCCGCCTGTTATTTCACCCGGCCCCCTTGAGTAACAAACTCTTCCCTGGTGAGTTCGCCGTTATTGTCCGTGTCGAATAGCTCAAAGCGTTTGGGGGCCTGATCCGGATCCTTTTGTTCCGCCAAAAACTCGGCCAGGCTTAGCTTGCCATCACCGTTTTTGTCCTTCCTTTGAAACAAGGCCAGTCGGTCGGCCGGTTTGGGTTTGTTGTTTTGCCCCGGTTGAAAAGGCTTTTTGGCCTCCTTCATCCCCAGGAAATGGGACTGTAGTGAGCGAGCCAAATCGGGTTCCTTCCCTGCGATATTGGTCGTTTCCAAAGGATCGTTTTTGTAATCGTATAGCTCCAGTTCGGCTGTGCTTGGCAGATCACCTGGCTTTTTCCATTCCACCAGCCGATAGCGATCGGTTCGCAAGGCCCGACCCAGTTTGTCACCCCGTGGATAAACCTGTTGCACAAAGGCTTTTGGTTTCAGATTTGGTTTTTGCAGGACATCCGCAAAACTCCTGCCATCCAATCCCCGTGGGGTCGGAATACCCGCCAATTCACAAAGGGTGGGAAAAATATCCACCGTTTCGGTAAGAGACGAAGTGCGTCGCCCTGCCCGAATTGTACCGGGCATCGAGACCATGAGAGGGATCCGGGTGGCCTGTTCATAATTGGTGTGCTTGCACCACATTCCATGGTCCCCCAGGTGCCACCCATGATCCCCCCACAAAAGGATGATGGTGTTTTTGGCCAAATCGGACCGGTCGAGTTTGTCGAGGATACGGCCCAACTGGGCGTCCATGTAGCTGATACTCGCATGGTATCCATGAATAAGGGTTCGTTGGAGATCCTCTTCAAGTGGTCCTTGAGCCTTAATGTTGGCATAATTGCGCAACTCCCCAAAGTGGGTTGGGGCGTAAGGAGGGGCACCCTCGGGGGGAGTTGTACATTCAGGCAAGGCAAACGATTTGCGATCGTAGAGGTCCCAGTATTTTTTGGGAGCACAAAAAGGGAGATGGGGCCTTAGAAAACCGACCGCCAGAAACATAGGGTTCTCCGGTTGTTTACCTGCTTCCTGGATCCGCCTTATGGCTTCGTCGGCGATCACTCCATCGCCATAAGCATTATCAGGGACAGGAGCACTCTCATAAGCGGGCCCCTTGGCCAGATTGTTGGCGGGTTTATTTTCGAAAAGGGCTCCTTCGCGGGTGGGGAGCATCTGGTTTTCCGGTAAAGCGTAGGCAATGCTTCGTACCTGATAATGAGGTACGCTCCAGGAAACGGGATCTTCGGTGTTGCCATGGCCCACATGAAAGATTTTGCCGATCCCCTGGGTCTTGTAGCCTTGGTCGCGAAAATGCCTGGGAAGGGTGAGAGCCTCCGGGCGAGCCTTGCGAAAGTTGGTTGCAAGGTCGTAGATTCCAAGTGTTTGTGGCCTTAGGCCCGTCAAAAGGGAATTTCGAGAAGGGGCACAAACCGCCTGATTGCAATAGGCTGAATCGAAAGTCATTCCACGCGAGGCAAGGCGGTCGATGTTGGGAGATTTGACCCGTTTATCCCCGTAGCATCCCAAAAGAGGTTTGAGATCATCCACGCAAACAAGCAGGACATGGGGCCGTTCCAACGGTTGGATTTGGGCCGAGGTATCGGCAAGGGAAAGCCCGGTAGCCAGAAATATCAGGAAATACTTCATGATGGTTTCCTCCTCAAAGCACTAGAAATCTTTGGATGGACGGCCTTTGCCTTGTTTTTCGCCTTTTTTCCTTCCCAACTCCCGGACCCATTTGGTAACCAGTTCGTGGGAACGATCCGGGGAAAGGGATTGGGTGTCGATGGCCCGTATTTCATCCAATAGGGGATCGCCCATGTCGGCAAAGAGGCTCGATTGGATCACCCGGGGTGCCATGATGGTGGAGCCTGGGGGACTGGCGGGGGCGCACCTCCTTGCCTCTTCGAGTTCGATCAAAAGCGATTGTGCCCTGTCGAGTACCCCTGCAGGAATTCCAGCCCTTCGTGCGACATGGATGCCATAGCTTTTGTCGGCGGCCCCGGGGGAGATACGGTGGAGGAAAAGCACATCGTGTTCGGTTTCATGAACCTGGACTACCAGGCTGACCATGGCGACGAGGCGTCCCGAAAGTTCGGCAAGTTCGTGGTAATGGGTTGCAAACAGGGCCCGGCAGCCGATCCGCTCGTGCAAATCTTCGGCGATGGCCCACGCCAGGCTCACGCCATCATAAGTGCTTGTTCCCCGGCCAATTTCATCGAGGATGACCAAACTTTGCCGGGTGGCGTTGTTCAGAATGTTGGCAGCTTCGGTCATCTCCACCATACAGGTGCTTTGGGCCCGGGCCAATTCGTCACTGGCGCCAACCCGGGTAAAAACCCGGTCGGCAAGGCCGATGGTTGCGCTTTGTGCCGGGACAAAGGACCCTGCCTGGGCCAGGATGGTCAACAAGGCGGCCTGACGGATGAAAACGCTTTTGCCTCCCATATTTGGCCCGGTAACCAGGAGCAAGCGGGCCGTTGGGTTATCCATTTTGCAATCATTGGGCACGAATGTTCCCGGGGGAAGGATCTGATCGAGAACCGGATGTCGACCTAGCCGGATATCAAGGACCGGTTCGCCAACCAGGGTTGGCCGGCACCATTGCCTCTCCACGGCCAGTTCGCCCAACCCGGAAAGGGCATCGAGTTCGGCCAATGCTTCGGCGGTTCCCATCAAGGCAAGGGAATGATCCGAACTGGCTTTCCGAATTTGGCCAAACAGGTCGATCTCCCGATTCTTGATCCTGTCTTCCGCACCAAAAATTTTCTCTTCGTGTTCCTTGAGCTCCGGGGTGATGTACCGTTCGGCGTTTTTCAAGGTTTGGCGGCGTTGATAATCGGAGGGAACCCTTCCGGTATGTGCGTGGGTGATTTCCAGGTAATAGCCAAAAACCGAGTTGAAACCGACCTTCAAGCTGCCGATCCCGGTGCGGGCAACCTCGGCGGCCTGAAACCGGGCAAGCCAATCCTTGCCCGAGGAAAGCAAGGCACGCAACTCGTCCAATTCCGGGTCGTACCCCGCCCGAATGATCATTCCTTCGCCGGGCAAGCCGGTCGGTTCTTCTGCAAGAGCCTGATCAAGGAGGTCACAAAAGCCTGTATGGGGTTCCGTGCGGCGGGCCAGTTCCCACAGGCTTGAACCCGTCCCAGGTTCCGTACCTGCCCCGGTTTGGGTGGGTGGAGCCAACGCCCGATCTTCGACCAGGGCACGAATGGCGGGGACGGCTCGCAGGGCTTGGCGAATGGCCGCCAAATCGCGCGGAACGGCACGACCCGTGGCGGCCCTGGCCGAAAGGCGTTGGAGGTCAGAAACCTCCACCAACAATTCGCGAAGTCTGCGGCGAAAGGGAGTATCGCCGACAAATCGGGCCACCGTATCCTGGCGAAGGGAAAGCTCGGGTAAGTCACACAGGGGATTGAGGAGCCACTCGCGAAGTTGTCTGGAGCCCATGGAGGTGGTTGTTCGGTCAATGGTCTCCCAAAGCGAGCCCTTTCGACCGGGATCGCGTTGTGTCCGATCCAGCTCCAGGCTCCTCCTGGTGGTTTCGTCCATCTGCAGGGCTCTGCCACTTGCAAAAGGTTGGAGGCGTCGAATGTGAACGAGAGGGGATTTGATGGTTTCGCGAAGGTAGGAAACGAGAGCTCCCGCCGCCCGGAGGCAAATCTGGTGATCCTCAAAGCCAAATCCCGAAAGGGTGGTGACCTGAAACAGGCCATGCAGGGCAATGCGGGCATTTTCGGTATCAAAAGTCCAGGAAGGCCGCAGGGACCTTGACCCGCAAAGTCGGGAAAAAGTTCCCTCGGGAAGATCATTTCCCAAACTGTCGCCGGATTGTCCGCGGGATGAGGCGGCACCCTCGGGCAAAAGGAGTTCCGCGGGATCAATCCGGGCAAGGTGGTCGCAAATTTGTCCTGGGTCAAGGTCCATGGCAAAAAAAGTACCCGAACCCAAATCCACCCAGGCCAGGCCAGCAGGGCCTTTTCCCTTTGGACCAAATACGAGGGCGGCCAAAATGCTTGGTTTTCTGGGGTCAAGGAGGTCATCTTCGGTCACCGTGCCAGGGGTAATCACCCGGGTCACTTCACGCCGGACCAGCCCCTTGGCTTGGGAAGCTTCCTCTACCTGATCGCATACCGCTACCCGGTGACCCGCCTCCAAAAGGCGTCTAAGGTGGCTATCTAGTCCCAAATGGGGAAAGCCGGCCATTTTTTCCTTGCCATCACGGGAGGTCAGGGTGAGGCCAAGGAGGGGTGCTACCCTTTCGGCGTCTTCGCCAAAAAGTTCATAAAAATCCCCCATCCGAAAGAAAAGCACCATGCCCGGGTGCCTTGCCTTGGCATCCAGGTATTGTTGCATCATCGGGGTGGTCATGAAGGCTTGGGCCGTTACGAATAAAATGAATGGAAAAAGGGCTTATTCCTCGGGTTGGTTAAACCGCCGGACCATGTGGACCGAATTACCTGTTTCGTTGTGGGTCACTTCGTGCATGTAGTGCCGGATAAGCATCAGACCCCGTCCGCAGGGTCGTTCCAGATTTTCTATATCCGTTGGGTCTGGAATATCTTCCAGGTTGAATCCAGGACCCTGGTCCGTGATTTTGGCTTCGAATTGGATCGGGTTGATTCGCATGAAAACCGTGACCGTCTTGGAATGGTCCATCTGATTGCCATGTTTAACGGCATTCACCAAAGCCTCTTCCATTCCAAGCTTCACACAAAAACTGTCACGGCCCCCCACGGCCACCAGGCCAAGCAGGGATTCGAGGTGATCCTGAACCACACGGACTTCCGCAGGATCACTTTTAATGGTTCCCTGAAAGGTGTGGTCTGAATCAATTCCTGCCGGGTTCGAATTCAAAGCATCCTGGCCCCAAAGCACACCGAAATGGGAAAAATGGAAAACCCGGTACAAATGGATAGGCGAAAATAGGGCGAGCGTTTTCACCTAAAACTTTTTAAGGGCCTCTTCTTCCGTGTTCACAATGATGATCAGCTTATCCAATTTGGTTATGGTAAAGACTTCCTTGATGTCGGGCCGAATGTTGGAAAGGACCAGTTTGCCGTTGGCCTTTTTGAGTTTGGAATTGAGGGCAATGATCTTGCCAAGGGCCGCACTCGAAAGGTATTCGACATTGGCAAAGTTGAGAACGACCTTGAGCTTCTTTTCCGAATCGACCAATTCCGAGAGCTGCTCACCAATGATCTGGATGTTTTGTTCATCGAGAATTTTTTTGTCGATGAATCCAACCACGGCAATATCGCCCTTTTCCTCGACCTCAATGCGACGACGATGGGGTTGTCCGGACATAGATGAAATCCCCTTTTTTTGAATTGTAGGCCTGGCCCTTTCCATCACTGCCGGAGAGAACCGGAAGCCCTCGGAAAAGGACTATAGGTTTTGTTAATGGAAGGGGCGATCAAGTCAACCCTTTTTGGAAACAAACCAGGCCCTGGTTACTTTATCTCAAACCGCTTTGCGCCAGGATCTCAAACCGCTTTGCGCCAGGATCTCAAACCGCTTTGCGCCAGGCGTGTTCGTCCAACGCTTCCCGGGTTTGGGGAAGTTCCCGATCATCAACATAGGTATCTTCTTTCCAAATCATCAGGACAAAAGCAGGGACAAGGAAAGGTCGGACCAGAAAAGTATCCAAAAGAACTCCAAAAGCCAGCGAAAACCCAATCTGTACCAGGGTGCTCAAACCTGCAAAAGCCAAAGTCGCAAAAGTTCCCGCCATGATGAGGCCACACGAGGTGATCGTCCCACCCGTGGTTGCCAAGGCTTCGCGCATGGCTTCGGTGGGGCCCCATTTGCCCACTTTTTCCAGCATGCGGCTCATCAACAAAATGTTATAATCCTCCCCAACCGCCACAAGGATCACAAACAGGAAGAAGGGGACCCGCCAATCCACCTCCCCACCGATGCGCCCAAAAACATGCTGGGCAAGGAGCATAGTGGCTCCCAGGGTGGCAAAGTAGCTTAAAAGCACGGTCGCCAACAAATAGACTGCCAACCAAGGTTTGCGGACAACCCCCCAAAGGATGCCCAAAACCCCCACCAAAACCAGAAGGTTGACCCGGAACCTGTCCGCTTCCACCACTTGGGCCATGTCCCTGGCACTTACCGCCATGCCGACCACTTCGCCACGGACAGGGCCTTGGTTGGCCACAAACCGGGGCATTTCGGTTTTCAACCAAAGCTCCACGCAATCGACCGCATAAACCGCCTCGGGCTCAAATGGATCGCAATCCATGACGAGGTCAAAACGGGCAATGTGCCGTTCCACCGGCCGAACTTCCCCCATCACCAGCTGCAATTCCGAGTTCCGGTTGGTGGAAGGGGGCACCAAGGTGGCCAAGTAAAATCCATGGATCGTTTTTAATACTTGGGTTTCAATCGTTTTCCAAAGCCCAAGCTGATCCAAAAGCGGCATACCAGCCCCGTTTTTGGAGGCCATGAGGGCAGGAGTGCCATGGTTGCCAAGCGGTTGGGTGAGTGACCTAACTTCGCTGATATGGGGTAGGGAACCGAATACTTGAGTCAGCCGGGATATGGCTTCTTGCCCCTCGGGCTGTTGCCATGATTTTGGCGATTCGAGCAATACCGTCAGAGGGCCCGTTTCGCCGGCCGGAAAATGGCGTTGGATCGCCTGCAAACCAAGGATACTCGAAGAATTGGGGTTCAACTCGGCGGTGGCACGATAGCTTGCCTTGGCAAAAACGCCCAAAAAAGCCATGGGCAAAAGCAGGACCATGGCCAAGATCCAAATGACTGTGGGGCGGGCCACCACCATGTGGCTAATTATGTCCCAAATACCCGATTGCACTTTTTTATCGGCACCGGGTGGCTTTCCCGGCCAAAAAACGGCCGGACCCAAAAGGTAAAGCATGGCAGGGGTTAGGGACATACTCGCCAACAGGGCCACCCCCAGGCTCACGGCGATCGCCGGCCCACCACAGCGAATTTTCACAAACTCGGCAAAGAGCATGAATCCCAACCCACAAATCACCGTAAGGGCGCTGGCAATCAGGGCATATCCTACCCCATCCATAGCCCGGATTAGGGCTCGCTTGGTGTCATACCCTTTCGAAAGTTCCTCCTTGTAACGACTGATTAGAAAGAGGCAATAATCGGTTCCGGCACCATAAAGCATAACCACTGCAAATATTTTGCTCACATTGACCAGGTAAAACCCGGGAACCAGGGTCGCCACCGCCAACAGCTTGAGGGCAACCCAAACCGAAAGGGCAATCGTCACCAAAGGAATCAACGCCAAAAGAGGCGCTTTGTGAACCATCAGAAGCACCACCACAACCAAGGCAATGGTGGCCCCGGTGGTTGCCTCCAGGCCGTTGGCACTGGCGGTGATCAGGTCATGGCCAATCCCAGCTGGGCCGGTTAACTGAATCGTGGGAAGATTATTGGTTCCTTTGTTTTGGGACCATTCTTTGAGGGCGATTTGAAGCACTTTTTCCGCCTCGGCAACCGCTAGCATGGTCTGATTGGCTAGATAGGGGGTCGAAAGGGGGACTTGCACCAAGGTGCATTTGCCGTCCCGGCTCACCAACCGTTTTCCCAAAAAGGGGTCACGGTGCGAGACAATCTTGCCCATTTTCCATTCGGGGTGGGAAATTCGATATTCGGACAAAGCCAACACAATGGTATCGACCAGGGAGAAATCTTTGGGGGAGAGTTCCCCGGTTTCGCGTTCAAAAGAAAGGATTAAACGGCTGGCGGAAACATCATCCGGGAAAGCCTCGGAAAGCAACGAAAAACCGCGAACGCTTGCACAGCGTGCGGGGAGGAAGCGGACATCATCATCCTGGGATTTTTGGTCCCAATTGGGGGCCAATAGCGACGCAAATGCTCCCAGGGCAACCCATGCCAGGACAATGACCCAAGGCCGGGTTGTGGAATATTTGCCGAAAAACGCCACCATGCCAAACCTCCCTGTCTGGCCCAAAAACAAAAGAATAAACGGTGCCCTTGGCCCAGCGCAAGGAGAAATGTTAAAAAGCCCTGCTTTGCTGGTTTGGGTGGGGTTACCACCCCTCAATCCTTCAAAAGGCCCTATTTTATGCCTGGATTCGCCCTCCTGCCTAATTGGGCTCGAGGTTCCTCTTGAACCCAACCGTTTTCGCTGCTATATCAACCTGAACAGGGCGGCTTCAACTGCCGCCTTGGTATTCCCCGATAGCTCAATGGTAGAGCAATCGGCTGTTAACCGGTTTGTTGTAGGTTCGAGTCCTACTCGGGGAGCTAATCGGACGTCTGTACAAACCACAGCGTCCAGGGTTAACGGAACGGGGTTGCCTTCCTCCGGAAGTGCAGCCCCGTTCGGCATTTCGGGCGGACGCTTGGGGTCGAATGGGACCGAAGTCTCGCCGCCATCGTCCGCGTCGAAGTAGGGCCTGACCTCCGGGAAGAGTTGGATGGCGTAGACCCCTGCCTTCCCAGCGTCCTCGGTTTTTCGGAACTCGATCACCTCGACGTAGTGTTGCAGAACCTGCTGTTGCTCCTGCTCAGTCGCTTCAACGAATACGTCCCCCAGCCCGGCCCAGGTTGTCAGGAACTGCGCCGCCGCGCTCGACTTCTGGTCGAGCGGGCGCTGTCGCCTGTTGATGGTTGCGAGTTGCTCGGCGACACTCTTCTCTTCACCTTCGAGACGGGAAAGTTCGTCCCTGATGCACGAGAAACCACTCGCACCTTGCGTCTTGAGCACGTCGAGCATCCGCCCAATCGTCGTCCGGGTGACTAGGAGTTGCTGTCGGATCACCCCCTCCTGACAGGCCAGATCCTTTCGCTGATCGTCGACCCCGGCGATCGCTTTCTCGACGATGGTTGTGCGTGCTTCGTCGCGGTTGCCGATGTCCCGCAGCCGTTCGAGCACGACTTCTTCCAAGTCGTCCGCCGGAATCCGTGGGGCCTGACAGGAGGCTTTGGTCCCCTCGTGGCTTTGCCGCGTACAGACGTAGTATCGGTACGCCTTACTTCGTCCGTGGTAGGACGCGCCGACCATATGACTGCCACACTGGCACCGTAGCAATCCGGAAAGGATGTATGCCTTCTTACTTGGCCGTCGGAAGTTGCGTTTGCGAGCACGGTTCTCCCCAAGACGCATACTCACCCGCTGGAACTGCTCAGGGGGGACGATTGGCTCATGACTGTAGTGGACCCCAAAAACTGGACAGACAGCTAAGCTTTTCTTTTCTAGTAAAAGGAGGGTTTTGTCATGGTCATCAGGAAGCGGCAATACGACGCATCGTTCAAGGCCAGGGTTGCCTTGGAGGTCATCCGTGAAAA
>SXGS01083540.1_pt1 | contig 13741 bp, 11 predicted proteins | sample 3174681 | NCBI WGS metagenome assembly SXGS01 (sample SAMN11356861, study PRJNA531348) | freshwater metagenome | isolation source: freshwater sample F1-80 | place: China: Fuxian Lake, Yuxi | collected 2017-12-25
CATCTTGATTGCCCAGCGGTGCACCGTAGAGTGGTCAACAAAAACGCCTCTCTCCTGCATCATTTCTTCCACGTGTCGCAGGCTCAGTGGGTAGGCCACGTACCAGCGCACACAGCTCAGCATCACTTCCAGAGGATAGTGCAGCCGTTGGAAGACCTTGTTCAAGGTTCTGTTGAGCAAACTTTTACGGAAATCAAGCATGACGCTGATTGTCGTTTACGCTTACTGCGACAGAACCCCCTGATTTGGTGTCTCTGCGGTCGCGGCGCTACCCTGAGGTTGCGAGGCGGCCGGTCAATCCGTTAGCACGATTCCGGTCTTGCTGATCACCTCACCCAGGCGTTTGCGCTCCGCTACCATGAACGCGCCGAATTGCTCGGGCGACTCCGTAACAGGTACTGCACCGGTGGCGACGATCCGCTCGCGTACGTCCATCAGGCTGAGCGCCTTGACGATTTCCGTGTGCAAAGTCTTGACGATGGTGGCTGGCGTGCCGACTGGCACCGTGATGCCCCAGGATTGGGAAATGTCGTAACCTGGCACTGAATCAGACACTGTTGGCAGGTCGGGCAAGCCAGGGTTTCGTTGCGGCCCGGTAGTCGCCAGCGCCCGGACCTTGCCGTTCTTTATGTGTCCGCCGGCCGCAATGGGCGAGGTGATGATCACCTGCACCGTGCCGGCAATCACGTCCAGCAGCGCGGGGCCAGCTCCCCTGTAGGGCACATGCGTCATTTTGATGTCGGCCAGCAGGTTGAGCATTTCTCCGGCCAGGTGCGCCGGTGTGGCAATACCGGCCGACGCATAGTTGATGGTACCTGGGCTGGCCTTGACCAGCTTCACCAGGTCGGCCACCGAGTTGGCTGGTAGGGACGGGTTGATCACCATCACGTTCGACGCTGATGCAATCCGGGTGATCGGCATGAAGCCATTGGCTGCGTCATAGGGCAGGTTTTTCTTGACGCTGGGCAGGATCGCCCAGACCGACGTGGTGCTCATGAAAAGCGTATAGCCGTCTGGCGCCGCCCGGGCTGCCAATTCTGCCGCCAGCAGGCCGGCGGCACCGGGCCGATTGTCAACTATCACCTGCTGGCCCAGGCTTTCGGACAGTTTTTGCGCAAGGATACGGCCCAAAATATCGGGCGACCCGCCTGCCGCGTCAGGAACAATCAGGCGTACCGGTTTACTGGGGTAGTTTTGTGCCGCCGTGGTCATCGGCAGGCTCAGCAGCGCGGAGCCAAGCACCGCGGCTGCAATGAGGGTTTTTCTGCGAAATTTCATTGCTGTCTCCTGAATTTTAATGATCGAAACCGCGCTTATTTTTGCGTGCGCAGCGAAACTAACGGGCAAGTGCCGCTATGTCCAATGTACAAGATGGCTCCTTGTGCCGAGGCAATTCACATTCGCCTGGGCGCAGCGGAGCAGACCTTGCGCAAGGAAGTAGCCGGTTCGAGCCTTCAGTCGGCCTAAATTCTCGCCCTTGTCTGCCGCCATGACATGATTGGCAGGGTAGAGCCATTCCGATCATGTTGCTCCCGCAGCAGTAACGATTACTTCATGCCGCCATGCGCTGGCACGGTAAATAGTTTCGGCCACCTGGACGCTGGCAAGGCCATCTCGCGCCGCTGGCTCGGTGTCTGCGCGGCCTCGAACGATATCAAGAAAAGCCCCGTGTTGGCGAGCTCGGGGTTGCCCCTAGCCGGCTGGCGCCACTGCGGTCGGCGTGCCTTTCAATAACGCATTTGCTGTGCCCAATCGAGTATCAATGATTTGACTGTCTTGACCGCATTGGTTGGCATTCGGCGGGCGGCGACACACAAATAGAAGGTCTGCCTGATCGTGGGTTGCACCACAGGTATACCCCCCAGTTCGCCTTTTTGCAGTTCTTCCTCGACCGATGTGAAGGTGGTCATGGTGTAGACCGGCAACTTGCGAACAATTCGCTTGAGTAGGTAGAAAGAATTGACATCCTGCACCACATTCAGAGGCAGCTCCTGGCGCCGGGCTTCCTCCTCCAGCAGGATGCGCCCGCCATTGGGCGCGGCAGACATCACCAGTGGCAAACGGGCTGCCGCGGCGAAAGAAATCCGTGCCTTTTGCATCAATGGGTTGTGCGGCGCGGCCACCAGGTACATCGGCAGCGAAAACAAGCGTGTCGACTCCGCGTACCGGGGCGACGCCGCTCGCGAGAGAACCGCCAGTTCGCAACGTCCATCCGACAGCCACTCTTCGATGTTGTTGGTGGTTCCCTCGGAGATCTGAATCCGTATCTGGGGGTAGTCACGCGCTACTACCTCGAGCAAGTGCGAGACCAACGGCCAACCGATCGAAGGCTGTGTGGCCAGTTGAACGGAGCCTGCCGCGATCGATCGGACGTTGGCCAGAAAGTCATGCAGGCCATTGGACTCATGCACCAGCGACTCGATACGCGGGATCAGCAATCGGCCTTCCGGCGAAAGCGTCGCACCTCGACCGGTGCGGTCAAACAGCCGGGTCGACAATTCACGTTCCATCGCCGCGATGCTCTTGCTCGCCGAAGACTGGGTAGTTCCCAGCAGGGCTGCGGTGCGCGAGAAACTGTTGGTGGCGGCAAGGCTCAAAAAGAGTTCGAAGGTCTTGGTGTCCATGTGGTCCTGACTCGACAAGTCCTTTGGGCACGGTCGGCAAAGGAGCTAGTGGTCTCGTAGCGTTATTTGATTCTAAATTCGAATAACTGATATCGTCAATCCACTGTTGCAGAATATCTAGTTGTTACTAGAATGATTAATCGAGTGGCTTCCCGCCGCCGTGAACCGTCCCGAATCGGGCCTGATCTGGTGCAAATTTTTGGGAGACAGCAACATGGTTTCTTGTCGAGCGGATGCAGTTGTTCGTGTGCTGGGATGTCTCGTATTTGCCTTAACGATGTTTGCGGCCCAGGCACAGCCCTGGCCCATCAAGTCGATTCGCCTAATCGTGCCGCATGCCCCTGGTGGTGTCACCGATGTGGTTGCTCGCATGGTGTCGCAACCGCTTGCCGAAGCGCTGGGTCAGGCGATCGTGATTGACAACCGGCCAGGTGCAGCTGGGCTGCTGGGCACAGAGGTGGCAGCCAAGACCCTGCCGGATGGCTATACCTTGTTGATGTACGTGGACACCAACACCATTTTTCCGTCCACAGTCAAGCAACTCAACCACGACCCGTTGGGCAGCTTTGACCCGGTGACCATCATGGGTCGGGGATCGCATGTGCTGGTAGCCCATCCATCGCTTGGCGTGACCAACCTTGCTGAACTGGAGGCCTATGTGAAGGCCCATCCACGGGAGCTGTCTTACGCAAGCCCCGGCACCGGCAGTCCGCAGCATTTGGGCATGGAGATCATCCGCAATGCCTATGGAATGGACTTGGTGCACATCCCCTACAAGGGGGGCGGTCAGGCAATTATTGATGTGGTGGGCGGCCAAGTCAAACTGGGCATGCTGGGTATGGCGCCAGCGTTGCCACACATCAAGAGCGGCAAGCTCAACGCGATAGCGGTCACCGGACGATCGCGTTCGGTCGTCCTACCTCAGATACGCACTGTGGCTGAATCCGGCCTGAGCGGTTTTGAAACCGGGCAATGGCAAGGTCTGGTGGTGCCGGCTGGTACTCCGCCCTTTATCGCGGAACGACTGCATACCGAGATCGTCAAGGTCATGCAGCGCGCGGACATCAAGGACCGGTTACAAACCATCGGTATGGACAATAGCACCAGCCCGAGCCCGGCGGCATTTCGCACGATGCTCAAAGACGAGGTGGGTAAGTGGGCGACCGTCGTCAAGGCGTCGGGCATTCAACAGGAGTGAGCGCATGAACACAGCACCGGCCGGCTACAACATTCTGTTCATCACTTCCGACCAACAGCGCGCGGATTGTTACGGGTTTGAAGGCCGGAAGGTTAAGACCCCCCACCTGGACGAGATGGCGCTCAACGGCACGCGTTTTTCGTCTTGTATTACACCCAACCTGGTGTGTCAACCGTCGCGTTCGTCGATCCTCACAGGCCTGTTGCCGCGGACCCATGGCGTGTCTGATAACGGCATCGACCTGCCCGCCGACACCGGCGAGAGCGGTTTCGCTGGCACACTGTCGCGCCACGGCTACGCGACGGCCTTAATCGGCAAGGCGCACTTCACTACGTCGCACACCTTCACCCCGACCGGCACCCCCGAATGTCGGGAAAGCAGTGCGAACTACGGTGCCGACTGGGGTGGCCCCTATATGGGTTTTGGCCACGTCGAGCTGATGCTCGAGGGTCATAACGGGTTCCCGCCCATGAAGCCCCCGATGGGCCAGCACTATGAGCGCTGGTACCACGCAGACGGCCACGGGGATGAGCGCACCACCCTGTACCGGCAAGCTTTGCCGCCGCTGACCGACGCCCACGAAACCTGGAACTCCGCGATGCCGGTGGCCTGGCACAACTCCACTTGGATCGGCGACCGCACCATCGAATACCTTCGTAGCCACAAACACCAGAACTTTTGTGTGTGGGCATCGTTTCCCGATCCGCACCATCCCTTTGACGCACCTGAGCCGTGGAGCCGCTTGCACCATCCCGATGAGGTAGACCTGCCGCGGCACCGAGAGCTTGACTTGGACCAGCGGCCGTGGTGGCACCGCGCCAGCATAGAGGGCAAGCCGCAGATGGCCAACGAACGCCTGCGTCAGTTTCGCGAGAAGTCATCGCGCACGCCACACCAGACCGAGCGCCAGTTACGCAACCTGATCGCGAATTACTACGGCATGATTTCTCTCATCGACCACCAGGTCGGCCGGTTGAAACTGGCGCTGCGCGATCTTGGCCTGTTGGACAAAACCTTAATTGTCTATTCGACCGACCATGGCGACTGGCTGGGTGACCATGGCTTGTTGCTCAAGGGACCGATGGCCTACGAGGGCCTGCTGCGCGTCGGCCTGCTGATGGAGGGCCCGGGAGTGCCACGCGCCAAGGTAGTGCCAGATCCGGTGTCGACACTCGACCTGGCACAGACCTTCTGCGACTACGCCGGCACCACGCTGCCCGAGTCTGTTCACAGCCGCAGCCTGCGCCCACTCGTCGAGACCAGCACCGCCACGCGCGACTTTGCGCTGTCGGAGTGGGACTTGCGGGCCTCGCGCTGCGGCGTCGACCTTGGCCTGTGCACTGTGCGCACCCAGTCCCTCAAGCTGACCGTCGAAGCCCATAGCGGTGCCGGTGAGTTGTACGACCTGCGTGAAGACCCCGACGAGATGACCAACCGCTTCGGTGATCCAGCCTACAAGGTGAAGCAGAAGGCGCTCGAAGACATGATCGCGAGCCGCCCCGACGACGTTCGCGCGGCCCTGCCGCAGATCGGAATGGCATGAGCCGCTGGGCCGCTGCCAAGGCTAATCCCGCTGCACGACTGCGCGCAGGGTCCACAGTACGTAGCCGGGCCGTTCCCATCGCGGACAGTCCCGCAGTGCCCTAGGCTCAGGGCTGGTCCGTGCACAACCGTCTGACTCCACCATGATCGAGACCATGGCTACCATCACGACCCGGGACGGCCAAATGCCGACCTGGATCGTTCATCCGGACAGTGATGGTCCGTTCCCGTTGGTGATTTTCTACATGGATGCGCTGGGTATCCGCGAGGAGTTGCGCGGCATGTGCCGCCGCATTGCCAGCTTGGGTTACGCTGTCTACCTGCCCAATCTGTACTACCGCGCCGGCGGTCCGAGTTTCGACGCCGCATCTCTGGCCTGGGGCCAGCAAGACCCGGCCATGATGGTGCTGAACGACAGCCTTTCGCTGGCCATGACAGTCTCCGACGGTGCGGCCATGCTGGCCCATGCGCAGCGCGACGCGGCGATCCGCCTGCCCGCGGCGGCCATCGGCTATTGCATGGGCGGGCGGCACGCGCTCGCCGCTGCGGCAGCCTATCCGGAAAAGGTCAAGGCTATGGCTTCATTGCACGGCGGTCGACTGGTGACCGACGGCGCCGACTCGCCGCATCAACGGATCGCCCACATCGATGCCGAGGCCTACTTTGGCTGGGCCCACGACGACCCGGTGGCGCCGGCCACCCATGCGCAGGCGGTCGAAGGCGCCTTGGTGGCACGCGGCCTACCTTATCGGCTTGAATGGCACGCCGGGGCGTTGCATGGTTTTACGTTCCCCGAGCGCTATTGCTACCACCATGAGGCGGCGGAGCGCGTCTGGTTGCGCCTGTTCGACCTCTTTCGCCGTACCCTCAATAGGGCTCCCTCGGCACCTACAAAGGCACTCTCATGAAACGACTTGTCATGGTGGGATGCGGCCGTTTCTCGCGTCGCTATCACCTGCAAACCCTGCTGACCGATCCGCAAACCAAGATAGTGGGCATCTTCGATCCGCATCCCGCGCCGCAGGTGCACGACATCGCAGACCAGACGGGGGCGAAGCTGGTTCACCGACTAGACCAGTTGCCCGACTCAGACGCGGCACTGGTCACGACACCGCACGTGCTGCACGCGGAGCACATCACCTACACACTCGAACGCGGATGGGCCACGCTGGTGGACAAACCCTTCGTGATGGACCTCGCCGACGGACGCCGACTGGTGGAGATGGCCGGCTCACGCGGCCTGGTTAACGCCGTCGGGTTCAACCGCCGCCTTGACCGGGGCTGTCGCCGTGCCAGGGAGGTGATAGCATCCGGCGCGCTCGGCGCGGTGCGACTGGTGCAGACGGTACAACTGGGTTACGAGGCCGGCGGCTGGTTCCTGCAACCTGAACTCGGTGGCGGAGGGGCTTTCACCGGGCGCGCCACGCACATGGCCGACATCGTGCCGTGGATGCTGCAGAAGCGACCGATCCGGGTTCACAGCCGGCTCCGTCCGGGGCCAGCCGGGCGGGTCGACAGGGGTGGCTTCATCGATCTGGAATTCGCCGACCTGGAGTGCCAGATGAATTGCATTGACCAGGGGCTGCACATGTGGGACGAGATCCGCATCTTCGGTGAAACCGGCTTTATCGAAATGCGCCGTCCGATGGACCTGGGCACCGGGTGGTCCATGCAGTGGACGCAGGCCAACGGCGCCGTGCTGGAGACGGTGGCGGCCGATGCCGGCACCGGCTGGATCACCACCGATTTTCTCCGTGCAGTGCAGCAGGGCATGCCGGTGGCCTGTACATTTGCCGACGCCCTGTTGTCGGTCGAGATAATCCAGGCGGCTTTTGCTTCGGCGGCGTCGCAACGGGCCCATGACCTGCATGCCGTTCCGCTGAGCGCTGCTTGAACCATGCAATACGACTTTCACCGTTGTGACATGGCTTTCATGGTGTCCCTGTGCGGGGCATGGTCTGTATCGAAGCTGTCGTATCCGACATGCAACTACAAAGGGTCGCACTTTTGCCGCCTCGCAAATGCCCGCACCTGCAATCGCGCCGTCTACACGCTAACGTGATGCACAGATAAATCGCTTTCAACCACCACAAGGAGACAAAATGAGCCACGGAATCACACGTCGGAATCTGTCGTTGGGCACGGTCTCGGCCGGCGCACTGGGGGCCATGGCGTGGGCCCCCTCGGCCTGGACGCAAACCGGCAAACAGACGCCATTTACCATCGTCATCAACAGTTCGCCATGGTTCGATGGCTTTCGCAAGGTGGTTGAAGCCTATGAAGCCGAGTCCGGCAACAAGGTCAATCTGGACGTCAACCCATTTGGCGGCAGCTTAGAAAAGCAGCGCGCATCGGTGCGTACCAAAGATGGGATGTTCGATCTGCTAATCATGAACGGCCTGTACTATCAAGAGTTCTACCATGGTGGCTTTCTCACGCCGCTGAACGACATCGAGCCGAGTTTCAAGCTCGATCCGCAGATGGTACGTTACGACAACACGATGTTCTGGAACGAGGCCACCAAGGTACACGACCCGGCCAGCAAACTGATGGCGGTGCCGGTCAATGGCAATATTCCCTTGCTGATGTACCGCGCCGACCTGTACGAGGAGTACAAGCTCAAGGTGCCTGAAACCTGGGACGAACTGTTGGCCAACGCCAAGAAATTGCATAACCCGCCCAAGATCTACGGCATCGTGCAGCGCGGTGCACGCGGCGCGCCCAACGACGTTTCCTATGACTGGTGGCCGTACCTGTACAGTTTCAATGGCAGCCTGTTCCGCGACGAGGCTAAGGGCGACTTCACCATCTCCATCAACAGCCCCGAATCCAAGGCAGCACTCGATTTCTACATCCGAATGGCCAAGGAGGCCGGGCATCCACAGACCGGCGGCCTGGCCCAGGCGCAGATCATCCAGAACCTGGCAACCGGCAAGGCCGCTCACGCCATGCTGGTGATCGCTGCCTGGTCGCAAATGGACGACCCCAACAAGTCGGCGGTGGTCGGCAAGCTCAGTGCGACTATGGCTCCCCGTTCGGCCAATGGCAAACCAGCGCCGGTGCTCGGGCACTGGCTCGGTGGCATTCCCAAGAACGTCCCCAAGGCGCGTCAAACTGCAGCGCTGGCCTTTCTCAACTGGTTCCAGACGCGCGGCGCTCAGGTGAAATACCTGCACGCAGGCGCACCGCCGGTACGCCAGGATGTTCTGTCCGATCCAGTGCTTTCCAAGGATCCAAAGAACCGCTGGATGAAGGCTATGGCGGAAAGTTCGCCATTCACGCGCCAGATGTGGACGGTCCCGGAAGGCTCGCAGATCGGCGACGTGCTGGAGTTGCGCCTGAACCAGGCCGTCATCGGAGAACTGACCACGGCCAAAGCGCTGAACATGATTGCCGACGAGGCGCACGCCATCATGGCGCGCGGCGGCTACAAGACCGGCAAGATCACGCCATTGGCATGAACCTCCGGGCCGCTCCCAAGGAGACAAGGCACTTGCGACGCCGGCTGACAAGTGCTTGCAGTGCTTGTCATGTCGAAGCCAGTATCGTAGCGCGGCAGCGAGCAGACTTCATTGTTCGCCGCCGGACCGCTGGCGAGGCGATAAGCCGGTGGGTAATCCGCAGCGACCCTGGGGCAGCGCCATGCGGCGGTCGGGTAATGCTGAGTTTGGCGATGTCTCGATGAGCCAGGCTGCCCCTGTCTCGGAGTCGGTCTGGCGCCGCCTGGCGCTGACGCCGTCTCTGGGCGTCTTCATGCTGCTGTCGCTGCTTCCCGTGGCGAATCTTATTGCCATGAGCATGCACCAGATCCGCTGGGAGGATGGAAGTGCGACCTGGGAGTACATCGGCGCGGCCCACTACGTGCGCCTGAGCGCCGATACTTTGTTCCGCAAGGGTGTCTACAACACCTTGATTTTCTCGGTGGTGGGCGTGTCGCTTCAGATCGTGATCGGCTTCTTCTTGGCCTGGGCGGTGAGCCGTATCGGGCGGGGACGAGTGGTGTACCGGACGATCTTCATTCTGCCTATCTTGGTGCCCGGCATTTTGATCGGGGCTATCTGGAAGCTAATGCTGAACTATGACTTCGGCCTGGCCAACAGTCTGATCGGCGTTTTCGGTTTTCTGCCGGTGGACTGGCTGGGAACGGCCAGCCTGGCGCTGCCGTCCGTCATCATGGTCGACATATGGCACTGGACGCCGTTCTGTTTTCTGCTACTGCTTGCGGGGTTCGAGTCCCTTCCGCAGGAGTTACACGAAGCAGCGTTGGTCGATGGCGCCAACGCCTGGACTGAACTCCGCTATGTGTACCTGCCCATCATGATGCCGGTGATCGCGGTGACCTTCTTGTTCCGCTTCATGACCTCGCTTAAGGTGTTCGACGAGATCTACCTGCTCACGGGTGGCGGGCCGGGCTCGTCCACCGAGGTCGTTAGCTACACCATTTACCGCACATTCTTCACCCAGGACCAGATGGGTTATGGCTCGGCCATGTCGGTCGCGGTGCTGTTTGTGATTGCCATATTGCTGGTGGTGGGTTTCGGCCTGTCGCGTTCCAGGAAGGGTACGGCGTGAAATTCCGCTTGTCTGAACACTTGCGCGTCGAGCACACCCTGCTGGCGCTGGTCGCGTGCTTTGTGCTCGTGCCTTTTATCTGGATCATTGCGGCCGGCTTCAAGACCCAGATATCCCTGCTGCAGGGGGAACTCTTCTTCAAGCCCAACCTGTCTAGCTACCAGGAGGTGCTGTTTTCCAAGACCACCGAGTTCTTTGCCAATGCCTTCAACAGCCTGGTTATCGCCACCGCCAGTACCGTGGCAATCGTGGTTGCCGCCACGCTTGGCGGCTACGCGATGGAACGTATGGCGACGCCGCGCTGGATGGTCCATACCCTGCTCGGCTGGTCGGTGGTGTTCCACATGGTGCCCCCCATCACGCTGGTGGCTGCTTGGTTCCCGCTGTACCGCCAGTTTCATCTGGACAACACCTACACCGGCATGATCTTCGCCCACTTGGCACTGCACCTGCCGATGGCGCTGTGGCTGATGAGCAGTTTCATCCGCGAGGTTCCCATCGAACTGGAGGAGGCAGCGCGCATCGATGGCTGCTCCACACCCTACCTGCTGTGGAAGATCATCCTTCCGCTGATCGCACCGGGCCTGGCGGCCACCGCGATCCTGATGTTCATCTTCAGCTGGAACGAGTTTGCCGTGGCTTTGAACATGACTGCCAAACAGACGGCCACGGTGCCGGTGGCGATTGCCAAGTTCGCGCAGAGTTACGAGATCAAATACGGCGAAATGGCGGCCACCGCGGCGCTAGCGCTGATTCCCGCCCTGCTGTTCCTGCTGATGGGCCAGCGTTACATCGTTAAGGGCCTGACCACGGGAGCACTCAAATAAGATGCCACAGCTGTTTGGACAACAACTTAGCAAGACCCAACTGCAGCGGCGCATCGGCGACCTGCGTCAGGTCGTAGGCGTAGAACTGTATGCGTTACAGAATGGCCCCCAAAGCGGCCTGCGCGTGCTGGAGTTCAAGACCGGGGGCGGCTTGTGTTTCACGGTCCTGGTCGATCGCAGCATGGACTTTGGTAGCTTCGACTACCGGGGTACGCCATTCGCCTGGCAATCGGGGACTGGCTTTCGCCACCCCAGCCTGATGGACGCTATGGGTGAAGGGGGTAATGGTTTCATGCGCGGCTTCTCGGGCCTGCTGTGCACCTGCGGTTTGGACCACATCCGGCAACCCGACCGAGGCTCAGCGGACCACTTCGATCTACCGCTGCGCGCCGAAATCAGCTATCCGATGCATGGGCGTGGCGCGCTGCAACCGGCGCAACTCGACGGCTACGGGATGCGCTGGGATGGCGACGAAGCGGTCCTGTGGTGCGAGGGTACCGTGCACCAGGTCCAGGTCATGGGTGAGCACCTGTCCATGACCCGGCGCATCGAGGTCGCTGTAGGCGGGACTCAGGTCCACTTTACCGACACGGTACGCAACCTTGGCTTTGCGCGCACACCGCATATGCTGCTGTACCACATCAACTTGGGCTGGCCGCTGCTTGATGAGGGTGCACGTTTCTCGGCCCCCATCACGGCCACTCTGGCTGCCAACATGCCGCGCGACGTACAACAGGCAGACTACCGCATGCAGTCGCCGCCGCAACCGCGTTTCGTGCAGCAGGTGTTTGACCACGCGTTCAAGGCCGATGCCGCCGGCCGCGTCCCCACCGCCCTGGTGAACGACCGCCTGGGGCTGGGTTTCGGCTACGAGTTCGACGCCGACGCCTTTCGCTGCCTGCAGCAGTGGCAGGCGCTGGGCGAAGGCATCTATGGCTTTGGCATCGAGCCCGCCACCTCGCACTGGGGCTCGCGCGCCGACGCGCAGGACCGTGGTGAGGTCATAGAATTGGCGCACGACGAAACCCGGACCTATCGCAGCAGCCTGTCCGTACTCGATGGCGCGGAGGCGATTGCGGCACATGAACACCGGGTGGCAGCCATCACACCTCTGCTCACCGATGGCTTCCCGCCGCGGACCCAGCAACCCGCTGGCGGCCCGTTGGTGCAGAAGTTGCCGGACCGAGCCAGCGTGGGCCGATGATGTACATGTTGATGCCCAGTCTGCCAGTTGCCAGTGCAGTGCCGACTTCGGCCTGCTCCCTCACCCAATTACAGCCTCACGAATACACACCATGATCAGCAAACCTGCCAACGTATTGTTCATACTATCGGACGAGCACACCCGCGATGTCACAGGTTGCTATGGGCACCCCTTTATCAAGACACCGCACCTCGACCGGCTGGCAGCCCGCGGCACGCGTTTCGATGCGGCCTACACCAATTGCCCGATCTGTGTGCCGGCCCGGGCAAGCCTGCATACGGGCACCTATGTGGCGGACAACCGCTGCTGGGACAACGCCCATCCCTACGACGGCAGCATGCGCAGCTGGGCCCACCGGCTGCGCGATGCCGGGCACCAGACCCTGTCCATCGGCAAGCTGCACTTTCGCAGCGACAAAGACGACAACGGCTTCGTTCAAGAGTTGATTCCGCTGCATGTGGTCGATGGCCAGGGCGACCTGCTGGGCCTAGTGCGCACGCCAGAGCCGGCCGCGCGCGGTGGTACGGCCGATCTGGCCGGATCGGCCGGTCCGGGGGTGTCCACCTACGCGCTGTACGACCGCAACATCCGTGACGCTGCAGTGCAATGGCTCACCCACCTGGCCGGCAAGCTCGACGAGCCCTGGTGCCTGTTCGTGTCCTTCGTGAAGCCGCATTTCCCGCTCGTAGCGCCCCAGGCGTTCTACGACCTGTATCCGCTTGACTCGATTCCCATGCCACGGCTGTATGGGCCGGAGCATGCGCCGACACACCCGGTGATCGCGGCGCTCAAGCGCTGCATGAATTACGACGACAGTTTCACGCCGGAAAAGATCAAGCTTGCACATGCAGCCTATTACGGTATGGTGAGTTTTTTGGACGACAACATCGGTCAGGTGCTCGACGCGCTGCAGCACAGCGGGATGGGCGAGAACACCCGCGTCATCTACAGCACCGACCATGGTGACAACCTGGGCAACCGCAAGCTGTGGGGTAAGTCGGTGCACTACGAAGAATCCGCCGCCGTGCCCATGATCATCGCTGGACCGGGCATCCCGGTGGGCAAGGTTTCCAAGACACCGGTGACCCTGGTCGATGTTTACCCAACCATTGTGCAAAGCGTGGGGCTGAGCCTCGACGCCGCCGAGCAGGCTTTGCCGGGACAGTCCTTGGTCGATCTGGCTTGGCACGATGATCCCGAACGCGTGGCCTTTGGCGAGTACCATGCGGCCGGCTCGATCACCGCGATGTATATGGTGCGCAAGGGCCGATGGAAATACATCCACCACGTGGGTTACGCGCCCGAACTGTTCGACCTGCAGGACGACAGGGGCGAAACGCGTGACCTTGCCGGCGACAGCCAGCATGCGCAGACTCTGGCCATGATGGAGGCGGAGTTGCGCAAGATCATCGATCCGCAGGCAGTCAACGCGCAGGCGTTTGCCGACCAGAAGTCCAAGATCGAGCGCTTTGGCGGAGTTGAAGCCTTGATCAAGCGCGGCGACTTCGGCTACTCGCCGGCACCGGGTCAGAAGCCGGTGTTCGCCACGGCGCTGGAGGCCTGATGGCCGCCGCGCGCGCGGCCTGCGTGGCCCGTGCAACTGCCTGCTGCGGGCGCAGCGTTTTTGGGACGCACAGCCCGTGCAGCGATTTCTTTCAGATGGTTCGAAACAAAAGGGTTTGACATGGCGCACGTCAGGATTGAAGAGGTGCACAAGCACTTTGGTAACACCCACGTGATCAAGGGCGTTTCGTTCGATATTGCCGATGGCGAG
>SXGS01335151.1_pt1 | contig 13737 bp, 16 predicted proteins | sample 3174681 | NCBI WGS metagenome assembly SXGS01 (sample SAMN11356861, study PRJNA531348) | freshwater metagenome | isolation source: freshwater sample F1-80 | place: China: Fuxian Lake, Yuxi | collected 2017-12-25
CTGTATGAAATGTTACAGATCCTAAGCCTGACGCTATTTGAAAGAATACCAATAAATCAGTTACTTAGAAAAGCCGCTGCTTATGAAAATCAATCACTCGCGGATAATCAGCTGAATTTATTCGATTAACGTTGGGACACTAGTGCGGTTGCATATATGTAGAATTCAGCTCCTTGATCTTTATCTCAAACAGAATTGACGTCATGCATGAGCATAATTGCAATTCATAAGTGCAGTCCTACAGATACGCTTGACATGCAGCAGATGGTTCCAAAACTTGCGCGCGTTAAGAGCTATTTTTCTGATGCGCCAGATGTTTCAACGCTTGAAGTTGAGATGGCGGATGGGGTGCCTGTGAACTATGCGCCTGGTCAATTTAATATGCTGACAGTGTTTGGCGTTGGCGAGGCGGCAATCAGTATCAGTGGCGCGCCTAATGGCGCTCGGTTGATCCATACAATTAGAGACGTCGGCGCTGTATCTCATGCACTCACGAGACTAAAACCTGGGGATCTGCTCGGACTTAGGGGCCCATTTGGAATTGGATGGCCGATCCGCGCAGCGCATAGCAAAGATGTGCTCATTGTCGCTGGTGGCCTTGGTCTCGCTCCGTTGCGCTCCGTCCTTTATCATATTCTTGCTCATCGCGTTAAATTTGGCGTTGTGACACTTCTTTACGGCGCACGCCAGCCAGAAGATATTCTCTATCAATCAGAAATTGCGTATTGGCGAGAGTCTTGCGAGATTAATGTCGCTCTGACCGTTGATCATGCCGATGTAAAATGGCCTGGAAGGGTCGGAGTTGTGACTCAACTGATTGATCAGGCGAAATTTGATCCTCAAAATACACTGGCGATGGTTTGTGGTCCTGAAGTAATGATGCGCTTCGTCGCGGCTGCGCTTGTCGAGCGAGAAATTGATGCAGAAAATATATTTTTATCAATGGAAAGAAATATGAAATGCGCAATCGGTCATTGTGGCCATTGTCAATTTGGTCCAAATTTTCTTTGTCGGGAAGGGCTAGTTTTATCCTATGAAAAGTTGCGTCCCTTGTTAAAGGTTAAGGAGTTATAGCATGCGCCGAGCGTCTCCGTCGCCGCGTTTGGCTGTCTGGAAGTTTGCTTCGTGCGATGGATGTCAGCTTAGTCTGTTAGATTGTGAAGATCAGATTTTAGCTGTGGCGGATGCAGTTGATATTGCCTATTTTCCAGAAGCAAGGCGTGCGAACGTTCATGGTCATTATGATATCTCTCTTATTGAGGGATCGGTGACAACACAGCATGATGCAGAGCGTATTCAAGAAATTAGGCATCGGTCTAGCTTTTTGATAACAATTGGCGCTTGTGCAACATCTGGAGGCATTCAAGCGCTTCGTAACTTTGCAGATGTAAAACAATATACAGCGCTTGTTTATGCGCATCCTGAATATATTAGAACTCTTGAGACCTCGACGCCAATATCTGATCATGTAAAAGTAGATTTTGAATTGCGTGGCTGCCCCATTAATAAGGTGCAGCTTATTGATGTTTTGAGTGCATTTTTGATTGGTCGTCGACCGATAACGCCGGCTCAGAGTGTCTGCGTAGAATGTAAAATGAAGGGTAATGTTTGTATTTTAGTCTCGCAAGCCGTCCCCTGTCTGGGTCCTGTAACCCACGCAGGCTGTGGCGCTTTATGTCCAAGCTATAATCGGGGGTGTTATGGTTGCTTTGGGCCTAAGGAAACCCCGAATGTCTCTGCGCTGAGTAATCGTCTAGAAGAACTTGGCATGAATAAAGAAGCGATTGGACGTCTCTATTCTACATTTAATGTGAATGCTACGCCATTTCGTGAGGAAAAAGAGCGTCATGACACGCAAGACCATTAAAGTTGATTATCTCGCACGCGTAGAGGGCGAGGGCGGACTTAAGGTCACGATTGAAGAGGGTGTCGTTAAAAATGCTCAACTAAATATCTTTGAGCCCCCGCGTTTTTTTGAAGCTTTCATGCGCGGACGTCACTACACTGAAACGCCAGATATAGTCGCGAGAATCTGTGGCATTTGTCCGGTTGCCTATCAAATGAGCGCGGTTCATGCGCTTGAGAATATATTTGGAATCCAGCTATCTGGCCAGCTACGAGCTTTGCGACGGTTGCTTTACTGTGGTGAATGGATCGAATCGCATGTCTTGCATATTTACATGCTGCATGCGCCAGACTTTCTTGGCTATGAGGGTGCGATCGATATGGCGCGTGATCATTCTGAGCTCGTGCGCCAGGGCCTAGAGATGAAAAAAATAGGTAATGATATTTTGACATTGGTTGGGGGTAGGGAAATTCATCCTATCAATGTCAGGGTCGGCGGTTTTCACCGCGCGCCACGTAAGAGCGAATTGGTTCCACTTATTGAGAAACTAAAATGGGCGCGCGAAACAGCGATTAAGACCGTGCAATGGGCGGCGGAACTTGATTTCCCGGATCGTCAAAGAGATTATATTTTTGTATCTCTTAAACATGAAGCAGAATATCCCTTTAATGAAGGGCGTATTATATCGAATCAAGGCCTAAATATCAGCGCGCAGGATTATGATGCGTATTTTTCTGAGCAACATGTGCCATATTCCACAGCCTTACAATCGCGTCTGCGTCAATGTGGCAGCGCCTATCTTGTTGGTCCTTTGGCGAGATACAATCTAAATTATGATCAGCTTTCTCCCCTTACTAAAGAGCTGGCGCATGCGGCAGGTGTTGCTGGTGTGTGTCGAAATCCCTATCAAAGTATTTTAGTGCGCGCATTAGAAGTTGTTTACGCCTTTGATGAGGCGCTACGCATTCTGAACGGCTATCAGCAGCCAGACTATTCATTTGTTGATGTTACTCTAAAGGCTGGGCGAGGTTTTGCCGCAACAGAAGCTCCGCGAGGTTTGTTGTATCATCGCTATGAATTAGATCAGTCGGGCATAATTCTTGATGCGCAGATTGTGCCTCCGACCTCACAAAATCAGGCATGCATAGAGGAAGATTTAAAGGAATTCATCGGAGGTTTTCTGGATCTTCCAGAAGAGCAGTTACAGCACAGATGTGAACAGACCGTGCGTAATTATGATCCTTGTATTTCATGCGCTACGCATTTTCTTAAGCTCGAGATTGATCGCGTCTAGCTGATGACCGGTGGTTCGCCAATAATGATTATTGGGATTGGGAATCTCGATCGTGGAGATGATGCTGCAGGTAGATTAGTTGCGCGGGCTCTGGGTCACAAGCTTCCGTCGCATATCATCAGCGTTTGCGAGATGTCGGGAGATGCATTGGCGCTGGTTGAAAAGATGAAGCAAGCGCCAGCAGTTTTTATTATAGACGCTTGTGTGTCAGGTGCAAAGGCTGGAGATATAAAGCGTATTGATCTGCGCTACCAAGCCTTGCTCAGCCAGCAAAGGGATGTGTCTTCTCACGGTTTTGGTCTATCAGCAGCGATAGATCTTGCCGGTATCCTTGGACAATTACCGGAAATATGCATCATCTATGCAATTGAAGGTGAAAACTATGCTCTTGGCGCCGCAGTGTCGTCGCCTGTCCAGGAGGCCATTGACAAGGTTGTTGGCCGAATAGAGGACGAAATTGTCAATTTCATCCCAATGAAAGGGACAGAACATGCATGAAGCGCATCTTATGGCTGATTTTATCCATAAAATTGAACAAATTACGACTCAAGAAAAGGCCAAAAAAGTAATCTCAGTAAAGGTCTGGCTCGGGGCGCTAACGAATATGTCGTCAGCACATTTTCTAGAGCACTTCATGCAAAGTTCAGTGGGAACTATTGCTGAAGGAGCGCATATTGAGACCGTGATGTCGCAGGATTTACTTGATAAAAATGCGCAAAATATCCTAATCGATAGTCTTGAGGTAGATTTATAATCCCAAAACTCTCTCTTTTTGAGACGAGGAACTGAATGTGGGACATATGTTGCGACAAAGAATTCGAGTTTACGGACGCGTGCAGGGCGTTGGCTACCGTCCTTTTGTTTGTCGACTTGCCTTAAGCTTAAATCTCACAGGATTTATCAAAAATACAAAGGACTGCGTACATATTGAAGTTGAGGGAGCGGAGGCTGACGTTGATCGGTTCAGCCTTCAGCTCTCGAGTGATGCGCCATGTCAGGCCAAGATTGATTATCTCGAGTCTACATCTGTGGCGTTGGAAAATGATGCCACTTTTGAAATTTTATCTAGTATCGAAAATGGAAGTGATTTTGGAGAAATTCCCCCAGACATTGCCGTCTGTTCTTCGTGTCTTGATGAGGTTCTGGATCGAAACAATCGGCGCTATCGTTATGCCTTGAACTCTTGTGCGCAGTGTGGCCCTCGGTACTCAATCATAGACGCTCTTCCTTATGATCGATCAAACACGTCAATGCATCAATTTTCGCTTTGCTCGGCGTGTCAAAGAGAATATCAAGATCCAGAAAATCGACGCTTCCATGCGCAAACGATCTCCTGCCATGAGTGTGGCCCTAGGCTTTCATTTTTAGATCATGCAGGGGATCTCGTTGTACAGGATTGCGATGCGCTCGCGCAAACAGTAGAAGCGCTGAGAAGTGGCGCAATTGTAGCAGTAAAGAGTGTTGGAGGATTTCATCTCTGTGTCGATGCGCGATCTGATGCAGCTGTTCTAGAGTTGCGTCGTCGAAAAGAGAGAAAATCAAAACCTTTGGCAGTCATGTACGCAACGATATCTGCGGTGAAAGATGAATGTTTTGTATCCGAACAAGAGGAAAAGATTCTGAGCGCCGCCGAACGGCCAATTGTTTTAGTTAAATTAAAATCACAACAATTATCAAAATTTCTGGCTCCAGGCCTCTCATGGCTTGGGGTCATGCTGCCGACGATGCCGCTCCACTATCTTCTGTTGCAGGAGTTAGAATTTCCGATTGTGGTCACAAGCGCCAATATCAGTGATCAGCCGATAATCTCAGACGAGAATTTAGCCTTCAGTCAGCTACGTGGAATCGCGGATTATTTTTTAACGCATAATCGTGAGATCCATTGGCCAATCGATGACTCTGTGGTGCGTGTTGTTTGTGATCGTAAGTTAATATTACGCCGCGCGCGAGGTTATGCGCCAGGATATTTTAAGGTCTCGAATTTAAGAGCGGGTATTCTTGGCTCTGGCGGTTATTTAAAGAATACGATTAGCTATTCTGACAATAATTTTCTTTGTCTCGGCCCGCATATCGGGGATCTTGCAACGCCTGAGGCACGCGATCGTCATGAGCTGCAAGTTAAAAAAATAACATGCAAGCGAGAATCCGCTATTACATATGCCGCAGATTTACACCCTAATTTTATTGCCACTGCTCATTTCCAGCCTAAAATTTCTCAAGAGAACATACAGCATCATGTCGCGCATATTGTTTCCTGTCTTGTCGACAATGAACTCTTGCCGCCAATTTTGGGAGTGGCTTGGGACGGCGCAGGATTTGGAGATGACGGAAGTCTCTGGGGAGGAGAGTTTATTAAGATATCCATGAACTCTTGGCGGCGCGTGGCTCATATGCGGGGTTTTTTATTGCCTGGAGGTGTTCAGGCTTTCAAAGAACCCTGTCGTGCTGCCGTGGGGCTACTCTATGAAATTTATGGAGATGATCTCTTTTTGAATTCGAACCTTATACCGCTTGGTGAGTTCTCACCTTTAGACAAAATCAATTTATTGCAAATGTTTCAAAGAAATATTCAAACATACTATACTACAAGCGTTGGTCGGATTTTTGACGCCTTCTCTGCGCTATTGGGAATTTGTCAGCGGGTAACTTATGAGGGAGAGGCTGCAGCGATGCTCGAGAGCCTTGCCCACAAAGCGCTGGTGCCAAGAACATATGCTTGTACGCTTACCCAATCATTAAATGAGATGTTGGTGGTTGATTGGGAGCCTGTACTCAAACAAGTTCTCATTGATCTTGAGAATGGGCATGATTTGGCCGAAATTGCAGCAGGGATTCATATTGCCCTTGCACATGCTATTGTTTCTGTTGCTTCAGAGTTACGAGAATTCCGTGTTGCGCTCTCTGGTGGGTGCTTTCAAAATGCATATTTGACACAAGCAGTGGTAAGCTCATTGGAGCTAGGAGGATTCTCGCCTTTTTGGCATGAGCGCATTCCGCCTAATGATGGTGGTCTGGCTGTTGGCCAGTCTGTGTGGGCTTCTTGGAGCGCGCAATAGAAAGATTCTGTATGTGTTTAGCGATTCCTGGTCGAATTATCAGCATTGACGCATCAGACCCATTGATTCGCATGGCGCGGGTTGAATTTGGGCAAGTAGTTAAAGAAATCAGCCTTGCCTATACGCCGCAGGCGAAAATTGATGATTATGTGCTTGTGCATGTTGGTTTTTCGATAAGTATCCTTGACTCAGTTCGAGCGCAACAAACGCTGCAGGATATAGAAACAATCTGTATTCTTCCGAGTAGCCTTGTTTCAGATGAGGATGCTTAATGATGCGATATTCGGAAGAATTTCGTTATGAACCATTGGCTACGCGTCTTATTGACCAAATCTTCGTCGAGGCATCTTGTCATCACTCCTATCGATTTATGGAGTTTTGTGGCGGTCATACTCATGCGCTAGCTCGCTATGGCATAGAAGATCTGCTACCAAAAAATATCGAGATGATCCATGGCCCTGGCTGCCCCGTTTGCGTCTTGCCAGCTGCGCGTATTGATGCTGCTATAAGGTTGGCCAAACAGGACAATATCGTAATTTGTGCCTATGGCGATTTGATGCGAGCGCCGGGCTCGCGCGGGAATTCTCTATTACGCGCACGAGCTTTTGGCGCCGATGTGCGGATGATTTATTCGCCACTTGACGCACTCAAAATAGCCGTGTCTCATCCCGATAAAGAGATAGTTTTTTTGCTATTGGCTTTGATACAACCACGCCGCCAACAGCCTTAGCGTTACAAATTGCACAACGCGATAAGCTCAAAAATTTTTCAGTATTTTGTAATCATGTTCTGACGCCAGCGGCTATGCGACATATTCTCATAGAATCTCAGTCGGTTCCTTCACAGAGCCAGGCAATTAATGGCGTCGTTGGACCGGCTCATGTTAGTGCAATTATTGGATGTGAGCCCTATCAAGAAATTGCGGAAAATTTTGACATACCAATTGTTATTGCTGGTTTTGAGCCATTAGATATTTTGCAGGCATTGCTGATGTTGTTGCGCCAGGTCAATACAGGGCGTGCAGATATTGAAAATCAATATGATCGCGCTGTCGCTGATAAGGGAAATTTTTCGGCCATAGTTTCTATGGCGAATACTTTTGAGTTACGAGACTGCTTTGAATGGCGTGGCATAGGAGAATTATCAAATAGCGCATTAAAGCTCAGCAATAATTATTATATGCTAGATGCAGAAAAGCGATTTGATATGAGCGCAGTTGCTGTGCCCGATAACCCAGCTTGTGAATGTGGTCAAATTCTTCGGGGCAGGAAGAAACCACAAGAGTGTAAATTATTTGGTAGTGCATGTCGGCCTGATACTCCGCTGGGGGCATGTATGGTATCCGCAGAGGGCGCTTGTGCCGCTCACTGGGCCTATGGTCGGTTTCGATATGAAGCGGAGGCTCGATGAGCAATAAGCATCGGCGCTCACCGATTGATCTTAATGATGGCGTCGTTGAGCTTGCGCATGGCGCTGGTGGCAGCGCTATGACGATGCTAATTTCAGAGATTTTCTATCCAGCATTCAATAATGATTTGTTATTACAGCAGAACGATCAGGCGATCTTTAACGTAGATACAGGCAAACTTGCTTTCGCGACAGATAGTTTTGTTGTTTCACCGCTATTTTTTCCAGGTGGCAATATTGGATCTTTAGCTGTTAATGGAACTATTAATGATATTGCGTTAGGTGGTGCAACTCCACTGTATTTGTCAGCAAGTTTTATTCTTGAAGAAGGTTTTCCGCTCAAAAAATTAGTTATTATTGCAAAAACAATGGGAGCCTGCGCACATGCGGCTGGCGTTAAAATTATAACGGGAGACACAAAGGTTGTTGAGCGGGGTAAAGCTGACGGCGTTTTTATCACGACAACAGGAATCGGCGTTATAAGAAATCAGACAGTTTTATCTGCAAATCAGATCATGCCAGGAGATTGTGTAATTCTGAGTGGAGAGATTGGAGATCATGGCGTCGCAATCCTATCCAAGCGCGAGAATCTAAATTTTGAGACAAATATTATTTCTGATCAAGCGGCCTTACATGAGTTGATCCAGCTTATTCTTGAGGTTGGAGGGGATCATATCCGCGTTATGAGAGATCCAACGCGGGGAGGACTTGCCTCAGCTTTAAATGAGCTGGCTGAAAAATCAGACGTTGGATTCGTTATTAACGAAAATAAGATCCCGATAAATTCCTCTGTTGCCGCTGCATGTGAATTTCTTGGTCTAGATCCACTTTATGTCGCTAATGAGGGTAAATTGATTGCTGTCGTTGCGCCATCGGCTGCGGCAGATGTTCTGACGGCTATGCGAAGCCACCCCCTGGGTTATCAAGCAGAAATTATTGGCGTAGCTATAGAAAATTCAAGATTTTTTGTTCAGATGATTACGCGAATTGGCGGACGACGTATCATTGATCATCTATATGGAGAATTGCTGCCAAGAATTTGTTAAGACCGCCCTGACGGAGTAGCATAGAAAAATATTCAACAAAATTATACGTTTTTTCCTAGGCTGTGTAAAATCATAAGTTGATTCTGTTGTTACTGTTTTCACAGCACTAGTGGAGTCATGCTACATCCCGTCAGAGATCAAAGTATAATAACAAGTAGCTATGTAGCGATTTAAAATTTGAAATTAAATCCAGCGCCGCCACTGGGCGTAAGGGAGGGACTCATATTCCCAGACTCTGGCGGAACAGACATATTTTCAGCGGCGTTATCTGTCTCGATTGAGCCTTTTGCCTTTAGTTTTGTACCTCTTTTTGGCTTTGATTTTTGTTTAACAGCCTTGCTAGGGGTATTTTCAGAGGCGCTTTTTCCATCTGAGATTTCTTTGGCGACGGCAGGCGGTGGCGGCATGTCTTGGGCCTGCAGGGCTGTAATAAAAAAAATGACTTGGCAGCTTAATAGGCTGGTAAGAACTTTTGTTCTTGCCTTAATGCTTATCATTTTTTCCTCCGGTGACGACGTGGATTGGCTATCTTGTTGATCTTTGTAAAGATTATTAAGTCATATGCAAGGGGTATAACAGTTACTTATCTGCATGTCGTGTAGGAAATAGCGATAGAGATTATTTTCATAATCTTATGATGGGTTTTGGTCTAGTTTATAATTTCTATCCTCTGAAAGCGTCAAAAACTTATAGCCTATATTGTATTTGATCTTCCCAAAAACGATCGAGACGAGAAAGTGATCGATTAACTATTTCAAAATCTGATATTTCTACCCCGCCAATTTTATCAACAGTTGAGGCGTGCTTTTCATAAGACTTAGCAACTAATTGATGTATTTGTTTTCCGCGCTCCCCAAGACTTATTCGAACACATCGGCGATCAACGCGCGATTTTGAATAGCAAAGGAATCCTCCCTCAACGAGTTTCTTCACATTGTATGAAGAGTTTGATCCCATATAATAATCTCTAGCGCGTAATTCTGAGACGGTAAGTTCTTGGTCGGCAATGTTGTAAAGTAAGAGTGCTTGAACTGCGTTCACATCTTCGATTTTTTCTCGCTCAAGCGCATCTTTAACTACTTCCTGTAGGCGTCGATGCAGTCGTTCAAGCATCATTACTGTTTGCATATACGCCGGCATGATTGACACTTCTTGTGCCTCTCCCTTCATTCTTGCGGTAAGCATTTCTATGTCCCCTTGTCTATTATGAGCCCCGTGCCCTTTCATACAGGGACTTTATGCGTCATGTCTAAATTGAGGCTTAAATATGATCGTGAATAAAAAGTTGCCAAAATTAGAGTAAATAAAAAGTTAAATATGAAAAAGGCATATTTCTTGAATGGTGACCGTATACCTTCATCAAAAAAAGAAGAGCTGGCGTATATCAACTTCATGCTTGTTAATAAATTGGAGTTTCTTGATAAAGAGATTAGTCAAATCTAACTTTGGCGCAGCTTGAAAAATGGTTATTTTTCGTGAGAGATTTCTCGCAATAAATACATATAGACTCATTGAAAGCTACGTATTTAGCCAGTAGTTTATGATGTTTTTTTGAGGATTTAAGATGAAATATAAACAGTATCTGTTCATGTCGTTGCTAGGAATGATATGCTTTGCTTTCAACGTTCAAGCCAAGGATCTTTCAAAAAATGTAGTAGAGGTTAAGAAATTATATAATGGCGATCAAAATGCCATAGGACAAGTATTGGCCTATCCCCAGGGAGATCTAGAGCTTACAAGCGAATTGATTGTGGTTCCGCCAGCAAAAGAGACGGGATGGCATATGCACGCCGTGCCAATGTTTGGCTTTATCATTGCCGGCGAAATCACTGTCGACTACGGCAATAAAGGACGGCATGTTTATAAAGCAGGCGAGGCTATTATTGAGGCGGTAAATTGGGCCCATAATGGTAAGAATACTGGCAAGACTAATGCTCGGATTGTCGTGCTTTATATGGGGGTGAAGGGACTTGCAAATGAAACGCATATCCTAAAATCCAAATGACTGCATTCAGCAAGCTAGTTTGGACATTGAATTATGGTGGCGACGATCATATCTGGCTAAATCTATTGCGATGAAAACGCTATCCTTAAAATCGCTATAGCTAAAAGGTTTAAAAAGAAACTCTGTTACACCTGCAGTTATTGCTTGACGCCAATAAGCCTCCGAGCGATTGCCGGTGTTAAGAATAAATGGAACAGAGTTAGTTTTTGGGTTTTTGCGAATTTTCTCAAGGAATTCACACCCTGTCATTAAGGGCATATCCCAGTCACTTACGATAAGGTCGATTTGGGTTGTCTCAATGTAGCTTAACGCGTCGATGGGATTAGAAAATAATTTTATATCTTGGAATCCTAATTTTTTTAAGCATCAGCCCGACTGTTTGTAAATAGACTAGATCATCATCTACAACTACTGCTTTGCTTTGAATTTCTAAACTCATACGTCACTCCTATACGCGACTTGACGTATAGAGCCTGAAAATATTTGCGTATTCAATCATTCCTTTAAATTAGGCCAAGTAAGCTCTTTAATTAACAGACAAAATTTTCTTAAAATTTTATTTTTCTGCAAGTTCAACTTTGGAGTTCTTTGATTTAGGTGAGGTATGCTTTCTAGCTGCTCTCTTTGCTACGGAAGTGTTTGTAGTAATTATTTAACTAACGCCTTTAGTTAAAAATTTACGACCTACGGGCTTGGACGTTTGTTTTACATTCTTTCGATAGCCCTCTCCTCCTCTGCCAGTATTGGCTGGTTGCCAGGAGGGTATAAGTTGATGTTTGCCAGGGCCAATCAAGTCTGCGCGCCCCATAGACTTAAGCGCCTCTCGTAATACAGGCCAGTTTTCAGGGTCATGATAACGGAGAAAAGCTTTGTGAAGTCTGCGTTGACGAAGACCTTTAATTGTCTCGACTGGTTCCGATGCGCCTCGCCTTACTGGTTTAAGGGGATTTACGCCGCTATGATACATTGCTGTTGAGAGGGCCATGGGAGAGGGCAAAAATGTCTGTACTTGGTCGGCTCGGTATTTGTTACGTTTAAGCCAGATCGCCAAATTCATCATATCTTCATTTGTTGTCCCGGGATGGGCAGCGATAAAATATGGAATCAGAAAATAGTCCTTTTTAGCTGCTCGTGCTGCGGCATCAAATAATTGCTTGAAACGATCATAAGAACCAATCCCAGGTTTCATCATTTTTGAAAGGGGGCCAAACTCTGTATGCTCAGGAGCAATTTTTAAGTAGCCTCCCACATGATGTTCAACGAGTTCGCGTATATAACTTGGGCTTTTGACAGCAAGATCATATCTCACCCCAGAAGCGACCATTATCTTTTTTATACCTTTTATCTCTCTAGCTTTGCGATAAAGTTGAATGAGTGGATCGTGACTTGTATCAAGATTTTTGCAAATATCGGGATAGACGCATGAAGGACGGCGGCAGATAGCCTCTGTCTCTTCGTCTTTGCAACGCATTCGGTACATATTAGCTGTCGGTCCGCCAATATCAGAGATTATGCCAGTGAAGCCCTCTGTCTTATCACGGATTGTCTCAATTTCTTTAAGTATCGATTTTTCTGAACGAGATTGTATTATTCTGCCTTCATGTTCAGTGATGGAACAAAATGAACATCCACCAAAACATCCTCGCATAATTGTAACTGAATGCCGGATCATCTCCCAGGCTGGAATTTTTTTATTTCCATAAGAGGGGTGGGGCGCTCGCGCGAAAGGTAAGTCATAAACGCCATCCATCTCAGACGTTGTTAAGGGTACGGGAGGAATGGTAAGCCAGACGTCCTTATTTCCATGCTTTTGGGTTAGAGGGCGCGCATTGCCAGGGTTGCTCTCTCGATGCAAAACCCTGGATGCCCTAGCGTAAGCTTCTGGATCTTGCGCGACTTGTTCATAAGAAGGCAACCGAATAACAACTAGATCATTGTTGCTTTTGGAAGTTATACGCTGGCGTCCCTCATTTGGGTCCTCTAGATCATCCGCAGATGCTTCAGTCCAACCAGCGGGCGTGCTATGCTGAATAAAGGCTAGGCCATTAATATCAGAGAAATTTTGATCAGAGCCCTTTTTAGCAATGCGATGCGTAACCTCTACAAGAGCTCTTTCAGCATTTCCATAGAGCAATAAATCTGCTTTTGCGTCTAATAATATTGATCGTCGGATCTTATCTGACCAATAGTCATAATGTGCAATCCGTCTGAGAGATGCTTCAATTCCTCCTAAGAGAATAAAAGAGTCTGGAAAAGCCTCACGACAGCGCTGTGCATACACAATAACCGCTCTATCTGGACGTTTTCCTCCTTCACCTTCTGGTGTGTAAGAGTCGTTGTGACGCAGTCGTCGGTCAGATGTGTAGCGATTGACCATTGAATCCATGTTGCCGCTAGTCACGCCGTAGAACAGATTTGGCTTGCCAAGTCGACGAAAGTCGGTTGGATCGCGCCAATCGGGCTGCGATATAATTCCGACCCGGAAACCCTGAGATTCCAGCAGCCTACCAATAATCGCCATTCCAAAGCTTGGATGATCGATGTACGCATCGCCAGTGACGAGGATGATATCGCAGGAATCCCAGCCAAGATCATCCATTTCTGCACGAGTCATGGGCAAAAATGGCGCGATGCCAAAGCGTTGAGCCCAATATTTTCGATAAGAAAACAAAGGTTTCGCGTTTTGAACTTCGGAAAACGACATGCTCATACTTTGCCCGCGCATCTATCTCGATAACCAATTGGCATATTATATTGAAACTAGTGGAATATAATAGAAAAAATATTAGATTTCGTTTGGTATAGGCGGCTAACTTAAATTTTAATTATTGAATTGATAATGGTCTGTTTTTGTCGAATCAAACGTTTCTTAGGCATTCCTAAATCATTAATTTGAAGATAAGCTAAGAGTACAATTTTAAAATGAAAAATTGATACACTGGTGAGCCTCTTGCAAAACTTTTGACGTTTTGAGCGCGCAGCAGGCCCTCTGATGCGCAAACTTTCACAAGAGAATGTCTTATAGGGGATTTTTAGGCCCATTGCCAAAAACTAAGCGTTAATAGGCCTGATCAAGGCGCGAC
>SXGS01124298.1_pt1 | contig 13731 bp, 11 predicted proteins | sample 3174681 | NCBI WGS metagenome assembly SXGS01 (sample SAMN11356861, study PRJNA531348) | freshwater metagenome | isolation source: freshwater sample F1-80 | place: China: Fuxian Lake, Yuxi | collected 2017-12-25
CACGATGAGCCCCTACCAGCACGGCGAGGTGTATGTTCTCGACGATGGGGCAGAAACGGATTTGGACTTGGGACATTACGAACGCTTTACGCATACAAAACTCTCGCGCCGTAACAACACCACCAGCGGACAAGTTTATCAGCAGGTTTTGGACAACGAACGCGCCGGGGTGTACCTGGGCAAAACTGTTCAGGTGATCCCCCACGTGACAGACGAAATCCAGCGGCGCATCACTTCCTTGGCGGAGGAATCGAAGGCGGATGTGCTAATCACGGAAGTGGGCGGAACCGTAGGGGATATCGAGGGGCTGCCATTTCTGGAGGCGATCCGCGAGTTCGCACATGAGGCAGGTAGCCACAATGTCTGTTTTCTACATGTCACCTATGTTCCATTCATCAAGGCTGCTGGTGAGCTGAAGACCAAGCCTACTCAACAAAGTGTTGCCAAGCTGCGCGAGATTGGAATCACACCGCACGTGCTGGTGTGCCGATGTGAACATCCTCTCAACAAGGAACTGCGGCAAAAAATGAGTGTGTTCTGCAATGTACCATATGACGCCGTCATTGAAGAAAAAGATGTGGATCACACAATTTATGAAGTTCCACTGATGTTGCAGCGTGAGCGCATGGACGATTTGGTCTGCCGACAATTGGAATTGCATGTGCCGCCAGCCAACATGACCTATTGGCAGGATATCATCCGGAAGATCGTCGCCCCAGCACATCGAGTCCGGATCGGTGTGGTCGGCAAGTATTTGTCGCTTCAGGATGCCTATAAGTCGGTCTATGAATCGTTGATACATGCTGGTGCGGCGAATGATTGCGCCGTCCAAATCGAGTTGGTGGATGCTGAAGAATTGGAACGATTTGGCCCTGATAAAAGCCTCAAGGAATTAGGGGGGATCCTGGTTCCAGGAGGCTTTGGAGATCGCGGAATTGAAGGCAAGATCATCGCGGCTCGGTTTGCGCGAGAATATCGCCTTCCCTACTTCGGGCTGTGTCTGGGGATGCAGATTGCTTCGATTGAATTCGCCCGGAATGTCCTTGGGCTTCAGAAAGCTAACTCAACGGAGTTTGATCCGGAGACCCCCCATCCGGTGATCTCGCGTTTGGAAGAGCAGGAACGTGTGACGCGGTTGGGCGGTACCATGCGATTGGGCGCACAAACCATCGAACTGAAGATGGGCACCCGAGCTCAGAAATTGTATGGAGCCTTCGTCATTCGCGAACGACATCGGCATCGTTTCGAATTTAACAACAAATATCGCGATCAGTTTGAGAAGGCTGGCTTCGTATTTTCGGGTATCTATGCCCAGGAAGATTTGGTGGAAGTGATCGAGTTGAACGACCATCCGTTCTTTGTTGCTTCACAGTTTCATCCGGAGTTCCAAAGCAAACCGGATTCACCCCACCCCTTGTTCAAAGGATTCATTGCGGCAGCCCACGAGCGCATGCACCACAAACCGCTCTGAAGCCGCAAACCGTCATCCGTCGAGCGCTGGCCATGGCAGTAGCTGGGGCCATCGTCATGTCAGTGCGGGCCGTTTGGAATCAGCAGCGCCAACCGCGGTACCAGGGGAAATCGGTCGCAGAATGGGTAAACATCGGGGCTCGATCGGAATCAAGCGCCGAGTTTTTGCGAACCATCGAGGCCATCGGTGTTCGGAGTGTCCCCTCGCTCTCCGAGATTGCCCTCACAGCATCTCGAGATCGTGGTTCACGTTGGAACCGTTGGGTCGGCCGGTTACCCCGGGAAGTCCGGGCGTTCGTGCCAGGAGCTCTGGAATGGCATGTCACTCACCAACGAATGGCTCTTCGTGGGCTCGGGCGTGTGGGGACCAAGGAGGATCAGTCGCTGGGAGTAATGCTCTGGGCGGTTTCCGTTCCCGAGATTTCGGAAGACGCAGCAAACAATCTAGTGATGTGGAAGGATCGGGTGTTGGAGCATCCAGCGGGGATGGCCACGGTGGCGATGACCAGTCCGCACTTGGCCTGCCGTACCAACGCGCTTCGAGTTCTGTGGAATTTGGGACCGGCTGCGGAGCCTTGGATGGTCTCTCTCCGTGCTTCCTCGGAGCCTGAGGTTTTGGTCACTTCAGAGATTGGGTTGCTCTATTGGCGGGGATTGACGCGTGCCGCGATTGAGAAGTTGGACCAGCTCGTGTTTGAGGGCAAGCAACTCGATGGTGGCCTTTGGAGGATCGGTGTCCGGGAGACGATGGCGTTGCAGACAATGGGATGGGTAGGCCCAGGTCTTGAACCGATGGCCAATTGGAGTCCTTGCTTCAGGGAAGCGACGAGGAAACCATTGCTGAGTCCCGGCGAGCTTTGGAGCGAATTCGAAACCGTGTGAATCGTGAGTAGTTGGGCCCAGAAACGCGAGCAGCCCATGCCCTATCTGCCGCAGGAGATTGCCGTCGGAGTCTTTTGTCGAATCTTAACCAATCCTCTGGTTGAGATGCCTCGCTTTTCCGCAGGCTTTGGACTCTCAAGATGCTGCGCATCTCGAATGCGCTCAACTCGCGTTTCTAGGGTGAGTGTTTCTTTCGCCGACTGGCGGCGCCAAGCTTGGCGCTTGAGACTTTCAGAACCCGGAATTCTGGGTGTGTCACTCGCGGGTGATCAGTTCATCCAGGTTTAGAATCACTCGAGCCACTGCCGTCCACGCATCCAGTGTATTGGCTCCAGACTGTAGCTCGGCTTCAAGAAGCTGCTCCAACGCCCTGGATTCTGTCAGCGAAGGTGGTCGGCACAGGCAACGGTCATAAGCCCGATGGATCTTGTCGCGGGGCGTTCCTGAAATGGATTCAAGTTGGCGGCCCAGCGCTTGTGCGAATTCGAGAAATGCTTGTGAGTTGAGGAGTGTCAGCGCTTGCAACGGCGTGTTGCTGCGAAGCCGTCGCGTACACGTGAAGTAGCCATCGGAGGCGTCGAACACCGACAGTGCCGGATGAAAGATCGTTCGCTGGAGGTGCGTGTAAATGGCTCTGCGGTAACGATCCCCTCCGGTACTGACTTTCCATTCACGCTTGTTCTGCGTGAAGGCGTCTAAGCCCATGGGTTGAGGAGGGAAAACCGGCGGACCACCTACGCGAGAGTCCAGCAAGCCGGAGCTTGCCAGCATGGAATCTCGGATAATCTCCGCATCCAGACGAATCCGGTTTTGTCGCCAAAGCCAACGGTTCAGAGGGTCTCGTTCCATGCCTGCCGAGGCAGTCGCTGTGGAAGAGTCGCGCTTTGGAATCCGACTATCCTGACGGTAGGTCTCGCTGGTGACAATTCGCCGATGGAGATGCTTTAAGCTCCAACCATGTTCCATCAAATCGATGGCCAACCAATCCAGCAACTCTGGGTGGGTTGGCGGGGAACCCTGAGTGCCGAAGTCATTTTCAGTTTCGACGATTCCCCTTCCGAAGTATTGTTGCCAAACGCGATTGACCAAGACGCGGGCGGTCAACGGGTTTTCCTTGGAGACCAGCCATCGAGCCAAATCCAGGCGGTTCGGTTGAGTCTGTTCCGATTGAAGAGTTGGCAGAATCGACGGAATTCCCGGGAAGACTCGGTCGCCCGGGCGGGTAAAGTCCCCTTTGATGAACTGACGTGTTTCACGCGGGGAAGGGAGCTCCCGCATGACCAGCGTGGTTTGAAATTTTGGTTCCGCTTGGCGCACTTCGTCGAGGGATTGGCGTCGCCGCTGATATTCTGGATCCTGGTCACGGAAAGTGTTGAATACCGATGACGTTTGGAATTGGTTGCGCTCCTTGGCTGTCACAGCGAGCGAGGCCTGCACTTCGGGCTTGAGTTTGGAGCGGGCATTTTCGTCCAACCCAGACTCCCAAGCTGCCAGTTTTGGCTTGAGCTCCCGATCCATCCAAGCGTTGAGTTCTGCTTCGGCTGCTTGGGCGGTTTTTCGATGCTCCGCGAGTTCTCGAAGGATTTCAGGACTGCCAATTTCCAACCGATTTTGCGCCTCCAAGCCGAGGTTGCCGTGGCCGTCGTTTTCACAGGAATTGAAGAACGCGAAGAACCGGTAGTAATCCTTCATTGTCAACGGATCGAATTTATGGTCGTGACATTGGGAGCAGGCCAGGGTGAGGCCCAGCCAAACCGTTGCGGTGGTATTGACTCGATCGATGACACTTTCAATTCGGAACTGTTCCGTATCGATCCCGCCTTCATGGTTCACCTGAGTGTTGCGGTGAAATCCAGTGGCAATGAGTGCCGACGTCGGGTCGCTCGCCGACCCGTTGGGAATCAGGTCGCCCGCCAACTGGAGCCAGGTGAACTGGTCAAACGGCATGTCATGGTTGAGGGCTGCCACCACCCAATCCCGGAAAGGCCAAATGCTGCGGGGCGAATCGATGCTGTATCCATTGGAATCCGCGTAGCGCGCGGCATCGAGCCACCACCGTCCCCAACGTTCGCCGTAGTGGGGGGAAGTTAATAATCGATCTACCGCCCGTTCATAGGCGTCTGATCGCGGGTCCGCCCCAAAGGCTGCCAGGTCTTCGGGGGTGGGTGGCAGCCCGGTGAGGTCAAGATGCAGCCGCCGGAGCAGGGAATTTGGAGTGGGGTCGGGCGAGAGGCTTAACTGCTCGTCTTGCAGCCGTCTCAGGATGAATTGGTCGATCGGATTCCGCACACGACCCCAGTCATGACTCAAGAACGGTGGTGGCTGTTGCCTCGGGGGTTGGAAGGACCAATGACGATCCGAACTGGGCGTTTCATCCACTGGGAATGCGGCCCCAGTATCGATCCAATTCCGGATCCGTTCAGCTTCGGTAGAATCTAATGGAGCCCTTTTGTAGGGCATGCGAACGATCTCGGAGGAGACCCCGAGAATGGCTTGCAGAAGCAAACTTTGAGCAGCGCTCCCGGGGCGGAGTGCTGGACCATGTTCTCCCCCGCGAATGGCCGAGGCGGCGGTATCCAATCGCAGGCCACCTTTTTGTTGCGAAACTCCGTGGCACGGGACGCAATAGCGTGCGAGCAACGGTTTAATCTCGCTGGAATAATCGACAGCATGTGCCCAGACGGGGAACGCTGCGAGGAGCCATCCGAGGCGTGCTGCGAGTCGATGCATGGCGTAGAGTAGGGATCTACCATGCCCAGACCGTTAGGGCAACCACAGTCCGATGGGCGTCACGGAATACCGCTTTCGGCAAGTTTGCGAAAGTCGGTCTGAGCCGTCTGGCCGAGGCTTGAAGGAGCGGTCAATCGAATAAAGACACTTCCCTCGGGACTTTCAAGGATGGCTCCCAGCAAAGTGTGATCTGGCATTGGAGTTTTTGGGCCTCCAGGAGTACCGCTGAGGTAGGTCCCATGCGCTTCGACGAAGGTAATCTTGCGACTACGTACGGTCATTTCGTCGACTTTTGACTTCAGTTGCGGCCCCTTTTCTTGAAATTGCCCGAGCCATCGATCGACGTTGGCCTTGGTTCCCCCGCCATTGCTCAAACCAAAATGGAAAAAGACCACCTCGCCGGAGGTCTTGCCATCGGCGGCAGTGACCTTGAGTTGTGCCTTCCGCATTTGGTTGTCAGTTTCGATCCAGATCCATTTTTCGGGGCGTTGAAACTCGAAGTCGCCCACCTTGAATTTGGCTGGAGATTCTGCGGCCAGCAGGCTGCTGAGTGATGCCAGTAAGGATAAAACCCATCGGTGCATTCGCATGTAGGCCTGTTAACCGGACCTCGAAAGGATGTCAATCGGCTGATTGAGAGTTGCAGATTGGCTGAAGACCGCCCCTAATGGGGCGACGCAGTCTCAGAAGTTGGCGTTTCTCACGTGCAGTGAATGGTAGGGACGGTGTAAGTGTATCGCTCGATAACAATTCGATCATGAAACTGTTGATTTTGATCCTGGTGGCGCTGACGAGTGCCTTGACCGTGGTTGGAGTAGCCGCGTCCCCCGTGAATAAAAAGAAGGACCACTTGCGGCATGTCGTGGCGTTCAAGTTCAAAGAAACTGCGACCCCGGCGGACATTGCGAAAGTTGAAGACGCTTTCAAGGCGTTGAAGGGGAAGATTCCCCAGATCTCAAAACTAGAATCCGGCCTGAACAATAGTCCTGAGAAACACAACAAAGGCTGCACGCACGCTTGGATTCTAACCTTCAAGAGTGAGAAGGATCGCGACGACTATTTGGTTCACCCAGACCACAAAGAATTCGGTAAGCTGGTTGGGCCATTGTTGGCGGACGTTTTCGTCGTCGATTTCTGGGCCAAGGAATAAGACTGGCGAATTCAACGTGCCGCGCCCACAGCGGAGTTTGGCTCAGGAGTTTGGCTCAGGTGTCTTTTGTCGAAGCTCACCCAAAGCTCACCGAATCACCTCGTCGATGCGCTTTGTTTATTCGCAACCGTTTTAAAATCAATAGGTTGTGATTCTATAAGTTGATCATACGGCCCGTTGCGGATGATTCCATGCCGCAACCTTTTGTCAGTGATCGACCGGTCTGTTGGGGGCGGCATTCAGCGCGGCGACTAGACGATCCAGCAAGGACTGTTGTGCCACTTTCATTCGCTCACGAGCTTCTTCGAGAGAAAAAAAGCCCACTCGGTCAACCTCCGGAAACTCCTGCCGTTGACCAGATCCCGGAGGCCACTCCATGGAGAAATAGGAAGTTCTGAGTTGAGTCGATCCGTCCCAATCCCCTTCAAACGCCCATGCGTGGACTGTCTTCCCACCTTTCTGGCGAATCGAGCCTAATTCAATAAATGGCCCAGTTGGTTTCAGGCCGACCTCCTCTTCAAATTCCCGTAAGGCAGCGGAGAATAGGGCTTCGCCGGCTTCCAATTCGCCTTTAGGTATGGTCCAAACATCAAAATCGCGATGTGGAAACCAAGGGCCACCAGGGTGCGCGATAAACACTTCGATCGACTTGCCTCTTGTCCGATACATGAGGAGACCAGCGCTGACTCGACTGCGTTTGGTTCTCAACGGGGTCGCGGCAACCCCCTCTGGACGAGCTAAATCGCCGAGCGCACAGGAGCGCTCGGCGGGTTGGCTGCAGTCAGACTGGATTGGTACGAGCCCCATGGCGTTAAGATGGACAAGACCATGCACTGCTTACAAGATCCGTCGTGAAACTCAAGACGGAAGTCCTGCTTGATAAGTCTCAATCTGACAATCACCTGTCAAACTTTAACCCCCTGAGCCAATCGACAGACTGAAAATGATTCTTCAGGGAACCTTGTCTTGAACAGCGCTATCCGAGTGTGGTCTAATGCATGAAGTGCCGTCGCCGATTGTGACTATTGGCGACGACTCGAAGAGACACACAAGCTAGTCACCACAAACATACACTAAGTCGAACTACTGTTAATTATGAAGAAACTCGCTCTGCTCTCGATGGCTGCGTCGTTTGCCTTTGCTTCCGCTGCTTTGGCTGGGGAAAAGTGTGAAAAATCCTGCGACAAGACAGTCAAAACCTCGGCCGTGTCGAGCGCGAACAACAAGAGCTGCGCCTCCGCTTGCCAGACCTCTGCAAAAGCCAGTTCCTGCTCAAAGTCCGCCAAAACAGCGAAGACGTTGAAGAAAAACGCTCTTAGCATCAAAGAGTTGGCTGCGATTTAAGTCGGCTGTTGTCACGGCACGGAGCCTCAGGCTCTGGCTGAAGCTCTGATGTGCCCCCGTTCGACCGGCCTCGTTGCATGCTGCAATGTGGGTGGTTGTCGGGGGCCTTTTTATGCTCGGCGCTGACTTAGGAATCCGTGGCTGGCTTGCGAAGTGCCCGATGCACGGCCGGCTCTTAGCCAAACGGTTTCCCTGCACAAACAAACAAAGTGGAGCAAGCCAACGATGCCTGCTACGGGTTTAGGGAAGTCGATCGAATCGACACGATTTGTATTTATGCCTCGCCTGAAGGACAGCGTTTCTCAAGAGATCGAAGCCGCGATTGCCGACCTGCGCCGCGGAAAGATGGTTATTGTGGTGGATGACCAAGACCGAGAGAACGAAGGTGACTTGGTGCTGGCCGCTGAAAAAGCGACACCCGTTGCCATCAATTTCATGGCGAGGTTTGGCCGCGGTATGATTTGCGTACCCGCTACGGCGGAACGTCTCCGACAATTGGGGATTGAAGAGATGGTGGCCAATAATCGCGAATCTTTCAAAACCGACTTTCAGGTCACGGTGGATGCGTCGACGGGTATTACCACCGGAATCAGTGCTGCCGATCGAGCTCGTACCATTCAACTCATGGCAGACCCGCGGACGGGTTCTGAGGATCTCAAGAAGCCAGGTCACGTTTTTCCTCTGCGAGCTAAGCCTGGCGGGGTTTTGCGGCGCGCGGGCCACACGGAGGCGGCAGTCGATCTCGCGGTGCTTGCCGGCTGTCGCCCCGTCGGAGTGATTTGTGAAATCATGAATGACGACGGCTCGATGGCTCGACTGCCGCAGTTGCAACGATTCGCCAAGCGCCACAAACTCAAGATTTGTAGCATTGAGGCGCTCATTAAATATCGCCGCATCCGTGAAAAGCACGTCACTCGGGTCGAAACCGTCGCATTGCCGACCGAGTACGGCGTTTTTTCATTGCACCTCTACCAGTCGAGCATTGACGGCTCACACCATATCGCGTTGGTAAAGGGCGACGTCGGACGTTCTAGGGCTGTTTTGGTTCGAGTGCATAGCGAATGTTTGACTGGCGACGTGTTCGGATCCCGCCGATGTGATTGCGGGCCGCAACTGCACGCGGCGATGCAGACCATTGAGCGCGAAGGAGCTGGAGTTATTTTGTATATGCGCCAGGAGGGGAGAGGGATTGGGCTCGTACCCAAGATTCGTTCGTACAAGCTTCAAGAAGAAGGCTTGGACACGGTCGAGGCCAATCTGCGGTTGGGCTTCCCGATGGACCTTCGGGATTATGGTATTGGGGCGCAGATGCTTTGTGATCTAGGGTTAAAGCGCATCCGTTTGTTGACAAACAACCCGAAAAAAGTTGTCGGCTTGCAAGGCTACGGACTCGAAATCGTCGAGCAACTACCCATTCGAATACCCGCCAATCCCCACAACGAGCGGTACCTCAAAACCAAGCGCGACCGGATGGGTCACACGCTGTAGATCCTCACAGAATCATGCTCAAACGCAATTCCCCCCAGAAAAACAAGTTCCGAGGTGGCAGATATCTCATCGTCGCTGCCCGATACAATGCCGAGTACGTCGATGGCATGTTGCAAGCGGCCGAAGCCGAGCTGAGACTTGGGGGTGCCGAATCCATTCGAGTGCTGCGAGTCCCCGGCTCGTTTGAAGTGCCGGTGACCATCGCCCGCTGGCTGGCAAGCACAGGCGGCATCACCGATGCGATCATTGCATTGGGCGTGATCATTCAAGGGGAAACAGCGCATGCTCAGCATATTGGCGATGCCATAACGCATGCCTTGATGCGGTTGCAGCTGGAGTCGGGTTTGCCTGTCGTTCATGAGGTCTTGTTGGTACAAAACAAAGCGCAGGCGACGGCGCGTTGCCTGTCGAAGGAGACCAACCGCGGGACGGAAGCCGCGCGAACCGCGATGGAAATGGCGGCTTTGTTCAAAGGATTGCCGGTGGAATAACTCTTGAGATGAGGTTGGGGTAGGCGCGGGCGAATCGAGGCGTGCCTGATTCCGTTTAACTGGTTAATCAGGAATATGTTGTGTATAAGTAAATGCGCTGAATGTGTCCGGCGATATTGAGACGTTAGGCATGAATAACGCGCGGCTAGGTCCGTCTGATGATCGACGCTTGTGAAAACTTTCACAAAATCGCTTGCCTCCAAAAACACGGGTGTTAGCGTGCGTCGTCCTGCGATAACTATTGTCCGAAATGTCATGAAAAATTGCCTCAGTCTTTTGGCGATTGCCGCCATTGGTTCCACTTTCAGCACACTCACGGCCGCCGATATTACCGGCAAGGTCACTCTCAAGGGGACACCTCCGGCCGAGAAGGAAATCACCGCTTTCAAGACCGACAAGAACTGCGGCGCTGCCGCGACCGGATCGGTGATGAGCCGCAACTATGTGGCCTCTAAGGACGGCGGTTTAGCGAACGTTTTCGTCTATGTGAAAAAGGGTTTGGAAGGGAAGAAATTCGATGCCGCAACTGAATCGTTGAAGATTGATCAGGTTGCCTGCATGTACGAGCCTTACATCGCTGGCGTGATGGTGGGTCAAAAGGTCGAGATCAAGAATTCCGATCCGTTCATGCACAACGTTCTCGCCTCCTCCAAGGTAAAAAATCCGACCTTTAACATTGCCCAGACCCGCCAGGGCCAGGTTGATAGCAAGTCGTTTACCACCCCCGAGACGTTTGTCACGCTTCAGTGCAATGTTCATCCTTGGATGTTCTCGTACATTGGAGTTGTTGATCATCCGTTTTTTGCTGTGACCGACAAGGATGGCAAATTCAAGCTGAGCTCTAAACTCCCAGCGGGCAAGTACACCTTGGAGTTCATCCATCGCAAAGCCGGCACCTTCACCCAAGAAGTTGAGGTGGCCGACGGAGCAGCCAAAGAAGTGGCGTTAACGGTCGATGCGAAGTAGCCAATAGGCGATTTGACTTGGACTTAAGTTTTTGGAAAGTGCCGTTGTCTCTGCATAGAGGCAACGGCACGATTTTTAGGTGAATGTCGGCATTCCTCCGTCGTTACGCCTGTTGGACTGGACGGCCCTCCATTTAGACCCGGGCGTTTGATGAGACTGATCACCACGTGACCTAAGGGCGACCGAAAGCTCAGTAAACAGACGTTAATTGCCAGTTTCTTGACGCAACCTGATTTAATTCCTGATTTCCGATTGAAACCAACCCCAAATCGATGGCTTTTCAGCTATGCCGTGTTGTGTGCACTGGCGACTTTGCTGTTAATATGCCTTGGAGGGGTTGTGACCAGCAAGGGCGTCGGGATGGCGGTTCCTGATTGGCCCACCAGTTTTGGGTACAACATGTTCTGGCTTCCTTTAGACAAGTGGTGGGGAATCGGGGGGATTCACGACGAACACCTGCATCGACTAGTCGCCAGTACTGTGGGAGCTTTGGTCGTGGTCTTGGCAGTGTGGGCTCAACTCAAAGAGCCACGTCGTTGGGTGAGGAATTTGGCCTGGATTGGGGTGGTAATGGTGCTGATTCAAGGTTTGCTCGGCGGCCTGCGGGTGATGCTGGATCAAAAGGAGTTTCTCGCCTCCACTCTGGGAGTGTGGTTCGGGATAGCACACGCGACATTAGGGCAAGTGTTCTTCAGCACGCTGTCGCTAATTGCCTTCGTTTTGTCGCCGACCTGGCATCAATTCCAAGTGGCGACCGAAGTTCGGTCGCACTTATCGGTGGACCGTTGGTTGCCTTGGATCGTTGGATTGATTTTGGTTCAGTTGATGGTGGCGGCGACTATGCGTCATCAACATGCTCCGTTGGCAATTCCAGACTTTCCATTGGCCTATGGTCAGATCTGGCCCGATACCGACCCGGCAACGATTTCAACGATCAATGCGCGACGGATAGATCCAATGAACGAACGTGACCTTGTGGCGTTGCACATTCACCTTCAAATGGTCCATCGACTGATCGCAGTGGCGTTGGTGACTTTGGTCATGGGGGTATCCTGGGTGCTGATGAAGCAGGGAGGATTGCTGGGGCGTTTAGGTCGGCTGTGGATTGGACTGTTGTTGATCCAATTTTGTTTGGGGGCTGCAACTGTTTGGACAAACAAGTCGGCGGATGTCGCGACGGCGCATGTGGCAGTTGGAGCAATTTCTCTAATGATGGGCATTCTTCTAACCGTTGCTTCCCGAATGCGATGCGAAGTGAGAATTTCGAAAGTCAGCCCTTGCTCCCGAGCTAAGGACTTTTTAAAACCTGCGAGTCCAACTGTTGCCGCCGAGGGCGGGGCACGTTAGCCGAAATATTTGAAAGCGACTGTTCAATCACTGACTGCGGAGTCCGCCGCGCGATCCCGCGCGTCGGTATTTGCTGAACTAATCAAGGCACGCCTCACGAGCATGGTGCTGATAACCACGTTGGTGGGGTTCTACATGGGCTCATCGGGCTCCCTTAATCTGGGCCTCTTGGTGCATTGTATGCTGGGCACTGCCTTACTGGCATCGGGAGCTGCCGCTCTCAATCAGTACTTGGAACGTGAATGGGACGCTCGGATGCCGCGTACTTCGGATCGGCCAATTCCAGCGGGTCTAATTCAGCCTCAGATGGTTTTATTGCTGGGGGCATCGATGTCCGTCCTGGGTTTGGTGGAGCTGGTTAGCCAGGTCAACCCACTGACTGCGGTTCTGGGTGCGGTGACATTGGCGACGTACGTTTTTGTCTATACGCCGCTCAAGCGGGTGACGACATTGAATACCTTGATTGGTGCTGTGCCTGGTGCCTTGCCTCCGTTGATGGGTTGGACTGCGGCTACTGGCGAGATTTCAGTCGGCGGTTGGGCCTTATTCACGATCCTGTTTTTCTGGCAGTTGCCGCACTTCATGGCGATCAGCTGGATGTATCGGACCGATTACAGGGATGCCGGATTCAAGATGCTTTCCGCCGACGATAGCGATGGATCTCGAACTGCCGCGGCAGCGATACGGCACACGCTGGCTCTTTTGGCGTTTAGTCTTTCACCGGTGGCCTTGCATTTGGGTGGCAAGATTTATGGAGTCGGGGCTATAGTGCTCGGTCTCTTGTTCTTGATCTGCGCCATCCAGTTTTCTCGATCAACCACCCGCGAGCGTGCTCGCCAGCTCTTTTTTGCCAGCATTCTCTATCTACCACTCATTTTAGGGTTGCTGGTCTTGGATAAAATCAAACTTTGAACTGCGATCTAGCATCCTGTTGAACTCAATTCCAACTCGGCGAGACATCTCGCGGGCTGGGACAATGGATCCTCTCTATGGCAAACGCTAAGACAACGTCACACGGAACCAGCGCCGATCAGGCTCACGATCATCACCATTATGAGCCCGGGTTCTGGTCCAAATACATTTTTAGTACAGACCATAAGGTCATCGGTATCCAATATGGAATCACCGCATTGGTGTTCCTGCTGTTCGGGTTCATACTGATGCTCCTAATGCGCCAACAATTGGCGAAACCCAATCAGCCGATCCCTGTCATTGGTCCGATTCTTGAGAAGGTGTTGGGTACAGACATGGTGAACAGTGGTGTGATGCAGGCCGATCTCTACAATGCCTTTGGAGCCATGCACGGCACCATCATGGTGTTTCTTGCAATTGTACCTCTGGCTTTCGGGGCTTTCGGTAATTTTGTGACACCCCTTCAGATTGGAGCTCCGGACATGGCGGTCCCCCGGCTGAATATGGCCAGTTACTGGTTTTACTTCCTTGGTGGCGTTGTGATGTTATCCAGCTTCTTCATTCCGGGGGGAGCTGCGAAGTCCGGTTGGACCTCCTACTCACCGCTCGCAAGTATTGCCGATATGGCGCACTGGGTGGATGGACAAACTCTGTGGCTGATAGGAATGGTTTTGCTGATCAGTTCCTCGTTGTTGGGTGCGGTCAACTTCATCACGACGATTATTCAGTTGCGTGCTCGCGGTATGAGCTGGATGCGACTTCCATTTTTTGTCTGGGCTCAGTTAGTCACTGGCTTTCTTTTGCTGTTGGCTTTCCCTCCGTTGGAAGCCGCAGGCATCATGCAGTTGGTGGACAATCTTTTTGGCACCAGCTTTTTCCTGCCGACCGGTCTGGTGGTGAACGGAAGCCAGTTGCCAGTTAGCGGCGGTGGCAGTCCATTGCTGTGGCAGC
>SXGS01741638.1_pt1 | contig 13731 bp, 14 predicted proteins | sample 3174681 | NCBI WGS metagenome assembly SXGS01 (sample SAMN11356861, study PRJNA531348) | freshwater metagenome | isolation source: freshwater sample F1-80 | place: China: Fuxian Lake, Yuxi | collected 2017-12-25
CGAGGTCAGTTGCATCTTGCTGGATTGCTTGATTTTAAAGTGGGCCATAGTCGGATGGGTGAAGACAGTAAAACCGATATTATCTCATTAAGTCAGTGACTTATGGCGAACATGAGGGGTCGGGAACACGGATTCAGGTATATGTAACAAACACCAAACCCAAGCATGAACTCCCAGAATCTTGATATCGGCAGGTAAAAGGCCGCATCGGGGCTAGTCTTGGTAGATAAGACACAGAAAATAAAAGAACCCAAAGCCAGTACAGCAGGCAACCAAAAAATTCTGGCTCTGCTGGCAAATATAAGCAGGGTGGGCCAAACAAGATAGAACTGCTCCTCCACACCCAATGACCAAAGATGAAGCAGAGGTTTCTCACTGGAAGAAACATCAAAATATCCGGACTCTGCATATAGCAACAGGTTAGCAACAAAACCAGCACCTGCTGCAACACCTCTTCCCAGCGCCTTATATTCGGTTGACCATAAAACAAACCACCCAGCCAGCAAAGATGCTGCCAAAACAACTATCAATGCTGGAAAAAGCCTTTTTGCCCTTCTTGCATAAAATCCAACATAGCTAAATAAGCCAGCCGATTCTTCTCGCAGAATGATTTCTGAAATCAGAAAACCTGATATGACGAAAAAAACATCGACGCCGATAAACCCCCCCCTGATAAACTTGGGAAAAGCGTGATAAATAATCACAGAAAACACGGCTATTCCGCGAAGCCCATCAATATCCCTACGGTAAGCACCCACTGCGTTTTTTCTTGCGCTCATATTAATAATTTCAAGGTAAGTCGTTCCCAGTGTGCATTCATGCTACCTGCTCTTCAAGCCCGCAGTCGAGAGCCATGCCCGCACATGGATATCGACATTCACACCACTCATCGGCATAATACCCGGCTGTTTTTAACTCGATATCAGCCGCTCGAACACTGACTGATATCCTCATGCCTGCCAGGGAACCATCGATGAACCAAGCCAGCCAAGCGCTCATCCAGAATTATTACGCTGCCTTCAACGCCGGCGACATGGACACCTTCCTGGGTCTGCTCACAGACGATGTGATTCATGACCTTAATCAAGGCCAGCGCGAAACCGGCAAGGACGCATTCCGCACTTTCATGGATCGGATGAACCGGAATTACAAGGAACAACTCGTCGACATGACCATCATGTCCAGCGAAGACGGTAAACGTGCGGCGGCTGAATTCGTGGTGCTGGGCGAGTATCTGGTCACGGATGAGGGCTTGCCGACAGCCAAGGGGCAAAAATACCGCCTGCCGGCTGGCGCTTTCTTCGATATCCGTGACGGCAAAGTGGCACGCATCACCAATTACTATAATCTGGAAGACTGGATTGCCCAGGTAAGCGCCTGAATCCACCACAAAGCCAGACCGGAACCACAACGAATGAGCGCTCCGCTCAGCATCAGACGCCTTACCGGGCATGACCCGGAGCTGCGCGCCTACCTGCCCGATCTGGCCAGACTACGGATTCAGGTCTTCAGGGATTTCCCCTACCTGTATGACGGCACGGTCGAGTATGAAGAAAAATACCTGGAGACTTACACCAACTGCCCCGAGAGCATCGTCGTACTGGTCCTGGATGACGAAGCTGTAGTGGGGGTCACAACTGGCTTGCCAATGGAGGCGGAAACGCCGAAATTCCAGCAACCGTTTCTGGATGCCGGCTACGATCCGGCCCGGATTTTTTATTGTGCCGAATCCGTTCTCCTACCCGCCTATCGGGGGCGCGGCGTTTACCCGAAGTTCTTCGCCGAACGCGAAGGACATGCCCAAAGCCTGGGCCGGTTTAACCTCTGCTGTTTCTGCTGTGTGCAGCGACCGGAAGATCATCCCCTCCGGCCAGACGATTATCTCCCGCTTGACCGTATCTGGACAAAATTCGGTTACGTAAAGCATCCTGAACTCACCACCACCTACGATTGGAAGGATATCGACGAAGCGGAAGAATCAGCCAAGCCAATGGTATTCTGGCTGAAGTCACTGCCGGGAAAAACGCAATGAACCCATTGGCCTACTGCATTGCCACAGCGCAATACGACATCGGCATGTTGGGCAGCTGGACGGAATATGAAGCCAAAATCCGTCACTGGGTGGATGAGGCGGCGAATTACGGTGCAAAACTGCTGGTGTTTCCCGAATATTTCAGCATGGAACTGGCTTCTCTATTTCCGGAAGCCGTCTACAAATCTCTCTCGGGTCAACTGGATGCCCTGCAAGAACTGCTGCCTGGCTTTCAACAGATTTTCCAGGAACAGGCTCGCCGGCATGGCGTTCATATCATTGCCGGCTCCTACCCCGTAAGACAACCGGATGGCCGCTACCGCAACCGGGCATATTTATTTCGCCCGGACGGCGAGACCGGCTATCAAGACAAACTGCAGATGACCCGCTTTGAAAATGAACAGTGGTTCATCAGCGGCGGGAATGAAATCAAAACCTTCGACACCCCTCTGGGCCGGATCGGCATCAATATCTGCTATGACAGTGAATTCCCCTTGTTAGCCCGGAAACAGGTTGAGGCGGGTGCCGACCTGATCGTAGTCCCCAGCTGTACGGATACGACCGCAGGCTACTGGCGCGTGCGCATCGGCTGTCAGGCTCGGGCACTGGAAAATCAGTGTTACGTTGTCCAGTCCCCCACCGTAGGCCTGGCCTCCTGGTCCGAGGCGGTAGATGTCAACATCGGCGCTGCCGCCGTCTACACACCGGTCGATTACGGTTTCCCGGACAACGGAGTGCTGGCCATTGGCGAACTGAATGCGACCCAGTGGGTGTACGCAGAGGTTGATCCTGCCTCGATCGCACACATTCGAACCACCGGACAGGTTTTCAACTACCGCGACTGGCCATCTCAGTTCCGCTACCTTGATAGCGCCAGCTACTGATCCCATCACAACTCAAGTCTTGGCGCCTATGACTTCAGCATCTAACCGGGTTGAGTTGTTCGATACCACCCTCCGGGATGGGAGTCAGACTGCGGGCATAAATTTTTCAGTTGACGACAAAATTCGCATTGCCGACCGGCTAGCGGAATTCCAGATTGGCTGGATCGAAGGCGGTTGGCCAGGCGCCAGCCCAAAAGACAGCCAGTTCTTTGAGTTAATGCGTAAGCGTCAGTGGTCAGCAACTCGCCTGATCGCCTTCGGCAGCATGGCCCGACCAGGTAAATCAGCCAGCGAAGATGTCGGGCTACGGCATCTGGCCGAGAGCGGCGCAGATGGTGCCTGCGTCTTCGGCAAAAGCTGGGATCTGCACGTCACCAAAGCATTGGGCATCGGACTGCCGGAAAACCTCGATCTGGTCCATGACTCCATCGCCTGGCTCAAAGAACAGCTACCCACTGTCTTTTTTGACGCCGAGCACTTTTTCGATGGTTACCGCGACAATCCCCAATATGCCATCGAAGTACTCAAGGCAGCCCATGCGGCCGGTGCGGATGGATTGGTACTCTGCGACACCAATGGCGGCAGCATTCCCTTCACCGTTGGCCAAGTGGTAGCCGAGGTCGTGCGGCAGTTCCCGGATACGCTGATCGGCATCCATGCCCACAACGATTGTGAGCTGGCCGTAGCCAACTCGGTAGCCGCCGCACGGGTCGGTGCCCGTATGGTTCAAGGCACCATCAACGGCATTGGCGAGCGTTGCGGCAATGCCAATCTGGTCTCCATCATCCCGATTCTGCAACTGAAAATGCAGATGGATTGCGGTATTGATGACGAACATCTGCAACAGCTCGGCTCGCTGTCGCGTTTCGTCAACGAAATGGCCAATCGCCTACCCTGGCAGCATCAACCCTTCGTCGGTCTGAGCGCCTTTGCCCATAAGGGCGGCATACACGCTTCCGCCGTCCGCAAGGATTCGCGTCTCTACGAGCACATCGAACCGGAACGGGTCGGCAATGAACGGCTGATTCTGGTATCTGATCAGGCCGGCAAGAGTACGGTTCAGCTGAAAATGGCGGAAATGGGTCTCGACGTCGGCTTGGATGCGGATGACCCAGCCGTTAAAAAAGCCATTCAGCGGGTCAAGGAACTGGAAAATCGGGGGTTCGCTTATGAGGGTGCGGAAGCCTCGTTCCAGCTGCTGCTACTCAAGGCGATGGATCGCCTCAAACCCTATTTCGAGCTTGAAAGTTTCCGCGTCATTGATGAGAAGCAGGGGCATGAGGAAGATCCAGCTTCGGCTGTCACGGTAACGCTGCGCGTCGGCCAGCAAACCACCAGCACATCAGCCAAAGGTAATGGCCCGGTCAATGCCCTGGACAATGCCTTACGTGAGGCACTGATGCCTTTTTATCCGAGCCTCGCCGGAATGTGGCTTACCGATTTCAAGGTTCGCGTACTGACTACCCAGCAAGCCACCCGCGCTACCGTTCGTGTATTGATTGAATCCACCGATGGCCATGCCAAATGGGGCACTGTAGGGGTTTCCGCCAACATGGTCGACGCCAGCTTCCAGGCCCTGGCCGACGCCGTGCAATACAAGCTGATGCTTGACAAGGCGCAAGCGCCCGCCTGACACGCCTTTGCCTTCGGCCCCGCTGACTCCAGCCTTCGTAAGGCCATAACAATCGGGCCATTCGCAAAGGCTGGCGAGAGACTTTCAGCAAGTTGCTTTCGCAAAATCCGCCACGTATACTTCGCGGGGAGCTTTAAGAAAGCGTGGCCACACAACAATGAACCAACTTTTTGGAGGATGACCGAATGAGATGGGAAAAACCAAGCTACAACGACATGCGTTTCGGCTTTGAAGTGACCATGTACATCTACAACCGTTAATTAACGGCGTGTAACAGAACGGGGCTCCGCAGCAATGTTGAGCCCCGTTTTCGTGTCTGGGGTACGACCCTTTTTCAATTATCTAAACACATGATCATTCGAGTCCTGGGGGCCGGAGCCGGTGGTGGCTTTCCTCAATGGAACTGTAATTGCCACAACTGCGCAGGTGTCCGTAAGGGTACGCTCCAGGCGAAACCCCGGACACAGTCTTCCATCGCCATCAGCAGTGACGGCGAACGATGGGTTCTGTTCAACGCCTCCCCCGACATTCGCACTCAGCTGGAGCATTTCCCGGCAGCTCATCCAAAACACGGGACTCGCGACACCGGCATCAAGGCCATCATTCTGATCGACAGTCAGATTGACCATACGACTGGACTGCTGATGCTACGGGAATCGACTCATCCGCTGGCGATTTACTGTAGCGACATGGTGAAGCAGGACCTGACCACCGGCTTCCCGCTGTTCACCATGCTGTCACACTACTGCGGGGTGAATCACCACCCGGTGCCGCTGAATGGGGACCCTTTCACTATTCCGGACATTGAGGATCTGCGGTTTTACAGCCACTCGCTGAAAAGCAAGGCCCCTCCCTACTCCCCACACCGGCATGATCCGCACGACGGCGACAATATTGGCGTGGTTATCGAGCAAATCTCGACCGGCCATAAACTCTATTACGCACCGGGCCTGGGTGAAATCGAGCCGCATGTGCAGACCGCCCTGGAAATGGCGGATTGCGTACTGATTGATGGCACCTTCTGGCAGCACGACGAAATGGAACGCGCTGGCATCAGCAAGAAGCGGGCACTGGAAATGGGTCACCTCCCCCAGTCCGGCGTGGGCGGCATGATGGAGTACCTCAGGGAGATTAAAGGACGAAAGGTGCTAATCCACATCAACAACACCAATCCGATTCTGGATGAAAATTCGCCGGAACATCAGGCCCTGGATTCAGCCGGGATCGAAGTGGCCCATGACGGCCTGGAAATCAGTTTGTGAGGCAAGCGATGAGCGAACACCCCCCATGGAACCCGGAAGACTTTGAAACAAAACTCCGCGCAAAGGAAATCTACTACCACATCCATCACCCCTACCACATCGAAATGGCGGCGGGCCGGCTGTCACGGGAACAAATTCAAGGCTGGGTGGCTAACCGCTTCTATTATCAGATCAAAATTCCCGTAAAAGACGCGAACATCCTCGCCAACTGCCCTGACCGGGATACACGCCGAATCTGGATACAACGCATTCGCGACCATGACGGCGACGAAGCCGATGCCGGCGGAATCGAAGCATGGACACGTCTGGGTGAAGCCGTCGGCCTCTCCCGCGAAGACCTCTGGGGGCAAAAACATGTTCTTCCCGGAGTGCGCTTTGCTGTAGACGCTTATGTTAATTTCGCCCGCCACGCCAGTTGGCAGGAAGCCGCCTGTTCCTCGCTGACGGAAATGTTCGCACCCACCATCCACAAGCAGCGCCTTGCGGGCTGGCCCGACCTTTACCCCTGGATTGACCAGGAAGGACTGGCCTACTTCCGCAAGCGGGTTAGCCAGGCCAGCCGCGATGTCGAACATGGCCTTGCGATCACGCTCGATCATTTCCGCACCCGCGAACAGCAGGAGCGTGCTGTCGAAATTCTGCAATTCAAGCTGGATATACTCTGGACCATGCTCGATGCCATGTGGCTGGCATACATCGACCGCAAGCCACCCTACTTCAACCTCCAATCCTGATGGCTACCCCTCTCGACAACAGTTCGCGGCTGGTTTTTTCACCCTTGCATCGGCTCCAATGGGAAGAATCACAGCGGAAATACGTGATTCTTTACCCGGAAGGCATGGTAGAGCTGAATTTGCCGGCGGCGGAAATACTGAAGCTCTGCGATGGCACGCGAACGCTGGATGTGATTGTCGTTGAACTGGAACAGACGTTTGAAACAAGTGGTCTTCGGGACGACATCCTCGAAATGATCGAATCGGCGCTCGAAAATGGCTGGATCCGAATCCTATCCTAGCGGCACACCCCGCTGGCTACTGGCAGAGCTGACCTACAGCTGTCCGCTGCAATGCCCCTATTGTTCAAATCCCATCGACTATGCTGACCACACCCATGAGCTCAGCACGGATGAATGGCGCCGGGTATTTACTGAAGCCAGGGCCATGGGTGCCGTTCAGCTCGGCCTCTCGGGCGGGGAACCCCTCATCCGCAAGGATCTACCGGCTCTCGTCGAACATGCACGTGAACTGGGCTATTACACCAATCTCATCAGTTCTGGTTACGGGCTGACGGAAGAGAAGATCGTTGAACTCAAGATGGCCGGTCTGGATCACATTCAGATCAGCATCCAGGCACCGGAGAAAACCCTCAACAACTACCTGGCCGGCACCGACTCCTACGAACAAAAGAAAACCGCCGCCCAACTCATCAAGCAACATGGTTATCCGATGGTGCTGTGCGTGGTCATCCACCGCCACAATATCCATCTGATGCATGAAATTCTGGAGATGGCGGTTGAGCTGGGAGCGGATTATCTGGAGCTGGCCAACACACAGTATTACGGTTGGGCACACCTCAACAGAGACGCCTTGCTGCCCACCCGTGAGCAGTTTGAAACGGCAGAAGCGATCGCGCAGGAGTACAAGGAAAAGCTCAGGGGACGCATGAAGATTTATTACGTCGTCCCGGATTATTACGAAGACAGGCCAAAAGCGTGCATGAACGGCTGGGGCACAACCTTCCTGACCATTGCACCCGACGGCATGGCCCTACCCTGTCACGAGGCGCGCATCCTGCCGGGACTCAACTGTCCGAACGTCCGGCAGATGAGCCTGCGGGACATCTGGGAAACCTCGGAAGCTTTCAATCGCTTCCGCAACTTTGACTGGATGGAAGAACCCTGCCGAACCTGCCCGGAAAAGAGCAAAGACTTTGGTGGCTGCCGCTGTCAGGCTTATCTCTTGACCGGCGACATGAACGCTACGGACCCTGTTTGCAGCCTATCGCCTCAGCGCAACAAGGTAGAGCAGGCGATCAATGAAGCGCTAACAGCGTCCCTTGACCCGGCTGAACCGCTGATTTTCCGTAACAGCCGCAACTCAAAAACCTTGAGCAAGCCAACAGACTGAGCTGACCAGATCAGGAGTTAATGCCCTCCCATGGCGTATACAATCCGGCAACTTCAATCCCTGCCACCGAAAGAATCCGGCCTACCGTCTCGTCTATGAGTTGCGGCAGGGTTTTGGCCTGACCGTAGAACGCAGGGAGAGGCGGATAAATGATGCCGCCCATTTCCGTCACGATTCCCATATTGCGGATATGCACCAAGTGCAGGGGTGTCTCACGCGGAACGATCACCAGACGCCGCCGCTCCTTCAACACCACATCCGCCGCCCGAGAGATCAGATTATCACCGAAACCATGAGCAACGGCTGCCAGGGTTTTCATCGAGCACGGCGCAATAATCATCCCTTCGGTACGATACCCCCCACTGGCGATACTCGCGGCAATATCATCAACACCATGAATTTTGTCAGCCAGCCGGTAAATATCGCTCCGCTTCATCCCCAATTCGTGCTGGATATTCAAGGCACCGGCGTCTGAAACAACAAGATGAGTCTCCCAACCCCCGGCCTGCCTCAGCACCTCCAGGATGCGCTTCCCATAGATGGCACCCGTCGCGCCCGTCATGCCAATAATCAAGCGTTTCATTTTCCGAAATCCAGAGTAGTCGCCATGCTGTCCGTCGCTTCAACCAAAGCACTGACCATGTCCTCGCCCGAGGCAACATGAGCGGCATTTTCCAAAATTCGTAACGAAGAGCCCGGCAACTCGCGATGGAGACTATAGGCAGACTCCACCGGACACACTAAATCCCGGCGTCCATGAATAATTTGCGTGGGTATGTGGCGAATTTGCTCACAGGCATTGAGTACCGCGTTTTCCGCGATGAAATAGCGGTTGGCCGCGTAATAAAGCGCGATTTTTGCCGAACCCAGAGACGCTTGAGTCACAGGTTCATTTTGACTGCCCGCAGCAAATGTCTCAGGTACCGTCACCTGACCGTTCCACCCTTCCAGTGCACGCGCCGCGCGGCGCTGCGCCAACTCATCCGCCCCGGTCACCTGCTGATAGAGCGCCTGAACCGGGTTGATGCTCTCCTGCGCCGTCAACACCTCCCGAACGGGCAGCCACGCCTCGGGATAAATTCGTCTGACTCCGGTAGCGCCGAAAAACCACTCCAAATCACACTCCCTCGCCAAAAAAGTGCCTCGCAGTATCAGCCCGGCGACGGTGCGGCTGTGGGCCTGGGCGTAGAGCAGCGCCAAGGTGGCACCCCACGAACCCGCAAACACAAGCCATCGCTTAATATCAAGAGCAGAACGAATTCTCTCAAGGTCTTCAACAAGATGCGGCGTTGTATTGCGGGCAAGCCCTCCCTGCGGGGAAGACCGGCCAGAGCCTCGTTGGTCCACGAGAATGATCCGATAAATCGCCGGATCGAAAAAGCGCCGATGGTAAGGCTGGCAACCGGAGCCCGGCCCTCCATGCAAGAACAGGACGGGCCGGCCCTGCGGATTCCCGCATTCTTCAACGTATAGCGTATGCCCGTCACGCGCTAGTTGATGTGTCTGGAACGGTTCGATCTCGGGGAAAAGGGCATGCATTATCAACTTGCTTTGCTGCGCAATTAAAGTGTGCAGGATAACCGATTGCCGCCAGCAGACCCCACAAAATAACGAGAAAATGCGGGGATCAAAAAAAGGGGCCCGAAGGCCCCTTTTTGCGTTACCCGGCTGGTTTAGAAACCGATACCGATGTAACCACCGGCCTGCAGGCCATTGGTCGTGCTTGAATTCAGCACGCTGACTCCATCAGCCGTTCTTGCAGTGTAGTCAAGATCGCCACCGCCGAACTGGTAACGGAAGTCGGTACCGAGCCAGATGTCTTTCCATACACGGTATTCAAGACCCGTGCTCAGCATAACGGCCGGATTCAGAACCGTTACACCGCTGGAGGGCGGGCTGATAACCTGGATTGCCAGACCCACCGGCGCAACCCAAGGACGGAAGTCGCCATCAAGCAGGTTGAACTTGAACTTCGGGGAAGCGGCCAGGGTAAACATGGTGACCTGGTTTTCTACATGCAGAGCCCCACCGCTGGCATAGTTAACCAAGCCGTTGGTAGTCGTACCGTAGTTCTGGTACTGGAAGAACAATTCCGCATCCAGTGCAACGAGATCGGTCAGACCGAACAGGTCATCGGAAGCACGGAAATCCATACCGGCACCTACATACCAGCCGTCCTGATTGTAAGAGTTGGGGTCGCCATTGAGAACCGAACCGGTCAACAGTTCGTTTTCACGCTTCTGTGCGAGCTGCGCGAAACCACCACGGAAGAAGACAAGATTATTCTTCTGTTCTTCTTTGGCCGCCTCGGCAGCCACCTGGGTCTCAAGCTGCTGCTGCTTGGTTTCCATTTGATCACCAGAGACTTTCTGGGTGCTCAGCTGTGAACGCAGTTCACTGACTTCTGCTTCAAGGTTTGATATGCGGGCATCATCCGCACGGAGGTGACGTTCATCCGCTCTGACCAAAGCACGAGTACTGGTCGTGTGCTGGTGAGCTTTCTTTGTGGTGTGTGCCAATGACGCCTGCGGCGCCAGACCGGCGAGAGCAAGGCTCGCACCGGCTATAAAGGTCAGGCTGGAGGACTTCTTGAGCGTTTTCATTGTTTCTCCCTTGGGCTAGGAATTTATAGTTGCATGTCAGCAACATATTTTGTTGCGGCGTCGGGATAATACCAAGAAAAAGACTTTTTACAACTGGTTTTGTGATTTTTCTTTCATCGCCACGCACCTTATACCGAAGCGGCAGCCCCTCAAAAGCAGGAATATCCAGCAAAAACCAAGCATCCCCACTGGCGAACGCATCAGACAATGCTGTTGCTTATTAGATACAGTCTGGACTGGAACCAAGGCTTTCAGGCTATAATTTGCCCTTCTGCATGGCTGGAATGCGGCTACGCAACCATCCCGGCTACAGGCAGCCCCTATTGATCGCCCAGCCGCCCCACCCACTGAACGATCTGAAATTAAATCTGTATTGGGCGGCTGAACGGCATGCGCGGTCGGATTGCCAACAAAAATCTGGCAGTTATTCCAGCACTCACCCCCACACCTTGAGAGGCATAAAACGATGGCGGTAAAAAATCGCTTGCACCGCAGCGAACTCGCAGTCCCCGGCAGTAACAAGCGGATGCTTGAGAAAGCCCCCACTTCTGGCGCAGACGTCGTTTTTCTTGATCTGGAAGATGCCGTTGCACCGGATGACAAAGCCCAGGCACGAGTAAATATCATCGAAGCACTCAGCACCTATGACTGGTCCAGGTGCGCCGTATCCATCCGCATGAACGGTCTCGATACCCACTTCGCTTATCGCGATCTGGTGGATATTGTCGAAGCCTGTGGTGACAAACTCGACACGATCCTGATCCCCAAGGTCGGTAGCGCGTCTGACGTTTACTTCGTCGCCACCCTGCTATCCCAGATTGAAGAATACAAAGGTTTCAAACCGATCAATATCCATGTACTGATCGAAACCGCCATGGGCATGGCCAACGTCGAGGAGATTGCCCGCACCTGTCCGGAACGCATGGAAGCGATGGTTTTCGGCGTCGCCGACTATGCCGCCTCCGTCCGTGCCCGCACCACGCAAATTGGCGGCGCCAATCCCGACTACGGCATGCTGACTGATGCCGACGCACAGGGCGAGCGTCTCTATCACTGGGGTGACCAATGGCATTACGCGATTTCACGCATGGCAGCCGCCTGCCGCGCCTATGGTCTGCGCCCCATCGACGGCCCGTTTGGCGACTTTGGCGATCCAGAAGGTTACAAAGTAGCCGCCAGACGGGCAGCCGCACTGGGCTGTGAAGGCAAGTGGGCGATCCACCCTTCCCAGGTTGAACTAGCCAATGAAGTCTTTACGCCCACCCGCAAGGAAGTTGATCGTGCGCGCCGCATCCTGATCGAAATGGAAAAGGCGGCAAAAGAAGGCAAAGGCGCCGTGTCCCTCGATGGCCGGCTCATCGACGCCGCCTCCATCCGCATGGCGGAAAATGTCGTCAAACAGATTGAGCAGATCGAAACCCGCCAGCATTAAGAACCGCCTGACACCCGCTTTAGGTCTGGATATGAGCTGAGCTCACCCGCCCATAAGCCGTAAACAAACCTGTACGCCGCGCCCGAAGATCCCCGGGCGCACAGCCTAAATGAAGAGGACAGCACAGTAGTGAACATTCATGAGTATCAAGCCAAGGAATTGCTGCAATGCTTTGGCGTTCCAGTGCCGGTGGGCAGCGTCGCCTTCAACCCCACCCAGGCCCGTCAGGCAGCCGAGGAAATCGGTGGCAGCCGCTGGGTCATCAAGGCACAGATCCATGCTGGCGGCCGCGGCAAGGCCGGTGGCGTCAAGGTGGTGGACTCACTGGACGAAGTAAAAAAAGCCGCCGATGCCATGATCGGCACACGACTGGTCACGCATCAGACTGGCCCCGAAGGCTCGCTCGTTCAGCGCGTCTGGGTAGAACAGGCCAGCCAGATCCGCAAGGAATTCTACCTCGGCTTCGTAATCGACCGAGGCACTCAGCGCATCACCGTCATCGCCTCCAGCGAGGGAGGCATGGATATCGAAGAAGTGGCCATAGCCACTCCTGAAAAGATCATCAAGGAAGTGATCGACCCCGCCATCGGGCTTCGCGACTTTCAATGCCGCAAGGTCGCCACCGCAATCGGCCTCAAGGGCAAGCTGATGCCGCAGGCGGTCAAGATCATGAAGGCTATCTACCGTTGCATGCGCGACAAGGATGCCCTGCAGGCGGAAATCAACCCTCTCGCCGTAGTCGGTAGCGAGGATGACCAGAAGCTTCTGGTATTGGACGCCAAGTTCAGCTTCGACGATAACGCCCTCTACCGCCAGAAAACCGTCACCGAGATGCGCGACCTGGCCGAAGAAGACCCCAAAGAAGTGGAAGCCTCCGGACATGGCCTCAATTACATTGCACTGGACGGCAACATTGGCTGCATCGTCAATGGCGCCGGTCTCGCCATGGCCTCGCTGGACGCCATTACCCTGCACGGCGGCGCACCCGCCAACTTTCTGGATGTCGGTGGTGGTGCCTCCCCGGAAAAGGTCACCAATGCCTGCCGAATCGTACTGGAAGACCCCAACGTCAAATGTATTCTGGTAAACATCTTTGCCGGCATCAACCGCTGCGACTGGATCGCCAAAGGCCTGATCCAGGCGTGCGACAGCCTGCAAATCAAGGTGCCACTGATTGTTCGTCTGGCCGGTACCAATGTGGAAGAAGGCCGCAAGATCCTGGCCGAGTCAGGCCTTTCCTTCATCACCGCCGAAAATCTGGATGCTGCGGCAGCCAAGGCCGTTGCCATCGTCAAAGGATAAGCCCATGAGCGTATTCGTAAACAAGCATTCCAAAGTCATTTTTCAGGGCTTTACCGGCGAGCACGCCACCTTCCACGCACAGGATGCCATGCGCATAGGCACACAGGTGGTCGGCGGGGTCACGCCGGGTAAAGGCGGCACCACTCACCTCGGTTTGCCGGTCTTCGACACCGTAGCCGAGGCCGTTGCCGCCACGGGTGCCGATGTATCCGCCGTCTTCGTGCCCCCCCCCTTCAATGCCGATGCGCTGATGGAAGCCATCGACGCCGGCATCAAAGTCGCCGTCACTATCGCCGACGGCATCCCGATTCACGACATGGTGCGTTTGCAGCGCTATCGAATCGGCAAGGACGCCATCATTATCGGCCCCAACACGCCAGGCATTATCACGCCCGACGAATGCAAGGTCGGCATCATGCCCTCCCATATTTATAAAAAGGGCAATGTTGGCATCGTC
>SXGS01282633.1_pt1 | contig 13729 bp, 7 predicted proteins | sample 3174681 | NCBI WGS metagenome assembly SXGS01 (sample SAMN11356861, study PRJNA531348) | freshwater metagenome | isolation source: freshwater sample F1-80 | place: China: Fuxian Lake, Yuxi | collected 2017-12-25
ACGTTCCTGCCAGCGCGCCATTCGACAACCTGTCAGCGGTTGGCCTCGCCTCATCGAGCCCTCCTATGAAACCGGTGACTTTATATATGTCGTCAATCAAGTCCCGCAGACTACTTGATTTCTATTTCTTAACGGCATTGGCGTTAGTGAACCCGCAGTCGGTGAGTTGGCGAAGAGCCTAATGAATGACCTGCGCCCGTTCGCCGACAAATGGCAGGAGGGACTGAGGCGAATGGCCGTGACGGAGAGTGCCGTGGGAAATCGCGCGGCCAAGTTCGCTGAGAGTCGAAGCTGGCAGCCCTAGCAACGCAGAAATGGCTTCATGCTGCGTGGTCATGAGGCCTGGGTGAAGAACTCGCAGCCTAGCTGCTCGATGGTGGAAACAACCAGGCTGCGATCCAGGTAGCGATTGAACTGCTCGCAGGAGGTTTCCGAGATATACAGACAGCCGTGGCAGGCACTCCCGGATAGTTGCTCCACAGAGCCGTGCCCCGGGATGTGTGAAGAGCAAACGGGGTCGTTCGAGCAAAGCGTGGCAAGCTGGCAGGCGCGGGACAGGTGCCGTTTGAGGTCGCGGGCTGCGTGAACCAACCCGCCCAAGGTGCCCTGCGCGTCGCTGGAGCCGGTGAAGAGCAATATCCCGTAGCAGCCGGTCATCTCAGCGCGACCGGGAATGGGTGCGTAAATGCGCTCGCGCAACGACGAGGCGGGATACCCGCACTCCAGGGAAATGGCGGTGATAAGGAGGTGCGCCAGCGAGTGCAACATGACGTAGGCAGTTCCTGGAAAGGTTACTTGAACGCCCGGATGGTCTTTGAGCCAAGCGTCGAAACCCGCCTGGAGTTGGTCGGTCCGGTGCTGGACTTTCGCCCGAGCAAGCCACTCGTCGATCGCGTCCTTGCGAAATTGGAGAAAGACGCCTTCGCCACGGTTTTCGATGGCAGGCATCCACTTCGGGTTGTCGTAAGTGATCGGCGCTCGTTCGACTTCAATGTCCAGTTCCCCGGACACATCCGGACCTGCCGAATCGAAGCGGGTGAATCCAACCAGAGCGGTGACTTCACGAAGGCGATGGACCAAGACGACCTTTTCCAGTGCCGACAACCAAGGGGCCTGCCAGCGAGCCGGTTCCAGGCGACGGGCGAAGAAGTCTCCGTCCGGTTGGTCCGTGGTTGCCTCGGTTTTCGCCCTCGCCAGGGCCTCGAACTCGATGTCCTTTACCGAGCGCGCAACCGCCGCCGCTGCTTGGCCGTTTCGGATGCGTTCTATTGACGCAAGAATCTCGACGTTGCTAAACGGCGCGAGAAGCTGGGTCAGAAGGGGGCGCTGTCTCTCTTCGTTGAGCCGTTCCTCGGTCTTCACGAACTGGAGGAAATTGTCCCATTGCTCCAGGACGACAACATCCGTCTCGGCCATGCTGTCGGGAATCGAGATGACGGGGAGGATTTGCGGGAAATACGCGTTGCTTGCGTTGCGCAGCAACAGGCGATTGGACTCGCCACAGGCCACATCTCGATCATCCAACCAGGGGCGACTGCCGTTGCACAGCCCAAGGGGGTTCATGTCGTGCTGGGCGGCTTCGCGCATGCAGCGGTTGTCACCGCATTCGCAGACGATCCACATTTCGGAAAGATCGCCGGTGGTGCCCCTCTCCTCAATCCAGAGATCTTGGAGGCAGACCTTGGCGTTGCGATGGACGAAGCCTTGCCAGTCCACGTCACCGACGTGCCCCTTGCAACAGGCGCGCACAAAGCGGATGGGAACCACCGACTTGTCCTTCTTTTCGTCTGGATCATGGAAGCGTCCATTGCCTTTCAGCCGGTCGCGATGCACGAGCCGACGATGTCGGTGTCCGTCCTTCGTCTTGCTCGTGTTCTGGACGATGAACCAATGCGGGAACACATACCCGGTCACTGCCGGTTGCACTTGCCCTTTTTGAAAGCGGAGATCCTCGGCGGGCGGCGGGGAGCGAAGCTCAACCGTCGGACGGCCCAAGAGCCGGCCTACCTTCGCGGCCAATCGCGGTTCCTTGACGATGCACGGCTTATCCAGTTTGAATTTCCACTCGTGCAACCCGGCGATGATGACCGACTTATCGGGCAGGTCCACCATCGCGCCCGGGCCGAAAGTCGTGATCAGTTGATTTGAACGGACTTGGGATCGTTCGCTCATGAGTTGGTTCCTACTTGGGAAGGTTTCGGGAAAATATCCACCGGGGGCTCGACGTCGCGCATTGAGCGATTGGCCCGAAAGCGGCGATACACGGAAGGAAGGTCTGAGAGTTCCGGGTCCATGAAATCCCGGATCAGTGCGGACTGACTGACCGTGTCCTCGTATTTTTGGTAGTTGAGACCCACGCCTTCGTTCAGCTTTCCAATGACAATCTTGACCCAGTCCGCGAGCAGGGCTTCAGCACGATGGTTCACATGCGCTTCGAGCTCAGCACCGTCACCGTTTGTTGACTTCTCGACGTCGTGCTCCAATGCGCGACGTCCAAAGTGCTTTGTGAGTTCCAGCAGTGCGGTGTGGTGGGTTTGCACCACAGCCGCCCCGTTGCTGGGAGTGAGCTTGCCAATTTCATGGCGGCACAGTCCGACGAGTGCGGCAGCCAATGCGCGATCCAGAGCCCGAGGCGAAAACGGGGTCACGCTCGTCGCCTCGACGGAGCGATAGAACGTCTTGTGATAAACCGCGAAACGCTCGTAGTGGGAACGATCCCGAGGCCTGTGGATGTTGAGCAGGGTGACGATCAGGCCCGGCTTGTTCTTTTGCCGACCAACGCGGCTGGTGGCCTGGATGTATTCGGAACTCGTCTTGGGCTGCCCGAAAACAAGCATCAGTCCGAGGCGCACAATATCGAGACCGACCGAGATCATGTTCGTCGCCAACGCCACATCGACACGGGCATCAGTGGCAAAGTCCGCTGCGAGCCGTTGCTTGGCGGCGGCAACATCATCCGTTTCAACGCGCGACGTTAATTCGAGCGGCGTATGCAAGATGTAGCGGCTGGAAAACAGATGATCCTCGGGTTCAATCCGGCGGCGCTTCCAGTAGAGTTCCAAGCGCGATTTGATTTCATCCTCCACGATACGACGACTGCCTCCGAGTTCGCGCAAGCTGTTGAAGTAGGACAACAGCGTCATGTAAGGGTCCACTGGATTGTCCAGCACCCGGCCGCCGTTCCGTTGGTAAATCGTTTGCGCCCCGGACAGCAGTGCCAAGGCGGCACGCAGCAAGATCACCTTCATGCTCCGGCCTTGGGCCGCAATCCCGAGGTAGAAGCGTCCAGGGGCATCGGACGTCACCGGAGTGGTGCGCGCGAAGAAGGAATCGTCCCGGTTTAGGCCCGGCGGCGGGAAGATCGCGGTTTGAGCGCGTCCGAACAGAGCCCGAATCTGCCGGTCGGCCCGGCGCACGGTTGCTGTCGACGCGACAATCTTGGGCCGTCGCACGCCACCATTCGGGAGTGGGCGAGAGCAAAGCTGCTCGATAGCGATTTCGTAAATGCCAGCGATGGTCCCAAGCGGGCCGGAGATGAGGTGCAACTCGTCCTGGATGATCAGGTCCGGCGGAAGCAATCCCCCTTTGGGCAACATCTGCCCCTTGTTCGGGTCGCAAGGTCCGTAAAACCCTTCCTTGTCCCAGCGTTGCACATGACCAAACAGGCAACCGACCCGACCGGTCCACGGCAGGGCCGCGAATTTGTCCACCGTCGCGATCAGGAAGCACGGCAGACGCCGGTAGATGGGCTCATCCACGCCGACAATCGGGAGTGTCCGATTGTGCGCCGCCGAAAAAATGCACTTCTCGTCAGCGCAGGACACTCGCAAATCGATGGGATTTCCCGAACCGATGGGATGCAACTCCCACGAGTCCGGCGTGAACTTGGTTCCGCACCACGGACACGATTCAATCGGGATGGGGGCGGCATACCGGTCGCTCTTGCCTTTGAACCGCGTGGTCCGCGTGTAGGCCGTCTTGTCCGCCCCGGCAGACTTGTCGCCCGCAAAGCCCATCCGGTTCGGTGTCGCTGCCGAGCCCACCCATAGGCCGATTTCAAAAGGCCATTCTCCAAGCTGTGACTCCGCTTCCGCCCGTTCGATTTCCAGCGCGCACATGAGCGCGGCAGCCCGCCCGAGCTGGTCCAGCGTCAGCAGCCGCAGCGTGTAGCGCATGATGATGCTGACTCCGGCTGAGGCGGGGCCTGGATTCCGCAGACGCCGAAGCACAAGCGTGAAGGCGGCCAGTCCCAGGTAGGCTTCCGTTTTTCCGCCGCCGGTCGGGAAGAACAACAGGTCCACAATCCCGCGCTCGGTATGGGCCGGGTCCGCGATGCCCTGCAAATTCATCAGCACGAAGGCGAGCTGGAAGGCACGCCATTGCGGAGCTGACGTTTCGGCCGGAGACACGCCATCCTGGATGGCGACCCTTTGCCTCGCGGCGCGCGCCATTGCGCGGTTGGCCGTTTTGAAGGCCTTGAGAATGTCCGGCTGGCTCAGTTGATTGATGCCAGACTCGATGCGGTCCGCCGCGACCTTGGCGGCACGGATGAGGTCTTCCGCCGTGGCGCGTTGTGCGCTTGGCAGGTGCAACCCACCCAAACCCGCTTCCTGGAGCGCAATCCATTCGCGGTAAGCAACCGCCAAGGGATTCAACTTGGCCGCTGCGGCCGTGGCGTCGGGAATGGCCCCCAGCGCCTCCATGTTCAATTCGAGCCCGGGCGGATTGAAGTGATCCACACGCTCCACTTCCGCGCTCGGAATCCAGCAAGTCCGCACCGACCCGCAATTGCTCCCCACGACGCTCACCGGCTCCGCCGCCACGCCATGACCCACCGCATATTCGAGCACGTCGCGATAATGCAGGTCGGCAATGGATTCATCGCCGTCCGCCTTTTCCACTTCGAGGACGCCCCGGAGGTCGGGCCGCCCGAGGAACCCTTCCGCGCAGCGCAGCTCGATTTCGGTCTGAAAAACGAACGCGCGATACGTCTCTCGTCCCTTGACCACCCGGTCGTTGACGAGGAAGACCGACACGGCGTGAGAGCCCGGGGGAATGTGATTCCCGCCGATGTGGCGCAATGGCCGGATGGAGGCGACGAGGTGGAGTCCGCGACTGTTGGGGACAGGCAAGGTTACCTTGCCGCCCCCGGCGGGAATCGGAATCACGAGCGTCTCCTCGCGGGACTCCCGGCGGTAGCCATTGCGCGGGCGCTTTTTCTTGGCAAGCGCGGGCAACTCCGGAGCGGCTGGGTCCGGCGGTGCGTCGAGTTTGGCGGCTTCCGCTTCGTAGCGTCGGGCGACCTCCTCCTCGTCGGGCTCAGGAATCGCTTCCTCGGCCTCCCACAGGTAGTCGCCCCAGCGAACCACCGCTTCCAGAGTCTTGGTGTCAGGTTTGACCAGCACGCTCAAGCCCATCGAGGAAGGGAGGAAGTTGACGCGAGCCTGCTGTTCCGAGGTTTCGGTGTCGTCGGCATCGCTCACCTTCTCGGGGGCTTCTTCCGCCATCTCGTCGTCGCCGGAGGATTTCACCTGCTGCTCGGCCTGGCTGGGCACGAGGAAACCGGTGAGATACCAGCGCCGCGGCGATTGCGGCAGCAACTCGTGGGCAAACCCGTGTTCATTGGCGGGGCCGACCAAGTCGAGCCGCAGGGCTTCGACCAACTCCTTCCGGACTTGGGTCGAGTTCATCGGCGTTGCTTGAGGTGAATTGCTCATGGTGCAAATCGAAAAGGGCTAGGCACCAAGGGTCAGTTTTCGGAGCTGCTCTGTGGTAATTGGCTTTGCTTTAGAGATTTTCGATACGGCGTATTCAATTGCATCCATATAGGAATCATCGTGAGTTTCTTTGGTTCCGTCCCAGGTTCCCAGGATGTCCTTTTCAACTTGGTGCAATACTTCATGCCATAAATCGAGCCTCCAACGCGGCCATTCGGAGCGCATTGTATCCCATCCGGCCGGTGGAAACTGTAATGCTGTTCCAATGCCATTCGACTGGGTGTCCAGAACTATCGGGAGTGCAATAAGTTCACCATTGTAGAGGGGCGTAAAATTGGATTCGGGCGTTCCGAGGCTTGTTCTGTCTTTTGAAGAATCGGACGGGAAATATACATCAACCGGAACACGTTTAATTCCAAACACTCCCGTGAGATTGTCGTAGTCAGTGTTAACAATGCTCCGAATCGCCTCCAACTCATTCAATCGCGAAGATGGATTCTCCTCAAGTTGAACGCCGGTTTCCAAAGGCTTGGATTCGCCGACAAGTTCCTTAAGGTCGTGGATTGTTATCTTCATTGGTTTAATGGGTTGATTCCTAAGTAGGTATTCGGTTTACCGGGGCGTTATCTGAGGTGGACCTCCAGTGTGCCGTCGTTGTGTTTGACCTGATAGGAACCAAGCCGCCCGGAATCCCTCAGTGCGGTGGCGGCGGCGCGGATGCGGGTTGGGAATCGAGTCCAGTCGGTCAATTCGTGGTCAGCCTCGAACTCAGCTTCGGTGGCGCTACCAATCGTAACCTTTACGGTCCCGTCATAACCGCCGGACTTGGGAAACTCCAACACCACCGGCCATCGGATCCCGGATTCGCGCAATGCCTCAAGGACCAGCGGGTAAAACTGGCTGCGACCGGTTTGGGTCAAGTGGGGGATTTTCATGCGGCCTAGGCGAAGAGGTCCCTTTGCGGTGATGGGATGATTTCCCCCTGCGCTGGAGCCACGCCCGTCTGCTTTCTGCGTGGCTTCGCTGGCCTGGCGGCGAGTTGGTCAGCCTTGGCCTGCTGTCCCTCCTCCTTTGCCCGCTCCGCGTTAAGTTTCAGGAGGCGGGCGAGGACTTCGTCTCTTGTGGCGTCGGGCCAGCGGTATCTTATGCTTTTGGGGATGGGGTCGCCGCCTTCTTGCTCGGGTTCGTCGTAGTAGTCGGGGAGAAATTCGCAAGTGGTGCGACTGCTTTCCACGAGGTCGCTCCAGCCGTAGGTGGCGAGGACGGCTTGGTCGAGGGCGGCGTGCAGTTGGCGCAAGCGGACGATGCCGGGGGCGTCTTCCTCCGGGTCGTGGAAGCGGTTGTAGGTCTTAGTGAGGCCTTCGTTGCTGGCGACCATCAGCGCCGCGCGCGCCTCGTAATACTCCCGCCCCGCCGCCTCCAGCGCCGCGTCCGTCTCCCACCCGGCGGGGAATGGGAAAGTCTCGAAGCAGTCGCTCGCCGTGTATCGCATGTCGTCCTTCATTGAGGACGAGAAAAGGCGCGCCCAAATCTCATGCACTCGCGATTGAAGACAGGCGAAGGCTCCGTCCGTATCGAGATCAACTAAGATCGAAGTCTTGTTGTAAATCCAACCGGTAGGCAGGAATTGGAAAGCTAGGTGCGGACTAATCTCAGCGTGCGCCAACAACCGTTTCTTGTGAGTAAGTCGCTCGTATAGCTCCGGCCGGTGGGCTTGATATGCCCACCAACGCTTTTTCAAGGGCGCATTGTTTGGGTTGTTTCCGAGCGCGTCGCGTTCCGGCTTAACCTTTTCACGAATGATCTTTGCGAGCGCCGGAACGCTTTCGAGGTCGGATTCTTCGGCGAGATCAGAGACGTAAATCACATAGCGCTGCGGCGAGAGAGAAGCTTGGTTGTTGATTTGTTCGCCGCCAATAAACGGAAAGATTCGTGCCGCTGAGGATGGTTCAGTTTCGAGCACGTGATTCATCAAAGAAAGAGGGCTTGCCTTCGGGTCCTCGTCATCAAACACGAATCCCTGGCCGTAAATCTGGCTTCCTTTCGAGAAATAGGCGGACTGCAAACGACGCGGCGGTGCATCCGCGGAGCCTGGAACTAAGTATGCGGAAATCCGTGCCACTGGCGACTCATCTAGGATGGCCCCCAACACGTTGATACCTTTTGAAATGTGGATCGGACTTACGATTACCGCTGCCATGCCGGGCCATCGATAGCGTCGAGTAGCGGAGTATATGCAGCCTTCATTTTCCAAGATTGGAACAATGGCACCGTTCCGAGTGTCGCCCTGCGCAATTGTATTGGTAGCGATTAACCCAAGGGTTCCACCGCGCCTTGCGAGGTCGAACGCTTGCCGGAAAAAGTAGCCGACCAAATCGCACTGGTGACCAGCGGGCGGGAACTTCGTCGTCAAGTAGTCAAAGTAGAGCATCCCGCTGACCGTTGAGATTCGGGCTCCGCCAAGATACGGAGGATTGCCAATGAACGCATCGAAGCCGCCGTTTTCGCGCGCGAAGACTTCGGGGAACTCTATTTCCCAATGGAACGGGATAACTGGAAACGGTCCGCTTCGCAGTGCGTCAATCTCGGCAGTGGGACGCTGACGGACATCGCCTTTTAGGTTGGCCGCGAATCGTTCCGCGAGTTCGACGCGTTTTTGTTCGCGGGCCTTTTCCTTGTCGGCACTGAAGAAAGCCGCGATGGCGGCGTCGCCGATGGCGCGAACGGTATTGAGAAGTTCATCCGCCTTTTCAAGCTTCTCTCGCTTGAGCTGCGGCGAAGTGAAGTCGTCTCCTACCGCAAGAAGGGCCGTTCGTTCGCGCAGAGCCCCTGCTGTGCGGTCCCCCACGTCTTTCGCAAAAAGCAACGTCTGCTTCGCCTCCGGCGACTGGTCGTTCCAGTGAAAGCACTCAATCTGTTTCCGCGTGAGCCCCACGAGGGAATCGCCGCAGCGGATGGCGTGGTCCACGAAGGTAAACGGATGGTCTTTGGCCAGCGTCGCGAGCCAGAGGGAGAGCTTGGCGAGATCGGTGGCCATCGGGTTGCGGTCCACGCCGTAGAGGCAGCGCTGGGCCACGAGGCGGCGTGCATGCAGCAACTCGTCTTCATCCGGCGGAATGGCAGGCTTCCCGCCATAATACTGCCACGCCGCGACGAGCGCATCGCCGAGCTGGCGACACGCCTCGACCAGGAAAGCGCCGGAACCAACGGCGGGATCGCATACTTTTAGGTCGAGGATTTGCTGGGCCGTAGGATGTTCACAAAGGCGGGCGAGGATGGGCTCCAAAGTCTTACGGACAATAGGGGCCGTCAGGGCGCGAGGCGTGTAGTGCGACCCAGATCGGCGGCGTTCGTCGGTGGGTTGGAGAATCAACGAACCGGCTGGGACTTTGTCCGGTGAGGCAGCACGCGCGATTTTTCGATCCAGTGCGGCAAGGAGGTCGTCGTGAGTCTGGGCGTTCTTGAGCGCGGTGGCCGCGCTGCCGGTGAGTTTGTGGTCCGTGAGTTTTTGGAGCTGCTCGCCGCGCTTTCCGCTGTCGAGGGCGAGGAGTTGATCGAGGTCGATAAACGCAGGTGCGCCTTTGCTCTTGGCCGGCTTGAGAGCAATGGACGTTCCTTTGGCCACATCCATGGTGAAACCGATCATGGTCTGATAAACCGAGCCGATTTGCTCCACATCGAGGGCGCGGTAGGAGAGGCGTTCACCATCAAGGAGCAGGAGCTTCTCCAGCACGCGGCAGAGGGTGCCATCGGAAACGAGCGGGAGCTGATTGGAGTCAGCGCCGACGTCGGCGCGCGCATTGGCCCGTCCTTCGAGGAACGGGAAGCGGTCGGGCTCGAAAAGATGCCCATGACGAGCGGGCATCGCGAGGTCCCAATGACGGGACCCTTGGTAAACAATCCGGCAGAGCGTGAGGATCTGCGCATACGCGCCGAAGCGGCTGTCCATTGTGTCCGGGTGGCGTTCGCGCGCAGCCCGGAGTTTCTCGAACAGTCCGTGGATGGAGTAATTCCGCTGGTAGAGCGAACCGCCGGGCATGAGGCCGCGATCTTCGGCGAACAGGAGAAAGACGAGACGCAGCAGCAGCGTGAGCAGCGCGTGATAGACTTCGTCCGGATCTCGGGCGAGGACTTCGCGGAGTAGTTTCCTCTCCACCTGCGCGTCAGCGTCTTGGAATCCACGGATAAGGATATAGAGAGCTTCGAGGACCTGTTCAGCGAGGGCGGTCGAGACAGCGCCCTGATACTCACGACTCTTCTTTAGCAACGCAGGCAGTCGGGCCGCCTCAGCCACCGCAATCAGGCGGCGATGCGACAACAGCATCTCGAACGCGGACGCGACGGCGCGCCCGGCCAGTTCTGTCATGAAGCGAACAGGAAACGTGAGACTGCCGACATTTTCACCGCGTGGCGCGTAAAGCAGCCGCACCTCGGCTCCATTGGCCATAAGGCCGATGGGAATGTCCTTCGCTCGAAGGAGACGCTCGAACTTCTGCGCAGGAGACGCGACCCAGCCGCTGGCGCGGGCGGCGTCGGAAATCTCGTCGAACTTCGTTCCCGGCGGAAGCTGGCGGATGAAGAGCATCCACGGTTTTCCGTGGTCGGACGGCGCTAGGTAACGCAGCGCGGCGTCAGGGTATAGCAGCTCACCGAATTCCCCGGTGGAAAAACGGAGGGCCTCGGGCACTTCGGCTTCGACGGCGTGGATGTCCAGCAGGTCATCTCGCCAACCGAGGAACGTGCGGGCGAAATGCGCGAAATGCAGAATGACCGGGGCACCCGTTTCCGCATCGCGGGCCACGGAGGCGAGGAAGCGTTCCTGGGTGCTGGCAAAGGTCGAGGCGTCGAGTTGGACGCCGTGGTCCACCAGCGCGACGGGGGCAACAACCACTCCCTCGGGCTGGAGGTAGCCCATCCAGCGCTTGTGCTCGTCAATGGCCTGTTTGCGCGGATCGAAGCTCATGCGGGCCAAAGGTAGATGAGCCCAAGAGGCTCAACGCGGTGCGACTGGACGTGATAAAAATCCCGGATGCGCTTGGGTTCGCGTTCGAGGTCGCCGTCCACATTGGTCAGCCAGTCCTGCCAATACTTCATGTCCGCGCGGCGTTGCTTCCGTTCGAGCTCGTCCTGATGGCGGCGTTCGTCGTCCAACGGGAGGGAAGTTTGGAGCCAGGCATCACCGGCGGCCTTCTTCAGCTCCGTCTCGACGCGCTTCCGCTGCTCCTCAAGGATTTTGATCAAACCAGCCGACTCAATTTCTCCGCGCTCATGGAGCTTCGCACGCGCTTCCTCCAGCGCGGCGGCTCCGCGCGGTTCGAGGTGGGCGAGCAACTCACGAACGTCCTGCTGGATGGCGGCGGCGAGCTTGGTTCGGGTGGCGTCTGGCAATTTCTTCGCCGCGCCGGGAGCCAAGCTGGCTTGGAGCATGGCCATGGTCTTTGCCTCCGCTTCGCGAGCGAACGGGGTGAGCGGCTTGGTGCGGCCTGCTGGGTCCGTCCATTGCGCGGTCACGGTGAGGAGTTCTTCGTGCAAGCGAGCGGCGCGGGGGCCGAACACCGAAAGACGACCGAGCAGCACCACGCGCGGAATGCGGTCCTCAGATTGGGCAAGGCAGGCGCGGGAAAGGTCATGCAGGACAAATCCCTGGGCATTGAACCGGCCAAGCAATCGTTGCACGAGCCGATGCGAGAGGTGCATCTGGACGACCTTATCGTCGATCCCCGCAGGCGGCTCGAAAACCAACGGACGGATGGGCGCGCCGCGTCGCCATTCAAAGGAGCGTTTCCCGTCCTTCGGAGGTGCGCGAAGGGTGTCGAGCGTGGAAGACCAGGTGGCTTCGGCCATGGCCCGCGCCTCGATGTCGGGCAGAGCAAACCGACCTGAGCCGAGATCCTGTAAGGGCTGGGCCTTCATCAGTTCCAACGAGCAGGAAAGCGCATCGCGGAGCATGGTGGGATCGAACGCAATGGCGCGTCGCGACTGGTCGAGCTGGCGCTGCCGAGCGGCGATGTCCTCGCGGAGCTGGTCGTGACGTTTGCGGACGGATTCGAGTTCCTCGGTGGTGCTCGCATGAGCCTCCTGATTTTCCAGAGCGTCGATTTCCTCGGCCAACTTCTCGGCGGAGGCACGGCGGATGCCGTATTTCAACTTTCGAGAAAGCACGTCATTGAAGCTGCCCAACTCCTCACGAATGGTCTGGGTCTTTCGGGCGAGGACACGCAGGACCTTATCCTCGGGGCGCTGCGAATAGACGAAGTAGCGGCAATAGACGACCGGCTGGGGCTGGAGCTTGCAGTTGATACGGCCATTGCGTTGTTCGAGGCGTGCGGGATTCCATGGCACGTCGAAATGGAAGAGGTTCCAGCAGTGCGCTTGGAGGTTGAGACCTTCACGAGCGGCGTCGGTGCAGATGAGGATTCGGATGGGGTGCTCGCCTGGTGGCGTTTGGAAAGCCTGCTTGAGGGCGTCCTTTTTCTCCGGCGGCGTGGGGCCGTGAAAGATTTCAATGCGCTCTTCCCAACGGTCGGTTCCGGCGATGGCGACCTTGAGTTGCTGCTCCAAGTAACGCTTTGTGTCGTCCCATTCGGTGAACAGGATGAGGCGCAGGTCGGTCCACGGCGCTCCGGGCTTGGCCCCGCCATCGGTGGGCAAGGACGCGCCGGAGCACATGTGCTGCTGAATCCATTTCACCAGATACCGGATGCGGGCGTCCGGTTGCATTCGGGCCTGCTCGGCAATGACGGTCATTTCATCGAGGAATTTCCTCTCTGCATCGGGGGCAGAGGCCGAAGCGGACGCCAACGTCGCCTTTTCCGTTTCTCGGTCGAAGATGCCCCCGAGGACGGCCTCATCGGCGGCACCTCGTTCCTCATCGGAATCCGCAGGCTGGAGCTGCGCTGCATTGGCGCCGGAGTCTTCGTCAGCCGCGAGTTCCTTCGTCCACACCCGTTCCATCGTTCTCTTGTGAACGCGCAGAGTGCGCGCAAAGGCCTCAACCGAGGACAGGAGGCGTTGTTGGAGCTGGGTGGTGAGCAGTTCGAACTGGTTGCAGACGCGTCGCGGCTGGCCTGAGAGGCGGTCGAGGCGGAGCGTCCGGTATTGGTCGAGCAGTCTAGCGAGAGCGAGTTCGGGGGCGTCCTCCGGGAGCGCGGCAAAGCCGAGGTCTCTGGGCAATTCAACCGCTTCCACTTTCCGCTCAGGAAAGCCCGGAACACCGATAGACCGCAGGTCATCCTTCAGGCGGCGGACCATGACCGCTTCGAGGCTACCTGCTGGGATCTTGATGCCGGGGATGAAGCGCTCGCGGTCGAGAATCGCGAGAAGCGAAGAAAAGCTGTTGGAATGACCATTGTGAGGCGTGGCGGAAAGGAAGAGGCGGTGCTCGAATTTGCCAGCCAGGCGGCGAGTTGCTTTCGTGATCTCGGAGTCGATGGCGTATTTCGAACCACTCGACGGGGCCGCATGGTGCGCTTCATCGAAGATCAGCAAGGAGCCGGGCCGCAGATTGTCGAGCCAGGCCTCCATTGGCCCAACGTAAGACTCGTCGATGAGCAGTCGGTGCGAGATGAGGAATCGCGGGAACGTGGTCCAAGGATTGACGCTGTGACCGCGCTCACGGCGGATACGTTCCATGTATTCGCGGTCGAAAATCTCGAAGGTGAGACCAAAGCGGTTCTCAAGTTCATCCCGCCACTGAAGCAACATCGAGGGCGGACACGCGACGACGATTTCCTGCACGCGACGGCGCAGCAGCAATTCCGAGGCGATCAACCCGGCCTCAATCGTCTTGCCGAGGCCAACGTCGTCGGCAATGAACAGGTTAACCCGTGGCAGACGCAGCGCCTTGTAGAGCGGTTCGAGCTGGTAGGGGTCAATTTGGATGCCAGCGCGGAAAGGCGATTGAAACAACCATGCCTATCCGGTTCATTGCCAAACAGCCTGAGCAATGCTAGATTGCAGGCATGGACCCCCGCGGCTTCCCGACGACTCTTCCCGAGTTCCAGCGCGTCTTC
>SXGS01583213.1_pt1 | contig 13728 bp, 9 predicted proteins | sample 3174681 | NCBI WGS metagenome assembly SXGS01 (sample SAMN11356861, study PRJNA531348) | freshwater metagenome | isolation source: freshwater sample F1-80 | place: China: Fuxian Lake, Yuxi | collected 2017-12-25
GGCGCTCACCGACCGCAAGGACATCGTCGCGGGCGAGCCCGTCATCGCGGGCGCCCCGCAGGCCGCCGCCGCGGAGGTCGTCGCGCCGACCGCGACCCGCGAGGCGCCCGTTCCCACCATCGGCAAGGTCTTCTTCACGCTCGGCGGCGCCGACTACGTGTGCTCGGCCGACGCCGTGAGCGCCCCCAACGGCAGCACCGTCTCGACGGCCGGGCACTGCGTCAACGAGGGCGGCGGCGCCTACGCGAGCCGCTGGACCTTCGTGCCCGCCTACGAGAACGGCAGCGCCCCCTACGGCCAGTGGTCGGCGACGGCCTACGCCTCGCCGAGCCAGTGGACGGCATCGGGCGACATCAGCTACGACGCCGCCTTCGTGCGCGTCGCCCCGCGCAACGGCGCGACCCTCGCGCAGACGGTCGGCTCGACGCCGGTCGCCTTCAACCAGTCGCGCGGCCTCACCTACGAGGCCTTCGGCTACCCGGCGGCGGCACCGTTCACGGGCGAGACGCTGCAGTCGTACTTCGGCCGCGCCACGGCCGACCCCTTCGGCCAGTCCCAGTCGCAGGGCATCCCCTGCGACATGACCGGCGGCTCCTCGGGCGGTCCCTGGTTCCTCACGAGCGGCGCGCAGAACTCCGTGAACAGCTTCGGCTACGACGCCGTGCAGAACCGGATGTTCGGGCCGTACTTCGGCACGGTCGTCCAGAGCTCGTACACCGCGGCCGCGAACGGCTGATGACGGACGAGGAGCGCGTCCCCGGTCCGGGGCGCGCTCCTCTGCCGTTCACCGCGGGGCCGACTCAGTCGAGCGGCACGCCCGCATCCTCGTCCTTGTCGACGCGCATGCGGATGGCCACGAGCGAGGCGACGAGCGTGATGAGGGACATCGCGGCGAGCACGATGCCCGGGTGCCACCAGGCGTTGCCGGTCTGCTCGCCGAGGACGGCCGTGAGACCCGGCACGAAGCCCGCGACCGCGGCCGAGAGGGCGTAGGCGAAGCTGAGCGCCGAGTAGCGGTAGCGCTCGTCGAAGAGCTCGGTGAAGATGCCGCCGAGTGCCGCCCAGCTCATCGTCGGCAGGATGCCGCCGATGACCATCATCGCCACGAGCACGCCGAAATCGGCGAACTGCAGGAAGTAGTAGAGCGGGAACGCGACGAGCAGGGTGCCGAGCGCTCCGATCGCTACCACCATGCCCGACCCGATGCGCGTCGCCCACGCCCCGAAGAGCGGGATGGTGACGAGCTGCAGCAGCCCGCCGATCGTGGTGGCGATGAGCAGCTGGTAGTAGTCGAAGCCGAGCACCGCGTTGCCGTAGTTCAGCGTGTAGGTGTTCATGAGCGAGTACGAGCCGATGCCGAGCAGGGCCACGCCGATGGCCACGACGACCGCGGTCGGCTGCGCGCGCAGCAGCGCGGCGATCGGCACCTTCGGGCGCCGCTCGGCCGTGCGCACGCGCTCGAACACGGGGGTCTCGGTGACGGCGAGGCGCAGGTAGAGCGAGACCGCGAGCAGCGGGATGGCGGTCAGGAACGGGATGCGCCAGGCCCACTCGGTGATCTCGGCCGAGGTGAGCGACAGCGTGAGCCAGATGAAGGCGACGGCGGAGAGGATCGAGCCGATGGGCGAGCCGAGCTGCGGCATCGCCGCGGCGAAGGCGCGCTTGGCCCGGCTCTCGTGCTCGGTGGCGATGAGGATCGCCCCGCCCCACTCCCCGCCGAGCGAGATGCCCTGCACCAGGCGCAGCAGGATGAGCAGCGCGGCCGCGAACCAGCCGACCTGGTCGAACGTCGGCAGCACGCCGATGAGGCCCGTCGCGACGCCCATCATCGTGATCGTGATGATGAGGGTGCGGCGGCGGCCGAGCCGGTCGCCGAGGTGGCCGAAGATGATCGCGCCGATGGGGCGGATGACGAACGCGACGCCGATCGTCAGGAGCGCGGCGATGTCCTCCCCGACGTCGCCGAACCCCGAGAAGAACAGCGGGCCGGCGAAGAAGGCCGAGAAGTAGGCGAAGAGGTAGAAGTCGTACGACTCCAGGGAGGTCCCCACGAGGGAGGCCCATCGCGCACGTCGCGCGATTCGAGGATCGGAAGGGGCGGGCAGGTTCGCGGAGGAGGCCTGCGTGGTGGGCGCTTTGCCACGCTGTTCGGTAGTCACAAGTCGGTAAGCGTAGTCGCGGGCCGCGCTATTCCCCGCCGTGGCGGCGTCTCAGGAGGCGGGGGCGTCGCGCCGACGAGCGCGCGCAGGAGCGGGCTGGGGCTGACCTGCAGCGCCTCGTGCAGGGCGACGGCGAACCGCTCGTAGACCCGCAGGGCCTCGTGCTGATTGCCGGCCACGAGGTGCAGTCGGATGAGCGCCGCCTGCGCCGTCTCGCGCAAGGGCTCGTTGCGGATCGCCGCGCGCGCCGCCCGCATCGCCAGATGCGGGCGGTCGTCCGCGGAGAGCGATGCCGTGAGCGCCTCGAGGGCGGCCGCGCGCAGGAGGCGCCAGTCCTCCGCCTCCTCCAGCACCCACTCGTCGTAGCTGTCGGGCAGCAGCTCGAGGCACATGAGGGCGATCGACGCGCGGGTCTCGCTCGCGGTGCGCCGCACGGCGTCGTCGTCGGGCTCGATCAGGGTCTCGGCCTCGGCGCGGGCATCCCGGTAGTCGACGAGGCAGGAGGCATCCAGGCGGATGCCCCCCGCGACCACCTCGACGGCACTCCGTGCGGCGGGGTCGAGCCGGGCCAGCGCGGCGCGCAGGCGCACTGCGGCGAGCTCGATGGAGGCGTCGGGCCACAGCGCACCCGCGATCGCCGAGCGGGACACCATGCGCTCGCGGAGCGCCAGCAGCACGACCAGGCGCTGCGTTCCGGGCGTCGACACGACCGCGGGCAGGTCGGGAGCGCTCACCTCGTAGGATCCGAGCAGTTGCAGACGGGCACCGGTCATCGAGTCGCCTCCTGACCGCAGTGTAGGCCCGGTCAATCGGCGCGGCGGATGCTCCTGAGCGATGCGGTGCCGCCGATCAGGATGAGTGCGAGCGCCAGGGCGAGGAGCGCCGGCATCGCCTCGGCCGGGCCCGTCGCGGCGAGCTCGCCGCCGCCGGTCGCCCCACTGCCTCCCGTGCCGGAGGCAGTGCCGTCCCCGGCTCCGCCACCCGTCGTTCCGCCGTCCTCCCCGGTGCCGCCGCCCGTGCCGCCGCCCGTGCCGCCGCCCGTCCCGCCGTCGGTGCCGCCGTCGTCGGTCTCCGCGGGCTGGATGATCGTGGTGATGCTCGTCGAGCACTCCATGAGATTGCCCGTGCCCTCGGCCGAGCCGTTGCACTGGGTGATGCTCACGGGAAAGGCCGAGTTCGTCGTGGACGGCCCGACGGTGCAGTTCATCCGGCCGCCGCCGCCGTTCACGCTGCCGTTGCACTGCGTGACGGTCGCTCCCGTCGTCGACTGCACCGGATCGCAGATGCTGGGCTCCACCGTGCCGCCTCCGCCCAGCGAGCCGACGCACTGGTTCACCGTGGCGTCGGCGACCGTCGCGTCGCCGATGATCGTGTTGACCATCGACACCGAGCAGTAGAGCGAACCGCCGTTGCCGCCGACCGCGCCGTTGCACTGGTCGACGATGTTCGTGAGCTCGGCGACCGGCAGGATCCCGGAGTCGATGCAGGTCGGCAGCGGGTCGGTGTTCGCGGGGCCGTTGCAGGCGATCGTCCGGACGGTCGAGCTGCCGAGGCCCGTGGCGACGTCGAACAGGTTCGTGATCTCGACGGAGCAGTCGTAGCCCTGCCCGCCGCCGCCGCCGACCGCGTTGCACTGCGTCGACGTCGCCGCCTGCGCGGGCGCCGTCGCGCCGCCGATCGTGAGCATCGCGACGGCGAGCAGCGCGGCCGCGAGCAGAGCGAGGCGGCGACGGAGCCGATCCGGTCGCGACGGGCGAGACGTCGGGAGTCCTGCGGCGAGCGGTACGGATGCGATCATCGTTTCCCCCGAAACATGAGCAGTGGTGCATCCCCGATGCGCCTGTCCCCAGTGTCCGCCGTCCCCGTGACGCGAGCGCGACCGCGCCGTGACACCGCGACCTCGGCCCGTGATCGGGGTCGGCAGCGGACGCGCGGAGGCGCCCGCGGCCGCAGCCACGAGCGCCCTCCGGCGTCGACCGGGTCGGTCAGCCCTTCTTGCCCCCCTTGCCCTTGCCCGGGAAGAAGTCGTAGCTCCACGCGGTGGTCGAACCCTCGGCGATGACCGTGAAGCGGTCGGCCGATTCGGCGGTCACCTCGATCGCGCGGTTGCCCGGCCGGTACGTGCCCGCCTCGACGACCTCGCCGTCGACCCGGTAGACCACGCCCTCGACCGCGGGGATCGTGTAGCGGTCCTGCCCGACGCCCGGACGGTCGACGATCTCGACCTCGACAGGGGTCACGACCGTGGTGAACACCGGCACGTCCTCCCACCGGGTGTCGCTCGCCAGCAGGTACGAGGTGTACGAGGGCTGGTTGTAGACGGTGTTCTGCCGCGCGACCTCGGCCCGGTACTGCGGCTCGTGCATGAGGGTCGTGAGCTTGCGGTCGGTGATCTCCGTGCTGATGTAGATGCGGATCTCGCTCGAGTCGGCGCTGCGCACGAGCAGCTCCTCGCGCCAGTCGCCGAGCACGTCGGCGACGAGGCCCGGGTTGCCCTTGGTGCCGTTGTTGGTGCGCGTGCCCTCGGCGGTGAGCAGGCGGCCGCGGGTCCAGTCGTCGATCACCGTCGTGCCGTTGCCGCTGCCCCCCACGATCTGGGTCGTCATGTCGGCCGACCAGCGGATGCTCTGGTTCGTGCCCGGCAGGCGGCTGCCGAGGTCGGTGCCGTCGGCCGCGCGAAGGCGGGTGGCCCAGGTCTCGAGACCCGGCTGCGCGGGATCGATGTCGCCGATCATCCCGCGGCCGGTGTCGCGGCCCGTGTACTCGCCGTAGATGACCTCGCCCGTGGCCGCGTCGCGCAGCGCGTAGCCGTAGGGGGCGCCGGCGCCTCCCTCGTGCACGGTGAAGATCTCGAGGCCGGGGCGGTCCGGGTCGATGTCGGTCACGTGCATGGCGTCGCCGTGTCCGAGACCGGCGAGGGTGCCGGGGGAGGCGCTGCCCGCAGGCAGCACGTCGGCCGAGCTGTACAGCAGCGAGCCGTCGTCGTCGATGGTCGAGGAGCCGTAGACGAGCTCCTGGCGGCCGTCGCCGTCGACGTCGGCGACGCTGAGCGAGTGGAAGCCCTGCGTGTTGAGCGAGCCGAACTCCGGGTCGGAGCCCGCGCGGCCGTGCGGCGCGTCGTTGAACGGGTTCGACATCGGCGTGTGGCCGCTGTCGACGAACCACCGCCGGCTGAGCTCCTCGCCGTCCCAGTCGTAGGCCGCGATCGTCGTGCGCGTGTAGTAGCCGCGGGCGAAGATCGCCGAGGGGGTGGAGCCGTTCAGGTAGCCGACCCCCGCCAGGAACCGGTCGACCCGGTTGCCGGGCTCCACGCGGCTGTAGGCGTAGTCGCCCCACTCGAGGCCGTCGTCGCCGCGGCCGGGCTCGTAGTCCTCGGTGGCGAGCTCGGCGCCGGTCTGCCCGTCGAACACGGTGAGGTACTCCGGGCCGTCGAGGATGAAGCCGTCGAACTCGCGCAGGCGGTTGTTGCCGCTGCGGCCGGGCGCGTAGACGTCGATGAAGTAGTCGACGAGCTCGGTGGCGTCCGCATCCGACAGCGGGTAGTCGTAGCGGTTCTCGATGCCGAGCGCCTCCTCGATCGTGGCGGGCCAGTCGCCGTTCACGACCTCGGGATGCTCGCTCCAGCCCGCGAAGACCCCCGCCAGCCGCTCGGCGTACTGCGCCGCGCTCAGGCGGTAGTCGTCGGCGTGGGTGACCCCGGCGTCGACGTCGCGCTGCGGGAGCGTGATGAAGGCCTCCTCGCCGCCCGCGACGGTCCTCGTGCCGGGCGCGGTCTTCATCATGATCTCGGCGCGGCCGTCGCCGTCGAAGTCGTAGACCATGACCTGCGTGTAGTGGGCGCCCGAGCGGATGTTCAGGCCGAGGTCGATGCGGTGCAGCAGCTCGCCGTCCGCGGTGTACGTGTCGACGTAGGTGCTGCCGGTGTAGCCGCGCTGCGAGACGTCCTTCGCGTTGGAGGGCTCCCACTTGACGACGTACTCGTACTGCCCGTCGCCGTCCATGTCGCCGACGCTCATGTCGCCCGCGGCGTACGTGTAGGCCTCGCCGACCGGGGTCACCCCGTCGGCGGGCTTCTGCAGCGGGAGGCTCGCGTAGGGCTGGGCGAGCGGCGTCGCCGGCGCGGACGCCTCGCCGACCGCGCCCTCGAGCACGGGTGTCACGGGGTAGATCGAGGCCGCGGTGCCGCCGGCGTCGAGGTGGGTGGTGCTGTCGGTGACGGTGGCGATGAGCTCGCCGTCGCGGTGCACCTGGAAGTCGGCGCCGAGCATGCCGGTCTCGCCGGCGCCCGTGGTCTCCTCCGCGAGCAGGCGCCAGCTGAGGACCACGCCCTCGGCGGTGCCGACGGCGACGAGGCCGCGGTCGAGCAGCTCGAGCTGGGGCGCCGTCGTGGCGGCGGCGCCGCCCTCATCGGCGACCGCGACGGTGGGGGCGAGCAGCGCGAGGCCGAGGCCCAGGGCGCAGCCCGCGGTCAGCAGGGGGGATGTTCGATTCATCGTTGAATCCTCCGGTGGGGTGGGATAGCGTTTTCCCGCGCCGACACCGTAACCCCCGCGAACGGGGGTGGTCAAGGCGTTCCACTGCGGCCGCACCGAGGCGCCGGCGGTGCCTCCGGCGTGCGCGCGCGGGACGTGCGACCCGGGTAGAATCGGGCGTGCGTCGATCCGGCCATCACCGGGGAGCACTCGGAAGAACCCCTCCCTCGGGCGGGCAGTAGACCCGAGCGGGGCAGGCCCGTCACAGCCGCAGGAGAGAGGCGGAGCATCCACCGTTCGGATGCCCCGCAAGCGGGGTGGTACCGCGGCAGTCCCGGCATCGACGGGGCCGTCGTCCTCGTGGTGAAGAGCCGTCGACCCCGACCGGAGACCCCATGGGCTACCCCCTGCACCGCGACGAGAGCGCCGTCGCCGCCTCCCCGAGCTTCCCCGCGCTCGAGCACGAGGTGCTCGAGTACTGGGCCACGAACGACACCTTCCGCCGCTCCATCGCGCACCGCGAGGGCGCCGAGGAGTGGGTCTTCTACGACGGCCCGCCGTTCGCCAACGGGCTGCCGCACTACGGCCACCTGCTCACCGGCTACGCGAAGGACCTGTTCCCGCGGTTCCAGACCATGCGCGGCAAGCAGGTGCACCGCCGCTTCGGCTGGGACACCCACGGGCTGCCCGCCGAGCTCGAGGCCATGAAGCAGCTCGGCATCACCGAGAAGGCCCAGATCGAGCAGATGGGCATCGAGGCGTTCAACGCGAAGGCGCGCGAGAGCGTGCTCGCCTACACCGACGAATGGCAGCGGTACGTCACCCGCCAGGCGCGCTGGGTCGACTTCGAGAACGACTACAAGACCCTCGACACCTCGTTCATGGAGAGCGTGCTGTGGGCGTTCAAGACTCTGTACGACAAGGGCCTCGCCTACGAGGGCTACCGCGTGCTGCCGTACTGCTGGCGCGATGAGACCCCGCTGTCGAACCACGAGCTGCGCATGGACGACGACGTCTACCAGATGCGCCAGGACCAGTCGGTGACCGTCACCTTCCCCCTCGTGGGCCCCCGCGCCGAGGCGCTCGGCCTCACGGGCGTCAAGGCGCTCGCCTGGACGACCACCCCGTGGACCCTGCCGACCAACGTGGCGCTCGCCGTCGGTCCGGCGATCTCCTACGTCGTGCTGCCCGCCGGCCCGAACGGCGCCGCCGACGACCGCGCGGCCGCCGGCGCGCAGGACGCCGTCGCGGGCGAGAGCCAGTACCTGCTCGCCGCCGACACCGTCGCCGCCTACGCGAAGGAGCTCGGGTACGAGACGGCGCAGGATGCCCAGGCCGCCGTCACCCGCACCCTCGAGGGCGCCGAGCTCGGCGGGGTGCACTACGACCGCATCTGGGACTACTACGCCGACACCGAGGTCTGGGGCACGGAGCGCGCGTGGCAGATCCTCGTCGCCGAGTACGTGGCCACGGGCGAGGGCACGGGGATCGTGCACCAGGCGCCCGCCTACGGCGAGGACGACCAGACGACGTGCGCGGCAGCGGGCATCCCGATCATCATCTCGGTCGACGAGGGGGGCCGGTTCCTGCCCCAGGTGGCCGAGGTCGCGGGCCTGCACGTCTTCGAGGCGAACAAGACGCTCACCGGCATGCTGCGCGAGCAGGGCCGCCTGCTGCAGGTGCGCAGCTACGAGCACAGCTACCCGCACTGCTGGCGCTGCCGCAACCCGCTCATCTACAAGGCCGTCTCGAGCTGGTTCGTGCGCGTCACCGAGATCCGCGACCGCATGCTCGAGCTCAACGAGCAGATCACCTGGGTTCCCGAGAACGTCGGCTCCGGCCAGTTCGGCAAGTGGCTCGAGGGCGCCCGCGACTGGTCGATCAGCCGCAACCGCTACTGGGGCAGCCCCATCCCGGTGTGGCGCAGCGACGACCCCGAGCACCCGCGCATCGACGTCTACGGCTCGCTCGCCGAGCTCGAGTCCGACTTCGGCGCGCTGCCCCGCAACGCCGACGGAGAGGTCGACCTGCACCGGCCGTTCATCGACTCGCTCACCCGGCCGAACCCCGACGACCCGACCGGCCGCTCGACGATGCGCCGCATCGAGGACGTCTTCGACGTCTGGTTCGACTCGGGCTCCATGCCCTTCGCGCAGGTGCACTACCCCTTCGAGAACGCCGAGTGGTTCGACAGCCACAACCCCAGCGACTTCATCGTCGAGTACATCGGGCAGACCCGCGGCTGGTTCTACACGATGCACGTGCTCGCGACGGCGCTGTTCGACCGCCCCGCCTACCGCCAGGTGATCAGCCACGGCATCGTGCTCGGCAACGACGGTCAGAAGATGTCGAAGAGCCTGCGCAACTACCCCGACGTGGGCGAGGTCTTCGAGCGCGACGGCGCCGACGCCATGCGCTGGTTCCTCATGTCGAGCTCGGTGATCCGCGGCGGCAACCTCGTCGTCACCGAGGAGGGCATCCGCGAGGGCGTGCGCCAGTTCCTGCTGCCGCTGTGGAGCACGTACTACTTCTTCGGCCTCTACGCGAACGCCGCCGGCGTCGACGACGCGCGCCGTCGCACCGACTCGACGAACGTGCTCGACCGGTACATCCTCGCCAAGACGCGCGACCTCGTCATCGAGGTGACGACGCAGCTCGAGGCGCTCGACAGCCCGCTCGCGGCCGCCGCCGTGCGCGACTTCGCCGACGTGCTCACCAATTGGTACGTGCGCCGCAGCCGCGAGCGCTTCTGGGCGGGCGACGACCGCGACGCCTTCGACACCCTGCACACGGTGCTCGAGACGCTCGCCCGCGTGGCGGCCCCGCTCGCGCCGCTCGTCGCCGAGGAGGTCTGGCGCGGCCTCACGGGCGGCGAGAGCGTGCACCTGAGCGACTGGCCGAGCGCGGACGAGTTCCCGGCGGACCCGGCCCTCGTGACCGCGATGGATGCCGTGCGCGCGATCGCGAGCGCAGGCCTCGCCCTGCGCAAGGCCCAGAGCCTGCGGGTGCGCCTGCCGCTCGCCCGCATCACGGTCGTCGCCGCCGAGGCCCCGGCCCTGGAGCCCTACACGGCGATCCTCCGCGACGAGCTCAACGTCAAGCAGGTCGTGCTCGAGCAGCTCGACGAGGGCAGCCTCGCGGGCTTCGGCATCACCCGCCGGCTCGCGGTGAACGCCCGCGCCGCCGGGCCGCGCATCGGCAAGCAGGTGCAGCAGGTCATCGGCGCCGCGAAGGCGGGCGACTGGGTCGTCGAGGGCGACGGCGTGGTGGTGGGCGGCGTGCCGCTCATCGCGGGGGAGTTCACCCTCGAGCTGCAGCTCGCCGACCCGACGGCCGCGGTCTCGTTCCTGCCCGACGGCGGGTTCGTCGTGCTCGACACGGCCATGACGCCCGAGCTCGAGGCCGAGGGCCTCGCGCGCGACGTCGTGCGCGCCGTGCAGCAGGCCCGCAAGGACGCGCAGCTCGCCGTGAGTGACCGCATCTCGTTGACCCTCGGCGCCGATTCGGCCGCCACCGCCGCGGCGATCGACCAGCACCGCGCGCTCATCGCCGCCGAGACGCTTGCCACGGCGCTCGCCGTGGTCGAGGCTGGGCCGGGCGGTACCGCGGTCGGGTCGGGCGCCGCCGTGACGATCGAGGTGGTGCGGGCATGAGCGACGACGCGACGAACGGCGAGCAGGATCACGAGTCGCCGCGCGGGCCGCAGCGTCCGATGACCCCCGAGCAGCTCGCCGACCGCGAGGCGGCCGAGGCGGTCTACGCCGAGCTGCTCGCCCGCATCGGCGAGGCGAACCCGCAGCCGCGCCTCGAGCCCGCCCGGCGCGCGATGGAGCTGCTGGGGGATCCGCTGCGCTCGTACGCGGTCATCCACATCACGGGCACGAACGGCAAGACCTCGACGAGCCGCATCGCCGAGAGCATCCTGCGCGCCTACGGCCTGCGCACCGGACTCATGACGAGCCCGCACCTCGATCGCGTGAACGAGCGCATCATGATCGACGGCGAGCCGATCACCGATCGCGCGCTCGCCGACAACTGGCTCGACATCCAGCCGTACCTGCTGATGGTCGACGCCGAGCTGACGGCGAACGGCGAGCTGCCGCTCACCTACTTCGAGGCGCTCACGGTGCTCGCCTTCGCGAGCTTCGCCGACGCCCCCGTCGACGTGCTCGTGCTCGAGGTGGGCATGGGCGGCGAGTGGGACTCGACGAACGTCGCCGACGGCGACGTCGCGGTCTTCACCCCCATCGCGCTCGACCACGAGAACCGGCTCGGTCGCACGGTCGCCGAGATCGCCCGCACGAAGGCCGGCATCATCAAGCCCGCCGCGCAGGTCGTCACGGCGCTGCAGTCGGCCGAGGCGATGGACGAGCTGCTGCGGGCCGCCGAGCACGACGAGGCCGAGGTGATCGCCGAGGGCGTCGCCTTCCAGGTGCGGGATGCCCGGCTCGCGGTCGGCGGCCAGGTGGTCGACATCCGCGGCCGCGCCGGCGAGTACCCCGATCTCTTCCTCCCCCTGTTCGGCGAGCACCAGGCGCAGAACGCCGCGGTGGCCGTCGCGGCCGTCGAGTCCTTCCTCGGCGCGGGAGCGCAGCCGCTCGCGCTCGACGTGCTCGCCGAGGGCTTCGCCACGGTCACGAGCCCCGGGCGCCTGCAGCTCATCGGCATCGAGCCGAGCGTGATCGTCGACGCCGCCCACAACCCGCACGGCGCCGAGGCGCTCGGCAAGGCGCTCATGAGCTCCTTCGCCTTCGAGTCGATCACGGCCGTCGTCGGCATCCTCGCCGACAAGGACGAGCGCGGCATCATCGAGGCGCTCGATCCGATCGTCGACCGCTTCGTCGTCACGCAGTCCGACTCCGATCGCGCCCTGCCCGCGGACGAGCTCGCCGAGCTCGTCACCCGCATCGCCGGCCCCGACCGGGTGCGCATCGAGCCCGAGCTCGACGCGGCCCTCGCCGAGCTGCGCGACGAGCTGGGCCCGCGCGACGCGATCGTGGTCACCGGCTCGATCACACGGGTCGGTCAGGCGATGCGCATCGCGCGCGAGGAGGATTGGGCGCTGTGACCGCCTCCGCCGCCCAGCCCGCCCGCCCTTCGCGCCGCGAGCGCACTGCCACAGAGTCGCTCCTGAGCGTCGTGCTCGTGCTCGAGGCGATCGTCGTCGTCTTCGGCATGCTCGTGATCTTCGGCCTGCGGGTCGTCGAGCCCGTCGTCGCCTTCACGGGCGGCGCGGTGCTGATCGTGCTGCTCATCGCCGCGACGCGCGTCGTGCGCTACCCGTGGGGCCGGTGGGTCGGGCACGCTCTGCAGCTCGTCCTGCTCGCCACGGTCCTCCTCGAGGTGCTCGCCGGGGTCGCCGCGGCGATCTTCGTGGGCTTCTGGATCTGGGCCCTCGTCAAGGGCCGCCAGCTCGACGCCGCGAAGCGCGCGCACTGACCACCACCCCGCCCCGAATCCCCTCCATTCCCCGAACCGCATACATCACCGATCACGCCGGGAGGCACCCATGACCACGTCCGTCGAAGAGACCCTCGTCCTCGTCAAGCCCGACGGGGTCGCCCGCAACCTCACGGGCCAGATCCTCGCCCGCATCGAGGCCAAGGGCTACCAGATCGTCGATCTGCGCATGGTGCAGGCCGACCGCGCGCTCCTCGCGCAGCACTACGCCGAGCACGAGGGCAAGCCCTTCTACGAGCCGCTCGTCGAGTTCATGGAGTCGGGCCCCGTCGTCGCCGCGCGCGTCGCCGGCCATCGCGTCATCGAGGGCTTCCGCTCGCTCGCCGGCACCACCGACCCCACCACGGCCGCGCCGGGCACGATCCGAGGCGACCTCGGCCGCGACTGGGGCCTGAAGGTGCAGCAGAACCTCGTGCACGGCAGCGACTCGCCCGAGTCGGCCGCGCGCGAGCTCGGCCTCTGGTTCGACTGAGACCCCGCCCGGGCGACCGGCCGCCCATCGCGGCCGGTCGCCGTCAGGCCGCGAGGCTCGTGATGAGGGTCGGGAACCGCAGCAGGATCGCCGCGGCGATCCCGGCGACGTTCACGAGCACGACGAGCCAGCTGTAGGGCAGCAGGGCGGCGCCGACGCGGGTCGCGCCGCTGCCGGCGGGGGCGAGCAGGCCTCGGGCGAGCATCCAGATCAGCAGCCCCCAGAACATCGGGATCACCGCCGCCCAGACGAGCATGCAGTACGGGCACAGCACGCCGATGTCGTAGACCGCCTGCACGAACAGCCAGTGGCAGAACAGCCAGGCGCCCGCGACGCCTGCGAGCAGCGCGATCCAGAACCAGCGGGCGAAGCGCGCGCCGGCGAGCAGCGCGACGCCGACCGCGATCGGCGCGACGAAGCCGGCGACGCCGAGCAGCGGGTTCGGGAAGCCCAGCAGCGAGGCCTGCCAGGTCGTCATCACGGTGCCGCACGAGACGAGCGGGTTCACGTCGCACGCGATGACGTGGGTCGGATCGATGAGCTTCGCGATGCGCTCCGTGATGAGCGCCATGGCGCCCCACCAGCCGACGGCGCCCGTGACGGTCAGCAGGGCGGCGAGGCCCCAGGGGCGTGGTGAGGCGGTCGGGAGAGCGGTCATCGTCGGCGATTATCCTCCGCCGGCGGCGCGGCGCGCGCGGGCCGAAGGTCCCGGGTCGTCCCGGCCGTGCGATAATCGAGCAGCAGTCGTCGTCAGCCGCGCTCACGCCGACCGCCGAAGAAGCTTTCCGGGCACACCGGGCCAGCACCGCGGCACCAGGTCGCGATCGTCGGATAGCCAGTTCCGAGCAGGCGCTGTGACAGAGCGCGAAAGGGCCCGCGCCCGACCCGAACCGGGGGGCCGCGACCCGACAACCGAAGAGTTTCGCCGACGAGCGCCCTGCGCTCCGACGCCGGAGAATTCCCGCACCGGGCGCGGCCCGGGCGGTTGAGGAGTGCACCAGCGATGGTGAAGGACGACACCGAAAAAGGACAGCCCAAGCGCACCCGCATCTTCAAGGGGCGCTCCCGACGCAAGGCCGACGCCCCCGCGACGGCCGCCGAGCAGCCGGTCGAGACGCCGGCGACGCCGGTGATGGATGCCGCGGCCGAGGCCCCCGCGCCCGCC
>SXGS01428792.1_pt1 | contig 13723 bp, 16 predicted proteins | sample 3174681 | NCBI WGS metagenome assembly SXGS01 (sample SAMN11356861, study PRJNA531348) | freshwater metagenome | isolation source: freshwater sample F1-80 | place: China: Fuxian Lake, Yuxi | collected 2017-12-25
CTGCGCGAAGCGTTTCTCCGCGTGCGCCGGTTTGACGATTTTCAGGAAAGGCTCGGGATCGCCCGGCGTGTCCTGACTGAGCGGCTTAAGCACCTCGTCGATCACGGCGTTCTTGAGAAGGTCGCCTACAGCCAGACGCCTTTGCGGCATGAATACCGGCTGACGGAGAAGGGGCTTGGGCTCTATCCCGTCATCATAGGTCTCGTTCACTGGGGGGACGCGCACTATGCCGGAAAGAAGGGGCCGCCGCTTCTGCACCGGCACAAGGCGTGCGGCCATGACTTCCGTAGCGTGGTGACCTGTTCGGAATGCGGAGAGCCTGTCGACGCCCGGAGCGTGACGCCTCATCCAGGGCCTGGCGCGCGCGCAGGCGAACGGGACGGCCGCCTGACTGACTGAGCGGCTTGACTATATTCCGGGAGCGCGCATCTTTCTGCCCATGACCCTCAACGCGGACCTTGTCTATATTTCCGCAGCGCGTGCCGCCGCACGCCGCTAGCCCCTGATCGTGCCTGCAGGGCAGGCGTCGTCAGGGGCTCACAACAACACTCATACGACAACACGCATCAAGGCCGCGCCACCGAAGGCAGCGGCGCATTCATGCTTTCAGGAGCAAATCATGTCCAACACATCCCGTCCGCCCATTTATGTCACCGAAACCGAACTGGAGCGGCTGTCAGATCTTGCCTACGCCCTAGAGGATCGCGAGCCAGCCGCCGCATATCTGATGGAAGAACTTGCGCGCGCCGAAGTGACGCCGCTTGAAAACTTCCCGCCGGATGTCGTGCGGATGCATGACAGGGTCAGCTTTCTCTATGACGGCGCCCGGTATGAAGATTTCGAACTGGTTTACCCCTTCGAGGCGAATATCGAGGTCCGGAAGATATCTATTCTAACCCAGGTTGGCGCGGCGCTGATCGGTTTGAACCAGGGCGATACCTTGCGCTGGCATGGAGGCGATGGCCGCGACCATGTCCTGCAGGTCCTGTGCGTTTCACGCGGATAGTGGGTGGGACCCAAAACGCTGCCAACTTTTGTCATCCAGGCGACAGAAAGCAGAGTGTGCAAAAAACACGCGGAATACAAATCCGGTTGATTTTATCGCGCGTAGAATACTTGTGTTCTTCTGTCTCCTGATAAGACCTCACGATTGATGAAGACCATGAACATGTGAAGCGGGCAGGGTCAGGAGATGTTCCATAGAAATCCGTATGCAGACAAAAATGGAAAGGTTCAGGGAGCAGCCACTCCGGCAAGTTGCAGCATCATGCCGTAGCTCCGAAGGTTGCTTCGGTGTTTACCTTAAGCCTCAATCGCACCTGCGCAGACAACCAGCACTTGCGCCGTCCCTGCTTTTACGCTTCTTTCTGGTGTAGAGGGGATGCGAGAGCGTGGTTTTACCGTGGGACCCAACGAGGAGTCTGATGCAATGCATCACAGCACGGTACATGGCGAAGTTTCGCCGGCGATCCCGATAGACGGGTTGTCAGCGAGTCTTTCCGATCCAATCCTCGCGGCGCTGCTACACAGCAGCCGGGATTGCATCAAGGTCCTCGACCCGTCGGGCCGCATCCGGTTCATGAACCCGGCCGGGCTATCGGCACGTCAACTGAATGCGGACACCGATGTAATCGGCCGGCACTGGTGGGACCTCTGGCCCGCCGAAGCGCACGCTATGGTTCAGGATGCCACCGCCAAAGGCGCGGCCGGTGAAGCAACGGATTTCCGCGGATTTGGTCCGACGGCACGCGGGCGCCCGAAATGGTGGGACGTGCGGGTCGTGCCCATTCGGGACGCTTCAGGCGAAGTCAGCGGCGTGTTGGTGGTGTCCAAGGATGTGACGGATGCTGTCACCAACCGGAAGATGTACGACACGATCGCGCTCGAAATGCGCCACAGGCTCAAGAACGCCTTTGCCGTGGCAAGCGCGATTGCCAAGATCAGCGCGCGCCAGACTCCGGAGCATCAACCCTTTGCAGAAGACCTTGTGAAGCGCTTCTCATCGCTGGCAGTTGCACAGGGCAAATTGGTGGACGCGGCTAGCGACTTTCCGCTTCGCTCGCTTGTTTCCGATCTGGTCGATGCCGCTGGCGTCAGCGGCGAAACGATCAACGTGAGCGGCTTGCCTGATTGCCTCGTTGACGAAGCGCAGATGCGGGTTATCGCGGTCGTGATCGGAGAGCTTACAACCAACTCCCTCAAATATGGCGCGCTGCGCAACGGCGGCGCCATCCATTGTTCCGGACGCATAGAGGATGAGTGGCTTCACATCTCGTGGGTCGAGCCGCTCGAAGGTGCAACGATCGACGAGACAGAAGCGTCGTCCTCGACGAGCACTGGTCTCACTGTCATCCAGCGGATTGTGATGTCTGCAGGCGGGCAGGTGTCGCGTGTGATGGATGCTGATGGCTTGCGCGTGGAGTTTTCCCTCGTCCACCAGAATGCCAGCGACGCTCAGGACTGAAGCTGCATCCCCAAACGGAAAACCGCCACTCGGCGGGGCGGCCGAGTGGCGGACAGGCGCCATACGTGGGGGTGGGGGGACGCTGACGTGGCGCCTGGATTTATTTCCGTAGTCTGATGTACTAGGAAGGTCGCCCTATTTCCGGTCGTTGTCGGTGGCTTTCTTCAGCTTTTCCTCGACCTTGCCGGCGGCGCGCTGAGCGTCGCCCTTCAGTTCCTGAATGCGGCCTTCGGCTTCAAGCTTCTTGTTGCCTGTCAGCTTGCCTGCCGCTTCCTTGGTGTTGCCTGCAACCTGGTTGCCGACGCCTTTAGCTGTGTTCTTATTGGTCATCTCGGTCTCCTGCCGTTTCACGGAATGCGCCTTTGTGACACACGCTACAATAACGCTCTCCGGCCGGATTCAGTTCCCTGACATTTTTGCAATGTTTTCGGCCCATCTTTCGCGGAGCGAAAGAAAAAGGGCGCCCGAAGGCGCCCTTGAACGTTTGCAATAAAAATTCCTATCGCGGTCAGGTGATGCTCCGGCCACGGAGCGCCCTTGCAACGAAGGTGATCACGAGAAGCGCGAGGAAAACGAAGAACAGGATCTTGGCAATACTCGCAGCGGCGCCGGCGATTCCGCCGAAGCCGAGCAGTGCGGCGATGATCGCGAGGATAAAGAATGTCAGTGCCCAACCAAGCATGGGAATCTCCTTTGTCTGTGTCTCTGACCAGGTATTCGGGTCCGTGAAAAGGAAACGCACCGGGTTCTTTTAGGTTCCGGAGAAAGTGTTGGTAACCATCACATTTAAAGAGGCCACACCCAGAGCAGCATGGGCGTTGCCGCTGCAACCACGATGATTTCCAGGGGCAGGCCCATTCGCCAGTAGTCCCCAAAACGGAAGCCTCCAGGACCCAGGATGAGCGCGTTGTTCTGGTGGCCGATGGGCGTCAGGAACGCGCAGGACGCACCGACAGCAACGGCCATGAGATAGGTATCGGGGTTGACCTGCAATTGCGCCGCCACGCCCAGGGCGATCGGGCACATGACGGCAGCGGTGGCGGCATTGTTCATGAAGTCCGAAAGCGTCATCGTGACGACCAGCAAGATGATGAGTGTCAGTACCGGATTGGCACCGCCGGACGCATTGATAAGCCCTGTCGCCAGAAGATCGGCAGCGCCGGTGGTCGACATGGCACCGGCAACAGGGATGAGCGCTCCGAGCAGAATAATGACGGGCCAGTCGATTGGCTCATACAGTTTGCGCAGGGGCACGATCTTGAAGACCGCGACAGCGAGCACGCCTGCTGCAAAGGTTATTGCAGCGGGGAGCAAACCGAATGCGGCGCCAGTAACGGCCAATATCATGATGCTTGCCGCGAGCAGTGCCTTGCGGGTATTGGGGATCTTAAGTGGACGCTCGGCGAGCGGAACACATCCATACCTGTTGGCGAATTCCAGGATCGCATCCGAAGTCCCTTGCACCAGCAGCACGTCTCCAGATCGGATCGGCGTGGAATTCAGCCGTGCCATGGAGTTCTTTCCGTCCCGCGACAACGCAATCAGGTTCACCCCGAATTCCCGGCGCAAGTCGATATGCTTGATCGACAAACCAAGAAGCGGCGCGTTCGGACGCACCGCGAGTTCCATGAGAATGACGTCGCCGGATTGAAGCCGGCTTTCAGTCTTCTTGTCCTTTTCTTCTTTTTCAGGGTCGCCGGCGCTGTCCGTATCAGCTGCCTCGTCTTCTTTGGGGGCCTTTTCGACAGCGTCGAGTGTCAGGCCGAGTTTGGAGAGGGCATCGCCAATGGCGGCAGGGTCGGCTTCTATCACCAGGACGTCATCTGCATGCACTTCTCTGTAGGGGCTCGGCGCAGAGATGCGCCGGTCATTGCGCAGGAGGCTGACGATCTGCGCGTCAGTCGTGTCGAGCTGATACTCGATATCGCGCAGGGACTGACCGATGATGGAGGAATCCTTTTTCACCCTCGCTTCCATAATGTAGGGCGCGGTCTCGAAACTTGAGAGATCCGTGCGGGCACGGGCCGGCACGAGTTTCCACGCCAGGGCAATGAAGAGCAGGCCCGCAGCGGTCACGGCGAGACCGACCGGCGCAAAATCGAACATGGTGAAACCGCTGCTGTCTCCCTCGCCGCTGAACCCGGCGACGATGAGGTTGGGCGGAGTGCCGGTCAGTGTCGTCATTCCGCCAAGGATCGAGGCAAACGACACGGGCATCAGCACCCGCCCAGGCGAAATGCCCAGCCGGCCTGCCGTCTTGATTGCCACCGGCATCAGAAGTGCCAGCGCGCCAACATTGTTCATGAACGCTGACAGGCCAGCTGCCAGTGCGGAAAGGGCGATGATTGAGACGGTCGCGCCTGAAGCAGAGGGAAGGAGCCGGGCAGTCAGAGTGTCAACCACACCTGTCGTCTGCAGTGAAAAGCTGAGGATAAGAACCGAAGCGACCGTGATTACGGCAGGGTTGCCAAAGCCGGAAAAGGCGGAGGCCGGATCAACCAGCCCGAAAATCACGCAGGCGATCAGTGCCCCGAGCGCAACGAGGTCGTGACGCCACTTCCCCCATATGAAGAGAAGCGCCGTCACGGCCAGAATGGCAAAGATGCCGGCTTGCTGAAGTGTCATTGGTGCGTCCCCGATCTGGCTAGATCAAGCTAGAGTCAGATCAGACGGGACAGCATGCGGTCAACTATGCCCGCGCTGGCGTGGGGGGCTCGTGTCACGGCATAGGCCGCGGCGCCCACGCCAAGCAGGGTGAGGATGGGCCGCTTTTCCACCATCTTGCTGACGGCATTGAGGGACATGCCAGTCAGCGTATCCAGAGTGTCGTCCCGGATGTAGGCGACCGTGTTTGCTGCGGCAGCGGTGACGCCGGAAAACTCCGCCTCCATTGGCACAGAGGGCCGGGTCGCTGACCAAATGGCAGCTGCAGCGGCAATACTCAGGATTGCGCCCACGAGCGCGGCCGATCCCGCCAGACCAAGCCACGGTATCATCGCAACGATGGCGGCCCAGGTCAAAGCGCCGGCACCGGCGAGACCAATTACGGACCCGCCGGCTATGAAGATGGCGCGAAGTTTCAGGCTTCCCAGCATGCCTGCGCCCTTAACGGCGTGCGAGCAGGGCGAGGAGTACGCCGGCGCCAGCAGCGGCACCAACGGACATCAGTGGGCGTTCACGGATTGTGTCTTCAATTTTGTTGCGCGCATTGGCAGCCTTGTCGGCAACCGTTTCTGCAACATTTTCAGCTCCGTGCTGCGCCTTGACGACTTTGTCGCCGACCGCACGGCCGAGATGTTCGGTGAAGTGGTTGGCAGAGGATTTCACAGCGGAGACAAAAGTCTCGGCAGCTTCCTGCGCAGCATACAGATCATGTTTGGCAGCGGCTGCAGCAGCGGCCTTCTTGTCGTGACCGTTTCCACGGCCGCGCGATTTACGGGTAGAAGTTTGGGGGGTAGCCATCGCTTTCTCCTTTGAGTGTCCTTGCAAGAACAACGAAGGAGAAAGCGAAAGGTTCCATTTTTTCTCAGGTTTGCGGCTCAGCCTGGGCGTGAAAGAAGAGGGCCTGGCTGATGGCGGCTTTCACCGTGTCATCCTGGAAAGGCTTTGTGATCAGATAGGTCGGCTCCGGGCGTTCCCCTGTCAGCAGGCGCTCCGGGAAGGCCGTAATGAAGATGACCGGCAGATTGAAATCGGCAAGGATGTCCTGCACCGCATCAATTCCCGACGAATTATCTGCAAGCTGAACGTCGCAGAGGATAAGGCCGGGCTTCACCTTGCGGGCAAGGTCGACGGCTTGTTTGCGCGTGGCGGCGTTGCCGGCAAAAGTGTGGCCCAGATCTTCGACCAGGTTTGCAAGATCGGCGGCAATGATCGGCTCGTCCTCGATAATGAGGACCGACGTCGAGAGTTCCTGCTCGATTTCGCGATGGGCCGCATCGATCAGCTGGTCGATTTCAGCCGCAGACTTGTCGAGAATCTCGCTCGCTTCCTTCCGGCTGAACCCTTCCAGGGTGGTCAGCAGGAAAGCCTGGTGCTGGATCGGGGCGAGTTTGCGCAGGCGGGCCTCTGGCGAGCTACCAGATTGCCTGCCGGCAGTTTCCAGTTTCGCGCCTGTGGTTGACCAAATAGCGTGGAAAAAGCGATAAAGCGTAGCCCGGGGCGATGATCCCTCGATCAGCAGGCTGGGGTCTTCGCTCAGGGCTTCAAGGCAGGCGCGGATGTAAGCGTCCCCGCTTTCCTGCGAACCTGTCAGGGCGCGGGCGTAGCGGCGCAGGAAAGGAAGATGCGGGCCGTATTGGGCGATCAGACTCATAAGGGAACCTCTTAGCTATCTGAGCGTTACAACGCGTGGAAAGCGGATTGGTTTCATGCGCTGCAAAATTTTTTCATTATGTGCAGTATGCCGTGGAACCTATGCAGGATCGGGGCGTTTATGGCACGAATATGGCCTTTTTGCTGCTTGATGGGCACTGGCCAGCGGGTAATCAGAGTTTAAGGCAAGATCATGAGTGATGCAGGAAAGCTGAACGGAAAAGACCCTGACGGCCGCGGTGGCCAACGGCGTCTCGGCAACCGCGCAATCGGTGAGCGCCTCCGTCAGATGTACGATGGCGTCGTGGGCGAGTCTGTGCCGGATGACTTCTTCAAGCTGCTGGAACAGGCAGAAGCCAAAGCCAAGTCGGGAAACAAGTCGCAGACAGACGGTGAAGCATGACCGCCACCCAGGCACTGTCCCTGTCAGACTTCAAGGCCGCCCTTATGGAGGTGACGCCGCATCTCCGCGCATTCGCGCGCAGCCTGTGCGGAAACCCTACCCAAGCTGATGACCTCGTCCAGGATGCCTTGTTGAAGGCATGGAACGCTCGCGAGAGCTATGCAGAGAACACAAGCTTCAAGGCGTGGACCTTTACCATACTTCGCAACGCCTTCTATTCGGAAAAACGGCGTAGCTGGCGCTCGACAGCGCTCGAGCCGGGCGTCGCCGAGGCAACGCTGGTCGCCTCTGATGATCCCGACAAAGGCCTGGAACTGGTAGCGTTACGCAATGCCCTCGAGCATCTCCCGCAGGACCAGCGCGAAGCTATCATCCTGATCGGCGCTGGCGGCATGGCCTATGAAGAGGCTGCCGAGATCGTCGGTTGCGCGGTGGGCACAATCAAGAGCCGCGTGAGCCGGGCCCGCAAGGCACTGGCAGAGATATTGAACAGTGAAGAGGGCGTACCGTCGGGCGCCAGCGGGTCGAATGTGACATCGGGCGAAGTAGCGTTCAATGACATCATGGGCCAGGTCGACGTCCTCAGCCGGCAAAACGGATGATGCCAGAAAGCGGGGACGGACGCAGCCGGCGGAGCCGCCTCAGCCTCAGGCTGCAGGTAATAGCCGCCATGGCGATCGTTCTTAGCCCGCTCCTGGTCATGGGCGGCATCCATGCCTGGAGCGAGCAGAAGTTCTCCGAGAAACTCCGTTTCCACGAAATCCAGCAGAGCGCGCAGGATCGGTATCGGCAAACAGATGCCATGCTTGTGCGTTCTCGCACCGCCTTAAGGATGATTGCCGTCGAAAATACGGATCTGTCCTGCAGCGAAATTGCCAGCCGCACAGCCGTTCTGGATATGCCGTTGCGCAACACCGTACGGTTTGATGCAGACGGTATCGTAACGTGCAGTGATGTTGGTGAAGGCGTCATAGGCACGCCGATGGTAGAGCTCGACTGGCATGAAAGAATGCGCAAGGGCGTCGAGACTATCGAGGTAAGTGGCCGGCGCAGTCGGGCGCTCGGCGATCCCGCAATCTTCCTGCTGCATCGGGTAAACGATGAACAAGGCAATTTTGCTGGCTCTGTCGCCTTGAGCATGTCACTTGTTGATATAGCTGCCCGCATTGCAGAAGCCTTTGACTCCAGCACGACGACAACAGCTTTGGTTGTTAGAGGCGGCGACGTCATCGGCTCGAACATCGTGGCGAGCGTGCCACCAGAATGGACCAGTGACGGCGCAACGCTTAACCAGAATACATACCGTCTGCGGCCGGATCAGGGGCCGCCGCTGGACGTGGTGCTTCTTCCTCTTAGAACGGATGGGTTGTGGCTGATGGTCGGATCGCCGGCGCCGCCGCAACGGGTCGAAGTAATCCTCGCATTTCTTGTGCCGATCCTGGCCTATCTCGCCGCGCTGCTTGCCGCGAGCTGGATCGCGGATGCGATGGTCCTGCGTTGGCTTGAGCGGATCCGGCTCCGGATTCTGGATATGCGCAGTTCGGCAAAATACGCGCTGCTGGCGCCGGAATTGTCGCGCGCGCCGCGCGAAGTGCAACAGGTGGCCGAAGCATTTGATGATCTGACGTCCCGCGTTTCCACCCATGAGTCGGACCTTCAGAGCGCCCTCGTTCAGATGAAATCTGCCTTCCGGGAAGTTCACCACAGGGTCAAGAACAACCTGCAAGTGATGCTCAGCATGCTGAAACTTCAGGGCAGGGGCGAAGCATTGCCCGAGACCCAGAGCGCCCTGAAAGTGGCGGCGCACCGGGTGGCGATGATGGCGGCAGTTCACCACACGCTCCTGAACGAGGGAAATCTCGACTCTGTTGAAGCACTCGACCTGTTCAATGCAATCTGTAACCAGGTGGACGAGCAACAGGGCTGGGTAGATGGAGGCCGTCACCTCATTCCTGATGTAACGCCGGGGCCTTTGCCGGCCGATATGGCAGTTCCGCTCGGCATGTTTGTTCTGGAGGCAGTTGGCCTCCTGTGCCCGGAAGCTGGCAGTGATGACAATGCAGACATCGTTCTGCACTTTGACCGGCAGAGTGAAGGCGCGTGCCGCCTCACGCTGACCTGCAAAGGCGGCGATGAAGAGAGCGATGCGGAAATGGATCGTGACACCAGCCTTTTCCTGTCGGCCTTTGCCCGTCAGATCGGGGGCTCTGTGTCAGTGGGCCCGCACGAAGATGGCCTGATCGCGATTGAGCTCGATTTCAATGTGGACGCTGAGGACTAGGCCAGCATTTTGTTCCGGCCACAAAGAAAAAGCGCGTCCCTTTCGAGACGCGCTTCTTGATCTGGCCAGAGCCGATTTTACTCGGTGATGTCGTCCTTGACCGTCTTGGCGGTGTCTTCAATGGCTTCGCCGCCTGCCTGCACATCTTCGCCAACACCTTCGACGGTGTTGCATGCGGTAAGGAAAACAGCGGCGAGCGCGAGAGCCGGGATAATGATTGTCTTTTTCATTTCGTAATCCTTTTCGTCAGCTGCAGTGATCCAATGGCTGCAGACATACCCTAAACGCGTAGGCAGTCTGCGAGTTCCAGCGGGCATCACAATTAATTGAAGCTCCCTGCTTTTGGGAACTTTTCGGGTGAATTGGCGTTGGTAGCCGGGAGACCTGACACATGAAACTAGGCATCATTGTAAATGAGCGATCCGGCTCCGTGCCCGAAGATGGGCGCGCGCAGCTTGAGCTGGAAATCCAGGACGCAGGCCATGAGGCGATTGTCCCTGTTGATCCTGAAGCAGACCTGCAGGATCAGGTAGCCGGTCTGATGGCGCAAGACGTGGACGCTATTGCGGTATGGGGCGGGGACGGAACCATCTGCGCGGTCCTTCAGACCACGAATGGCAAGACACCCGTTCTGGTGCTGCCCGGTGGCACGATGAACCTTTTGCCCAAGCGCCTCCATGACGGCGAGATGGACTGGAAGAAGATCGTCCGGTCTGTCCTTGAAAATCCGAAACCAACCTGGATTTCCGCTGGCGAAGTTGCGGGGCAGCGTTTCTACGTCGCCGCGCTGTTCGGGCAGCTAACCCATATCGGCGCGTCGCGCGAAGCTGTGCGCGAAGGCTCGATCCTGGAGGCCGTCAGCATTCTGACTGACAGGTCAGCGCTCGACATTGACACGAATATCCTGATCGAAGTCTTCCAGACCGACAAGCGCCGGGAGTTTCCGGCGACCGCTGCGGCGGTCATTCCTGCGGATGAAGGCGGGCTCGAAATCGCCGTCATCGCACCTGACAGCCATCTGGATCTGGCAGCGACGGCGATGGACGCCATGATCAAGGGCTGGCGGGAGGGCGCGCACTTCCATGCGGATAATGCGTCTGCCATCCGGATGAACCACGCCAAAGGCGGCATGATCCCGGCAACGGTCGATGGTGAGCCGCATGAGCCAGGAGAACATTTCAACATCTCCTACCTGCCGAAGGCAGCCTGCGTTCTGGTTGCCGGAGGTGAATCATGAAGATTGCGCACTTCGCGGATCTCCATTTTGGCCGCGAAGACAAGCCTGCCCTGAAAGCCGCCGCAGATCTGGTGCTTGAACTTGATGTGAGCGCTCTTGTCGTGTCAGGCGACCTCACCCAGCGCGGCAAGCGGGAAGAGTTTGAAGCGGCCCGGGAATGGCTGTCGCAGTTCAATACGCCGATCCTCTGTGTGCCCGGAAATCACGATACGCCGCTGCTGAATATTGCTGCGCGCGCGACGGATGCGTTCGGGCGCTATGAGCGCTATTTCGGTGAGCATTCCCAGCCGTTGAAGATGGACGGCTTGTCCATCCGGGGGCTGAATACGGCCCGGGGCTGGCAGACCCGCATGAACTGGGCGGAGGGCCGCGTAAACCTTGATGATCTCGAAGCATCCATCGGAAAAGATGAAGGCGAAGCGGTGCGCATCATCGCCTGTCACCACCCATTCAAGTCTCCAGCAAAAGCGCGCCTTCAGACCGAGACCAAGCGCGGCGAAGAGGCCAGCCGCCGGCTCGCGGCCAGCCCGGTCCAAATCCTGATGACCGGGCATGTGCATACCCCGCATGCCGAACTCATCCGCGATCCTTCGGGCGGCGCCTATATTGCCATCACGGCCGGAACCCTGTCGACGCGTCTGCGGGCGCAGCCGCCGGCTTTCAACATCCTGTCCATTCGCGACGGGATTGCGACCCTCAATGTCCAGACCTTTGAAGACGGGCATTTCCATGAAGGCACGCATGGAAGCTGGGATATGGGGACTCTGGAACCGATCCGTACACCGCGCGTTGTCACCATATAGACATGGAAGGAAACATGAGTATGCGCAAGGCAACACTTGGAATGAGCATGGCTGTTTTCGCCGGTCTGGCCCTGGCGGCCTGCGGCGACCAGCCCGAACCGATGGCGCCGGTTGAGCCCTCCTTTGACCGCACCACAGAGTCCACTGACACGGACGCCGCTGATCCGATGATCCCCGATACCGGGACTGAGGCCATTCCGCCCGTAGGGTCCGAGCCGGGTGAGATTCCAGAGGTCATGGAAGACGAGACCTATGGTGACGGCGACACCACCACCGAGATGATGGGTGAGCCCGAAGTGCCTGGCGACGAAACAGGCACGCCACAGTAAGGGGAAGCAGGCGCTCAGCGCCATGCTTTGTGAAGGTGCCGGGCGCGGGGAGCCAGCCTCCCCGCGCCGTCCTGCGATCTGCTTGGGCCTTCCCCAAGGATAATCGGGCAGAATACATATTCGGTTTCCCGGGCAACTGGCGTAGCTTCCGCGCAGAACAGAATGACCGGAGGAAGCAAGCGAGATGTCCCATACCTATACGATGACCATCAACGGCCAGGCGGTTTCGGCGAGCGAGACGTTTGGCGTCGAGAACCCCGCGACCGGCTCTGTGTTTGCGCAGGCGCCTGATTGCACCGAAACCCAGCTTGATGAGGCGGTTGCTGCGGCGCGCGCGGCGCTGCCGGCGTGGAAAGCGACGCCGATCGAGAAGCGCCGCCAGATGCTGCAGGCGATTGCCGGCGTGATCGCGCAGAACGGCGAAGAACTCGCCCGGCTGCTGACGCAGGAGCAGGGCAAGCCCCATCCCGATGCGATGGGCGATGTTCTTGGCGGCGCGCACTGGCTGGTGGAGACGGCAAAGCTCGACATTCCCGAGCATGTTTCCGAGGATACGCCCGAGCGGCTGGCGGTGACCCGGTATGGGCCGATTGGCGTAGTGGCGGCGATCGTGCCGTGGAATTTCCCGATCATCCTGATGATGTTCAAGCTCGCTCCGGCGCTGCTGGCGGGCAACACCGTGGTGATCAAGCCAGCGCCGACAACGCCGCTGACGACGCTGAAGATCGGCGAGCTGATCCGGGGCATTCTGCCGCCGGGCGTGGTGAACGTGATCTCCGGCTCTGACCGGCTCGGCCCCTGGCTGACGGCGCACAAGGGCGTCGACAAGGTCAGCTTCACCGGGTCGACCGAGACCGGCAAGAAGGTGATGGCGAGCGCGGCGAAGGACCTGAAGAAGGTGACGCTGGAACTCGGCGGCAATGACGCGGCCATCGTGATGCCGGATGTGGACGTGAAGGCCGTGGCCGAGCAGCTGTTCTGGGCAGCCTTCCGCAATGCCGGGCAGATCTGCATCGCGACCAAGCGGATGTATATCCACAAGGACGTGTACGAACCCCTGAAAGCGGCAATTGTCGAATATGCCGGCAGCGTAAAGGTTGGCGACGGGGCCGAGCAGGGCACGCAGATCGGGCCGATCCAGAACAAGGCGCAGTATGAGCGCGTGCTGGAATTGATTCAGGACGCCAAGGACAAGGGCTACAAATTCCTGATCGGTGGAAACTCCGCCAATGTGCCGGGCTATTTCGTGCCGGTGACGATCCTCGACAATCCGCCGGAAGATGCGCGGATCGTGCAGGAGGAGCAGTTCGGGCCGGTTTTGCCGCTGATGTCGTTTGATAATATCGACGAAGTTATCGGCCGGGCGAATGCCAGCATCTATGGCCTCGGCGCTTCGATCTGGACCAAGGATCTCGACCGGGCGCAGGCGCTGGCGTCACAGCTTCAGGCCGGGACGGTCTGGATCAATGAGAGCCAGCATCTTTCGCCGCATGCCGCCTTTGGTGGGCATAAACAGTCCGGCGTCGGCGTGGAAGGCGGGCAGGACGGCCTGCAGGAATTCTGCCAGGCGCAGACGGTGTTCATGCGCCGGGCTTGAGTTTTTTCAGGCTCTGGATTTTGGGAACCCCTCCGGAAACGGAGGGGTTTTTGTTTGGGGCAGCAGTTTTGACCGGAACGCGCGAGGTGCGCGGCCGGTAAGCAGGTGAGTTCGGGCTTATTGGTGTTTGTTAGGAGGTGTCGGCGTGTGCCATTCCCCCCTCCGCCCCTGCGGGGCACCTCCCCCGCAAGCAGGGGAGGATATCAGCGTTTGGGGCTGAGGGATTGGGAGCCAGAAGGGTTTGCGACTCTTCAAGAAGCACGCACGCCATATTGGGCGCGATGTGGCTTTCCCA
>SXGS01066593.1_pt1 | contig 13722 bp, 13 predicted proteins | sample 3174681 | NCBI WGS metagenome assembly SXGS01 (sample SAMN11356861, study PRJNA531348) | freshwater metagenome | isolation source: freshwater sample F1-80 | place: China: Fuxian Lake, Yuxi | collected 2017-12-25
CCAACACCTTCATGCTCGCCGGACAGGATGAGCCGGACGATATCGTGCGGTCGGTCTCGAGCGGCATCTACTGCCGCAACTTCGGCGGCGGACAAGTGGACATCACCAACGGGAACTTCGTGTTCTCCGCCACCGAAAGCTACCTCATCGAAGACGGGAGAATCACCAAGCCACTTCGCGGCGCCACGCTGATCGGCAACGGACCGGAGGCGCTCAAGTACGTGAGCATGGTGGGCCACGATCTGCGTCTCGACGAGGGCATGGGCACCTGCGGCAAGGACGGACAAAGCGTTCCCGTCGGAGTCGGCATTCCCACCATCAAGATCGACAAAATGACGGTGGGAGGCACCGGCCGGTGAGTCACGTTCTTCCGAACCTCGAGGATATCGCGGCGGACCTGGTGAAGATGGCGCGAACGGCGGGAGCCGATGCCGCCGAAGCGGGCGTGGCCGAAGGCGACGAGTTCAGCGTCGACGTACGCTTGGGCGAGGTCGAGACCATCAAGGAATCCGGCTCGCGCGCGGCCGGTATCCGGCTGCTGATCGGCCGCAAGCAGGGCTCGAGCTACACCTCCGACTTTACGCCCGGCGGCTTGCGGACCATGGTGGCGCGAGCGATGGATCTGGCCCGGATCGCCAGCGAGGATCCGCACGCCGGACTTCCCGATCCGTCCGAACTCGGCAGCTACGACGGACCATTGGACCTCTACCACGACGATGTCGCCGCGCTCGCCGCGGCGGACAAGATCGACCGCGCCAAGCGGTGCGAGCGCGCCGCGCTCGACTTCGATCCCCGCATCTCCAACTCCGACGGCGGTTCGTTCTCCACCCGGCTCAGCCGCCAGTCGTTCGCCAATTCGCTCGGCTTCACCGGCTCCTACCGCACCAGCAGTTGCTCGATGCACGCCACCCCGGTGGCCAAGAGCGGCGATCGCATGGAGCGCGACTATTGGTACACGCTGTCGCGCCGCGCGGCGGACCTGCTCGATCCGGAGACCGTGGGCCGCAAGGCGGCCGAGCGCGTTCTGCGCCGGCTGGATCCGCGCAAGGCTCCGACGCAGCGCGTGCCCGTGGTGTTCGAGCCGCGGGTGTCGCGTTCGATCGCCGGCCACCTCTTCGAACTGATCAACGGCGAGGCCGTCTACAAAAAGAGCACCTACTTGGCCGGCAAGCTGGGCGAACGAGTCGCGTCCGAGCGGGTGACGTTGATCGACGACGCCACGATGCCGGGATTGTTCGGGTCCTCTCCGTTCGACGACGAAGGCGTGCCGTCACGCCGCACCGTGGCTATCGAGAAGGGCGTTCTGTCGAGCTATCTGCTCAACAGCTACACCGCCCGGAAGCTCGGCATGCGTACCACCGGAGGCGCCAGCCGCGGCGTCACCGGCAACGCGTCGGTGGGCCACGGCAACCTCTACCTCGAGGCGGGACAATCCGCCGCCGCCGATCTGATCCGCGCGGCCGGAACCGGGCTCTTCGTCACCGATCTGGTGGGGTTCGGATTCAATGCCGCCACGGGCGACTACTCGCGCGGCGCCGGTGGACTCTGGATCGAGAACGGCGAATTGGCCTTCCCCGTGTCGGAGGTCACCATCGCGGCGAACTTCCAGGATATGCTGGAGGGTTTGGAAATGGCCGCCTCCGATCTCGAGTTCCAGGGTTCGGTCGCGGCCCCTTCGCTTCTGATCCGGGAGATGACCATCAGTGGCAGTTGAACGCAAACCAGCCGCGCCGCTCATCCCGCTTCCCGCTCAGATCGTACTGGCGCTGTTGGCGGTGGGCGCCATCGTCGTGGGCGCATACATCAGATTCGGTCCCAAGACTGGCGAAAGCCAGGCTCTCACGCCGGAGGCCAAGGCCTACACGCGCAACCTCGAACTGAACGATGTCGGCATCAAGGCGACGGCCAGCTACATGGGCTCCGAAGTCGTGGAGATTACCGGCAAGATCGGCAACAAAGGCGATCGAGTTCTGAATCAGGTGGACGTCAACGCGGTCTTCTACGACGGCCGGGCGCAGGTGATCCTGAGGCAACGCGTGCCCATCGTGCGGCCCCGCGAAGGTCCGCTGAAGCCCGGCGAGACGCGCGCGTTCCGGCTGCCGTTCGACGCGATTCCGGGAACCTGGGGCCGTACGGCGCCGCAGTTGGTGATCGCCGGAATCCAGTTCTGATGGCCGCCATCCTGCTGGTCGACGACGACCGCGATCAGCTCGAGGTTCGTCAGGCGATCTTCGAACGCGCCGGATTCCAGGTCTGGGCCGCCACCGCCGCGCCGGACGCGCTCGCGCTGATCGAGAGCGAGCGGCCGTCGTCGGTGATCCTCGACCTTAGCCTGCCCCACGAGGACGACGGCGTGCAGCTATTGCGCGACATCCGCGCCCGTTTCGACTGGCTGCGTGTCTTCGTGCTATCGGGATGGGTCGAACGCTTCGCCGCGAGCGAGGACGCCGCGCTCGCCGACCGCATTCTCCGCAAGCCGTTCCGGTCCGCGGACCTGCTCGAACTGCTGCGCGATGGAGATTGACGTCAAGGTCGTCCCGCGCGCTTCGGTGAGCGCCGTGGTGGGCAAGATGGCCGATGGCGCGCTGAAGGTGAAACTCGCCGCCGTGCCCGAAAAGGGCAAGGCCAACGAAGAACTGCGCGAGGTGCTGGCCCGCCACTTCGGCGTGCGTGCGCGAGACGTCCGGATCGTCGCAGGCGAGACATCGACGCGTAAACGCGTGCGCGTCAGTTCGCCTTCCTCGTCCACTCCGTGACCCATTCGAGAAACGACTTGTACCAGAGCGCTGTGTTTTGGGGCTTCAGGATCCAGTGGCCTTCGTCGGGGAACAGTACCATTTTGGAAGGCGTTTTCTGCATCTGTAGCGCGGTGAACAACTGGAGTCCCTGGCCCATCGGCACGCGATAGTCCTTTTCGCCGTGGATCACCAGCGTCGGCGTGCGGAACTCCTTCGCCGACGCGCTGGGCGACCACTTCTCGTAGATCTCCGGACTCTGCCATGGCATCCCGCCGAACTCCCAGTTGGTGAACCAGAGTTCCTCGGTCTCGCCGCCCATGCTGCGTAGATCGTAGACTCCGGCGTGCGACACGAACGCCTTGAACCGCGAGGTGTGGCCCAGCAGCCAGTTCACCATGTAGCCGCCGAACGAGCCGCCTGCCGCGGCCATCCGCGCCGGGTCGGCCCAGGACTGCTTCTCGACGTTGTCCACCACGGCCATGATGTCGTCGTACACCTTGCCGCCCCAGTCGCCGCTCACCTCGTCGGTGAACTTCTGTCCGTAGCCGGTGGACCCGCGCGGGTTCGGCATCACCACCACGAATCCCGCCGACGCGAACACCTGCGGATTCCAGCGGTAGCTCCAGGACTCGCCCCACGCGCCTTGCGGTCCGCCATGAATCAGGAACAGCACCGGGTACTTCTCGTCCCTCTTGAAGTCCGGCGGCTTGACCACGAAGGAGTGGACGCGGGCGCCGGCCGCGCCTTCGGTCCAGAGCTCCTCCATGGGAGTCAGTTGATACCGGTCGATGAGGTCCTGGTTGAGGCGGGTCACCGGCTTGGGCGCGCCGCCCGAATTGCCCGCCCGGTACAACTCCGCCGGACGCGATCCGCTCGACTCCGAGTAGATCAGCGTCTTGCCGTCCCTGGTGAACTGCGGATCGTCGATATGGCTGCTGCCGGTCACCACCGGGCGGCTCGCCCCGCCCGTTGCCGGAATCATGTGGACCGAACTGCGTCCGCGATCTTCCGCCGTAAAGAAGATGCGTTTGGAATCCGGCGACCACACGAACGCCCCGACGTTGCGGTCCAGCCCCTCGGTCAGCGTGCTCATCCGGCCCGACATGCGATCCAGCAGAACCAGCCGCCAGCGGTCGCTTTCAAAGCCGGCCCGAAGCTGTGTCCGGTAGGCGAGGTAAGCGCCGTCCGGCGAGTACAACGGCGAGTTGTCGGCGCCGTTGTTCTGCGTGATCCGGCGGGGCTCCGAAGAGCCGTCGATGGGAACCGCCCACAGATCCGAATTGGTGCTCATCGCGGGATTCGGATCGGAGATCATGGCGTAGCAGATCTCCTGGCCGTCCGCCGAGACCGCGTAGTCGTCGGGGCCGCCCAGCGAGAACGGCGGCACGTCGCGGGAGCCCGGCGTGAGGTCGCGCGGTGTTCCGCCCTCGGCCGGCACGGCGAACAGGTGCTTGCGCCGCGCGCCCTGCCACGCGTCCCAGTGCCGGTAGAGCAGGCTCGTGTAGACGCGGGCCTGCACCTTCGAGTTCTTCTCGTCGTCCAGCTTGCGCTTGTTGCATTCGTCGTTGGTGCAGTCCGGGAAGACCTCGCTCACGAACATCAGGTACTTGCCGTCGCCAGACCACAACACGCCGTCCGCCTCGGTGGAGATCGACGTGAGCTGCTTCTGGCTGCCGCCGCCCGCGTCCATCACCCACACCTGGGCCGAACCGCCGCGCGTCGAGATGAACGCGATCCGGCGCGAGTCCGGCGACCACTTGGGCCGGTAGTTGTTGCCTTCGCTCGTGACCGCCCGGGGCTCGCCGCCGTCCAGCGGAGCCAGCCAGATCTGTCGCGGCTTCGTGTTCTTCTCCAGATCGGCGGTCTGCACGGTGAATGCCACCGATCCGCCGTCCGGCGCGGGGTGATGCTCGGAGATGCGCTTCATCTCGAGCATCGCCCGAAGGTCGAAAGGAGCCTTCTGAGCCCAAGCCACTTGGGCCACAACCGCCGCGGCGGCGAGAAAGCGCTGCATATGCTCGATTGTACCGCCCCGGCCCGCGGCGATCAGTCGAGTTGGAAGCTCTGTCCGCGCTCGGGAATCACCACCTCGACGCCGTAGGTCTCGCCGATGCGCTGCGACAGGGCGAGCGCCGAGGACAGTTCGCCATGCACCAGGAACACCTTCTTTACCGTCTTGGAGAGCGGCCGCATCCACTGGATGAGTTCGTTCTGGTCGGCGTGGCCGGATAGCTCGTTCATCACCACCACTTCGGCGCGCAGACGCACGGGCTCGCCGAAGATCGGAACCTCGACGCGGCCCTCCACGATCTTCCTGCCGAGCGTGTTTTCCGCCTGGAATCCCACGATCAGCACCGTGTTGCGCGGGTTCTCGATGTTGTTGCGCAGGTGGTGCAGGATGCGCCCGCCCTCGGCCATTCCGGACGCCGAGATGATCACCATGGGACCGCGCAGTTCGTTGAGCGCCTTGGAATCCTGCACGTCGCGCACGTACCGCAACCGCCGGAAACCGAACGGATCGTCGCCCGCTGTCAGGTGCTCCCTCGTCTCGGCGTCGTAGCATTCGGCGTGCTTGCGATAGACCTCGGTCGCGTTCACGGCGAGCGGGCTGTCGACGAAGACCGGGATGTCGGGGATCGCCTTGCGATGGGTGAGCTGGTGCAACAGCAGCACCAGTTGCTGCGTACGGCCGACGGCGAACGCCGGAACGATCACCCGGCCGCCGCGTTCCGCCGTGCGCGTGATCACGCTCGCCAGCTTCCCGGCGACGATGTCGCTATCGGTGTGGAGCCGTCCGCCGTAGGTCGATTCCAGGATCAGGTAGTCCGCCTCGGGAAGCGGCTCGGGATCGCGGATGATCGGCAATCCCTTGCGGCCCACGTCGCCGGAAAACGTAAGCCGCACCGGCGTTCCGTTCCTCCGGTAGGTGAGCGCGAGCGACGCCGATCCCAGCAGGTGGCCCGCGTCGTACATGCGGTACGACAAATGGTCCGACACGCCGGTCTCCGTATGGTACTCCGCCGGGGTGAAGAGCTCGAGCGCCTGTTCGGCGTCGGCGATCCCATACAGCGGCTCGATGCGCTTGGCGCCGTTTTCGCCGAACCGGCGCCGGCGCTCGAAGCGCTTGTTCAGGAACTCGGCGTCCTTTTCCTGAAGGAACGCCGAGTCGCGCAGCATCGCGCCGCACAGATCCTGCGTCGCCGAGGTGGCGCGGATCTTGCCGCGGAATCCGGACTTCACAAGCGACGGGATGTTCCCCGAGTGGTCGATGTGCGCGTGCGACAGCAGAACCTCGTCCACCGTCTTCCCCGGAAACGGGAAGTTGCGATTCCGCTCGTTCGATTCCTCGCGGCGGCCCTGATAGAGACCACAGTCGAGCAGGATGCGTTTGCCGTCCACTCCCAATTCGTGCATCGAACCGGTCACCGTGCGAACGGCCCCCCAAAACGTCAGCTTCATGTTCTGTTTTATCCAGGGCGCTCAGGCCCTGCTCCCCGCTTCTTGATCCTTGTACTGCAACTGGTACAGCTTCCAATAGATACCACGCCGTGTCAGCAGTTCCTGGTGGGTGCCGGATTCTCGCAACTCGCCCTTGTGCATCACCAGAATGCGGTCCGCGCGCTGGATGGTCGACAGCCGGTGCGCCACCACGATCGACGTGCGCCCGGAGAGCATCTCGTCGAGCGCGGCGCGGACGCGGAGTTCGGTGTCGGTATCGACGCTCGCCGTCGCCTCGTCCAGAATGAGGAATCGCGGATTGCGCGCCAGCGCCAGGGCGAAGCCGATCAACTGCTTCTGCCCGGTGGAAAGGCCCGCGCCACGTTCCTTGACCTCATGGGCGAAGCCGCCTTCGAGCGAATCGACGAAGTCGAGCAGATTGACCCGCCGCGCCGCCTCGCGCACGGCGGCGGGGCCGATCCCGGGGTCGCCCAGGTGGATGTTGGAAGCGATGTCGCCGCTGAACAGGAACGAATCCTGCATCACCGCGCCGAACCGCTCGCGCAACTGGCGGGGATCGAACCGCCGGATGTCGACGCCGCCGATTCGGATTTCGCCACGCTGCGCGTCGTAAAAGCGCAGCAGCAGATTCGTGATGGTGGTCTTGCCCGCGCCGGTGTGGCCCACCAGCGCGACCGTCTCGCCGGGCTCGACGCGGCAACTGAAATCGCGCAGCACCCAGTCTTCGTCCTTGTAGGCGAACCACACGCGGTCGAACTCGATCGTGGCGCTGTCTTCGGGGAACGCCTCGGGCGCAGCCGGTGCGACAATCGCCGGCTCGGTATCGAGCAGTTGGAACACCCGTTCGCTGGCCGCCGACGCCGTCTGGAGGATGTTGTACTTCTCGCTGAGATCCTGGATCGGGCGGAAGAACCGCAGCCCGTACTGAAAGAACGCGATCAATTCACCCATCGTGAGCGCGCCGTCCTGGATCCGGTAGCCGCCATAGCCGAGCAGCACAACCAGGATCAGCACACCGAGAAACTCCACCACCGGATAGAACCAGCCATAGGCGTGGATCGCGTCGCGGTAGGCGTTGACGTGGTCGCGATTGGCAGCGTCGAAGCCCTCGGCCGCCTTCTTCTCGCGATTGAAAAGCTGCAGCACGCTCATTCCGGAGACATGCTCCTGCAGGGAACCGTTGATGGCCGCCACGGCGGTCCGGATCTTGCGGTTGCTCGCCTGCGATTCCTTGCGGAACCGGTTGGTGACCAGCAGGATGGGCGGGACCACGCACAGCAGAAGCGCCGTCATCGCGGGGCTGGTTTGGATCATTGCGGCCAGCAGGAACGCGATGACCAGAATGTCGCCGCTCAGGGCCACCACGCCCGACGAGAACAACTCGTTGAGCGCGTCGACGTCGGAGGTCACGCGCGTGAGGGTTTTTCCCACCGCGTTGCGGTCGTAGTAGGCCACGTCGAGCTTCTGCAGGTGGGCGAAGATGCGTTTCCGCATGTCGAACATCGCCAGTTGGCCGGTCCGCTGCATCAGGTAGGACTGCGCGACCGCGGCCAACGTGCCAGCCAGTAGCGCGCCGAAGTAGAGCAGCGAAACCGCGGTGAGCCCGTCCCAACGGTCCGCCGGGAGGTAGGCTTCGAGCCAGCCCGGCACGCGGAGTGCGTTCGGCGCGAGGTACTTGTCGATGGCGACCTGCGTCACCATCGGCCCGGCGATCTGCAGCGCCGAATTGATCAGCAGGAAGAACAGCGCGAATAGGATGAAACGCCAGTACGGCAGTGCGTAGGCGAGTAGCCGCCGCAACAGCTTCCCATCCGCCTTTGGCGCCGGCTTTTCCGCTTCCACTGTTCCCAGTTTAACGGACCGGCGGCAGTGGCATAGCCGTCTTCCATGACTCCCGGCGTGCGGTTGCAGTCGACGATCGGCGAGTACGAGTCGCCGGCTACTACAGTCTAGCGGTCGGTGCGGCTACCCACGAACAGGTAGCGGGCCGCATCGAGCGGAATATGCCAGACCCAATCCCGGTCATGATCCTCGGGCGCTTGGCGGTTGCTCGGACATTTCAAGGGAAGGGAATTGGCGCCGGACTGTTGAAGGATTGCCGTGTTCCGCACTCCGCGGGCGGCCAACATTGCTGGGATTCATCGCCTCACCGGTCGATCCCATGACAGTGATGATCACGCTCGTCCAGGCGGAACGAATCATCTCGAGCGCCAAACGCTCGGAATTGCTCGGAATAGAAGATGCGTTCAGGCGGCGGTTGGGCACTGCGCCGGGAACACTCTACACTACGCCGTCAGTGTGGAGGTATCCCCGAAGCCTCGCGCTGCTTGTTGATTCCGAACACCTTGATCCTCGATTCCAAGGTCCCGGGACTAATGCCCAGAAGTTCTGCCGCGCCACCTTTGCCCGATACCTTGAAATGCGCCTCGCGCAGTGCCGCCAGGATATTGGCCCGTTCGCGATTTCGCCATTCCTGCTCGGGAATGACCGCCTGAGATGCGGAGGGTGGAGGAGGAGGGGGCGATCCGATTTCCCGTTTCCGGGCAGCATTCGATGGGAGGTCGAGAGTCAGTTTCCCGCCGCGCGACACGATCACCGCGCGCTCCACGACACTCTGTAGCTCTCTCACGTTGCCAGGCCAGTCGTAGAGTTGAGCCCGTTTCACTTCGCCATTCGGAACACTCGGGTCGGGAACATGAAAACGCAACCCCGCCTGGCGCACAAAGTGTGCGATGAGCAAAGGGACATCCTCCCGGCGTTCACGTAGTGGCGGCACCTCCATGGGAAACACGCCCAACCGGTAGTAGAGATCCAATCGAAAGCGCCCCTCGTCGACCTCTTTTCGCAGGTCGCGATTGGTGGCCGCCACCACGCGGACATTGACCCTTCGCGAGGCCTCATCACCCACACGCTCAAACTCACCTTCCTGCAAGACGCGCAGCAGCTTCGATTGCAAGTCCAAGGGGATCTCGCCGACTTCATCGAGGAAGAGCGTTCCGCCATCGGCTAGTTGAAAGCGCCCCACGCGGTCGCGCACGGCGCCCGTGAAGGAACCTCGAACATGGCCGAAAAATTCGCTTTCAAAGAGCTCGTGGGGGATCGAGCCGCAGTTCACCTTGACCAGAGGCTTACGCGCCCGCGCGCTGCGGTGGTGGATCGCCCGGGCGATCAGCTCCTTGCCTGTGCCGCTTTCGCCCAGCACCAACACGCTCGCGTCCGTGGCGGCGACCATGGCCACCTGATGCAACACACGCTTCAGGGCGGGGCTGCCGCCCAGAATCTCGCCGAAGGAGAAGGTGGTGTCCACCTCTTCACGAAGGTAGTCGCGCTCCATTTCCAACTGCTGACGCAATGACTCGTTATCCTCGAACGCTCTCGCGTTCGCAATCGCCACAGCCGCCGCGTGGGCCATGGTGCGCAACCACTCGACGCAATCGTCATCGGCTGGCGTGCGCCGGAATACAGCCAGTACGCCGAGCGGCTCTCCCCGAAACAGCAGCGCATGACCGGTGAAACTCACCAGGCCCTCCGCCTCAGCCCATTCTGGGTGCCGCACCCAATGTTGATCGTCTGCCAGGCGCGGAATGCGGATGGATTCGCCGGTGACGGCAATATGCGCGATCTTCAACTTGCTCGTCGAGAGAGCAACTCGGTGGAACGTACCGTCGATGCGAGTCCAGTCGGCGCGCTCGGTAGTCGACTTGCCCGCGCTGGCCCGCAGATGCAACCCGGGCTCGGTGTTCCATTCGCCCGCCCCGCAGACCGGACACGTTTGGTCCGGCTCGGCCAGCCAAAGGCGCGCGAGCGCGACGCCGGGCTGCCGGGCTACCGCATCAATGATCGTTTTCAGGACCGCCGATAGCGACCGTTGCTCCGCCATGGCGACGACGATCGCCGGGAGGGGTTCGAGATCCACGGGCTCTAGTGTATCGCGAAAAATCACGGATGAACTCTCCGTTCTTCATGAATCGCGAAATTTCGCGAGTTGGCGAAACTGGTCTTGGCCTATTATTTTCAAATGTTTATGAGAAACATGAAGATGGGCCACCAGATGCACTCTTCAATGTTGTCGCCGGTAGCGCGACAGAAAAGGACCTCAAATGCAAAGACTCGCAGCCATCAACCCCGCCGATGCCGCCGGCAAAGCCAAGCAACTTCTGGACGGAGTGCAGGTCAAGATCGGCATGACCCCGAACCTGATGAAGACCCTTGCGGCCGCTCCGGCGGCGCTCGAAGCCTACCTGAACATGAGCGCCGCGCTGAGCGCCGGCGGTCTGGACGCCAAGCTGCGCGAGCAGATCGCGCTGACCGTGGCACAGGCGAACTCGTGTGAGTATTGCCTCTCCGCCCACTCGGCCATCGGCAAGATGGTCGGCCTGAAGCCGGAAGAAATCGCGGCCAGCCGCGAGGCGCACTCCGCGGACGCCAAGCGCCAAGCCGGATTGCAATTCGCTCAGGCTGTCGTTGTGGAGCGTGGCGAGGTTTCCGATGAGGCGTTGGCCAACGTTCGTGCGGCCGGCTATACGGATGGCGAGATCACGGAGATCGTGGCCAACGTCGCCATCAACATCTTCACAAACTACTTCAACCACGTTGCCCGGACCGACATCGACTTCCCTCGCGTCGGCGTCGCCCTTCCGGCGCTCGCCCGGTAACCGCGCAAGGAAAGCCCATGCAGCCCATCCAGCCACCCTTTACGCGCGAGACAGCGCTCGAGAAAGTGCAGCGCGCCGAAGACGCCTGGAACACCCGCGACCCTGAGCGTGTATCGCTGGCCTACACGATCGACTCCGAGTGGAGGAACCGCAGCGAGTTCCTGCGCGGGCGGGAAGAGATCCAGGCGTTTCTACGGCGGAAATGGGCCAAGGAATTGGACTACCGGCTGAAGAAGACCCTCTGGACGTTTGGAGACAACCGCATCGCCGTGACCTTCGAGTACGAATGGCACGATGAGCGCGGCCAGTGGCATCGCTCCTATGGCAACGAGCTTTGGGAGTTTGACGAAGCCGGGCTAATGCGCCGCCGGCTGGCCAGCATCAACGATGCCGAGATTCAAGAGGCCGAGCGGCGCATCGGCAGGAACGCAGAAATCAAGTGAGAAGGACAAACACCATGAACAGCTCAATGAGAACAATCGCGGCCGCGGCCCTCCTGGCATTCAGCGGGCTCGCAGCACAGGCGGCCGATACCGGCATACCGAAGACCAGCTACCGCCATCGCAAGGTGGGCGGCGTGAACATCTTCTACCGTGAGGCGGGCTCGCCTTCACGACCCACTATCGTGCTCCTGCATGGATTTCCGTCGTCCAGCCATATGTATCGAGACCTGATCCCCAAGCTGGCTGGCCGCTATCGTGTAATCGCCCCTGACCTGCCTGGATTCGGCCACAGCGACCAACCGGCGATGGCGGACTTCGCCTACACCTTCGCGCACTACACCGACGTGATGGACGAGTTCCTCACCGCCATCGGCGTGCAGAAGTACAGCCTCTATGTCATGGATTATGGCTCTCCCGTTGGCTTTCGTCTCTTCGTGAAGCACCCGGAGCGGATCCAGGCGATTGTCTCGCAAAGCGGAAACGCCTATCGCGAGGGCCTCGCCCCCTTCTGGGCGGAATTCCTGGTGCCATATTGGAAGGAGCGCAACCCGGAGACCGAGAAGAAGGCCCGCCTGTTGCTGACGCTCGACCTGACGAAGTTCCAGTATTCGAAGGGCTTCCGCCATCCGGAGCAAGTGAACCCGGACAGCTACACGTTCGATCAAATGGGTCTGGATCGCCCGGGCAACGCGGAGATTCAGCTCGCGCTGTTCACCGACTACCAGACCAACATCGACCAGTATCCTCAGTGGCACGCGACGCTACGGCGCGTGCAGCCCCCGGTGCTCTGCATCTGGGGAAAGAACGATCCCATCTTCATCGCAGCAGGCGCCGAAGCGTTTAAGAAAGATGTTCCGAAGGCCGAGATCGAGTATCTCGACACGGGTCACTTTGCACTCGAAGAGGACTTGGAGCCGATCGCAAGCCGCATGCTGGCCTTTCTGGCCAAGCACGTTCGCTAGCACCAGAAAACGGGAGGCGCCGGCAGCGGCGCCGCCCGTTTTTGCGTCAGACCTGGAAAGGAGAGCCAAATGTACGTCGCAGAGATCTGGAGATATCCCGTGAAGTCGATGGCCGGTGAGCCGCTGCAACGCGCCGAAGTTTCCGCGCTGGGAATTGCCGGCGACCGCGTGGTTCTGGTGGCGCATCCTCCAGGGCACGTGGTGACGGCCCGCTCCCATCCGGCGTTATTGGGTCACAAGGCGACTACTAGCGCGGAAGGGCTGGTGCTGGTCGATGGGCGCCCTTGGAACGACCCCAGCGTGCTGGCGGACATCCGCGGCATCGCTGGGCCGCAAGCCGAACTGATCGAGGACCAATCGCCGGATCGATTCGACGTTCTGCCCCTGCTGGTGGCGACCGATGGGGCTATCGCCGCCTTTGGTCGTGACGGCCGCCGACTGCGGCCTAACTTGGTGATCGGCGGTGTGGAGGGTCTGGACGAACGCAAGTGGCCCGGCCGCAAATTGCGCATCGGCGAGCTAACCATCGCGGTGGATAGCCTGCGCGGACGCTGTGTCATGACCACCTATGATCCCGACACGCTGCAACAAGATCCTGCGGTGCTCAAGGACATCGGGAAGCGTTTCGGTGGGCGACTGGCGCTCAACTGCGCCGTGGAAACCGGTGGCGTCATCGAAGTAAATCAACAGGTTGAGTTGACCTGAGTCGAGCCAGTCCGGGCCGCTGTCGCGCAGCACACTCCCGTGAAGTCGCGCAGCGTAGAGAAGACCAGTACTCGGTCCGCCCCCGTACCAGTTCAATCGCACGGCACGGGGAACGTACGCGGAATCATGTTGACGGAACTACGCCAAATCATTCTGAAAGTGACAAACGGGGTGAACAGACCATCGCCCGGGAAGTAGACCGGCGGACTGGCGGGCGATTCGAATCCGTCCAGGATCGAACCGGCCAGCGCCAATGTCGGCTTGCACTTCACCGCGCGGCCAACGGCAGTGCCGAACGCCCTTGCGCGCCACGTCCAGCGCCGCGTGCGTACCCATGCCCTTCCGGCACGCGAACGAGTAAGGAGAAAACCGCCTCTCGAAAATCGGTTCCACCACGCGCGTGAAAGCGTGGTGTACCACCCGGTCCCGGAACGGCGCGGCCGAAATCAGCCGCTCCTTGGGATCGCGAATGGGGAATGTCCGGTAGGGTCCTGGGCGGTAGCTGCCGTCCAACAACTCGGCCCGGAGTTCGAACAGGTAGGGCTCCAAGTGGAACTGGAACGCCGCCACGTCGGGACGCCGCCGCTTGCCCTTCGCCACCGCCTGCGCCGCGCCCAGGAGATTCGCGAAGCTGGTCAGCTCGGGCCAGAGATGGCCCACCCGTTTCATCGATATCCTCGCTTCAAGCCATCCGGGGCAGGGACTTCAGCCAGCCCCCCACCATGCGGCCGATCTCGTCCACCTTCCCCGTGGAGAACGC
>SXGS01093503.1_pt1 | contig 13721 bp, 11 predicted proteins | sample 3174681 | NCBI WGS metagenome assembly SXGS01 (sample SAMN11356861, study PRJNA531348) | freshwater metagenome | isolation source: freshwater sample F1-80 | place: China: Fuxian Lake, Yuxi | collected 2017-12-25
ACCGAGGTCACCAACGCCGCCTTTGCCCGGTTCGTCGAGGCCACAGGCTACGTCACCCAGGCAGAGCAGCCCTTGCCCGAGGCAGACTATCCAGGCCTGAGCGCAGAGGACCGCGCGCCGGCCTCCTTGGTTTTCGTCGGGACTGGGGCGGCGGGGGGCAACCCGGCGGCCTGGTGGCGGATCATCCCCGGGGCCAACTGGCGCCATCCGGAGGGGCCTGGCAGCACGATCAGGGGTAAGGACGCCTGGCCGGTGGTGCACATCGGCTGGGCTGACGCCCAGGCCTATGCCCGCTGGCTGGGCCGTGACCTGCCCACCGAGGCCGAGTGGGAGTATGCCGCCCGTGGGGGGCTGGCCGGCGCCCGCTATGCCTGGGGGGACGCGCCTCCTGCGCCCGGTGAGCCCCTGGCCAATACCTGGCAGGGCGTCTTCCCCGTCGCCGACACCGGGGATGATGGCCACAAGGCCACTCCAGCGCCTGTGGGCTGTTTCCCGGCCAACGGCTTTGGCCTCCATGACATCACCGGCAATGTCTGGGAGTGGACCTCTGACTGGTACCGACCAGGTCTCCTGCCCGCCTCTGTGCTGGAGCAGGGCGGCCCCTCCCGCGCCATGTCCCATGACCCCGATGAGCCCGGCCGGCCCAAGCATGTGATCAAGGGCGGCTCGTTCCTCTGCGCCGACAATTTCTGTTTCCGCTATCGCCCGGCCGCCCGGGCGCCGGGGCCCCCTGACAGCGGGGCGTCCCATGTGGGGTTCCGTACGGTGCTTCGTGCCCCTGCGTCGCCGACGCCGGGCTGACCTTCACTCCCATCGCCCCATCTGGAGCCTCGCCATGCGCTGGCCTGCCAAACTCGCCCTCATTGTTCTGGCCCTCATCCTCACGATCGGAGGAGGGCTTTGGCTCGTCCGAGGTCAGGTGGCCCTGGCCCTCATGGACCGGGTGATGGCCCGCAACATGGCCGCCGATCCCCTGGCCGACCTGCCTGATGGCCTGCATGTGGCCCTGTGCGGCGCGGGCTCGCCCATGCCTGACGTGCATCGCAGCGGGCCCTGTACGGCCGTGATCGCCGGCCAGCGGTTGTTCATCGTCGATGTCGGTTCGGGCTCGAGCCGCAACCTGACCCTGATGCGGCTGCCCCCGGCCCAGATCGAAGCCATCCTGCTCACCCATTTCCATTCCGACCACATGGATGGCCTGGGGGAGCTGCTGATGCAGCGCTGGGCTTCCAGCTCGGCCACGGCGCCGACGCCGGTCCATGGCCCGCCCGGCGTCGATACCGTTCTGGCCGGCTTCGCCCAGGCCTACAGCCTGGATCGGGACTACCGGATCGCCCACCACGGCGCCGACGTCACGCCCCCCGCCGGCTATGGCGGTACAGCCCGCCCGTTTGCGATTCCGGAGGGCCAGGTGAGCCTGGTGATCCTCGATGAGCCGGACCTGAAGATCACCGCCTTCCGGGTCGACCATGATCCCATCGAGCCGGCCGTCGGCTATCGCTTCGACTACAAGGGCCGCAGCGCCGTGATCAGCGGCGACACCACCCCCTCAACGGTGGTGGAGGCTCAGTCCAAGGGGGTGGATCTGCTGGTTCACGAGGCCCTGTCCATCGATCTCGTCATGCGGCAGCGGGCGGCGGCTGAGGCGGCTGGCCGGACCAACTTCGCGCAGATCTTCGCCGACATCACCGACTATCACACAACCCCCGAACAAGCCGCGCAGCTGGCGGAACGGGCCGGGGTGAAGTTCCTGCTGCTCAATCACATTGTTCCGCCCCTCCCGATCCGCGCCCTGGAGGGCCCCTTCCTGGGGGACGCCCGGAGCCAGTTCTCCGGTCCCCTGAAGGTGGGCCGCGATGGGGACATGATCTCTTTGCCCGCAGGAACCGATGAGGTGCGCCAGGTCCGGCGCATGAGCGCCCAGCGTTGATCGCGGAGCCATGGGCAAGGCGGTTGCCAAGCCAATGCAAGCCCATATAATGACATTCGATGTGTCAATATAGCAGGCCTGGGGGGATGTAATGGTCGAGACATGGATGGCGCCCTGGGGGCTGGCCCTGATCGCCTATGGCCTGTTCCTGGCCTGGTACGTCAACTGGCGCGGCCCCCTTTCGCCGGCTGAGACCCAGTCGACCCTCGATGGACTGGTCGCCTCGGGGGTGGAGATGGAAGGCCGCAATTCACTGGCCACCCTGCGCGCCTTCCTGGAGGCCGATGACGGGCGGGAATTCTTCATGCTCAACCTGGTGCGGATGGCCCCTGGCGAAATCCCTGACCCGGTGACCGGCCAGCTTCGCCCCGCCCGAGCGGTGATGGAGGGCTATACCCGCATGTTCCTGCCGGCCCTGTTCGCCCGGGGCGGTCATCCGGCCATCGTCGCCCGCAAGGTGGGCGGCTATGTCGACGCCTGGGGTGTGGAGGCTGATCCCGGCTGGTCGATTGTCGGCTATATGCGCTACCGCAGCCGCCGCGATCTGGCCGCCCTGGTGGTCGATCCCCGTTTCGCCGGCGCCCATGAGTTCAAGTTCGCGGCCATGCCGCAGACCTATTCCTTCCCCACCCAGCCCCAGATGATGACCCTGTCTGGACCGAAGGTCTGGGTCGCCCTGATCCTGGCCCTGGCTGCAGCGCTCGGCCACATCGCCCTTCTTCACGCCCAACTGAACGCGACCCCCATCCTGGCTGGCTGAGGCCGCCGGGCTTATGGAGACCCCCATGAACGTCCTGCGCACCCCCGACGAGCGCTTCGCAAACCTGCCTGATTTTCCCTGGGCGCCGCACTATCTCACCATCCAGGACGCTGATGGGACCGAGATCCGCATCCATTACGTGGATGAGGGGCCGCGGGACGCCGAGCCCATCCTGCTGATGCACGGCAATCCCACCTGGGCCTATCTCTACCGCAAGATGATCCCCGGTCTGTTGGCCACGGGGCGACGGGTGATCGCCGTGGGTCTGGTGGGCTGCGGCCGCTCTGACAAGCCGGCCGCCAAGGCGGACTATACCCTGGCCCGCCATTACGACTGGATGGGCAAGTGGCTCACCGCCATGGACCTGCGCAACATCACACTCTTCTGCCAGGACTGGGGCGGCACCATTGGCCTCTATCTGGTGGCCGAGCATGCGGAGCGTTTCGACCGGGTGGTTGCGGCCAATACCGGCCTGCCCATCGGGGAGGGCGAGAGCGACTTCATGAAGATGTGGGTCGGCATGATGAACGCCGCCACGGCCTTTCCCTGGCCCATGCTCGACCAGGGCATGGAGAACAAGCTGAGTGAGGCTGAGCGGGCCGCCTATCTCGCCCCCTTCCCCTCATCGGACTATGAGTGGGGGCTTATCTCTTTTCCCCTGCTCATCGCCGTTCAGCCGGACAATCCCGGCGTGCCGCTGAACAAGGCCGCCTGGGAAAAGCTCTGCCGCTTCGAAAAGCCCTTCCTGACTTTGTTTGGCGAGCTCGACCCCGTGGCCAAGGGGTGGGAGGTTCGCGCCCAGGCCAGCATCCCTGGCGCCAGGGGACAGAACCACCAGATCATCCCCAAGGCGGGTCACTTCATTCAGGAAGACGCCCCTGAGGAGCTGGTTGCTGGGATCACGGCCTTCCTGGCGGTCAGCTAGTCGTGGGTTTGGCGAGGCTGCTGCCTGCCTCCACCAACCCCACCTATGGCGGGGCCCAGATTTCGGTTTGGTTCCTCGGACTATGCGCCCTGGGATCGCTGATCCCGGGCCTGATCCACTATGGTCTGCCCGATGGCGGGGCGGGGGTGATCGCCGGCATCGACCTGACCACTCGCCGGGAGACCATCGTGGCGGTCTTCGCCTGGTACGGCGCGCTGCAGATTCCCCACGGTCTTGCCCAGTTGATCGTGGCGGTGCGCTATCGCAGTCTGGTCCCGTTCTTTCTGCTTCTGGTGATCCTCGAGCGGGGACTTGTGGCATTAGACGCCTGGTTTGGTCGCGGGGCAGGTGATCATCACCCGCCCGAGCACTATACCACTGTGGTTCAGGCCGCCCTGGCCATCGTGTTCCTCCTCTTGTCTCTGCGTTCTGGAAAGGTCGCCCCCTGATGATCACCCAACTCCAGCTGCGCCGTGACGCCCTCACCGAAAGCCGGCTGGTCGAACTGCCGGTGCCGGACCTGGAGGTCGGCGAGGTCCTCCTGTCCATCGACCGGTTTGCCCTGACCGCCAACAATGTCAGCTATGCCCTGTCCGGGGCCAGCATCGGCTATTGGGGCTACTTCCCGACGGCGGAACCCTGGGGCCTGGTTCCGGTCTGGGGGTTTGCCGATGTGACCGCCTCACGCCACCCCGATGTGGCGGTGGGAGAGCGGGTTTACGGCTTCTTCCCCACGGCCTCGCACGTGGTTCTGACGCCGGAGGCTGTGGGTCCGAGGGGATTTGTCGACGCAGCCCCGCACCGGGCGGCGCTGCCGGTCTTCTACAACCACTATCAGCGCACCACCGGCGAGCCGGCGGAGATGAAGGCCCTTGAGGATGAGCGCTGCCTGCTCCTGCCGCTGCTGGGCACCGGCTACCTGCTCTATGACTATCTGGTCGATAACGACTTCTTCGGCGCTGAACAGATCCTGGTAAGCAGCGCCTCGTCCAAGACCGCCATCGGCTTGCTCAACATGCTGGCCCGCCACCCGGCCCCAAGGCCGCAGGTGATCGGCCTGACGTCCCCGGGCAATATCAGCTTTGTCCAGGACCTTGGTCTCTGCGACCAGGTCATCCCCTACGGGGACATCGGCAAGCTGGAGGGGACCGTCCCCAGCGCCTTTGTCGACATGGCCGGTGACGGAGGGGTGATCGGCGCAATCCACCAACAGTTCGGATCACAGCTGAAGCTCAGCTGCGCCGTCGGCGCCACCCACTGGGATCAGCCCAGGTCGAGAAGCAAGGCGCCCGGCGCGCCGTCCCACGACTTTATCTTCATTCCCGCCCATATCGCCAAGCGTGACGGCGACCTTGGCCCCGGTGTCATTCAGCGCCGCACCCAGGTCGAAACCCTGCGGATGGTGGGGGAACTCAAGGGGCGCCTGGCCCTGCAGCACATCCAGGGCGCGACGGCGGTGCAATCGACCCTGACCGACCTGGTCGCCGGCCGGACGCCCCCCACGGTCGGCCTGATCGCCAGCCTGCTCTAAACTGGCGCGGGACGGTCAGGTCCCGCCCTTATGTTGCCCCCCGCAGACGCCGCAGGAAGTGGTCGGCGACCACTTCCCCATGGGTGTCCTGCAGGAAGTGACCGGCTTCCGGGATGAGATCAAAGGTCGCCTGGGGAAAGCCGGAGGCCCAGGTTCGGCCCCAGGCTTCGGTGAACACCTCGTCGGCGCCCCCCCAGATGAAGTGGATCGGCCCGGTCCAGGTCTGGAGGGCGGCGTACCAATGGCTCTGGGCCTCGGCGGCGCCCCCTTCGGGATTGTCGAAGGGCAGGCTCAGGGGAAACCGCCTGGGACCGGCGTGGCCGGCATGGCCGAGGCCGACAAACGGCGCGTCATATCCCCTGCGCGCCAGCTCCCCCGTCGGGCTGAGGCTCGGCCTGGTTCCGGTCTGGATCAGGGCGAACAGGTCAGGGGGCCCCATATGCCCCAGGGCCAGGGCCATGAACCACCCCAGGGACAGCCGGTCAGGCACATTGGCGCCGAACAGGCCTTCTGGCTTCCACTGCCCGTTCCATTGGATGAGGCGGGGGGTGTATTCATAGGCCGCGTGGTGCAGCCAGGTGTTCATGATCACCAGCCGCTCGAAACGCGCCGGTCGCTCGGCCACCTGAGCCAGACTGATCGGCCCGCCCCAGTCCTGGCAGAACAGGGTGATGGCCTGCAGGTCGAGGGCGTCGATCAGCGCCCGGTGCGCCTGGACGTGACGGGAGATCGAGTACCAGTCGTCGGCCACCACCTTGTCGGAGCGGCCAAAACCGATGTGATCGGCAGCGATGCACCGATAGCCTGCCTCCGTCAGACGACGGATGATGTGGCGATTGAGATAGGACCAGGTCGGCATCCCATGCATCAGCAACGCCACGGGCCCATCCCTTGGCCCCTCGTCCACATAGTGGATCCGCAGACCCTCGAAGCTGAAATAGTTCGGCCTATAGGCAAAGTCGCTCAGCTCAGCGAAGGCGGCCTCTGGCGTGCGCAGAAAGGCGACGCCGTCAGCGGTGGTCATGGGCTCAAGGGTGTCTGACATCATCCGGGCCAATAAACGAACTCGTCGGCCTCGGTGGCGGGATCGGCGAGGGTTTTGTCGATCATCACCGGGACCGAGCCGACATTGGGGAACAAAGGCCCTCGACCCGCCGCCTGGTGCGCGGCCAGCAGGGCCTTCAGTTCGGCCACCTTCTGGGGGTTGGCCTCAGCCAGGTTGGTCTGCTCGGTGGGATCGGCGACAAGATTGTACAGCCAGTCCTTCTTCGGCAGGTCGGAGGTTTGCAGTTTCCAGCCCTTGTGAAGCACGGCGCGATAATAGCCGCTTTGCCAGAACAGGGACTCATGGGGTGGCTCCGCCGGCCGCGCTGCGCTCAGCCAAGGCAACAGATTGACGCCGTCGATGACCCGATCGCTGGGTGTTGGGGCGCCGGCTGCAGCCGCCAGGGTAGGCATCAGGTCAATATGATGGGCTGGATCGCCCATCACGGTTCCAGGGGTAATCTGCTTGGGCCAGGAAATGAACATCGGCACCCGGATCCCGCCCTCGAAGAAGCTCAGCTTCCAACCCCGATAGGGTGCGTTCACCTCGGGCAGGCCAAGATAGCCTGCCCCGCCATTGTCGCTTGTGAACACCACAATGGTGTTGTCGGCCAAGCCCTGGGCCTCCAGGGCGGCCATGATCTGCCCGACGCTGCGGTCCAGGGCCAACATCATGGCGCCATAGACCCGCAGACGGTGGTCCTTGATCTGCGGCAGGGAGTCATAATCAGCCCGGGTGGCCTGCAGCGGGGTATGGATTCCCCAGTGAGCCAGATAGAGCAGGAAGGGCCGGTTGCGGTTGGCCTCGATGACCTTGACCGATTCCTCGGTGTAATAGTCGGTCAGATAGCCCCGCGGCGCGAACATCGGTCCGCCATTGAACTTGGCGGCGGCCTGCATCCGAGCCCACAGAAATCGGTCGATGGGATCGAAGGGCAGCTTGGCGTTGACCACGTCGGGGTGGTCCTCAGGCAGATAGAGGCCGCTGGCCATCAGCAGGCTTTCATCGAAGCCCTGGGCGTTGGCGTTGAATTCCTCGGTGTCCCCCAGGTGCCATTTGCCGATGTGAACGGTGTGGTAGCCACGGGCCTTCAGCACCTCAGCCAGGGTGATCTCGCTGCCCGGCAGTCCCTGTTCCACCATGGGCGGCGTGTTGCGCTCCGCCTCGGCGTCCCGCAGCATCGGATGGGGCCTGGAGCCGTCATTGTAGAACAGCTCAAGGATGCGGCCCATGCCGTCCGGGGTCGGGGTGAACTCAAAGCCATGCCGGGTGGCATAGCGGCCGGTCATGATCATCGCCCGTGACGGGGCGCAGGTCGCCTGACCGGCATAGGCCTGGCTCAGATTGGCGCCCCTGGCCGCCAGGGCGTCGATATGCGGGGTCTTGACCAGGCCCCCGGCGATCCCGCCGCCGAAGGTGCTGATGTCATTCATGCCCAGATCGTCAGCGAGAATGACGATCACATTGGGGGGGCGATCCCCAGCCGGCGCACTGTCGGGGCCCCTGGCCCACGCGACCTCCTGGTTTTCAGCGATCTCCTGCTTACCGAGATTGCCCACGACGAAAAGGATGACGTTCTTGTAGTTGGCCAGTCCCAGGCCAATCACCGCCAGGAGGGCCAAACCTGCCCCCAACCAGATCTTGCGCGACATTGACGGCCTCCCCGACCTTGAAAGTTTTGGCACGATACGCGCCATTGTCTTCAAGACTCAAGCCCTTTGGGGGCAGGGTGGATCAAAGGGCAGTGTGACTGTGCGGCGTGCAACGGACCTCAGCCATGCCCTTGCATGAATTGGCAGTCGTCATGCATATAGATCGAGTGAGGTCAGGGGGATTATCCATGTCGATCAAGGGTGCTGCGGTGCAGCTGCCGATCTTGGGCAAAAGGTCGTTGGGCGCCAGGGTCTTCGGAGCCTTTGCAGCCCTCCTGGTCATGGCCGCTGGCCTGTGCGCCGCGCCGACCGTCGGTTGGGCGGCGACCGAGCGGCCCAACATCGTCCTGATCCTGGTGGACGACGCCGGCTATACCGATTTTGGCGCCTATGGGGGGGAGATCTCCACCCCGAACATCGACGCCCTGGCCGCCCGCGGGGCGCGCTTCTCCAACTTCCACGCCACGCCCATGTGCGCCCCCTCACGGGCCATGCTGATGACCGGCCTGGACAGCCATACCGCAGGCGTCGCCAATCTGCCGGAGACCACGCCGGCCGCACACCGGGACCTGCCCGCCTATCAGGGCCGCCTGGCCACGGGGGTCGAAACGGTAGCGACCCGGCTCAAGCGGGTGGGCTATCGCACCTACCTGGCCGGCAAGTGGCACCTGGGCCATGGCCCTGGCGACCTGCCGAACGCCCATGGGTTTGACCGCTCCTTCGCCCTGGACGCCACGGGCGGGGACAACTGGGATCAGCGGTCCTACTTCCCCCTGTATGAGACCTCCGAGTGGTTCGAGGATGGCAAGCCCGCCACCCTCCCCAAGGACTTCTATTCCTCAGAGTTCCTGGTGGATCAGATGATCGCCTATATCGGCGACACGCCCCAGGCCGAGGCGCCCTTTTTCGCCTATCTGCCCTTCCTGGCCATCCATATCCCGGTCCAGGCGCCGGCGGCATTCGTCCGGAAATATGAGTCTCTCTATACCGATGGCTGGGCCGCCCAACGGGAGCGACGCCGCCAGGGCGCGGTGCGCACCGGCCTGATCTCGGCCGACACCCCAATGGGGCCGCCCCCACGCAATGTGGCCGACTGGAACGCCCTGTCGCCGGAGGCCCAGGCGCTTGCGGCCAAGTCCATGGCCATCAATGCGGGCATGCTGGAGGCCATGGATCACCATTTCGGCCGGCTGGTGGATCACCTGCGCGCCACGGGTCAGTACGACAACACCCTGTTTGTCATCCTGTCCGATAACGGCCCGGAAGCCGGCGACCCAGTCGCCGTACCCCTGTTTCGCCTCTGGCTTCAACGCCAGGGCTATAAGATGGGCCCCGATATTGATGGCGGGCCTGGGACCTATGCCGCCATTGGCCCTGGCTTCGCCAGCGCTGCAGCCGCCCCAGGCGCGCTCTACAAGTTCTACACCAGCGAAGGCGGCCTGCGTGTCCCCCTGATCATGGCGGGCCCGGGTCTGCCAGAGGGGCAGACGGTACGGGCCTTCAGCATCATCTCCGATATCACCCCGACCCTGCTGGACCTGGCGGGCGCCGAGCAGCCCAGGCTGGATGGACGCAGCCTCATGCCGCTGTTGCGGGGCGCAGTGGCGCAGATTTATGGCCCGGATGACCCGGTGGGGATCGCTGCTGCTGGAGATGCCGCCCTGTTCAAGGGGGACTACAAGCTCACCCGCAACGCCGGCGTCTGGGGCGACCCGGCCTGGCGGCTCTACGACATTGTCCGCGATCCAGGTGAAACCACCGACCTCTCCCTGGCCCAGCCCGAGCGGGTCGCCGCCATGCTGGCCGACTACGAGGCCTATGCGAAGGCCGTGGGCGTGGGGGAGACCCCGGAGGGTTTTTCGGCTGATCGACAGATCGCCCTCAATCTTGCCGCCCATATCCTGGCTGACTTCCGATGGCCCCTCCTGATGGGGCTTGGGACGCTGGTGTTGATCACCGGCGGCGTGGCCTATGGCTGGCGGCGGTTTGCACAAGCAAAGCCCGAGCCCGCCGAGCGTCTGGCGCGGGCCATCGCCCGGGGCCTCCTGGGCCTCTTGGGTCTGCTGCTACTGGCCATCGCCCTGCGGGTCTGGACCCAGCCCCTCGCCCTGGCGGCCACCCTTGGCCTGTCGGCCGACAGCCTCCTGGGCGTGGCCAGTCTGCGGGCGGATCTCGGGGGCTTCTTCGGGGCCGGCGGTCTGTTTGCCCTTTTGGCGGCCGTGCGCGCTGAGCGCCGCTGGCTGGTCCCGGCCATGGTCCTCCTTGGGCTGGCGCTCCTGGGGCGCATCATCAGCTTCGTCGTCTCAGGCGGGGGCGTGCCGCAGGTTCCCCCCATGATCCTGGAGGCCCTGATGCTCGGCATCCTGGCTTTCGGCTGGCGGGTCCTGCGGGCAAAGCCATAGGCGCGGCGCCTGCGTCCGTGGGGCGCAGGCAGGGTTAACTCGATCTTCAGAGCCGGGGGGGAGCATTCGGTGGCCATCCTGGAGGCTCCATGACCGCCGTCCGCGCCCCAGCGCCTGCCCAGATACTCCCCGCCGCCGCCCACCCGGCCATTGCGGACTTCATTGAAGACGGGGCCCATGTGTTCGGCGAGCTGGTCGACCCAGTCGCCGCCGCCGATCTGCTGACCGATATCCGCGCCACCCGGCCCTTCGACCATCGTCTCTTTCTCAGTGAAGCGGAGTTCGATGCGGACCCGCAGCATGTGGGGGTCAATCCACGGCCCGGTCGCAATCTCCTGGAACGCTTTGAGGACCGTCTGAGCTTTGTGGAGCAGGCGCCGCACATCAAGGGCGCCCTGAGCGCTCTGCTGGGCGAGGGCTATGAGGTGCTGAACCGCAAGGTGGTCTGCGGTGTGCCTCAGGCCTCAGTGCCGGCCTGGCTTCGGGCGCGTATCCTGGGCAATCCGGTGAACAACCTCGGCGCCTATGTCCGCCCGGAATATCGGGACGTGACCTATTTCTATGGGATCGATTTCCACCAGGATCTGATCGACTACCGGGATCGCCCGGCCGACTTCCTCACCCTCTATGTGTATCTGCATCCGGTGAGCCGGCTGGACGCGCCGCTGTTCCTGCTGACGGGATCGCATCAGTTTGGCGGGACGGTCTTTCCCCACGACCTGACGCGGGCAGGGCCCGAGGCCTGGATCTATCGGGACGGCCGCGGGGGCGAAACACCAGTCACCCAGCGTCTGCTCACAGGCCCCGCAGGGTCGGCCGCCATCTGGCATGCCTGCACCCTGCATGGCACCCAGCCCGACGCCGCCGACCATGAGCGCATCTCCCTGCGCTACCTGCTGGCCAGGGGCGCAGGCCCGGCCGGCCTTGATGCGGTGAACGCCACGCTGAAAGGGCCGCTGGCCCTGCCGCAGACCCGCCTGGACCTCGCCCCCGATGGTCGGGCCGTGGTCAAGGGAAACATCGTCAATCAGGTCTGAGACCAGGCTGAGCCTTATGTCAGGCCGCCCTAGTGGCTGAGCAGCAGGTGCCGTGTGGGCTGGTCCATCAGCGTGCGGGTTACACCGCCGAACACCCACTCCCGCAGACGGCTCTGGCCGTAAGCCCCAGCCACGATCAGGTCCGCGCCAATGGCCTCGGCGGCATTGTTCAGTTCGCCGACCACGCCGGAGTCCGGGGCCACGCTGACCTTGCCGGTCGCCTTCACGCCGCGTCTGGCCAGATAGGCCACCACATCGTCCACCTGTCGCTGGACTGCGCCGGCCTCATCCTGTCCGCAGATCGCCATCACCAGCACCTGTTCGGCCCGGTGCAAGAAGGGCAGGGCGTCCTGCAGGGCCCGGCGGGCTTCCCGGGTGTCCTTCCAGGCCAAGACCACGGCGTGGCCCTTGAGCGGGACGGCCTTGTCAGGGATCACAAGGACGGGACGCCCGCTGTGCATGACCACCTCGGCCGGATCGACGGCGCGGTAGTAATTGGTGTTGGGGTGGGCGCTTACCACCACCACGTCACTGGTTCTGGAAAGTTCGGCCAAGGCTCTGGCGGGCATCTCGCGCATGGCGCGCCATTCGCTGTCGACGCCCTCTGCGTCGCGGGCGAAGGCTGCGCGGGCTGCGGCCAAATCCTCTTCGATCTGCTGGTTCATGGCCACCACCCATTGGGCGCTGTTGACGCCCCCATAGGGACTGGCCACCAGTGGCTGAGCCATCTCGGCGCCCAGGCCGATCAGCCGTGCGCCCATGGTTTTGGCCAGGGCGGCGGCCACCTCCACCCGCGCCCGGGAAGCTTCACCCGGCTCCACATGGACGAGGATGCCCCCCAAGGGGCTGTTGAGGGCGGAAATCTCAGACATCGCGGATTCCTCGAGGTTTCGGGGTCGGCAGCGACCTAGTGACGGCGAGACTAGGGCGCCTTCGCCCCCGGTCACACTCCGGGTAATCCCTTAGGTTGTCCGCGCGCCTTTTGCCTCTTGGATTGATCTAGGTCAGAGCATCGGCCGCAGACTGGAGCGCCCACTCCCGGTTCAACGGAGGGCATCGATATGGATGTGACTGGAACCACCTGGATCGTCGTGGCCGATGGGGATCAGGCGCGGATCTTCGAAGAGCGGCAGCGGGCCGGTGATGTGCGGGAGGTCGAGGCACACCGCATGGGCCGCGTGGGCGGCGATTACCCTAGGGCCGCGGCCCATGGCGCCACCGTGCATGACCGAGCAGGCTACGGACAGCACGGGGCGGGCGAACGGGCGCCCCGGCAGGAGGCCGAGGACCGTTTTCTGGAACGGGTGGCCGAAAGCCTGGCCGAGCCCCTCCGCCGTCGCGCATTCGAGAGCCTGGTGATCATGGCGCCCCCTCGTGCACTGGGCGTGCTTCGCCAAGCCCTGCCGCAAGCGGTCCAGGCCCGGCTTACAGGCTCAGACCCGCATGAGTGTATCAGGGAGACGGCCGAGGGTATCCGAGATCGACTCAGGAAAGTACGCGCAAAAGCGTGATATAGATCTCTATGGCGCTCTAAAGTTCAAATATTATTACATTAGATTATAGATATGAATGCGTTAACGACATGATTTTGGAGCAAATAAACTCTAGATCGATATGAGCAAACTTAAGATTCCCATATCGAGTATTCGGAGGCGGTTTAACCCCTGAGAGTGTTTCGCTCTCAGGTTTTTCTTAACTTGTTCGGCCGAACGTCGGTTTTTTTAGAGGCCGGGTCGATCGAGGCAGGATTCTGCGGCGATCGGGCAGGGGTAGGAGAGCACCATGTTCAAGGCGTCTCGTGAAAAGAAGACGGCATTGCAAAAGCACATTGTTGAAATGGAGAGCATGATTGCTGCCTTCCATAGGTCCAATGCGGTTATCGAGTTCGATCTGAATGGAACGATCCTCAAGGCCAATGACAATTTCCTTGCCACTGTAGGCTATGGGGCCGACGAAATCGTCGGTCGCCACCATCGCATGTTTGTGCGCCCGGAAGAGACCGCGACCGAAGCCTATCGGGAGTTCTGGGCGACCCTTGGACGTGGGGAATTCATGTCCAATAAATACCTTCGGATCGGCAAGGGTGGCCGGGAAATCTGGATCCAGGCGACCTACAACCCCATCCTTGACCAGGCCGGCAAACCTATCGGGGTCATCAAGTTCGCCACCGACGTGACCGAGGTCGAAATGGACCGCAAGCGTCGCCTGGAGGAGCAGGAGGCGGCGAAAGCGCGGCAGGACGAAGCCATGGGGCGGATTGGCAGCGGCCTGGCCGCCGTGGCCGCCGGCGACCTCACGGCCCGTATCGACGGGGGCTTCCCGGAGGAATACGCTCGCCTGCAGACCGACTTCAACACAGCGATCCAGAGCCTCTCTGAGGCCATGACTGCAATCGTCGGCGCCACCCATAGCATTGACGGCGCCACCGGGGAGATCGCC
>SXGS01080268.1_pt1 | contig 13720 bp, 9 predicted proteins | sample 3174681 | NCBI WGS metagenome assembly SXGS01 (sample SAMN11356861, study PRJNA531348) | freshwater metagenome | isolation source: freshwater sample F1-80 | place: China: Fuxian Lake, Yuxi | collected 2017-12-25
CGCGCGTCGGTCTCCCCCAAATCGCGCGCTACGCGCGCTCAAGAGCTGTCCAACAATTGCCCGGGGCTGCCCTTCGTTGACGTTGACGTTGACGTGAGCGTTGACGTTGACGGCGACGGCGACGGCGACGGACTGGCGAGCTGGATGTGCGCTTCGAAGGCGTTTCCTCGCAAAATCTCGCCGAGAGCGGCCCGTGGCCTAGCCAGGAATCGTCGCCGTCAACGTCAACGTCAACGCTCACGTCAACGTCAACGCTCACGTCAACGTCAACGGGAGTGGGCGCGCGCAATTTTGGACAGCTCTTCAGGGGGAGACGAAGAGGTTCCGGGAGCCCCGCAAGGTCGCGCCGGCGCCCCACCGCCTCCACGGAACCGCTTCGCCTCCCCCATCGCGCGCGTAGCGCGCGATCGGGGGGAGGCCGGCGCGCGAAGCGCGACGGGTGGGGGCACCCCTTCTCTTGCGATGGATCGCGCCTAACCGAACGGCATTGTTTCTAGGACCGGCCCCGGCCTTCCGTCAGGGACCGCAGCGGTTCCCGAGGCGGGCGATCATCTCGCCGACCTCCGGGTACTGGACGGGGAACCGCATCGCCTTCAGGGGCTCGAGCGCGCGGATGTACCTCGGGTAGCTCCCTCCACACGCTGCGAGGAGGGCCTCCTGTTCCTTCATGCCCGAGTTGTACGTCTTGTACTGGATGAGCATCGCGTTGTTGATGGGCCGCGAGGCGCGGCCGTACGGGCGGAGCGCCTCGATGATGCGGCGCTTCTCTGCGAGCTTGTCGGCGTCGGGGAGCTTCGACGCGTAGACGCGCTCGAGCTCGTCGTAACCCGCGCGGAACTTGTCGCGACGGCGCTCCCCCGCGGCCTCTCCGTCGACGTACGCGCGCATCTCCCCCGAGTCGGCGCCGACGGTCTCGGTCAGGTACACGATGGCCAGGCGCCGGCCCACGAAGCTCGCGACGCTCTCGTTGAGGCGCGACTGCCCGTTCACGTAGAAGGTGGCGTGCAGCGATTCGTGCAGGATGATCTCCGCGAGAGCGCCGGCCGCCTCCTTGCCCTCGGGGATCATCGACGAGAGCACGGGATCGGCGAACCACCCGAGCGTCGAGTATGCGCCGGCCGGCCGGACGTCGACGTCCCACCCGGCCTCCGCGAGCCCGGCCCCGGCGCGCCGCGCCTCCTTCGCGTCGAACCAGCCGACGTAGGTGATCGCGCCGATGATCGGGAAGCTCCACACCTTCGAACGGAAGCGCAGGGGCTCGGAGGCACTCACCACCCAGACGGCTTCGGGCCTGTCGAGCCGGACGTACTTCTCGTAGTTCTTGGTGGGGACGAGGCCGTGACGTTCGCCGAAGGCCTTGATGACGCGCACCTGCCCGAGCAGCGCCCGACGCTTCGGCTCGAGGTGGCGGTTCGCCACGAGCATGTCGATGTCCTGCGCCCGGTCCATGAAGTCCTTCTGCCCGTTCGCGGCCTGGGCCAGGTAGTCCAGGGTGCCGCAGCCGGTGAGGAGGAAGAGGACGACCGCGAGCCAGGGGGCCAGGGGAAGCTTCGCGAGGGCGCGCACGGAGACCGAACGTATCACCGCCCGGGACTTGTGCGCGCGCGCTCGCGCTTGGTATGACCGATCCATGGCGCGAAGGTGGTCCGCTCTCCTGGTCACGCTGCCTCTCCTCGTTCTCGGCGTGCCACCGGCGACGGCCCTGGCCGACGAAGCGCACGCGATGGGAGAGGAGGAGCGCCGGAACGCCGCGCGCACGCTGGCCGAGGAGGCTCAGCGCGCGTTCGACGCGAGGAACTACGTCCGCGCCGAGCAGGTCTTCCGCGACGCGGAGAAGCTGTTCGCGGCGCCGACGATCACGCTCCAGCTCGCGCGATCGCAGGCGGCGCAAGGCAAGCTGGTGGCGGCCTCGGAGAACTGCAACAAGGTCATCCGCGACTGGGGGTCGAACGCCGCGGCTCCGCCGGCGTTCAAGGCCGCCGTCGAGGCCGCGCGCTCGGAGTACGACAAGCTCCAGCCGCGGATCGGCGCGGTGCTGCTGACGGTCGAGGGCGGCGCGGCGCCCTCGGTGACGGTGGACGAGAAGGTGGTCCTCCCCGCGATGCTGGGCATCAAGCGACAGTCGGACCCCGGCCCGCACGTCGCGCGCGCGACGGCGCAGGGCTACAAGACCGCGGAGGCGTCGTTCACGCTCCAGGAGGGCGAGACGAAGGAGATCAAGCTCGTCCTCGTGAAGGATCCGTCGTTCGTCGCCCTGCCTCCCCCTCCGAGGACCACGCCTGCCGCGCGCGAGACGAGGGAGCCTCCCGCGGTTGCGGACACCAAGAAGGGATCGTCGCGGACGCTCGCCTTGGCGGCGTTCGGCGTCGGCGGGGCGGGGCTCGTCGTGGGGGGCGTCACGGGCGTGATCGCCATGGGCAAGGCGAGCGATCTGAACGGCCGTTGCCCGGGCGGCGCGTGCCCGAGCTCGGAGGACGCCGCCGTGTCGAGCTACAAGACCATGGGCACGATCTCCACGGTCGGCTTCGTCGTGGGCGGCGTCGGCGTCGCGGCAGGCGCCGTGCTCCTCCTCACCTCGCCGAAGTCGACGGCGCACGTCTCCCCGTACGTCGGGTTCGGCACCTTGGGCGCGACCGGCACGTTCTGACGGCGGAGAGCGCGGCTGTACTCGAAGCCGTGGAGCTGTGCTAACGACGGCCACGTGACCGCCCTCGTGCTCAGGAACGTCCGCGCGTGCGATCCCGCGCGGGAGCTCGACGCGGTCGTCGACGTCGTCGTGGAGGACGGGCGGATCACGAGGCTGGGCCGCGGGGCGGGCGCCGAGCTCCTGGAGGCGCGCTCGGATCGCGTGCGCGTCGTGGAGGGGGCGGGCATGCTCGTGGTGCCTTCGTTCGTCGATCTGCACGCCCACGCCCGCGAGCCGGGCCAGGAGTACAAGGAGGACATCCGGAGCGCGCTCGCCGCGGCGGCCGCCGGCGGCTTCTCCGACGTGTGCGTGATGCCGAACACGCGGCCGGTCAACGACACGCGCGCCATCGCGGAGATGATCGTGGAGAAGGGTCGCGCGTGTGGCTCCGCGCGGATCCACCCCATCGGCGCCATCACCGTGGGTCAGGCTGGGGAGGCGCTGACGGAGATGGCGGATCTACGGGACGCCGGTTGCGTGGCGGTCTCCGATGACGGGCGCTGCGTCACGTCGAGCGCGGTCATGCGCCGCGCCCTCGAGTACGCCGGCACCTTCGACCTGCCGGTCATACAGCACGCCGAGGATCACGCGCTCACCGAGGGCGCGCTCATGCACGAGGGCGCCGTGAGCGCCCGTCTCGGCGTCCGGGGCTGGCCCCGCGTCGCGGAGGACATCATCGTCGCGCGGGACCTGATCCTTGCAGAGTACACAGGTTCGCGGTACCACCTCGCGCACATCTCGACCGAAGGCGCCATCCGCCTCGTCCGAGAGGCGAAGGCGCGCGGTGTCCGCGTGACGTGCGAGGTGACGCCGCACCACCTCCTGCTGACGGACGAATCCCTCCTCGGGTGGGACACGGCGTGCAGGGTGAACCCGCCGCTCCGCGAACGCGGCGATCGAGACGCGCTCCGCGCGGCGCTCGCCGACGGCACCATCGACTGCGTCGCGACGGACCACGCGCCCCACAGCGCCCTCGAGAAGGACTGCGAGCTCGAGGCCGCGGCCCCGGGCATGATCGGACTCGAGCTCTGCGTGCCCATCCTTCTCGGGCTCGTGGAGGAGGGGGCCCTCCCCCTTCCCCGCGTCATCGACGCCCTCACGCGCGCCCCGGCGCGGATCGTGGGACTCGAGCCGCCCTCGCTGCGCGAGGGGGCGCCCGCGTGCCTCGCCGTCCTCGATCCCGGCCGCGTGTGGCGCGTCGAGGCGGCGCGCCTGAAGACGAAGAGCGCGAACACGCCATTGTACGGCAGGGAGGTGAAGGGCCGCGTGCTGATGACGCTGGTCGCCGGGCGCGTCGTGCACGAGGTGGAGGGCGGCGCGTGACGCATGAGCGGGAAGCGGGGCACCTCGTCCTCGCGGACGGCACGACGTTCCCGGGCGTACTGTTTGGCGCGCGCGGGGTGGCGGCGGGGGAGGCGGTCTTCACGACGCCGATGATGGGCTACGAGGAGGTCCTGACGGACCCGTCGTTCGCGGGGCAGATCGTCGCGATGACCGCGCCCGAGATCGGAAACGTCGGCGTGAACCTCGACGACGGCGAGTCGGTCGGCGGTCGACCGCGCGTCGCGGGCTTCGTGGTGCGGAGCTTGAGCCCGGTGGCGTCGAGTTGGCGCGCCACCGAGACCCTCGGCGGCTACCTGGAGCGGCAGGGCGTGGTCGCGATCGCCGAGGTGGACACTCGCCGGCTCACGCGGCACCTCCGTGATCACGGCGCGCAGAACGGCGCCATCGGGGCGGCGCCCGTCGCGGACCTCACGGCCGCCGCGCGGGCGGCGCGCGACATGCGCGGCCTGGATCTCGTCCGCGAGGTCACGCCGAGGGAGCCTTACGCGTTCTCGGAGGGGCGGGGAGCGTGGGTACCGCGCGGGCACGCCGCGAGGCCCGCGAGGCGGCACGTGGTCGCGGTCGACTACGGCACGAAGAAGAACATCCTGCGCTGCCTCGTCGACGCAGGCTGCAAGGTCACGGTCGTGCCGGCGCACACCTCGGCGCGCGACATCCTGGCGTACGCGCCCGACGGGGTCTTCCTGTCGAACGGTCCCGGGGATCCCGCCGCGTGCGGTTACGCCGTCGACACCCTGAGGGAGCTGCTCGGCCAGCGCCCGATCTTCGGCATCTGCCTCGGCCATCAGCTCCTCGCGCTCGCGCTCGGGGCACGCACGTACAAGCTCAAGTTCGGACACCGGGGCGCCAACCAGCCCGTCGAGGATCTCGCCACGGGCAAGGTGGAGATCACGTCCCAGAACCACGGCTTCTGCGTCGACAAGGAGACCCTGCCCGCGGGCGTCGTGACCACGCACGTGCACCTCAACGACGGCACGAGCGAGGGCCTCGCGGCGCCCGCGCTCCGCGCGTTCAGCGTGCAGTACCACCCGGAGGCCGCGGCTGGTCCACACGACGCCCTCTACCTTTTCGACCGCTTCATGCAGATGATGGACTGATGCCTCCCACATGGGGGCATATGTAAGTTAGCGTAACCAACCATCCATGCTAGAGATCTGAATCCATGTCGCGGACGCGTTGGCTCGTGGGTGCAGTCGTCGTCATCGTCGGGGCCGCGGCCCTGTCCGCATGCAGCACCGCCCCCGAAAAGAAGAAGGGGGCGTTGCCGACGGGCGACGGCTTCGACGATGACGGCACCGGCGCGGACGTGGACCCCAGCAAGCCGCCGGACACGTCGACGGGCACCTCGGGCAGCTTCGGCGCTCCGGACCGTCCGGCGGGCGCGGACGCGGGCGGCGGCCGCAGCGCGGACGGCGGCGTGGTGGTCGTCGACGCGGGGAAGGACGCAGGGCCTCCACCGAAGGTGTACTGCACCGGAGCGGTGAAGGCCGGCGACCTCGCGGTCGTCGAGTTGATGATCCTCTCGAAGGCGGGCACGCCCGACAGCGGCGAGTGGGTCGAGATCCAGAACACCCAGAACTGCTGGCTCAAGCTTCAGAACCTGCGCATCGAGTCGCCCCGCGGCGCGACCGGCGTCGACTTCGCGACCATCACCACGCCGTTCGAGCTCGAGCCCCACGGCATCTTCCTCGTCGCCGACACGCTCGACTCCACGCAGAACCATCGCCTGACGGCGCCGCTCTTCAGCTTCGGATCGTCCGACGTCCTGAAGAATGACGGCGACACCGTCATCGTCAAGATGGGCACGACCGTGATCGACACGATCACGTACCCGTCGTTCTCGAACCTGACGCCGGGGCGCTCGCTCAGCTTTCCGCTGGACTGCGCCTGGTCGGATCGCTCGAGCTGGCAGCGGTGGAGTCTCTCGTTCGACGAGTGGGAGCCGGGCTTCAAGGGCACGCCCAACGACGACAACTTTGACGTGGCCTGCTACTAGCGCCGGCCGGCTCGAGTGGGCGGGGCGCCCGGATCGACGGCCGCCTCGCCCCCGGTTTCCGATTCACGAAGTCGGATCCGTGGGCCAAAGTTCGGCCCGGCGGCACCAGGAACTGCTACACGGGGAGCGTGGCGCATGGCGACAGCAAGCGGATACACTTCGTCAGCCTCGGCTGCCCGAAGAACCGCGTCGACACCGAGGTGATGCTCGGCGTGGCCCGCGGCCAGGGCTACGACATCGTCCCGGACGCCGACGACGCCGAGGTCATCGTCGTCAACACCTGCGGCTTCATCGGCGAAGCCAAGAAGGAGTCGATCGAGACCATCTTCGAGCTCGCCGAGCTCAAGAAGACCGGCGCCTGCACCAAGCTCGTGGTCGCTGGCTGCCTCGCGCAGCGCTATCCGACCGAGCTCGCGCAGCAGATGAGCGAGGTCGATCACTTCCTCGGATCGAGCGACATGCTCCGGCTCGGCGAGGTCCTCGAGGGGGGCGCCGATCGTGTCCTCGTCGGCAACCCGGCGGACTGGATCGTGCGCGCGAGCGATCCGCGCGTGCTCTCGGACAGCCGGGCGTACGCGTACGTGAAGCTCGCCGAGGGGTGCAACCGCTCGTGCGCCTTCTGCACCATCCCGCAGTTCCGCGGCAAGCAGCGCTCCCGGCCCGCGGACGACGTGGTGCGCGAGGCGGCGGCGCTCGCTGCGCAGGGGGTCGTCGAGCTGTGCCTGATCTCGCAGGACACGGTCGCGTACGGGCGCGACCTGCCGAAGGGGCGCGCCTCCCTGGCCGACCTCGTCGAGCGGGTCGCCGACACGAAGGGGATCGCGTGGGTCCGCCTGTTCTACCTCTACCCGGAGATCCTCGACGAGCGCCTCGTCGATCTCCTCGCGAACCACCCCCGCGTGGTGCCCTACGTCGACATGCCCTTGCAGCACGCCGCGGACGCGATGTTGCGGCGCATGAAGCGCGGCCACGGACGCGAGCGACAGCGCCGCGTCGTGGCCCACCTGCGTGAGAGGATCCCAGGGCTCTCGTTCCGTACGGCGTTCATCGTGGGCCACCCCGGCGAGACCGACGCCGAGTTCGAGGAGCTGTGCGCCTTCGTCGAGTGGGCCCGCTTCGAGCACGTCGGGGTGTTCCGCTATTCGGACGAGGAGACGTGCCGGAGCACGCGCCTCGAGGGCAAGGTGCCCGCCGCCGTCGCGGGGCGGAGGTACCGCCGCCTCATGGCCCTCCAGCGGCGGATCGCCCGCGAGAAGAACCGAGCGCTCGTCGGCACCGAGCTTCCCGTCCTGGTCGAGGGAGCGAGCGAGGAGCACGAGCTCGTCATGAAGGGCCGACATGCCGGCCAGGCCCCGGGGGTCGACGGCGAGGTGTACCTCTCGGGCGGCGAGGTCCGCCCGGGCGATCTCGTGCGCGTGCGGGTCACGCAGGCGTCGGACTACGACCTCGTGGGCGACGTCCTCGAGGCTCCGCGTGCGCGGGGGCGACGCCGGCTCGGCCTGCGGGTCGTCTCCTGACGCGCTCCCCGGTTCGACGGGAGCGCGCGCTCAGCGCGGCACGCGCACGGTGATCGACGGCGAGCGCGCCGTGCCGATCTCCTGCGTCACGTCGAGCAGGTCGCCGGGCCGCGCGAACACGTCGCATTCCCAGCTGCCTCCCTGATCCGCCTGGGCGCCGCCCACGCGCTTTCCCCTCGGGACGGCGGGGTTCAAGTTGACGACCACGACGATCGCGTTCGGCTGCGCGCCGTGCGGGCCCGAGAGGTGGAACGTATCGTCGTCCGACCCGCGCGACACCTGCGGCACATCGGGCGGCGGCAACGGCAAGGTCGGCGCGACGCACGAGACCACGAGCAGCGTGAGCGCGAGGGCCGCGCGACGGGCGAGCATCCTACCAACTTGGTAGCACGTCCCAGGCCAGGCTCAAGTCGCATGCCTACCGCTGCTTTTCACGGAGCACGCCAACCGTGTTGACTGTGGCCGCACCCGAGTTGCGGTCCGCCTGGCTTTGTTTCCCTCGGGGAGGGATCGGTGGTAGCCCGAAAGCCCGCGATGCGCGCGCGCCTGTCACGCCTGATGAGCTCGAGATGGCGGCCCGTCCCGGTGGCGATCGCGGTCGGCCTCGCGTGCAAGGCGGCGCAACCGTCCGGCGTGGACGACGCGGCGTCCGGCCGCAGCGCGGCGCTGGCCGGGTTGCTCGCCGAGCACGACCTGACGGCCGAGCGCGACGACGTCCTGTGGATCGACGACTTCGGACGCGTGGCGGGCCTGCGGCGGGCCGGGCGGGCGCTCGTCCGGGCGCGCGTGCGGGCGGAGCCCGCCGACCTCTACCTCGCCCGGGTCACGCTGTCGCCAGAAGGCGCGCTGCTGGCGCTCGACGATCTCGTCGATGTGACGCGGAGCGCGAGCGTCGAGGAGTCGCGGCCCCTCCGGCTGGGCCAGCGCGTCGCGTACACCACCGAGCTCGATGGGGTCACTTCGGCGGTCCACGTCCTCGATCTCGCGGGCGCGCCTCCGCCGCCGGACTTCACGTTTCTCCAGGGCATCCAGACGCGCCTGTCGAACCTCCAGCAGACGGGCCAGGCCGCCGGCATCCTGCACGACGTCTACACGCTCGAGCCTCCTCGCGAGAAGGTGCGGCTGACGTGGCGCGACGACGGTCACCTGCTCGTGACGGCGGGCAAGGACGAGGTAGAACTCGCGCCGGATCGTGGCGAGGTCGTGGGCGGCGCCGCCCTCGTGCGGATCTCGCGGGGCGCGCGCGCCCGGCCGGCGGCGCTCGTCCCCTGGGCGGTCGATCGCGTGCGCGCGGGGAGCTGGTTCGGGGAGGAGAAGATGCAGTGGGTGAAGGCGGTCGCCTTCACCGGGCTCGAGGTCGTGGGCCGCCTCCGATCGCGCGTGGGCAAGGACACGTCGAGCGCGGAGGTCGCGGAGGACCTCGGCGGCGTGAACGCGGGGCAGACCGCTGCGCCCACCTTCACGGATCCGGAGATCGGGTGGCCGCCGGCCCCCATCGCGCCGATGCTGTCTCCGCCCATCGCTGGCGAGGGCCACTGGATCGCGCTCGACAAGGATCCCTTCATCACGCAGACGCCAGGCGCGCCGCCCGCGTTCGTCACGACGTTCGTGCGCAGCGATGCGCGTCGGCCCGACACCCGGATCTACGTCACGATGTGGGATCCGCGGCAGGTCGCGCTCCACATGGAGGCGGGCACGGTGGAACCGATCAGCGCGACGGGCGAGGCGGGCCCGGGCGTCATCCCGCGGACCCCCGAGGTCCTGCGCCGCGTGGTCGGCGGCTTCAACGGTGGCTTCCAGGCGACGCACGGTGAGTTCGGCATGCAGGCGAACGGCTCGATGTACCTCCCGCCGAAGCCGTACGCCGCCACCATCCTCGAGCTCCGCGACGGCTCGACGGCGTTCGGCGCGTGGCCCCGATCGGCCGAGGTCCCGGACGAGGTCGTGAGCTTCCGCCAGAACCTGACCGCCCTCGTGCAGAACGATCGCTTCAACCCGTGGGGTCGGACCTACTGGGGCGGCACCCCCGTCGGCTGGTATGACAACATTCACACCACGCGGAGCGGCGTCTGCCTCACGAAGGACAACCACGTGGGGTACTTCTACGGGATCAACATCGCGCCCGACGTCCTCGCGAACGGGATGATCGCCGCACGCTGCGCGTTCGGCGTGCATCTAGACATGAACCCGGGGCTCGCCGGCTTCGAGTTCTACAACGTGGAGCCCGCCGCGACGTTCAAGCCGCTCGGCCGCCCGTTGCAGGCCGACTGGGAGTTCGAGGGGACGATCCGGGAGCTCCCCGAGTTCAGGTTCCGCGCGCGCCGGATGATCAAGAGCATGCAGGAGATGAACTTCCCGCAGTACATCCAGCGCGACACGCGCGACTTCTTCTACCTGACCGCGCGGCCGGTGCTGCCGGGGGCGGAGCTGACGGCGGCCGAGCCCCGCGAGCCAGGAGAGGGCGCGTGGCGCGTGAAGGGGCTCCCGCAGCACGGCTTTCCGTACGCGCTCGCGACGACCTTCGTGCGCGCCTCAGCTCCCCACGCCGCGGCGCGGCTGCGGGTCCTCCGCGTCGATCCGAGGACGGTGACCGTCGCGCCGAGCGGCTCGTCGACGGTGCTCGTCTTCGCGGGGGCGTCGACGCAGGACGCGAGCGCGGGCGAGGTGCGCCTGTACCACCACAGGGGCGTGTTCACGATCGCGGCGGCGCCGCCCGATCCGGGGTCGGGCCCGCCGCTCGTGGAGGGGGTCGGTGGGACGGGCAACGGGGTCGCGTACACGGGGCCCGCCGATGCCCGGGCCGCGCTCGGGGTTCACGACGAGGACGGCATGCTCGAGTGGATCGAGGTGCCTCCGGGGGTGCCCCCGAGCGCGGCGCTCACCTCCGCGATGGCGGCGATCCTCGCGCGCGCCGGGTGCAGCGCGCGGATGTTCGTCACCTCCTCGGTGCGACCGCTCCTCGGCGGCGCGCTGGACATCGCGGGTGAACCGGTCGCCCTCGCGCGTGGCGGTCCCCGCCTCGTCCGCGTGAGTGCGCCCGGTGCGCGCGCGTACTTCGAGGCGACGCCGATCGTCCCGGCAGACGTCTGGCTCCCCCTCCAGTCGCAGCGCGTGCGGTACTTCAAGCGGCCGGCGCCTGCAGCGAGCCAGAGCGCGTCGGCGCAGCCGCCCTCCTCTGCGGCGCCGCCCGCCTCGAGCACCCCGTTCTGATGGGCGCCTGCTCGCCTGAGATGCGGAATCCCGGTACACTGCGCGGGTGACGCCCACGCGTTTCGGCCCCTACATGCTCGAGGCGCGGCTGGCCGTGGGCGGCATGGCCGAGGTGTTCCGCGCGACCGACACGAGGACGGGCCGTCGTGTTGCGCTCAAGCGCATCCTGCCGAGCGTGGCGCAGGACGACGAGTTCCTGTCGATGTTCGAGGACGAGGCCCGCATCGCGTCGCGCCTCGAGCACATGCACATCGCCCGGACCTTCGAGGTCGGGCACATCGACGACCGCTGGTTCATCGCCTTCGAGTTCGTCGAGGGCCGCGACCTGCGCGGGATCTTCGATCAGGCTGCGGCGCAGGGGCGGTTCCTGCCACCGAAGTTCCTGCTCTTCGTGTTCACCCGGGTCTGCGAGGGGCTGGCGTACGCGCACGCCCGCAGGGACGACCGCGGCCAGTCCCTGGCGCTCGTGCACCGTGACGTGTCCCCTCAGAACATCGTCGTCTCCTACCAGGGGGATGTGAAGCTCATCGACTTCGGCATCGCGAAGGCCAAGGGTCGGATCGCGCGCACCCAGGCCGGCACGATCAAGGGGAAGTTCGGCTACATGAGCCCCGAACAGATCGGGGGCACCGACGTCGACCACAGGACCGACGTGTTCTCGCTCGGGGTGTGCCTGTGGGAGCTGTTCACCCTGAAGCGGCTCTTCGTCGGCCCCAATGAAATCATGGTGTTGGAGAAGGTGCGGAGCCAGGTGGTCGAGCCGCCCAGCGTGCACAACGCGTCCGTCGGCTCACAGCTGGACAAAATCATACTCAAGGCCCTCGCAAAGAGCCCTCAAGAGCGGTACCGTTCAGCCCGCGAACTCTACAAGGATCTCAACGCATTCTCCGACTCGTTGGGCGCGACCCCCCAGCGGGAGGAGATCAGCAACATCATGCGGGGGATCTTCGGCGAGGGAGCCGCGCCCACGCGCGCTTCAGGTGGCCAGCACGGGCGAGTTTTTCCGGGGACGGAAACGGAGTCACGGATGTCAGACGACAGCAAGGGTTCGGATCTCGATATCTTCGAGGGCCTCGGCAAGAAGGCGAAGGAGACGAACAAGGGCGCGGCCCCCCCACCCCCGCCGCCCCTCACCTCCAACCCGCCGTTTCCCGCTGCCACGGCGTCACCTGCCGGATCGCTCGATCGCCTCGAAGCCGCCGGCGACGTCAAGAAGACCCTCGTCGATCCCAAGAAGACTCTCCTCGGGCTGAGCACTCCGCGATCGGCGCCGTCCTCGCAGGGCGGGATGAGCCCGCCGCCCCCACCGGTGCCGGGTGCCAAGATCGATCTCCCGGCGCCGTCGGCGCCGCCGCCGAGCAACCGCACACCCACGAGTGGACGCCCGCCGCCCCCGCCCGGCCGTGGCTCGCTGCCGCCGATCACGACGAAGGCCGCCGCGCCGGCGTCGCCCGGCGGGTACGCCGACTACAGCTTCGGCGGGGAAGATCGCGTCGAGGGGGAGGCCTCCGAGCGGCGGCCGAGGAGCGTGAACCGCATCTCGGCGAGCGCGCCCGGGCCCCACGTGGCGCCCCCACCACCTCCCGGTCCCCCACCTCCCGCGCCCCCCATGGGCGCTCCTCCGCCCGTTGCCACCAAGCCCCAGCCCTCCGCCTCGCCGACGGCGCGAGCGAACGGCAGCGGCGCGAAGCTCGACATCGACTGGGACGACGAGGTTCGCATCGCAGTGGAAGAGCGCGTCAGCCTCAGCCCTGACGCGCTGACGGGCATGGAGCAGAACCTGCGATGCGTCGGCGTCGAGAACGGCGACAGCAAGATCTTCGGGCGGTTGTCGGCATGGCAGAACTGGATCTTCCAGCGCCCGAACGCCGTCGGCGAAGAGGGGGCCCTCACGCTCTACGGGCACCCGACGCGGCCGAGGTACGACTGGCGCCGCACCTGAGCGTGGGCCGGGGTCCTGCCTGCTAGGAGCGGACGTACTCGAAGTCGGAAGGCAGGTTGTTGATGCCCTTGCGAGGGGGCGCAATCCAGTTCGCCATCTGACCGGGCTTCGGCACGGACTGCGTCATCAGGCTGTTGACGTAGGTGCGGTCCTCGTCCGTTGGCAGCCAATCCGCGCGTCGGCGGTTGAACTCGTCGGCCGTGATCGGGTCGCCGTCGGGCGTGAAGAACGCATCCGCGTAGATGCCCTGGCGGCGGTGGAAACGGTTGTTTGGCAGCTTGATTTCGAGATTCGGGTCGATCTCGGTGAGGGCACGGTTCCAGCGCTCGACGACGCGCGCGCAGTCGTCGATGTACTCGTCGCGCAGCGTTTCATTCATCGCGTTGCGTAGCGGCACGTCCTGGTTGACGAGGCGGCCGTTGTCGAGCACGCGCATCGTTCGGTGGCCTTCAAGGGCCTGGTGGTCCTCGTACTTCTCCTCTTTCCACCGACCCTTCAGGCCGGAAGCGAAGAAGTCGGCGGCGTTCGAACTGATTTCGCCGCCGAACAGGTCGATGCTGTACGAGAACCAGTAGTTGACCCACTTCTGGATTGTGGGAACATCGATGCCGCCTTGGGCCCGCGCGTCCCCGTTCTTGTCCTGGCGTGCGAGCGTGGCACCGCGTTCGAGGATGCGCTGCATGCCCGTTTCGCCGACGAAGAGGTGATGGGCCTCCTCCGTCAGCATGAACCGCGTGGTTCGGGCCAGCGGGTCAAAGCCCGACTCCGCGAGTGCGCCAAGCTGGTACTTGCCGTCTCGGTCCGTGAAGCACGTGAACGCGAAGAACGTGAGCCAATCGGGGCAGGCTTGATTGAAAGCGTCCAGGATGCGGGGTTTGTCGGCGTCGCCGGCGCGGCGCGCGAGCAACTCGTCCGCCTCATCGCGCCCGTCGCGCCCGAAGTGGGCGTGCAGCAGGTCTTCATCGGCACCGTCGCCATTCAGAATCAAAGTGCTGGAAGGCAATTGGCTGGCCAAATATACGCAG
>SXGS01083162.1_pt1 | contig 13718 bp, 13 predicted proteins | sample 3174681 | NCBI WGS metagenome assembly SXGS01 (sample SAMN11356861, study PRJNA531348) | freshwater metagenome | isolation source: freshwater sample F1-80 | place: China: Fuxian Lake, Yuxi | collected 2017-12-25
CCCAACTTGGCGCACGACATTTGAAGATCCGAAACGTGTGCTGCCACTGGCACAAGAAATGCTGCTGTGGCGCTCGCATCACGCTGAACGCACGCTTACTGGCATGTTGTTGGAAAACGGTGGCATCGGTCGCTGGCCAGAAGGCGTCGCATGGCGCAACCAAAAATAACTCGTATCACCCTTGCAACGTTGCCAACTCCACTTGAAGACGGTGGCAAACTTCCGAGCGGTGCACACTTGTGGGTCAAGCGTGATGATCTGACTGGGCTCGGTGTCGGCGGCAACAAAGCGCGCAAACTTGAGTTTCTCTGTGGATACGCGATTGACAATGGCGCGAAATCACTCGTCACAGTTGGCGCGGCTCAATCGAACCACTGCCGCATGACTGCCGCGGCTGGCGCGAGGCTTGGCCTGCCGACGCATCTCGTTGTTTCTGGTGAAAAACCAAATCGTCTCGAAGGCAATCAACTCTTGGCTGCAATGTTTGGCGCCACGCTGCATCACACCGGTCTGGCCGACAACGATTGGTCAAGTCTCGAGAGTTTTCGTGTGCGACTGACACAACAACTGGTCGATCGCGGAGAAAAGCCGCAGTCGATTCCGATTGGGGGCAGTACCGCTGTCGGTGCGATCGGTTATGCGCTCGCCTTCGATGAAATCATCGCGCAGTGTGCGAAACAAAATATAGTCGCCGACGCCATCGTGTTCACAACCTCAAGTGGTGGCACACACGCAGGTCTTGTTGCGGGTCTTGTTCGCGCGCGGACCGAAGATCCACAGAAACATTTTCCGAAAATCATTGGTATCGGTGTCGCCAAAGGCACAGCTCTCAATTCGCGAAGTATCAAAGAACTAGCGAACGAAACTCTGACATTGCTCGACGAGACATCTCGCGCGACCGAAGACGACGTGTTCATAGACCCCAACTACATGGGCAGCGATTATGCAGTCGCAACTCAAGCGGCAAGTGATGCCGCTAAGTGGGCGGCGCATCGCGGTGCTTGGGTGCTCGATCCGGTTTACAGTGCAAAAGGTTTTTCTGGTCTGCTCGGGCTCGACACAAATCGTGAGTTCAACGCCGATGCAAATGTGATCTTCATTCACACCGGTGGTCTGCCCTCTTTGTTTACCAGCCACTAGTTTTGTTTTATGCCGTTGCAAAAATTCACCGAGCACTTTCAGGCACCGTGGCCCAACGGGCGTGGCACAAGTTACGAAATCGCCAGCCAGACACCCGGAGTTGCGGGCTGGACATGGCGCGTGGCGATCGCGCCAGTCATCGAAGACTGCGACTTTTCACATTTTGAAGACATTCATCGACAGTTGTTGATTATTTCGGGTGGCGAAATGATTTTGACTGTCGGTGGCGAAACTATCGTGTGCCGACCAGGTGAAGTTGCCGAGTTTGCCGGTGACATCCCAACAACTGCAAAACTTGTAGATGGACCAATTGTCGATCTCAATTTGATGACAATGCGAGGTAAAGCATCTGGAAAAATGATATTTGTTGAGCGACCGGGCGAGTTGCCACCATGCGAAATGCTGGTGGCAGTTTCAAAATCCGCCGAGATAACAGTCGACGACCAATCAGTGTTATTGCAGCATCAAGATGCCTACCTCGATGCCATTAAGTGCAAGATCCAACTCAAGCATGGCGCTATCGCCCACATCACACTCAACAAGTCGCTTTAAACAGTTGGTGAAACATCAGATTTTCGGCGAGAATATAGCCATGTCTGGTCCGAGAGTCGTGAGGTCGCCACGCGGCTCGCAACTGCACTGCGCGAATTGGCAAATCGAAGCGCCATATCGAATGTTGCAAAATAATTTAGACCCCGAAGTTGCCGAGCGCCCGGATGATCTTGTCGTCTATGGCGGAACGGGTCGTGCGGCACGAAGTTGGCAAGCATTTGACGCAATGATGCGCACGATGCAGACAATGAAACCCGACGAAACAATGCTCGTTCAGTCTGGCAAACCTGTCGGCGTGTTTCGCACACACGAATGGGCACCCCGTGTGCTGTTGGCGAATTCAAATCTCGTTGGCGAATGGGCTACGTGGGACGAATTTCGACGCCTCGAAAATCTCGGCCTCACGATGTACGGCCAAATGACAGCGGGCTCGTGGATCTACATCGGCACGCAAGGCATCTTGCAAGGTACCTATGAGTGCTTTGCCGAAATCGCCCGCAGAAAATTTAAAGGCACACTCGCCGGCACGATCACTCTCACTGCTGGCCTGGGCGGCATGGGTGGCGCACAACCACTTGCGATCACAATGAACGACGGTGTCGCGTTGTGCATTGATGTGGACCCAACTCGCGTGCAACGTCGAGTCGAAACTCGCTACCTCGACGAAGTCGCCGACTCGCTCGAAGACGCAGTCGCTAAATGCGAAGCCGCCAAGAAGGCGCGCAAAAAACTTTCGGTCGGCGTCGTCGGCAACGCTGCGGATATGTTTGCAAAATTATTGGCACAAGGTTTTGCCGCCGACATCGTCACCGATCAGACGAGTGCACACGATCCAATGAGTTACGTACCCAACGACTTGACGATCAAAGCTGCCGAAAAACTTCGTGCAACAAATCCCGAGCACTACATCGATCGTTCGCGCGCGGCTATGGCGGCTCATTGTCGGGCGATGGTTGGCTTCTTAGATGCCGGCGCCGAAGTTTTCGACTACGGCAACTCGTTACGCCGCGAGGCCCAACTCGGCGGCTATGACAGGGCGTTTGATTATCCAGGTTTCTTGCCCGCGTACATTCGTCCGTTGTTTTGCGAAGGTAAAGGTCCGTTTCGTTGGGTTGCGCTCTCAGGCGATCCACGCGATATCGCCGCTACAGACCGCGCGGTACTCGAAGAGTTTCCCGACAATGAAGATCTCGCCAAGTGGATGCGACTCGCAAGTGAACAAGTCGCATTTCAAGGTTTGCCCGCGCGCATTTGTTGGCTCGGTTACGGCGAACGGCATCGTCTCGGATTGCGATTCAACGAAATGGTCAAGAGTGGAGCACTGAGCGCGCCAATCGTGATCGGTCGCGACCACTTAGATTCGGGGTCGGTTGCTTCGCCCTATCGCGAGACCGAAGCGATGCTCGATGGTTCAGACGCAATTGCCGACTGGCCACTGCTCAATGCGCTGGTCAACACCGCGAGCGGTGCAACCTGGGTAAGTATTCACCACGGTGGTGGCGTCGGAATCGGTCGCAGCATTCACGCCGGCATGGTTTGTGTTGCCGACGGCACCGATCTGGCAAAGGAAAAACTCTCTCGCGTTCTATTGAGCGACCCTGGCATGGGCGTGATTCGTCACGCAGATGCGGGCTACGACTTGGCAATCGACGTCGCCGACGAGCGTGGCGTTCGTCTGCCAATGCGCGAACAATGAAAACTTTTTTTGCCGAACACGCATGGCTAGGTGGCGAGAGTTGCGCGTCAAACGTACGTATCAAAATTGACAACTCTTTATTCGTATCGATCGATGCGAACTCCACGCCAAATACAAAAGATGTGCGCATCGCCGGCATAGTCATGCCCGGTTTTGTCAATGCTCATAGCCACGCGTTTCATCGTGCGTTGCGTGGCCGCACTCACAGCGGCTCGGGTCTCGGTGACTTTTGGTCATGGCGCACTTCGATGTATCAAATCGCCAATCGCTTGACACCCGAAAACTATTTAACTCTCGCAACTGCAACTTTTTCGGAAATGGCGCTAGCCGGCATCACGACTGTTGGCGAATTTCACTATGTGCACCATCAACAAAACGGTAAACAATATGCCGATCCAAACGAAATGGGCAGGGTTTTGATCGAAGCAGCCCGTCGTGCCGGCATTCGCATCACACTGCTTGATGTTGCCTACTTGCATGCCGGCTTAAACGACCAACCTCTCGCTGTCGATCAAACACGATTTTGTGACGGCTCAGTTGAAAACTGGTTGTCACGAGTCGACGCACTCGGTGGGCCTTCGAACATGCACACGATTGGTCTCGCCCCTCACAGCATTCGCGCCGTGCACGATTCAGAACTTGCATTCATTGCCAAACATCGAAAAGACCGGGTCGTGCACATCCATGTCTCCGAACAACCCGCCGAAAATGAGGCATGCCGAATCGCAACGGGGCGAACACCCACTCAGTTGTTGAGTGATGCCCAACTTCTTGGTTCGTTCACGACTGCCGTGCACGCAACTCATCTGCAGAGCGCCGATATTGCGTTGCTTGGTCAGAGCAAAACTTTTGCCTGCTTCTGCCCGACAACCGAACGCGATTTGGCAGATGGTATCGGGCCGTCAGACAGCCTCGTGGGCGCGGGCTCATCTCTTTGTTTGGGTACTGATTCGCACGCGGTGATCGACATGTTCGAGGAGGCTCGAGCCATCGAAATGAACCAACGACTTATTTCAAACAAGCGTGGCATTCATCGAAGCAGCGAGTTGCTCTCGGCAGCAACAATCAACGGTGCAAGTTCGCTTGGCAGCAAAAAGCATGGTCTCGTGGCTGGAGCTCCCGCAGATTTCATTAGTGTGACGACGAATTCTGTGCGTCTTGCAGGTTTTGACCCTGAAAATGGTGCGTCTCATCTCGTCCATAGTGCGACAAGTTCTGACGTCAGTGATGTTTGGGTCGGTGGCGAGCAAATCGTCAGCAACTACAGGCATCAAACTTTGACAAACATCAACGAAAGTCTGCGCAAAGCAATCGAAGCCGTTCTCTAATTACACTTACGTCATGACAGTTTTACCAATAGCCACAGTCGGTCACCCAGAGTTGCGCATTCGCGCCAGCGAAGTCGACCCGAGCGAAATCAAATCTCGAGAAACTCAAGCATTTATTGACGACCTGGTCGAGACAATGCGACATGCCAACGGCGCAGGACTCGCCGCGACGCAAGTTTTGCGACACCAACGCATCTGCGCGGTCGAAGTCAACAAAAATCCGCGATATCCATACAAGCCACAGGTGCCACTAACGATTTTGGTCAATCCAGTGCTCACCCCGCTTGATGACGACATGTTCGAAAACAATGAAGGTTGCCTGTCAGTCCCCGGATTTCGTGGCAATGTCTGGCGACATACGTCGATTCGTGTCGAAGCTTTCGATCGCAACGGCCACAAAATTGACGAAATCATTCGCGGCATGACCGCGTGCACATATCAACACGAGGTTGATCACCTTGACGGCCTGTTGTTTGTGGACAAAGTTGAAGACTCAAACACTTTCACAACTTGGGATTCATTTGATAAATTCCACCATCACGATTTCGTCATCAGAGTTAAGGATCTCGTCGCGAAGTTTGGTTCGTAGTGCTTGTTCTCACGGGCATTTCTAAACTCGTCACAAACGACACGACTCTTGAACGCGGCAAACTCGGTGTCGTCACAAATGCGGCACTAGTGGTCGGCGACGATGGCAAAATCGCATTCGCCGATGAGGCTGCAAAGTTGCCTAGAGAATATAAATCAGGCGCGATCGATATCAACGGTCGGGCACTCATCCCTGGCTTTGTTGACAGTCACACACATTTGGTTTTTGGGGGCGATCGCGCCGAAGAATTTGAGGCTCGTATGTCGGGCAAGCCATATTCGGCAGGCGGCATTCGCACGACCGTTGCCGCAACACGCAACAGCAATAACGATGCGCTGGTCGCCAACGCTCGCCGGCTCGCCGACGAAGCGTTGCACACGGGCACGACGACTCTTGAAACAAAATCTGGCTATGGACTCTCAGTTGTCGATGAAACTCGCTCGCTGCAGGCTGCCAACACGATAACGACAGAGTCGACTTTTCTCGGCGCCCATGTCGTGCCTGCAGAGTCGCAAATCAACTCATATGTCGACCTTGTATGCGGCGAAATGCTCACTCAATGCGCACCTCATGCCAAATGGATCGACGTCTTCTGCGATCGTGGTGCGTTCGAAGTCGATCACGCGAGAGCGATCCTGCAGGCAGGCGCCAAAGCTGGTCTCGGCCTGCGAATTCACGCCAATCAACTCCAACACGGCGGCGGTGTGCAACTGGGTGTCGAACTCGGAGTCGCATCTTGCGATCACTGCACACATCTTGATGATGCTGACGTAAGCGCACTTGCCGACACTAAAGGCAAGACCGTTGCGACGCTGTTGCCAACTGCCGAACTATGTACCCGATCTAAGTTTCCTGATGCCAGACGATTGATTGATGCTGGCGTAACGGTCGCCCTAGCCTCAGACTGCAATCCGGGTTCGTCATATACAACTTCTATGCCGCTGGCGATCTCGCTGGCCGTTCTCAACATGAGCATGACCTGTGATGAAGCAGTCTGGTCAGCAACTGCCGGCGGCGCGGCCGCGTTGCGCCGCACCGATATCGGCAATTTAGCCGTTGGCTCACAGGCTGACTTCGCGATTCTCAATTCACGAAGTCACATTCACCTGGCATATCGCCCAGGTGTGAAACTCGTTGACGCTGTTTTCGCCCGCGGGCAACTGGCAGCCGGTTCAATACGGTAAAATCTTAGGGATGTCCACAACGATCAGCCCTGCCGATTCGACGAAAAATTCGACCGCGCGCACAACATTGAAGTCACCTGGTGACTGGCGCACTCTGATTGTCGCCGTTCTTGTCTACGTCGGCTGGTTCGCGTCTGTCTTTACACACAAACAATTGCCGTGGTGGGCAACTTTTGCGCTTCTAACTTGGTTCGGTGCCTGGCACCTAAGTCTGCAACATGAACTCGTGCACGGTCACCCGTTTCGCAATTCAAAACTTAACGCTGCGCTCGCTTCACTTTCAGTCACGATGTGGGTTCCATTTTTGTCTTTTAGACGCGACCACATCAGCCATCACAGCACGACACTCACCCACCCGCAACTCGACACCGAGAGTTACTACGCAATGCCCGAGAAGTGGCAAACTTCGGGTCGATTTTTGCGATCCATCTACTGGGCCAACCGCACCCTGGCATTTCGCTTGACCGTTTGGTCGGTCTTCAGTGCAGTGCACTATTTCATTGCCGACGCATGGCGTGCAGTGCGCAATGTCGGCAATGCTCGTTCAGCATGGCTGTTGCACATTCCGGCACTCGTGGCCGTCGTATATATAGTCAACAATTTGGCAGGCATGTCGGTGCTTGAATATCTTGCCGGCGGGGTTTTTGGCTCCCACTCACTCAACATGATGCGATCATTTGCCGAACACAAAACCCTTGATAACGAATCAACCCGCACCGCGATGATCGATGCCGGTCGATTGATGGGCTTACTGATGCTCAACAACAATCTGCACATCGCTCACCACGACGAACCATCGGCGCCTTGGTATGAAGTGCCAAAAGTAGCCGAGCGCACCAAAGCCTTTGAGCGCGCCGAAAAAATTGATTCGCTCTACAAAGGTGGCTACGGCGAGATAATCCGCCGATTCACCTTCAAGCCTTACGATCAGCCTGTTTACAGCAAGTCGGTTTGACTTTTTTCATTTTCACTGGTGAGAACTAGAGTTTTCTCGTGCAATCTGCGCAAGTCTTAATCAATACTTCGGGTCTTGATCGCGAATCGGTCGTCAGAGTCGCCCGAGAAAATGCTGAAGTTGCAATCACACAAAGTGCGTTAGAAGCCATCGCGCGATCCAGCAAAATCGTCGAGGACCTCGCCAAGTCAGATCAACCCGTATATGGCATCTCGACCGGATTTGGTGCACTTTCAACAAAACACATTGCTGCAAGTGATCGCGTTGCATTGCAACAATCGCTCATCCGCTCGCACGCCGCAGGCATGGGTGAAGTCATCGAAACCGAAGTCGTGCGAGCAATGCAACTCTTGCGATTGCGCACTCTTTGCAGTGGTGCAACCGGCGTTCGACCCGTTGTTGCCGAAACGATGGCAGCAATGCTCAATGCATCAATCACGCCGGTTGTCTACGAATACGGCTCACTCGGTTGCAGTGGTGACCTCGCGCCATTGTCGCATTGCGCGTTGGCTCTAATGGGTGAAGGAGAAGTGTTCGACAAATCTGGCAGCCGTCGGCCGTCAATTGAAGTGCTCAATGAACACCGCATCATGCCAGTTCTGTTGCGCGAAAAAGAAGGTCTTGCCCTGATCAACGGCACCGACGGCATGCTCGGCATGTTGATCTTGGCGATCACCGATCTTCATGAACTTTGCACGCTTGCCGATATCGCCACTGCGCTCAGTGTCGAGGCACTGCTCGGCACCGACCAAGTTTTTGCCCCAGAATTGCACGAACCACTCCGCAGCCACCCAGGCCAAGTCGCGAGTGCGGCAAATATCTTCACACTTCTCAAAAATTCACCGCTGGTGGCGTCGCATCGCACTGACGACACCCGCGTGCAAGATGCATATTCACTGCGTTGTGCGCCCCAAGTCAACGGCGCGGTGCGCGACACGCTCACCCATGCATCAAATGTCGCTCATCGCGAACTCGCCGCAATGATCGATAATCCGATTGTCACAAGCACGGGTGAAATTCGCTCGAATGGCAACTTCCATGGCGCACCAATCGGTTATGTGCTCGACTTCTTGGCAATCGCCACATGTGATCTTGGCTCAATCAGCGAGCGTCGCACCGACCGTATGCTCGATGTGAACAGATCGATGGGTCTTCCCGCATTTTTGGCATTCAACACCGGCGTCGACTCGGGTTTGATGATCGCTCAATACACGCAGGCCAGCATGGTTTCAGAGAACAAACGACTCGCCGTACCGGCAAGCGTCGACTCAATTCCGTCGAGTGCGATGCAAGAAGATCATGTTTCGATGGGATGGAACGCCGCGCGCAAACTACGCCTGGCGATAAACAACTTGCGCCGCATCTTGGCGATTGAGATTCTCACTGCAACGCGAGCAATTGATTTTCGCGCCCCACTAACCGCATCACCTGCGCTGATGAATGTCCACGCTGAAGTGCGCAATGTGGTTGGTCGCCCTGGCCCTGACAAAGTGCTCGCCGACGAGATGAAACTCGTCGACGACCTCGCCAAGTCACTGTTAATGCGCCGCGCCGCCGAAAGAATCGCCGGCTCGCTTGACTAAAAAGTGCGCGCTTCGGCTTGCGCCATCCCTAAATCCGCAACAGTAACAGTTTTACTTGACGATGTAGGTCAAAACTTCAATCATCTGGTCAAATTTTGCCGAGCCATTGGCGAACAATGTGACCTGGCATGTGCCGGCCTGGCGAAACTTGATCGTTACGCTCGTGGTACCGGTCGTCGTGCAGACTGTTCGTGTTTCGTCCGAAGAAACATAAACAGTCTGACCCTTGGAGGTTTTTAACTTGCTTGCACTCAGAGAAATGCTGTCTCCTGATTTATAGGTCGCACCGTCACGCTTCAAACCAAGTTTCGCGATAGCAACCGTTTGGCGTGGCAAGAATTTGAGCGACACAATCGTGTCAAGTGCCGTGTCGGCGATGCCACGGTGGTCGCGATAGACGAACAGCGAACAGTTTGACACACCACAGTCGTATGTTTTGCTCGCACCATTTGCGTCGACTTTGGTGAAGCGCGAGCGCAACATCAAAGCCAATTCACCTGTCGCCAATTGCGAACCACGCTGCGCGTCCGTTGTTGCCCAGATCATCGTGCCTGTCTCTGTCACGCTGCCATTGCAAATCAGACCTGTGCCTGCCCGCTGACCCAAGGTCGGCTTGAAGCATTGCGAAATATAAACGCCTTGACCCGAGGGCACACTCGTCAATTTGATCGACACCACTTCAAGATCAGCAAGTTTTTCTGTTTTGCCGACACTGACACCCACGGCTGCCGAAACCTGCGCGGGCACTGCCGCCACCAACACTGAAACAACTGCGAATAAAAAAACTGAGCGCGAAACGAACCTTAAATTTGACATGAATCTCGATTTATCTTTCTTACTATCGGGGGTGGATAAAAATTAATTCGAAAACGTGATCGGCACAAAAACATCTTGCGTTCGATCTGTATATCGCAAATGATCAGACCGTGTAACCACACCACACTTGATGACGGTGCAATCTAACGCTCCACTTTTTGCGACAACTACGAGTTCTACAGTAAATGATCCATCAGGTAGAAATGGTGTCGTGAGACCAACGGCATAGTTCGGCGGATTCGAGGACACCCAAACCGAACTCGATGATGATCCATCAATATTTACTCCGCCGATGCAGGTCGCCTGTGGTCCGGGCGCCGCTTGCGAGCACACGATTACGTAGACACCTTTTTTCACGTCATAACCCGTGCCACGAACTGTGACTGATGTCCCATTTGGGTTGAGGTTGCTTGTCGCACTCACGGAGAGTTTTGGTCGGCTCGCGGCAACGACGGTCGTGGTCGGTGCCACATTGACGGTACTCGAACTCGTCGTGCTGGCAACTGCGGCTGTTGTTGTTGAACTTGAAACCGACGCAGCAGCAACCGTCGTCGCAACCACAGTTGGTGACGCAGTCGCAGAGGTATCTGCAGTTTCGACCGCCTCAATTGTCGTCGTGACCGTCGTAACCGTCGTAACAAATGTCTCACTCGCGCAACTTGAAATCGCCAACATCGGCAACAAGGCAGACATCACATAGCCAGCAAATTTCACTCTGCGAATTCTACCAATATGTTTGTCACTAGTAGATTGAAATGGCTATGGTCACACGAAACGCGACGCTTGCCCTGTTGACCGCATCAATCTTCATCGCGCCAATTTCTGCATGCTCATCAAACTCTGCGACGACTGGCACAACATCATCAACTTTGAGCGAGTCAACTCGACCAATCTTGGTTTCGGCTCAAAACTTTGTACTGCCAATTGTCGGTGACGGCAAATCAACCCTGCCAGCAAAGGTGATCTCAGCCGACGATGTCGAGGTCACAATCGCTGATTCATCTCGCATTATCGTGCTCAACGAAGCAATCGCTGAAATCGTCATTTCACTCGGTTTCGCCGACAAGATCATTGGCCGCGACGCAACAACAACGCTGGCCGCATTAATGGCGATACCAGAAGTCAGTAGCGGCCATGACATCAGCGCCGAAAGCGTGCTCGAGTTAAAGCCGACACTCGTCATTGGCGATACCCGTTCTGGTCCGCCTGAAGCGATACAACAGTTGCGTGGTGCCGGCGTGCCAATCGTCATTGCCCCCGAAGTTTGGAAACTTTCCGACATTGCACCACGCATCAAACTGATCGCCAGTGCACTTGGTGTCAGCAGTTTTGGCATAAAACTTCTTGATGCAACTCAGAGCGACATCAATCAGGCACTCAACACGCTTGACCCCGCAACTCGAAAGCCACGAGTCGCATTTATTTATGTACGCGGCACCGCTTCGGTGTTTTTGCTTGGTGGCAAAGAATCTGGCGCCGACGAAATGATCCGTTCTGCCGGTGGCATCGATGTCGGCACCGACCTCAACCTCGCAGCATTCACACCACTTACAAGTGAAGCGATCGTCAATGCCAACCCCGAGATCATCGTCGTAACTACTCGCGGTCTGGCGTCTGTTGGCGGCATTAATGGGCTACTCGACTTGCCCGGTATCGCCCAAACCCCGGCAGCAAAAACCCGCGCAGTGGTCTCAATTGACGACGACTTGTTATTCTCTTTTGGGCCACGAACCGGCGAACTGATAGTTCGTTTGGCACAAGCCTTCAAAATCTTGACAACAGAAAAATGAGCCCGAACAAATGAGCGAATTACGCCGACTTAACCCGAGAACAGTGGCGATAGTTCTGACGATCGCCCTGATTATCGTCGTTATCAACGCGTTGACAACGGGTGCCTACACAATCCAATTCGGCGAAGTTTTAAAAGTTTTGTTTCAAGGACCAGCAGATACTTCAGACGCAAACTCGATTAGCCATGCCGTTTTTTGGAATGTTCGTTTGCCGCGTGTCGCCCTGGCGATCGTCGTCGGTGCTTCACTCGCTGTGGCTGGCGTCGTAATGCAAGGCGTGTTTCGCAATCCACTTGCTGAACCGGCCACAGTCGGAGTCTCTGGCGGCGCAGCCGTCGGCGCGGTAATTGCGATCACGCTTGGTCTGAGCAAGATCACGCTTGGCGTCCAAGTTTTCGCGTTCATCGGAGGCACTCTCGCAACTGCGATTGTCTACGGCTTATCGCGCGTTGACGGCAAAACGGATGTCGTCACGCTCATTCTGACTGGCATCGCAATCAACGCATTGTCAGGCGCATTGATTGGCCTCGCCGTGTTCATCGCCGATGACGATCAGATTCGCACCGTCACATTTTGGAGTCTTGGCTCACTTGGTCTCGCCACTTGGAGAGCAGTCGCAATGGTTCTACCACTCGCAATAATCGGCGTCGCACTCAGCACAAAGTTTGCCCGCACGCTCGACCTCATGGCGCTCGGCGATCGCCCAGCCGCACATGTCGGCGTGCCCGTCGAACGAGTGCGACTGCAAACAATCGCAATCGTCGGTTTACTTGCATCAAGCGCCGTCGCCGCAACTGGCATAATCGCTTTTGTCGGATTGATCGTGCCCCACATTTTGCGCCTCGTACTCGGGCCCAAGCACCGAGATTTGTTGTGGTCATCGGCGCTGCTTGGTGCCATCGTCACGCTGCTCGCCGACCTTGCTGCACGAACTCTGCTCTCGCCCGCTGAGTTGCCACTCGGTGTTTTGACTGCGTTGATTGGTGCGCCGTTCTTCTTGTGGTTACTACGCAAAATGCGCACGAGCGAAAGCACCTGGACATGAATCACGTCGTGAGTCGCGATAAAGCCCCCGTGATCAAATGCGAAAATGTTTCAGTTGTTCGCTCGCGCAAAGAGATTTTGTGCGACATTTCCCTGCATGCCAACAAAGGCGAACTTATTGCGATTCTTGGTCCGAATGGTGCGGGTAAATCAACGCTGCTCAGTGTCTTGGCTGGTGACTTGCAGTCAGATACCGGCGCCGTTTTCTTTGGCGACAAGGCGATTACCGAAATTGACAATCACGAATTGGCGCGAATGCGCGCCGTTCTGCCACAACGAGTCACGGTTTCGTTTCCGTATACGGTTGGCGAAGTCGTTGAAATGGGTCGCGGCCCGCGACTCGGCGCCAACGATCAAGATCTCATTGAAAGTGCGATGCAACGCCTCGGTGTCACCGAAATGCATAACCGGCTATATCGCACTCTTTCAATCGGCGAACAAGCTCGGGTTTCGATGGCGCGAATTCTGGCCCAAGATACTCAGTTGTTACTGCTTGACGAACCAACTGCAGTTTTGGACATCGGTCAACAAGAAAAAATGATGCATATCGTGCGCGCACTCGTCAACGAGGGCCGCACCGTCATCGCGGTATTTCATGACCTCAATGTTGCGATGTCATTTGCTGACCGCGTGATTCTGCTGCAGAACGGTCGACACGCCGCTTCGGGCACTCCGCGCGAAACGCTGACGCCGGAGACTTTGAGTTCAATCTACGAACACAAAATTGATGTGATTCGCGTCAATGACGACACCGGCCCAGTTGTTATTCCTGGGCCACGCAAAAACTAACTTGCCGAGAGTGCGCTCAACTTTTCTTTGACTTTCACCACCGAAGGATTGGTCATCGCTTCGCCGTCAGAAAATACGAGCGTCGGCACTGTTTGATTGCCGTTGTTCACCCGTTCGACAATCGCCGCGGCGTCTGCGTCTTGTTCGAGATCAATTTCAGTAAATGTGATGCCATCCGCATTCAGCATCGCTTTCAATCTCTTGCAATAGCCGCACCATTGCGTGCTGTACATCACGAAATCAGTTTTGGAC
>SXGS01413163.1_pt1 | contig 13717 bp, 12 predicted proteins | sample 3174681 | NCBI WGS metagenome assembly SXGS01 (sample SAMN11356861, study PRJNA531348) | freshwater metagenome | isolation source: freshwater sample F1-80 | place: China: Fuxian Lake, Yuxi | collected 2017-12-25
CCAAATCTCGCCGTGAAAAGTTTCGCGGTCGGGGCCGATAATTTCTGAATACTTTTCCCAAAATTTACGCTGAAGTTCGCCATCTTGCTGATCACTAATCCACTTACCTTCAATACGATCCAGCATCTCGAGCATCAGATCTCTTATTTCAGATGGTGTATTGCTTTTGACCGACACGCCAGCCTCAGCAAATTGAGATGTTGCACCGAATCTGGCAACGCCACGATCTCCCATCTCGGTGAGAGTCAAGCGTTTACCGGTCGCCGTGTCAATCATTGTTTTTGCAATACCCAAATCAGACGCTCGTGATGAATAGAACATGAAAAATGGCGAGTAGTTAACATAGGCGTTTGGCCGACGAAACATCGCAGGAATCGCGTAAAAACCTAAACCGTCGGAGACATTGAATTCACAATGGGCGCCAAGAAAGAGATCCATAAACTCACTGCGCACTTTTGAGTTGGCATAATCAATCACGCGTGGATTATTTGAGACAAGTGGCTTTGAGACAACTGATCCCATTCGCAACACAAATAGCCCACGGTCGGCGAGCGCCTCGGCACCTGCCACGTAGTCATTTACGTCGCAGTTTCGAAAGTCGTGGTAAGACATATCTTTTTCGGGGAAAGCCTTTTTTGTGTAAGCCAAATCGCGAACAATAAAGCAAACGAATCGATCGGTCGGCTTTATACCTAACTCGGCAAGACCTTTTCGACCTTGCTCGAATTGCGTTTCCGTAAATTTGAGGCGCGGCGGGTAGATATCCAACAAATTGTGAACATCCAAACATGTGGCAGCTGTTTTGTTTATATGGTGCGCAGCCGAGCCGGGGACGAAGTTGTTTAATCTAAACACCGAAACCATCAACCAATTCGGCCAAATATTTAGAACTTGCCTCCACATTTTGTGGAGAACTCGATTGGCAATTGGCTCAGGCGCAAACCAAATGTCAACTGATCGCTTTGGTCGTGTGACCACACCAGATTCTTGTTCAAGAAGCCAGAGTTCGGTCTCAAGGGCAAAATGACCAATTCGATCACTGCGCATCACACCTATTCGCACCAAGAAAAGTGGCCGGATAATACGAATTAATAAGACAAAGACCAGCGCAAACGGCGTCGAAAAAGTTAGTCGTACGAGCCGAGTAAGTCGACGATATCCATTAGCAGCCATGGTCTTATGACGTCCAGTGTTGGTTCGCACGAAGAAACTCTGTGCCGATTATTGGTTTATGGCCACTTACACGGCTCTGAATACCTGCAGGTGAAAGTTGGTCATATAACGACCAAAACTTTTGCTGCAACATCTTTGCCTCTTCGGTCGTCTGCCAGGTGCCATTTTTGCGCGCGAGTACTTCTTGGGTCGCAAGCGTTATCTCTTGTGGTGTGTTTTCGACAAGTTTCAGACCTGCGCGTTGATATTCGTAACTGCTTGTACACGACCCGAGCGCATTTTTTGACGCCACAATTTCGCTGAACGACATAAGCCGAGCCTTGTCCTCAATCCAATATTGTTTTGGGATGATCAAATCATTTTGGCCATACTTGCCGAAGTTGGCGATCGGAATGTAATTAGTCAAAACTCGCGGCACACGAAAAATCTCTGGGATTGAATCCAGTCCGAGAACTGTCGAAATGAAAATTTCACAGTTTGCCGAAAGGTATACATCCAAAAAATCGGTTCGCATGCCATTTGACGCATAGTCAAATACTCCGGGCTTGTCAACCCCAAATGGACGCTCAACTTTGGCACCCATTCTAAAAATAAGATAACCCTCAGAGGCTAATCTCTCGGCAATATTTTGAAAATTGCTGATGTCGTTGTTTCGATAGTCATCATGATGGATGTCGCGATTCTCGAACTGGTCTCGCTTATACGACGAATCACGAACCGTCAAGCACACAAACTTCTGCCCAGCGACATGTCTCACAGAATCAAGAAATTCTTCGCCTTTTTTTAATTCTGATTTTGAAAATTGAATATGTGGTTGCATCTTGCCGTATAAACCGTAGGCATCTCGGTCGTGATGCAAAATTGAGAATTTAGACCCGCCGGGAAGCCTCCGCGAAATGGCATCGGCGTATCTAGTTATCGGTGAATTTGAAATCTTGATTACTCGTGACCACATCGTGTCTAGTTGATTGTTGGCAACAGCATGATCTGGGTTTCGGTACCAAATATCCACTATTTTTTTAGAGTCACCATGAATCTTTGCCTCATTCTCGCACAAGTGGATTTCTACGTTCGACGCATAATGTCCAATCTCGTGACTCGGTAGCCGACCAAATTTGTAGTTGCGAAATGGAAACGCGACTCGAATCGCAATAGCAATGACTAGTCCCCAAGTTAAATGAAATAACTTGAATAGATACTTCATGATTTAAGAAATGATTGATGATTGTCAAGAAAACTCTGCGCGATCGGTAGTCCACCGACCGCACCTTCGCTAAGCCGAAGGTTCTGAGCCTTGGCTTGTTGCTCGGTCATATCCCAATTATTTTTGTCAAATCTTGCGAACATTTCAACTGCCGCATCAACTAAATCTTGCGGTGAGTTGTTTATCACCTCAAATTCAATGTTTTCGTGAACTGTCGATTCGCACCAAGGGATAGGGGTTCGCAGTGCCTGTTGTAATGACATTGGAATCTTTTCGCTTTTGATTTTGTAAAGTTTTGGCACCATAAATGATTTTTCAAAGAACGAACAGTGTCCAAATGAAGAATAGTTTGTTCTAATAACGGGTGTGCCAAAGCACATCGGCGCCTCTGAGCCTCCTGAATTTGTGGCGATAGAAAACTTGGCTTTGGCCCACAAGAACACATCCATCCAGTCAACGCGTTCTATTGCGTGCGCATAGTCGACGACATTCTTCATTTCTGGCAGTGGTGTCATCAACGGACTTCCCATACGGATTACCCATCCACCACGACTTACAATCTCTTGCATCATCGGAAAATACGTCGCAATATCGGCATTTTGCAGGCGGGCGTGTGCTCGATGGTCGCCCTCGCGAACATGGATAACTACAAACCACGCATCAGACGGAAGTCCCCAACGCTTGAGAATCGATAGACCGCGTTCATTTATGGGCTCAGGGACTTTGATCACTGGATCCCGATGCTCTTTGCTCCAGCCTTGGTTGGCAATATCGATTGCCGACCACTGGTCAACGATTTTTGTCTTGAGACGATAAATCGGAACTTGATCGACTACCGAATCATACTTTTGCGTAAATTTTTCAATCAGTTTGACGTCACTTTTAATATTCAATATTTTCGGAAGAAAAAGTTTGAGAAGTGCGCCGTTGGATGAATATTGAGAATCGTAGAGCAGAATCCTTTGCTCTACGGAGAGCAAATCAAGTTCTTTAAGTTTTATCACCGTATCAAGCAAAGAGATATGGCCGAGTGGTCCAGTCCATCCGTTGCCAAGAAACCGCACCCGTGTTTTGTCTAAAGACTGCTCTTGGGCGAGTTGCTGCATCAACTGATCTGCGTCGGCCGAAACCAAGAGATAATTGGCCCATTCACCCCGAAGAAAGTGTGTCTGTGCGTGCGCCTGTTTTAACTCAAGCGATTTTGGTATCAATTCTGCGCCTTGACGATGCTTTTCGAGTGCTTCTGCGGTTTTATCCTCTTTTATCAATGCTCTGATTGGGTTCAATATTTCTGCAACTTTGCCGGCAATCAACGACTCTGCTTCATTCAATTCGATGTTCTGATCTATCGCGCCAGAAAAATCAGTTGAAATCTTGCTGAGTTTTTTGAAAAATCGTCGGTCTTGAAAACTCAATACCGAAACAACTGTGAGTAGCGCCCTTAGTTTTGAAAACTTTTTAAAAAACGCCAAAAAGTTGCCGTTACGTAATTGAAACAACTGCCGTCTGATTTTTTTAATCAACATTTGCGATCTCTTGAGCGCGTTGATAACTCTCCGGGGTACCGATATCGATATAGGTCTTGTCGGTCTCGACGACATAAATTCGTTTAAATAGTTTCGGTATCACCTGATTACTGAAATCATTTTCAGTCGTAACGCTTGCCACCAATTCACTCGAAAGAACATACAGCGCCGCATTTGCAAGGTTGCCATGACTCTCGGGTGACTTTTCATACATTTTTTGCAAAATATTTTGCGAGTCAAGTTCAAGAATTCCGCAGGTTTGTGGCGTGTCGGTTCGAAAAGCAAGCATCGTCATCAAACAATTTTTCGGTCTTCGCATGTGAAGTTCAATTAATTGAGATATATCAACTTCTGAATAGTTGTCGGCGTGAATAAATATTCCATCTTCGCCCTGAAAAAAATCTCGATTCGCTACGAGTGTTCCTGCTGTGCCACGTAACTCTTGTTCAAAAACCGTTTCAACCTGTTTGCGATATACAGAATTTGAAATATGATCTTCGACCAACTCATGTTTGTAGTGAAGATTCACAAGAATTCTTTCTACTCCTGCTTGCAAAAGAGATTCAACCCAAATATCTAGGAGTGGCTTGCCCTTGATCGGTACCAAACATTTTGGAACCGTGTCGGTTAGTGGCCTAAGTCGAGTTCCAAGTCCGGCGGCAAGTAGTACCGCTCTCACTCCGCCAACTCGTGCAAAAGTTCGTTTTGAGTGATTGGTGTGTTGCCGACTCGCCCTACTTGAATCGCCGCTGCCAGCGAGCCGAGCAACCCTGACTCCCACATATTTGCGCCGACCGTCATCGCCAACGAAGTCGCGACCAGCATGCAGTCGCCAGCACCTGCAACATCGTGTGGCGCCGAATTAAGCGCCGGAATCTGATCGGTCTCCCAGTCTCTACCCCATCGGCCGTGCAACAAAACCCCTTGTTCACCAAGTTTCAACGTGACACTTTTTGCCTCAGCGCTCAAACAGACCAATTGTGCAATTACGACGAGACCGTCTTCGGTATTTCGCAACGCCAATCTGGCTTCGCGCTCAGTCGGGGTGATCAAGTCTGCACTTTTAAATCTTGAGATATCGCCGATCTGCGATGAAGACTGGCTGTCGGCGACTATTCGCATCTTGTTTCTAGTCGCGACCTCGACTAGTTGATCAACCACATTCTGATGCAGACATCCATAATTAAAATCTGAGAAAATCAGCAGATCGGCATTTGTACACGCTTTTTTGACACCTGCAATCAGGCTCTTTTGTATCGGCTCATCCACCAAGCGTTGAACCAGGTGACTGACGCGCAACAGAGTTTTGCCGCGACTGCGAAAGCGTTGTTTAAGAGTTGTCGGTCTTGCTTCATCAACTATAAGTTCGTGGTCAACATTGAATTTAGTCAGTTCATCGCGGCAAAACTGGGCAGATTCATCGTTGCCGACGACCGAGAAATATTTTACTTTCGCGCCAAGAGACGCGGCATGGGACGCAACAATCGCCGCCCCGCCAATGAATTTCTTGCTTGAAATTGGAGTAACAACAATCGTTGGATCTTCTTCGGACATTCCAAGTGGATCACAAGAGATATATTCGTCGACGATTGTGTCGCCGATCACCACGACTTGCATATCTTTCATCTTTGAAAGTAACAACGATAACGATTTTGTGGTCACCCCGCGTCGAGCCATGAATTCGGTCGGCAAAGTGATCGTCTTTGGTTCTTGAATTGCCATCTCACGGCGAAGCAAGTCGAGCGAGGTAAACACAACATCACCCGAACTGAACAACAATTTCCCGCCATAACTGTCTACGGCTTCTTGCTCAGGGTTGTCCTTAGATTTGTGTTCCTTGCCCTTGACGACTCGTGCCGGTTTTATCCTGCGGATCGCATCGTTCACCGAATCGTCAATCAAGAATGCTTCGTCTACTATCGCGTGCATCTTGACAGCCTCTAAGCGAAACTCTTGCGGCACATGTGCCGAAACCCCTGCCACACGATCACTTAGAACACCGACCACAAGCCTTTCGCCACTGTCTTTGGCGAATTTAAGCAGGCGCAAATGTCCGGGATGAAGAACATTGAAAGTGCCCGAAACAAAAACTGTACCGTTCTTCATAACTTGGTAATTTTCTCCATAATTTGATGAACAGATTGCAAAGACGGCATCGGCTTGATTGACGCAAACACACTTGATTCTAGCGACGAATGGGCGATTGCATTATCGCCTGCGTCTTGTGCCAGTTGACGAATCACATTAGAAAGTGGCGACTTGGCGTAATTTGCAATGACACAAGCCAATTCAAAAAACGAGATCTCATCTGACGCCGAGAATTGAACTACCGGGTCGCATTCGGAAAAGAGCACGCGTTCGATGACATCAACCGCAGTGTCAACAGTGATCGGACTAATCGCCATGTCAGTAAACGCTGAAATTTTCAGGTTACTTGAGAGTTTGTTGAACCAATCAATTATTAGTTCTGTTTGTTCAGAAATCACTTTTGAAAATCGGACGATTTTTACTGCTGCGCCAAGCGAAAGCAACTCTGTTTCGACTTGCGATTTTTGGCGACCGTATTCGGTCGTCGGACTGTATGCAGACCTGATCTTTGTTAACTCGGTTGAGCCATCAAAGACTCGATTGCTCGAAATCAGAATCAGTCTAGGAGAATTGACTGAAAGAAGTTCTCTGGCAATCGCAACCTGGGCGTCAACATTTACCAACGATGTGGCTTGTGGATTGAATCGACAAGTCCTAATCGAACTTACTCCAGCCGACAGAACAACTGCATCAAATTTTCCGGCGTTGCGAATTGTTTGTACCGAATCTGAAATATTCTCTAAATTCAGTGCCAGCATCGAGTCACTATGTTCAGATGACTGACGAGAAGTGATAACTATTTCATGAGCATTTTTTTCCAGCGACTTCTGCAGACAAGAGCCAATGATTCCGGTACCACCGATGATTAAAACTCTCACCGAATATCTCCGATCGAGCACCACTCGGTGTCGCTATCGGAAAACGGGCCACTCTGCACTTCAATAAACACGGCCGAATCTGTGATTGTTCGAATAGTGCGAAATACGCGAGCCGGAACTCTTATTGAACTTGGTGAAGATGGCTGATCGACACGGCGCTCAACATGATGCACTATGTCGCCGACAGCGCCACCGTGATGCAAAGTAATTTCTAAGGCTCCGCGCATCATGTGATATGAAACTGACGAATCATTATTTTGGCGTAACGGTCCAGTGCTTATCGCCACTGCGTGGATCATCAACATTTCTTGAATCACCTGTGACTGACTGCGATGCATGCAGAGTCGCGCTGTTTGCTGGCCGTTTCCGACGCTAAACGCACCAAGAAACGAGATCAACGCTTCCGTTGCTTCTACCGTTTCAGATTTCGCAAAAAAAACTCGGGGATTTACTTTATTCAAGTCAAAACTTTTCACGAACGTTTGTTCAAGTTTTTCTAAACTTCCTGGCATGGTTTTTTCGACTTGCCCAATGATTTGATTCATTGCGGCAGCTATTGAATTGTCAATATCTTTCTGCCATAAGGTCTCGACGGATACCCATTCGAAAGGTAACTTGGGCGAACCTGCATTTTTAACCGAGCAACTTATGTAGTCCGTTTTTGGCAGATCGGTACTTGTAAGCAAACTAAAGCGATTGGTTTGCGAAACTTGGGTGATTGAATGACTTTTCAGCCAGTCCTCAAGTTGAGTTTGCGAGAAACTCTTTTCGACGCTTGGCAATGCAACCAAGATTTCAGACGAGCCACTTTTAGCAACAATATGCTCGACCAGAATACGGCCGAATTTATCGGTTGTTAAAACGAACATTGACTACTCAAAGTATATGAATTCGTAGTCGCCCGTATAGCCAGTCTTTTCAAACATCCACAGCCATTCATCTAAATCAAAGAATGTTTCACAGGTCAATGCCCAACATTGCAAATTAAATTGCTCAAGTTCATTGCGATAACTCTCCGAAGTCACATAATGAGACTTCCCAACGCGTTGAATTTCACGCAGGCAATTCTCTAAATCAAATACCCGTAAATTATGTAGCAGCGTCAGAGAAATCACCAGATCAAACTCTTTGTCTTTCCATTTGAATTCACCCCGTGCATCATGAATTTGCACATGCGGCTTGACAAGATCTGTCGTATGACTTAAACCATGCTCCGAAATATCGGTGCCGACTACTTGCAAATCTGGCTCGAGCAACAATAGTTCGTGCAATAAAAAACCTTTTCCGCAACCCAAATCTAAAATCTTTGAACCTGGTTTCAAGTTGTATGTGTCAATCAGGCTTTGGGCAACTGGGGTCCAATATCCTGCTCGGTAGTTGTAACCGCCGTATCCATAGCGACGATCACCATCCCAATAATCGGCACCATATTCTTTGGCCTTGAGCATGCAGTGAACTTTGTCGTCGTTCATTCGCGCGAGATAGTCGCGTTTCGTCAATTTGTGTAAAGGCGTTACGAATTCGCGCCAAACACCCATTGTTTAAACTTCAACTTTTGTAATGCAGTTGTCAAGAGTTGTCTTGACCAATAAACATTGCTCGACCGAATCGATATCTATTGGCTTGGTAATCGACATGCCTTCGACAGCGAAATGCAGTGATTTGCCTGTGTCAAGCGCACGCGTATAAACCGAGTTTCGCTGTTTTGATTGAGTTGGCAATTGATAAAGACTGTAAAATACGATCCCGTCAACGCTATCTAAATCGTCCAACACTGACTCTAAAATCATGAACGAATCAGGCATCGCATACTCTGTTGCCGCAAGCAACAGTTCAAAACCTTTTTTACTGCAGTAGTCACGCAAAATAATATTTTGCACATGTTGCGGGGCCCTTTCACCCATAAACGGGCGGGCAAAAATATAGCCTCGTAATCTTTTCATGAGATTTTTGGAAGTTCGTATGCCATGCCACGGCGAGACGCGGGGCGTAAAGTAATCGGCTCGAAAAATTCTCCGGGCTTCTTGTCGCCATACGGCGTAAATACTCCCTTGAAGCGACAATTCATCGACCAACGAGTTTCAGTTTCTGCATTCAAGCGATTGCCGTGTGGAAGCGACTGATCAAACACCAATACCTGTCCACTTTTAACTTCAAGCCATTTAACTTCTGTTTTGATTGAGTCGAAAATAGATTCACTGCTGCTTCCGCCCCGCTTGCTGAACTCATCTGAAAATTTTGCAGACTCAATTGGCGGTAACAAGTACATCGCTTTTGTCCCAAAACAATTGACTAGCGGCAACCAAACCACGACTTCGAACGGTGAGTCGCCTGACCATGTATCTGCATGCACCGGCAACAGTGAGCTCGTGTCATTTGGCATTTGAATGCTCAAGTTGATGCGTTGCTGCATTGCAAGCTCGTTGCCGACGATTGCTTCTAGATATGGTTTCGCTAAACGAAAGTACATTAAACGAAACTCAGGAAGTGCATTCATGCCTTGTATAACTTTTAATCTGAAGTCGTTGAGTTTTGAAGGTTCAACAAGATTGTGAATTTCATTCAAAAACTTTTCGCTGTCGGCTGGTTGCTCAATGTTTAGCGCACCTGCTGAAACACGGGCCGCGCTCTGCTGAATCCATTTGTATGCCTCTTTGTCGGCATTTGGTCTGATTATGTAACCAAGGTTCGAATATTCGTCAGCAATTGCGAGATCTTCATCTGAAGTGAATACCACAACTAGCCTCCAAGCTTTTTCATCATCGCACCTACCAAGGTATCCGACGTGATTCCCCAATGCTTCAATAGCGAATTTTGACTGCCATACTCGGTTGCAAATTTGTCAGGTATACCTACTCGCGCAATCTTTGGTAGCAATTCTGGACGAAGATCACTACAGGTTTCGAGCAGTGCCGAACCCAGACCACCGTTAACAATGTGTTCTTCAACTGTGACAACTGCTTTCACATTTTCAATTGCCGAAATGACGCCAGATGCATCAAACGGTTTGATCGTGTGCATATGAACCACACCGACATTGACACCGTCGCGTTTCAACAAGTCTGCGGTCTCCAACGCAAGTTGCGTCATCACGCCAGTCGTAACAAACATACCATCAGTGCCACTTTGCATCAAGATTGATTTGCCCAACACGAAACCATTTTTTTCTTCACTAACAATTTTGTCTCCACCTTTGCCGAGACGAATATAAATCGGATGTGGCCACTCGAGAGTCGACATCATTAAACGATTCATTTCGTCTGCGTCACAAGGGGCTACTACGGCCATATTCGGCAGTGCCCGCATAATTGCGATATCTTCGATTGCCAAGTGCGTTGGACCGAGTGGTGCATACACTCCGCCACCGCCATTAGCAATAAGGCGAACCGGCAAATCATGAATACAAAGATCTACCGCTACTTGTTCATAGCAACGACGCGTCAGAAAAGTCGCAATTGTATTCACATACGGAATAAAACCTTCCATCGCTAGACCGGCTGCCATGCCGACGATGTATTGCTCGCTGACACCTTCCATGAAAAACCTTTGTGGAAATTCAGTTTTCATTTTGTCGAGCACACCGGGCCCAAGGTCGGAGCCGACGAAAACAACCCGTTCGTCAATTTTTCCGAGTTTGTAGACACAATCAAGGGCAGTTTTACGCATTTGAGATCACCGTTTTCGATGTTGAATTAGAAAGAAATAGTCTCATTGCAGGCAGTCATACATCTGTTGAATGTCGGTTTCTGTCATTCCGGATTTGTGATGCCACTCTGGGTTTCCCTCAGCGAACGGAAAACCCTTGCCTTTAATTGTGTGACAAATAATTGCTGATGGTGCACTGTTAGAAAAAGGCAGTTTTTTAAGGATTACTTCAAGGGCTGCGACGTCGTGACCGTCAACTTCGTGTGTGACAAAACCAAAACTCTTGAACTTGTCGACAAGTGGTTCAAGATCCAATACTTCAGAAGTCTTGCCATAACTCTGCAACTTGTTGTAATCCACCATCACGGTCAGATTTGAAAGTTTGTGTTTGGATGCCGCCATACCCGCCTCCCAATTCGAGCCTTCATTTATCTCACCGTCACCGGTTAAAACGAAAACTCGGCTGTTGCGTTTTTGCAAACGCATCGCAAGCGCGAGCCCAACGGCGATTGGCAAACCATGACCGAGTGCCCCGGTTGATGCTTCAACTCCCGGCACTTTGCCGCGCTCTGGGTGACCACCGAGTCGCGATGTTGGTCGACAAAAACTCTCAAGTTCACTGATCGGAAAGAACCCTTTGTCGGCCAAAAGCGCATAAAGAGCGAGACAACCGTGACCTTTACTTAATACAAATCGATCGCGATCAGCCGACTCTGGGTTTTTTGGATCATATTCAAGCACCGAGTCGTAAAGCACTCGCAAAATTTCAATCATCGACATTGACGACCCGAGGTGACCTCGACCGCCACCCCGCATCGCGTCAATAACGTATCTGCGCAATAATTTCGATCGGTCATCCATAGAGATTACAAAACTGTCCGATCTGCATTCTCTAACATCAACTTTGCTTTCTCCAATTGCTTCAACTGTGCACCACGAATATCAGCCTGCATTCTACTCTGTGCGTTTAAACGGTTCTTTATTTTGTCGGTTCTGTATTCATTCAACATAATCAATGCCCATCTAATTGCGTAAAGAGGGTAGAGAGCATTTAGTCGCACGCCAAAGTTTGGATCATCGGCGAAAAGCTTCTTGGCTTCACTGACCCAATAATGTTGCGCGTTTTCGTCGAGGGACATTCCCGGATGCAGACAAACGTCAGCGGTCAGTTTGACGGGATCATCCCAGCCGAAATATTCAAAATCAAAAAATACAAGATCGCCTTGCGGCGTGGCAATTGCATTATGCAAGCCGAAATCAGAAGGACTTAAGGTCCAAAATCTTTGATCAAGAATTGCGTCGTACTCATCAACCATTAAACGACGAGTCTTCTCAATAGTTCTAGTCAAAGTTGGTGAGACAACATTGTCGATGAACTCACGCAGTACAGAATCTTCAACCGACTCAAGTGCGGCGAGTCGATTATTGATTTGAGTTTCTATTAACGATGGATTCAAACAGGCTTCTGTTGCTGGCCCAAACACGGTTCCAGAAATGACTGAACGACTGGCTTGATTCAGACTTCGAATAAAACTTGCAGCCTGGACAAGATGCGCCTGGTTTCGGGGATCGGCTGGTGAGCCATCTATCCACTCAATTAACGACCAGTTGAGTTCTGACTCTGTATGCACTGGTTTTGGAACCCGCAATTTATTTTGTTGCAGAAATTTCAACGCCTGCCACTCGGCGTTACGACGCAAACGGTCATCAACTGCTAGGTCGGGGTAGACCTTGAGCGCAATTGAACCCTGGCTGGTTTCGACTCGAAAAATTTTGCTGTTGCCGCGACCTTCAATGCGTTGTGCAGACGAGCAGTTCAACTCTGGGCAAACATTTTTTGTGCCGGCCAAGATGACGCTCGCATCAATCTCACCGAACAGTTCGTCGCCGACTTCTCGCCATGACTGCATTGGTAGCAACTCTGGATCTGTCGTGGTCGCAGACCCAAACAGAATCTTTCTCGTTTTTTTCGGAAATGATTTGTCGCTTAAGACCTCATCTAGATCATCAATGAATACATCAAGTTGAAGTTCAACGATTTTATTTATTTTCTCGTCACGAGTTTCGGCATAAAAAATATTTTGCAATTTGATTCTTGAATCAGAGTCTCCGACAAGTTTTTGGTCAATCAGCCATGTTGTTGCGGCTTGACGAAGGGGCGTACGAGATTCGTCGAAGTGACCAAGTTGTGTTTTATGGCTGACTATGAAGAGTTGGTTGCCGTTGGTCAATGCCCGCAACACGAACTCGTACACACCGGGATAAAGCGAGGCAAGATTGATGAACTTGCCATAGACCAGACCCTGAACTTTTTGCCACGCGGTGTCGCCTTCGGGCCGTTCAAGTAATTCACGTTTCAAATCACGCTTCGTTTGTGTCTTGTTCAGGGTGTTTGGAGTCTTGCTTTCGTATCCAAGAAGTCGTGCAACTTCCGAAAACGCTTGGTCGTAATTAGCAATCGTGTTATCAAAATCGAGGCCGATCCTCAATATCACGCCAACTTTTCGGATTGGATTCGCTTGATATTGAAGTATTTGTCGTCGGTCAACGAATCGGGTAACAAGCCACCTTCAAGTGCACTCTTCATGTCGACTATCGCATCTCGAATTGTGTGCTGTGGTACGAAGCCAAGTGTCTTTGAAATCTTTTGAGATGAAATATGGTACGAGCGATTGTCATCTGATGGTGAAGTAACCAGTTCAACATCGTCGCCCATTACATCTCGAACCGATAGAGCGAGTTCTTCAACACTTTGATTTTCATAACCAGCATTGAATATTTCGCCGGCGATCAATTCTTTCGGAGCGTTCAATAACACGACGTATGCCTCAACCATGTCGGCGATGTGAATGTTCGGTCGAAGCTGCTGACCACCGAATACGGTGATTTTTCGCTTGTGAAAAGCCAGATTAGAAAGAATGTTTACAACAACATCAAGTCGTTGCCGACGCGAATAGCCACAGACTGTTGCTGGACGAATCGTCACCGTTGTGAAGTCTGATGACTGATATTCGGTGATTATTTTTTCACAATCGGCTTTGAACTTCGAGTAGTCAGTCAGTGGCTCAAGCGACATATCTTCTGAAACGTTCGGTTCACTTTTCACGCCATAAACAGATGATGAAGAAGCGTAAATAAAGCGACTGACGCCACTCGCCTTACTTATCTCAACCAAAGGTCGAAACGCATCGAGATTTATTGAG
>SXGS01291216.1_pt1 | contig 13715 bp, 16 predicted proteins | sample 3174681 | NCBI WGS metagenome assembly SXGS01 (sample SAMN11356861, study PRJNA531348) | freshwater metagenome | isolation source: freshwater sample F1-80 | place: China: Fuxian Lake, Yuxi | collected 2017-12-25
GAAGCGATCGACATGGCCCGGCGCGGCATCCACAATGAAGGCTCCGAGCTTCTGAAAGAGCGCCTGGAAGGCAAGATCGACATCGACTTCCACACCGCCCGCCGCCTCTTCACCCTCATCTGCGCCCTTCACGCCGGCCAGGGCCGCGCGCCGGGGGCCTGACCGGCCTTCTCAGGAAAGCAACCCATCGCGGCCAGCGTCCAGCTGAGCGCATCCATTATGTCCGTATGCGGTTCATGACCGATAAATGAGGTGAGCTTGGCATTGTCGAGCTCCGCCGTCTCCTCCCACAGATAGCGCATCTCTGCGATTTCCCGGAAGATGCGCACAAAAGGCGACAGCAGGATCAGGGCGGGCCAGGGCATGCTGACGATCTTCCCATTCCCGCCATTGGCCGCGCGCACAGCTTCGGCAAAGGCTACCCCGCGCGCAAAATAGTGGCCGCGGAAATGAAACCGATCGAAAGCGGCAAGCTCGGCCTCCCGGTCCAGCAGGGTGGCGGCGGTCTCGCCATAGTCGGGCAAATACGCCCAGGCATGGCCTGCGTCTCGCTTGCCCGGATAGGTGATCTTCTCCACCGGGGTGCCAGGCGTCACCATGCCTTGCGAAAACCAGGAATTGCCAGCCGATGGCCCGAAGAAATCCCCCGCCCGCAGGATCAGCGACCGCACGCCTTCCTGCGCAGCTGCCTCCAGCCGCTGTTCCATCTGCACACGGAAGCGTCCCTTGCGCGTATGCGGCTGCTGGGGCGCATCCTCCGTCAGCAGGGGCAGGGCATCCCGGCCAAAATTATAGATCGTGCCTGGAAGGAATATCCGCGCGCCGGAAATCCTTGCCGCCGCCACTGTGTTGTCCAGCATGGGCATCACCAGCTTTGCCCAATCCCTGTAGCCGGGCGGATTGACGCTGTGCACGATCACATCGGCGCCCATCGCGGCGGCGGCAACATCGCTGGCGTTCAGCGCGTCTCCCGCCACCCATTCGGCCTCTGGCAGGCGGGCCGGGTCCGGGGTACGTGCCATCGCCCGCACTTGCCACCCCCGGCGGATCAGCGCCCGCGCGATCTCATATCCGGCCCCGCCGGTGACGCCGAGTACCAGTGCCCGTTTTCCGTCTTTCATGGTCCCATCTCCTTCGCTCTTGGGTGAGGCAGGGATGGCGCAAGATGGGGATAAACAAAATTGCGATAATAAATGGATCGGATATAGAAAAAAGCATGAGCATCGCCGCCGCCTCCTGGGATCACATCCGCTCCTTCCTCGCCGTCTTGGAAGAGGGCAGCCTCTCGCGCGCCGCCCGCAGCCTCTCGCTCACCCAGCCGACGCTCTCCCGGCATATCGACCTGCTGGAGGCATCTCTTGGCGGCCCGCTGTTCACCCGCTCCCCGCGCGGCCTGTTGCCAACTGACAAAGCGCGGATGATCGAGCCCTACGCGCGCACGATTGCGGCTTCCGCCGCCGCGATGGTCCGGGCGGCCTCCGGCCCGCTGAACGAAATGACCGGCGCCGTGCGCATCTCGGCAAGCGAGGTGGTCGGCATAGAATTGCTGCCGGGAATGCTGGCGCCACTGCGCGAAGCCCATCCTGGCCTCAGCTTTGAACTCCTTCCCACCAACCAGTCGAGCGATCTGCTCCGCCGCGACGCTGACATTGCCATCCGCATGGTCCGGCCCCAGCAGGGCGCGTTGCTGGCGCAAAAGGTGGGCAATGTGGAACTCGGCCTCTTCGCCCGCCGGGACTATCTGGCCCGTTATGGAACTCCGAAACGCCTCAGTGAAATGTCCGGTCACGCCTTGATTGGCTTTGACCATGAAACGGTCAGCGTTCAGGCCTTGCGCGCCATGGGGCTGACGCTCGATCGCGCCGATTTTGCCTGGCGCTCTGATAGCGATCTGGCACAGCTCAAGCTCGTAATGGCGGGCGCGGGCATCGGCGTCTGTCAGGCGGGGCTCGCCCGGCGCGACGGAGGTATGGTGCGTCTGGTCCCGGAAGAATTTTCCTTCGGGCTGGAAACCTGGGTCACCATGCATGAAGAGCTTAAAGGCGTCGCCCGCATGAAGGCCACCTTCGATCATCTCGTTGAGGCGATGAGCCTTTATATCCGGGAGCAGGAAAGCCCTGCCTGAGCGATCACCCGAGCGCGTCCCGGAACCTCCGGCTGCCGGTCAGGACCGTGCCATCCGAGAGGGTCAGCTCGAAATCGCCAGAGGGGGTGGGGCGCGTTTCGCGGATATGGGTCCGGTTGACGATGCGGGACCGGTGGATGCGGGCGAAGTCCGAATTTGGCGCTGGAGCTGACCCGGATTGTCCGGAATTGGCCGGATCTGTCCCCATTTTGGCCGCGCCTGACAGGCGTTTGGCCCAGTCTGACAGCGTCGCGCGCACTAGATGGCTGCCATGGGCGGTGTGCAGGGTCACATAGTTTCCGGCCGATTCCAGGTAGAGGATCTCCGCCGGTTTGAGGAAGAGGGTCCGCCCGCCATCGCGCACTTCAATGCGCGGCTCGCTGCCCGGAGGCGCCGGCAGGGGCGCGGCTTCCCGCGCCGCCCACCAGGCATAGAGACTGTAGACGCCTGCAAAAATTGCATAAGTTATAAGGTCTTTGCGCCACTCGTAGATGAGCGTCATCCACAGGCCGCCGGAGAAGAAGTCATACGGCCAGCCGAGCAGCGCATAGATGAGCTCCCGCGCAGGAACCATCGCGCCGACATGTACCAGCGAGAACGGCACCGTCAGACCGGCATGGATCAGCAGCGCCACGGGCAGTCCTGCCCCCCAGAGCCGCCAGCGCCTCGCCGCCCACCCCACCAGCGGCGCCATCAGCAGCAGCACTGCCGCGCTCGTGATCTCCCAGATGAAGGGCTCGGCCGGATGCACGTCCAGCCCGGACCGGTTCATCTCGATCAGGTCAGATGTGGCGTTGACCAGAACGACGGGCACGGTCACCAGCGCAATGCTGCCCCACGGGCCGAGGCGAAACCCCGGTCTGCCGGTTGTCCCGGAAATCCCGCCGCTCGTCACAGATCGCTCTCCGCTCGTCCCACCGGGGCGCCTTTCATGGCATTTGCGTAGCGCCGGGAAGGGGGCGGCGCAAGAAGGCGGGCGTTCTCACGCTCAAGGAGCTTCCGGCATGACCCAGCGCCGATACGACCTCGACTGGCTGCGCATCGCGGCCTTCGCCATCCTGATCCTCTATCACTGTGGCATGTTCTATGTGACCTGGGGCTGGCATGTGAAATCGAGCCATGCCGGGCCCCTGATCGAGCCGCTGATGCAGCTCGCCAATCCCTGGCGGCTGACGCTGCTCTTCCTGATCTCCGGCGCCGCCTCCCGCTTCATGGCCGACAAGATGGCCAGCGGGGCCTTCCTGAAAGCCCGCATGGGCCGCCTCTGGCCGCCGCTCCTGCTGGCAGTCTTCGTTATCGTCCCGCCGCAGAGCTATTACGAAATCCTCGAATTCCTGCAGACCCATGACATCCCGCAGAGCCCCTGGCTCGACAATTTCTACATCAAGTACGTCACCGCCTCAGGCAACTGGTGCGATGAGGAAGGCTGCCTCATCACGCCGACCTACAACCATATGTGGTTCGTCCTCTATCTCATCCTCTACACGCTGGCCCTTGTCCTGCTGCTGCCACTGCTGCGCCGCATTCCGGCAAGGGCGGTCACCTGGATGATCGCCGGGCCGGGCATCTTCCTGGCCCCCTGGGCGTTCCTCTTTGCCACCCGCCTCTTCCTCTTCCCCCTCTTCGGAGAGAGCCATGACTTCCGCGAGGACTGGTATCTCCACACGCTCTATCTCGGCGTCTTCCTGATCGGCTTTGGCATTGCCAAGCATCAGCCCTTCTTCGACGCAGCGGTCCGCCTGCGCTGGCCCATGCTGGCTCTGGCGCTGGCCGCGTGGGTGAGCCTGCAGGCCTATTACCACATCTACACGCAGAGCGAGGCGCCCCCGCCCGAAGCCCTGCGTGCTGCCTTCCGCGGTGTCCGCGAGGCACAGGCCTGGGCGGCGATCCTCAGCGTCATCGGCTTCTTCCATCACCACTTCCGCGAGCGCGACAGGCCCCTTCGCCAGATGCTCTCCCGGGCCATCTTCCCCTTCTACCTGATCCACCAGACCATCACGGTCACGGCCGGCCACCATCTGGACAATCTCGGCCTCCCCGTATTCGTGGAAGCCCCTCTCCTGATCGGGGCCACGGCCCTCGGCTGCTGGCTCTTCTACGACCTTGGCCGGCGCATTCCGCCCCTGCGTATCTGGATCGGCCTGCCCAGCGGCAAAGGGGGCACAGGCGCGCCCTGAAGCCGCCATGCCCTCTTCGCTTGCCGGAATCTGCTGAAACCTGTATGGCGCCCGGCTAGTGATACGTGGAAAAGCGGCTTTCCCGCCGCCGCCTCAAATCTGGATAGAGAATGTCAAAAGAAGAACTGATTGAATTTGAAGGCACGGTTGTCGAACTGCTGCCCAACGCCACGTTCCGGGTGAAACTCGAGAACGACCACGAGATCATCGCCCACACCGCCGGCAAGATGCGCAAGAACCGCACCCGCGTCCTCACCGGTGACAACGTCAGGGTCGAGATGACCCCCTACGACCTCACCAAGGGCCGTATCACCTACCGCTTCAAGTAATCGCCATGCCGGGCCGCGCGCCGCTCATTCTCGCCAGCGCGAGCCCCCGGCGTCTCGAACTCCTGGCCCAGATCGGCATCGTACCGGATCGGGTCGCCCCCACCGACATCGACGAGACACGCCGCAAGGCCGAGTCGCCCCGCGAGCTGGCCTTGCGCCTGGCGTGCGAGAAGGCGGCGGCTTGCGATGGCGACGGGGCCTATGTCCTCGCCGCTGACACCGTCGTCGCCCTCGGCCAGCGCAACCTCGAAAAACCTGCCGACGAGGCCGAGGCGGCAGCCTTCCTCCGTCTGCTATCGGGCCGGGCGCATCAGTGCATCACCGGCGTTGCCGTGCGCGCCCCCGATGGCCGCATCGCCAGCCGCGCGGTGCTCGCCCGGGTGAAGATGAAACGCCTCACCGAAGCGGAAATCGCCGCCTATGTCGCCAGCGGTGACTGGAAGGGCAAGGCCGGCGGCTATGGCATCCAGGGCGCGGCGGGCGCCTTCGTCACCGCCATCAATGGCAGCTACACGGCCATCGTCGGCCTGCCGCTCTATGAAGCGAAATCCCTGCTGGAAGGGCTGGGCTACCGCGCCTGAAGGGCGCCTTGCCCTATTTTCGCCCCAAGCCTGTCTGCGGATTAATGAGGCCGTTTCGGAACCTTTTCCGCCACACGGGATTTCTATTGCAATTGAGCAATCCTGCTCTTGTTGATGGAGCCCCTCATGAAAAAGCTTCTCGCCAGCTGCGCTGTTGTTGCCTTGATGGCCGCGCCAGCCCTCGCCCAGTCCACGATTGACCCGACCACGCCGGACATGGTTCCGGTGGACCCGCAGGTCCAGCAGATGCCGGAAGAAACCGACATGCTTCAGCCGCAGACGGAAGTTCTGCCTGAAGAGCTTCCGCCGGAGCCTGATATGGCTGAAGAAGTCCCTCCGCCAATGCCGGACGCAGAGCCTACGCTTGAAGCCGAAATGACGGAAGAAGAAGAGAGCTCGCTTGCGGAAACGGAAGCCGAGGCCACAATGACCGCTGAAATGGCGTCCGAAGAGCCTGCTCTGGAAGCTGCCCTCAACGAAGCAGATGTGCCGGAAGAATACTCGACCGACGATCTCAACGCGATGATGCTGGCTCAAGTGAACACCGCCGGCAGCCAGATTGCCCAGCTGGACGCTGAAGCAGACGTCTGGGTTTCGGCAGACGGCTCGCCGGTTGATCCGTCCTATGCGCCGGAAGGCCAGGGCGACATGGAAACGACCACGGAAGATGAGACGTATGTCACGCCGGAGTCGGACTACATCACGACGACCGAGCCGGAAGCGGATGACTATGTGACGCCCGAGCCGGGCACCCCCGAGGCTGACAGCTGGACAGAAGAGCAGCCCGTCATGCCGGAAGAGGAAGCCCCGGTCGACAACACGCTGACCAACGATAATCCGGCCGGCACGGACTACTGATTACCGGGTACGGATTAAACCTGAAACAAAAAAGGCCGGCTCGATTGAGCCGGCCTTTTACATTGGGCGTTTCCTCCTTGCGCCGGGCGTTTTCGCCTCAGGCGCGTTCCGTCATCGAGATGGCGGCAATCGAGAGCGATGCTCCGATAATGATGGCCAGCCACATGGGATTGCTGGTGGCCGCTTCGTTGATCTCTGTCCGGGCAAGCGCCAGGGCAGAGGTGACCGTGTGATCCACCCCGACAAAAGCCGAGAGCAGCTCGGGCAGTTGCAGGAGGGCAATGACCGCGCCCAGGAAGCCGAACGCGCCCACCGTGAGCCGCCGGACAAGGGCTTGCCGGCGGACACGTTTCATCACGTCCGCAGTAAAGGGCGCCGCCTCGAGCTTTGCATCTTCAGCGGCAAACAGCCGGGCGAGATCGCCATAGTTTTCTTCGTCACGCATCGTCATCACTCCATTATGCCACATCGGCGCTGGCAAGGCACGTCCTGAGATGGGCGACCCCGCGCAGGACATGGGATTTTACGGTTCCGAGCGGCCAGCCGGTTGCCTCGGCCGCTTCGCGGTGGGAAAGCCCGGCGGCCACACAGAGGACCACGCAGACCCTCTGGGCTTCGGTCAGGCTGTCGAGCGCCCGGGCGAGGTCCATCCGGTCTTCGGTCTCCGACGCTGAGCGGTCGAACGGCCGGTCGAACGGGATGATCTCGGCGGTCTCGTCGAACTCGATCTCGATCTTCTGGCGGCGGCGCCATTGCAGGAACTCCCGCCAGCAGATGGTACAGATCCAGGCGCTGAACGTGCCACCGGCATAGGTGCCGATTTTCTGCCAGGCCGCCAGGAAGGTCATCTGGGCGATGTCGTCGCCCTGAGCCTGCGAGCCGGTCAGTCGGCGGGCCATGCCGCGCACGCGGGCCTGGTGGCGGCGGACCAGTTCAGCGAAGGCTGCTTCGCTGCCCTTGGCTGCCGCATGGGCGAGATCGGGGTCAGTTCGCATGTCCCGTCCTCCGGACGCCACCAGCCTGAGATTATTCAGCGGCCGATTTGTCACGGCCGAACGCCCACAGACCAATGTACGCGATCCCGAGGAAGATGGGGAAGGTGGCGACGCCCAGCATCGGGGTGAGGGCATCTCTCTCTTCCGAACCGATCAGGCCGGCCAGAACCGCAAAGGCAGCGCCGAAAGCCAGGAACAGGACGCCCCGGCGAAGGTCGGCGCGAACCGGGTCGGTGAGGAGGGACATCTTGTCCATCATTTCCGGCGAGAGAGCCTGCCCCTTGTCGATGGCAAGTCGCAGGGTCTCGTGAACCGTGTTGCGCTTGCGGGCGTTGAAGTAGCTCACGATCCACACGATCAGTGCGGGCGAGAGAAAGAGAACCGTAGGGACAACGACGTCTTCCATATCCATTCCTGTTGCTCCGAAGAGGCTTTTGCGTTGCGGCGCAGGCGTGATTGCCAGCGTCTATGCCCGTAAGATGCCGCCAGCGCCGATGTTGGATGCGGGATATGTGAAAAAAACTTCAGGCTGGCCGGAATGCCCCCATCTCTTGCCCCGAACGCCGGTGCGCCCTAATCGCGGAAACGAGATGGTCAAGATTACACCCAAACGCCTGCGCAAGCCGCACATTGCGCCAGATCTCGCCACGCGCGAGGGCCGCGCCCGCGCGGGCCGGGAGCTCTATCTGGGCGATCACGGCTTCCTGCGCGTGTGGTTTTCAAACCTCCATCAGATTTCGCCGGAGATGTGGCGGGCCAACCAGCCCTCGCCGAAACAGGTGATCGCCCATGCGAAGGAACGGGGCATCAAAACGATCCTCAACCTGCGCGGGCCCACCACAAAAGGCTTTTACCTGCTGGAGAAAGAGGCCTGCGAAGAAGCGGGCATCGACCTTGTCGATTTCCAGATGTTCTCGCGCGAGCCGCCGACGGTTGAGAAGGTGTTTGAGGCGCGCGACCTGTTCGAGCGCATCCGTTATCCGGCCCTGATGCATTGCAAGTCCGGTGCGGATCGGGCCGGGATCATGGCCGTGCTCTACAAGCTGCTGCGCGAGAAGGTGCCCTTCGAAGAGGCCTTCGAGCAGCTCTCAGGCCGCTACCTGCATATCCGCCATGGCAAGACGGGCGTGCTGGACGCCTTCTTCGATGCCTACGCCGCCTTTAATGCGGGCCGCCCCCGCGACCAGTGGAAACCCTTCCTGGACTGGGTGGCGGAAGATTACGACAGGGTCGCAGTAAAGACAGAGTTCCTCCAGAAACTGGGGAAGGGCCCGCAACTCGACCAGATCATCGGCCGGGAATAGCGCTTTTCAGCGCCGGGGATTCATGCGAGCACATCGGCTCAAGGGCCTCAGGAGTGTTCGGTCATGAAAGCGGGGATTGTTGCCGCCATTGCAGCACTGGCGCTGGCGGGCTGCGGGCTGGCCGGGCCAAGTGACCATCAGGTGCTGGTCGATGCCTGCGTCGCCGATGGCGAAGCAGAAGCCACATGCGGCTGCATCACGGACGCGATGGAAAAGAACCTCTCGCCCGAACTGTTCAAGAAGACAGCTCAGGCCATTGGCCGCGAAGACAAGGAAATGATGGCTTTTGTCGGCGAATTGACCGTGCAGGAGCAATTGTCATTTTCCGCGGTGCTGGGTGACATGTTTGCCTGTTCCCTGACCGGGGAGACGGCAGAATAAGGCATTGCTGCGGGTCCGGCTTGCTTCGTCTAACGGGGCATCGGAGTGTGGCAAGCGCTGGTTAAGGTGACGCGACGGCGCGATCAGCCTAGAATGGGACTGAAATCAGGAAGGGGATGCCCATGAAGTTCATCATTATCAACAGCTTCCGTACGATGGTCTATGTGGCCTACATCTCGATCATCGTCGGCGGGATTGCGCTCGGTATCTACCAGAAGGGCGAATTCACGAACGAATTGCTGGGCCTGACGGGCGGTCTCGCCCAGCTGGCAGACTTTGGCGTCTTCGCCTTTGGCGGCTGGGTTGCCGCAAGCCTGATCTGCGGCCTGATCGTTACGCTGCTGGACATCCGCGACGACATCAACGATCGGCTGCCGGACGCGCGCCGCGATATGTAAGGTTTCCTCTGGTCACAACCGGCCAGACTCGCATCATATGCCGTCAGGTGTCGCCACCTGGCGGCATTTTCTTGAGCAGATACAGCACAACCGGGAGGAATACGGGTCATGACCCCCATCGCCGCCGCCGCCGTCTATGCCGGCGTCAACATTCTCATCCTTTTCTTCCTGTCCTTCCGCGTCGTCGGCCGCCGCCGCTCGGCGCAGGTCTCCCTCGGCACCGGCGGAGACACTGAGCTGGAAACCCGCGTCCGCGCCCATGGCAACGCGGCCGAATACATTCCGGCGACGATGCTCGGCCTGTTCATAGCCGCCAGCCTCGGCGCCCCCATCTGGGCCGTGCATGCCATCGGCGGCGGGTTCACCCTCGGCCGGGTGCTTCACGCGATTGGCCTTTCGGGCAACATCATGGCGCCCCGGGCGCTCGGCATGGTGCTTACCTGGCTCGGCATGCTGGCGGCCGGCGTGGCCGTAATCTGGCTCGGCGTGGCCTGATTTGGCCGGGAGTGTCCCCTTTTTGGCCGGGATTGACCGCGTATTGGCGCGGTTTGCCCGGCCATTTGGCGCATCGGGCCTGTTGCGTGCAGGCCTTCTGGGGTCCATTTAGCCCGGATGGCTGATTCAGAAATTTCCCCCGAAAACACCCTCTCAGACCTGCTCGACCAGTGCCGCAAGGCCGGGGCAGATGCCGCGGACGCGCGCCTCGGAATCGCCGATGGCGTCAGCGTTTCGGTGCGGGACGGCAAGCTCGAAAGCATCGAGCGCGAAGAGAGCGCCAGCGTCGCCCTGCGCTGCTTCTTCGGCAAGCGCCAGGCCAGCGTCTCGGGCGCAGACCTCTCCCGGGAGGGCCTGAAAACCCTCGCCGAACGCTGCGCCGCCATGGCCAGAGCCGTCCCCGAAGACCGGTTCTGCGGCCTTGCTGATGCGGCCGAACTGATCGGCGGAAATGCCGATCTGGACCTGTCGGGCGAGGCAGAAATTTCTGCTGAAGTCCTTGAATCTGAAGCGATTGCTGCCGAGGCGGCCGCGCTGGCCGTGGCCGGCGTGAAGACCGTTGCGGGCTGTGGTTCCTCCTGGAACCGGTCAACCCGCTGGGTCGCCGCCAGCAATGGCTTCCGTGCCTGGAAGACCGGCACGTCCACCGGCCTCGGCCTTTCCGCCGTCGCCGAAAAGAACGGCCAGATGGAACGCGACTATGACAGCTGGTCGGTCCGCTTCATCAAGGACCGCCCCTCCGCCGAGGAAGTCGGCCGCACGGCCGGCGAACGCACCATCGCCCGCCTCGGCGCCCGCAAGATCGCCACCCAGAAGGCGGCCGTCATCTTTGATCGCCGGGTCTCCGACAGCCTGATCGGCGCCCTTCTGGGCGCCATATCAGGCCCCTCCATCGCCCGCGGCGTCAGCTTCCTGAAAGACCGCATGGGCGAGCAGGTCTTTGCCAAGGGCATCTACATCACCGACGACCCCTTCCGCCCGCTGGGCATGGGCAGCCGCGTGCATGACGGCGAAGGCCTTCCGGTCGCCGAAACCCACCTCATCGAGGACGGCAAGCTGACCAGCTGGCTGCTGAACCTGCCGTCTGCGCGCCAGCTTGGCCTCAAGTCCAACGGTTTTGCCTCGCTCGGCTTTGGCGATCCGCCGGGCGTATCCACGTCCAACGTCTATCTGCGCCCCGGCAAGGACAGCCCCGGCCAGCTGGCCAAACAGATCGGCAAGGGCCTGCTGGTAACCGACATGTTCGGCCCGTCGATCAACCCGAACAATGGGGACTATTCGGTCGGCGTTGCCGGGTTCTGGATCGAGAATGGCGAGATCGCCTGGCCGGTCTCCGAAGTGACCGTGGCGGGAGACCTTCCGTCCATGTTTGCCCGAATGGTGCCCGCCAACGACCTTGAACTGCGCTCGACGCGCGACGCCCCGTCGATCCTCATTGAGGACATGAACCTTGCAGGCAGCTGAGCGGACCCTCGCGCAGGATCTGGATATCATGCTGGCGCTGGCCAGGGAGGCGGGCGACCTTGCCCTCTCCTACACGCTGAAAGGCGGCGCCGAGACCTGGAACAAGACCGGCGGCAAAGGCCCCGTGACAGAGGCCGACCTCGCCGTGAACCGGCTTTGCCTGCAGCACCTTCAGGCAGCCCGGCCTGAGTATGGCTGGCTATCGGAAGAAACGCTGGACGACCCGGCAGCGCGGGCAAAGTCCCGCGTGTGGGTGGTCGATCCGATCGATGGCACGCGCGCCTATATCAACGGCGACCCCCACTGGTGCATTGCCCTGGCCATAGTCGAAGAGGGCGAAGCGGTTGCCGGGGTGCTGTATGCGCCTGCGCTTGGCCGGATGTATTCCGCCCGCCGCGGCGCGGGCGCCATCCTGAATGGCGCGGCGATCCGCGTTTCCCGCCGGGATGTCGAAGACGGGCTCCGCCTCATCACCAATGAGGGGCTGGTGACCCATCCCTCCTGGAAGGAGCCCTGGCCGGATGTGGAGGTGTGCAGGCCCAAGCCCAACGCGACCCTGTTGCGCATGGCGCAGGTCGCGACCGGGGAGTGGGACGCTGCGCTTGTCCTGGCCGAAAAAGCCGACTGGGATCTCGCCGCCGGGACCGTGCTCGTTCAAGAGGCGGGCGGGCAGGCGACAACACATCTTGGCGAACGCTTTGTTTTCAATCAGTCTGTCCCAGCCCAGCGCAGTGTCCTCGCCTCTGGAAACGCCCTGCATCCTTTGTTAGTGCGCCGCGTGGGAGTGGTGAAGATTCCCGACCCGCAGGCGCGAGCCACCCAACCCATGCCTGACCAGACGGAGCCAAAACGGATGAGCCCTACCGCAAAACCCGGCAAACAGCTGCTGCATATCGTGTTCGGCGGCGAGCTGAAAGACGTGACCGGCGTTGAGTTTGAAGACCTGACCCAGATCGATTTCGTCGGCGCATTTCCCAACTACCAGGAAGCCTATGACGCCTGGAAATCAGCGGCCCAGCGCACGGTAGACCAGGCCGAGATGCGTTACTTCATCCTGCACGCCCACAAGCTGCTCGACCCCGCCACCGGTGACCACCATCACGTCTGAGTCCCCTCCAGCGCCTCCGGCAAAGGCCCAGCGCACCCTGCTGCGGCTGTTCAAGGCGCATTTCTGGCCACAGAAAGCCTGGTTCATCGGCGGGACGCTGATGGCCATCCTCTCCGCCATGTTCAGCATCGGCTATGTTGCCGTGCTCGATTATGTGGGCAACGGACTGCAGCGTGACATCGAGCAGAAGGCAGCAGGCACAGCCGCTCCGATTGACTGGATCTGGGCAGGCATTGCCGCCATCGTCGTGCTCACCATTGGCCGCGCGCTGTCGATGTATGCCATGACGCTGCTCAACAACACCGGCGTTCAGCGCGGCCTCGTCGGCGTGCAGACCGTACAGTATGATGCGCTTACGGATGGTGACTTTGCGCGCCTGTCGGGCGACGCGTCCGGCGGGTTTGTCTCTCGGTTCATCAATGATGTCGTGGCGATCCGCGAGGCGATGCTGCGCTTTGCCAACAATTTTCCCAAGAGCACGGCAACGGTTATCGGCGTTCTCGCCTGGCTGTTCTGGAAGGACTGGCAGCTGGCGCTGATCATTGCTGTGGTTTACCCGCTGGCGCTTGGGCCGGTTGTGTCGCTGGGAAATTCCGTCCGCAAACGGTCCAAACGCGCCCAGCAGCAGACAGGGGAAGTTACGTCTCTTCTTACAGAGGGTTTCCAGTCAGCCCGGGTCGTCAAGGCATACGGCCTTGAAGACTGGCAGAAAGCGCGGGCCGCAAAGGGTTTTACGGAACGCTCTCAGCTTTTCCTGAAAGTGCTGACCAAACGTGCGGGCGTTGATCCTGTGCTGGAAGTCTTTGGCGGCTTTGCGCTCGCCGCGCTGCTCGGCTTTGTCGCCTGGAGGATTGCGCAGGGCGAAAGCACGCTGGGCGATTTCCTTGGCTTCATTGCGGCCGTTGGAATTGCGGCGCCGGAAGTGCGCGCGCTTGGCGCCATCGGCGCGGTGGCCCAGGAGGGCGCTGCTGCGGCCGACCGTGTGTTCGAGATTGTTGATCAGGCGCCGGTCGTGGCGGACCGGCCCGGCGCCGCGCGGCTGGAAACTGTCCGGGGCGAGATCGAATTCCGGGACGTCCACTTTGCCTATCCGGACGGTACGCAGGCCCTCAAGGGGCTGAGCTTTGCGGCCAAACCGGGCGAGACTGTCGCCATCGTCGGGGCCTCCGGTGCGGGCAAGTCGACCGTCTTCAACCTGCTCATGCGGCTCTATGATCCCTCATCCGGTCTTGTTGCGATTGATCAGCGGGACGTTCGGGAAGTTTCCGGCGCCAGCCTCCGCAACCAGATGGGGCTTGTCGCGCAGGATGCGGCGCTGTTTGACGATACCATCGCCAACAACATTGCGCTTGGCCGGATCGGTGCGTCGCGTGACGCGATCGAAGCGGCGGCGCGCGCGGCCAATGCCCATGATTTCATCAGCATGCTGCCGGGTGGCTATGATGCCCCGGCAGGCGAAATGGGCCGCAACCTCTCCGGCGGCCAGCGCCAGCGGGTTGC
>SXGS01523922.1_pt1 | contig 13713 bp, 9 predicted proteins | sample 3174681 | NCBI WGS metagenome assembly SXGS01 (sample SAMN11356861, study PRJNA531348) | freshwater metagenome | isolation source: freshwater sample F1-80 | place: China: Fuxian Lake, Yuxi | collected 2017-12-25
CCATGAAGGAGATCAACTCCCTCATACAGAAGGCCAGCCAGACCTACCTCAAGGGCGTGATCGACTATACCAGCGACGAGGTGGTCTCCACCGACTTCATCCACGACAAGCACAGCTCCATTTACGACTCCACCTCCGGCGTGGAGCTCAACAGCCGCTTCTTCAAGCTCGTGAGCTGGTACGACACCGAGTGGGGGTACAGCAACCGTGTGGGCGACCTGCTCCGGCACATGATCAGCAAAGGTCTGTAAACCGCGCTGAACCCTTTCGCGCACGGCGGCCCCACCCGGGCCGCCGTTTTGCTTCCGCCTGGAGACTCCCGCTGGCCCACGAAACCACTGCCCCGCCTTCGTGTGCTTCCCAGCCGCCTGAGAGGGGAAGCTATGCCGTCCGAGAGCGGAAATCTGCGAGCCTTCAAGCGATCCGCCTGCCTTCCGGCCCGATTCCAGTCAGGTGAATGACAACACGAGCGGCGACCAAGCTCTGTCCCCTCTCCCTCCGAGGGAGAGCGACGGGGTGAGGGAGAGGCCGTTCCTTTGCGTAAAGATGGCAAGAATCCACTCAAACGGGCCATCCTGTCACTGGGCAGCGGATTAAAGTGAGTGGACGGTCAATTAAAGTGACTGGATAGCCGATGATCTCCACTGGACAGTCAATTATTCTGACTGGATGCGGGATAAAGTTCGCTGTCCGGCGTGCGGGGGTGTTTGGCGCTTGTCTTTTGGGGGCGGTTGCAGAGGAATTGGCGTCATGCTACGCCAGATGCTTCACGAGTTCACCGTGCCGACGCACGGGCGCGGGTTCTATGAGGTCACGGGGGAGGTCGCGCTTCTGCTGAAGAACAGCGAACTGCACACGGGCTTGGCGACGCTGCACATCCGGCACACCTCAGCCTCGTTGCTGATCCAGGAGAACGCGGACCCGGAGGTGCGGCGCGACTTGGAGCGGTTCTTCGCGCGGATCTGCCCGGATGGGGATGCCTTGTTCGAGCACACGGCTGAGGGGGCGGACGATATGCCGGCCCATGTGCGGACGGCGCTGACGGCGGTGACGCTCTCGATCCCCTTTGCGCGGGGCGAACTGGCCTTGGGCACCTGGCAGGGGATCTATGTGTGGGAGCACCGGCGCGCGGGGCACCGCCGGCAGGTGGTGTTGCACCTGCTGGGCGAGTGATCTCGCTGTGCGGGGAGCGCGCGGGGGCTTACTTCTTCGACAGTCCGGGCGGGTTCGGGCCGTAGTAGCGGATCTGGATGCCTTCCGGGGTGGTCTGCGTGCCGTACACCCAGAAATGGAAGTAGCGCTCCACTTTCTCGAACGGGGGCAGTGCCGCGAGGTCAATCCACGCCAGATCCGCGCCGGTGGGCTTGGATTTTTTGGCGGCTGCGCCGAACATCGGGCCGGTCAGGTCGCGAATGAGGTTCGGGTTCTTCTGCACCGTCTGCCACAATCCGCGCATCGTCTCGCGGTAATTCTCGTAACCGAAAGAGCCGGTGTTCAACCCGCCCACTTTCGTCGCTGCGGCGGCGAAGCCGGGCAAGTCTTTCAGCGATTTGGCGTCGTTTTTCGCCCCGCGCAGGTAGTTTTCCAGCGAGGCGAGGTCTGTGCCGACGGCCAAGTACCCCGCGGCTGCCGCGAAGTGGATGCCGGGCGCGAGTGATTTCGGGCCGGGGTTCTCCAAGCCCCCGGCGTCGTCGCTGAAGGAGTAGATGGTCCGGCCTTCACTCTCGCGGATCCGCGGTTCCTTGCCCGTGGCGGTCGCGATGGTCTTCACGGCTTTCGCCACGGCTTCGGGCTTGGGCGAGCCGATGAGGAAGATGGCGTTGGAGCGGAGCAAATCTTCGAGCTTATTGCCGCCGCGCGGAGTTTGTTCGATCACGACCACGTCATCACCGAGGTTGGCGATAAGTTGGGCCTGCAGATTGAAGGTGGGATCCTTCTCGCGGATGCTGTTCTCGAAGAAACCGATCATCGCGCCGGCGATGGGGGAGATTTCGTTGGCGATGCCGATGATGTTGTTCCAGAAGCGCGGCAGATCTTGACGCCAGCGGCCGTACTTGGAGACGTTCGCGCCGACGAAGGCCGGCGGGGTGGTGTCGCGCGCCTCGGTGGTGATGAGATTGAAGAGCCCGCGGCGGCCGGCGGCCGGCACATCGAGGAAGATTTCGGCCAATCCACCATCGGGCCCAGCGTGCACCGAGATGCCGACGGCTTTGAAGCCGTTGAGGCCGAGCGCATGCGCGATGCGCGCGGGCTGGACGGCCATCGGGTTCTCGGGCGAGGGCTGCGGCATGTTCTTGCCGAGCGCGTCGATGAGTGCTTTCACCAGCGGCTCGCAATCCACCCAGCCGTAGACGAGCGCGTCGCGGAACTGGGCGGTCTGGCGGGAGGCGAAGCGGAGGTTCTCACCCACGCCGGGGCCGGGGTTCGCGCCTTGGCGGGCGAGGACCCGCTCGAGCGTCGGCAGATGGTCCCCGACGAGCAGCAACGCGCCGGCTTGGCCGAGATGCACCTCGCCGCCTTTGCCATCCTTGCCTTGTTTGCCCATCGAGATGAACTCGGCACCGCGAACGGTCTGGATTTTGTGCGGCTTGGCCTCGGCCGTCAGCTTCGCCTTCAACTCGCCGAGCTTCTTGGCGAGCGCGGGGGCTTTGTTGCCGGCGTCAATGATGAGCACGCCGTGCGGGTCGAAGGGCGCGATGGGGTTGGGCGCGTTCAGCAGGGCGAGGGTGATCTGGCCCTGCGCCAAATCGGTGTACTCCTCGAGCTTGGCGCCCAGTTCCTTCTCGAGCGGCACGAGGAGATGGAGGCGGATGCCGGCCTCGAACTTGTCCGCGAACGCCTTCATCGCCGGGTCGCGCCAGAGCTGGGCCATCGGATCCTTCTGCCATTCGGCGCGGGCCTTGTTCACGTCCGGCACGGTGAAGAAGGCGAGCGTTTCGGGCGGGAGCAGCTTCTCGGGCGGCGTGGCCGCGCGCAGCGGCAGGGTCACGGCGACGAGGAGGGCGAGGAACAGGTGGGTCTTCATAAATCAATGACGAGTTTTAGGACAGTGGATGTGGTGCGGTCGTTACAAGGCAATCGCAGCTTCGGCATGGCGTCGGGTTGGCATGGGGGCTGAACGTAGCAATGCCCGACCGCGAACACAAGCGCTGTTTCCATCGCGCGGGACGGTTTGCCGAACCTCCTCCGCCTTTGCTAGATTCATCCCAGCGGAAGGAAACGCCTATGCCCATCTACGAATTCGCCTGTCCCAAGTGCCGGAAGATCTTCAGCTTCCTCTCCAAGCGCCTCAAGCCCGACCGCTTGCCCATCTGCCCCCAGTGCGGCAACAAGAAATTGGTGAAGGAGATCAGCCGCTTCGCCCTCACCAAGGGTCTCACCGAGCCCGCCGCCCGGCCCGAGGGCGCCGCCGGCCCGCCGATCCCCGACCTCGGCGAATTCGATGAGCGCAAGATGGGGCGCGTGATGGCCGAGATGGAGCGCGACATGGCCCATCTCGACGAGAACAACCCGCGCCACATGGCGCACATGATGAAGAAGATGAAAGACCTGCTCCCGCCCGGCGCCATGCCCAAGGAGATGGACATCGCCATCAAGCGCCTCGAAGCCGGTGAGGATCCGGAAAAGATCGAGGCCGACATGGGCGATCTCCTCGGCGATTTCATGGGAGGCGAGGAGGACGGCCCCGGCGGGAGGGGCGGCCGAGGTGGCGGCGCCTACACGCGCGACAACGGCCTGTACGATTACTGAGCAAGTCTTCGGAACTAAACGTCGTTAAAGAATCACTAGAGAGCTTGGGGTCTAATCGGTCAGGTACAATCCCTCTGTCTGAGTTGGGTACTGACCCGGAATCGTGGAGGCTGACTGCGTGTTGATCAGGAACAATCCCTCCGCCATGATTGGGCGCGGATACCGAACTGTGCGCGGCTTTTTTACGGCGCTTGCCGCCTTCGATTTCCTCAAGGAGGTGGATGATTTTTTCTGGCGTTGTCCCATAAAAAGGCGACTGGTTTAACGTGCTCATCAACTAGCCGCTTGTCAATCAGAGGGCTGCCTCCTTCCAACCCCACCGTATAAAGCAGATCGCTTCTCTCCGCCTTATCATCGGGTCGTGGCATAGTTTTTCCAGCTTGGCCTTCATGGCGTCTTGGCGGTTAATCCCCGGCATGGCGCACATCCATGAGAAGATAGACTTCACGGTGGCGATCTTCATCGTCCATCAAGACAAGGTGCTGCTGATCCACCACCGGAAGCTCGACAAGTGGCTGCCCTTGGGCGGGCACATCGAGTTGGAGGAGGATCCGGAGCAGGCGGCGCTGCGCGAGGCGCGGGAGGAGAGCGGGCTGGAGGTGGAACTGGTCGGGGACCGTCCGCCGACGACCGAGCTGGGCACGCGCGCTCTCATCGCCCCGCGGTTTCTCGACATCCACCGGATCAGCGCCACGCACGAGCATATCGGGATGATTTACTGGGCGCGGCCGAAGGCGGGGGCGCAGACGGAGGCGCAGTTGGCCGCAGCGGAGCATCACGACATCCGCTGGTGTACGGCGGCAGAGCTGGAGACATTACAGCCACCGATGAGCCATGCGGTGAAGTGGTACTGCCGGCAGGCGCTCGAGGAGTTGGGGCGGTTGGCAACGTGAGCGGTTCAAGGCCGGGCGCGACGAGCGGCGACGAAGCGCTCTTCCCTCTCCCGCTGGGAGAGGGGCTACATAGTCCGCGTGTCTGCCAATGGTCGAGAGATGGCCTCCGCTCGTGGTGAATGGCGATTCGAGTCAGGTGAATGGTGACTCTTGCGCGTTGACGGGGCGGCGGGTTCTTGGTGTTCTAGCCGGGTGAAACGCCAGTCCTGCATCCGCGCCCTCTTCGTCTTCGCGTTGGCCGCCGTCTTTCTTCCGGCGCTGCACGCGCAGAAGGTGCCGGTCACCGAGCACACGCTCGGCAACGGCCTCAAGCTCCTGCTTCTCGAGCGGCATGATGCGCCGGACGTGGCCGGTGGCTGGGTGGCGAAGGTGGGGAGCGCCAACGAGCGCCCCGGCATCACCGGCATCGCCCACTTGTTCGAGCACATGATGTTCAAGGGAACGCCGACGCTCGGGACGAAGGATTTCAAGAAGGACCAGGAGATCATCAACGCTCAGGAGCGCGTCCGTGAGCAGATGCGGGAGGAGGAGGCGAAGCTGCGGGCGGCGTGGCGGCGCGGCTTGATCGATGACCCGCAGAAGCCGGAGCACCGGACGCCGCGGCTGCGGGAGTTGGAGAAGGAGTTCCAGAAGTTGGTGGAGGAACAGCGGAAGGTTCTCGTGAAAAATGAGTTCGACCGCGTGTACACGGCCGCCGGCGGCTCGCAGATGAACGCCTACACGAGCTACGACGTGACGGCTTACTTCATCACCGTGCCGGCGAACAAGCTGGAGCTGTTCATGTGGATGGAGAGCGAGCGGATCCTGCGCCCGGTCTTCCGCGAGTTCTACGCGGAGCGGGACGTGGTGTTCGAAGAGCGGCGGATGCGGACGGAATCCACGCCCTTGGGCAAGTTCGAGGAGGCGTTCGAGTCCATCTTCTGGGAGTCGCACCCCTACTCCTGGCCGATCATCGGCTGGCCGAGCGACATCCCGGCCATCACCCGCGAACAGGCGGACGACTTTTACGCCACCTACTACGCGCCCCAAAACTTAACGCTCATCCTCGTGGGCGACTTTGATTCGAAGCGCGTCCTCGCGCAGGCCGAGCGGTACTTTGGGCGCATCCCCAAAGGGAAGAAGGCCGCGCCAGACGTCGTCACGCTCGAGGTCCCGCAGCGGGTGGAGAAGCGGATGTACGCCGAGGCCGACACGAACCCGCAGGTGGACATCCTCTGGCACACCGTCGCCTTCGGCCACGCCGATTCCTATCCGCTCTCCGTGCTCGCGCAGCTCCTCTCCACCCGGACAGGCCGGCTGTACAAGAACCTCGTGCTCGGGCCGCAGGTGGCGACGGAGACGTGGGCGTGGCAGGGCTCCCGCAAATGGGCGGGGCAGTTCAACATCGGCGGTGAATGCCGGGACGGCCGGAAACCGGAGGAGGTGGAGCAGGCCGTCTATGCCGAGCTGGAGAAGTTGAAGACCGAGGAGGTGCCGGCCGCCGAGCTTCAGAAGGTGAAGAACAACTTCGCCGCCGGCGAGTACCGGAAGCTCGCCAACAACCACGCCATTCTCCAACAGCTCATGCGCGCCGAGGGGGCGGGCGACTGGAAGGAGATCAACGAGGGCGGCCCTCGTATCCAAGCCGTCACCGCGGCGGACATCCAGCGCGTGGCCGGGAAGTATTTCACCAAGGAGAACCGGGCCGTGGCCACCTACACCCGCAAGCCGGGCGCTGCGGCGGACGACCCGGACTTCGCGGGCCTCAGTGATCAACAAAAGCCGGTCGCCCGCAAGGTGCTGGCCGCGCTCAAGGCCGACACCGATCTCGCGGCGCTCAAAGTCCGCGCCCAGCAACTCGAGGAGCAGCTCGGCAAGGCCGAGGCCAAGACCCAGCCGTTCCTCAAGTTGCTCCGGAAGAAGACGCAGGAACGGATCACCGAGCTGGAGAAGAAGAAATGATGAAGCCCTTGTTCGCCGCCCTCTTTCTGGCCACCTGTGCCGCCGCGCAGGCCGCCGACGCCATCCCGGACCGGCCGGAGAAGCTCAAGTTCCCAGTGCTCCAGTACGAGCCGCCGCGCGCCGCTGACTACCGGGTCGCGCTCAAGAGCGGGCCGGTCGCCTATGTGGTGCCGGACCGGGAGTTGCCGCTGGTGAACCTCGTCATCTACGTCCGCACCGGCCAGTACAACGAGCCGGCGGGCAAGGAAGGCCTCGCGGCCCTGACCGGTGCGCTGCTCGCGCGCGGCGGGACGCAGTCCAAGAGCGCCGAGGTGTTGGAGGAGCGGTTGGCTTTTCTCGCCGCGGGCCTGAACGCGGGCATCGGCGACACGCAGGGGACGGTCTCCTTGAACTTGCTCTCGAAGGATCTCGACGAGGGGCTGGCGACTCTACGCGAAGTGCTCACGGCACCGCGGTTGCAGGAGGACAAGCTCACGCTCTTCAAGCAGCAGACGCTCCAGTCGCTGAAACAGCGCAACGACGACTCCGCCGCCATCGAGCAGCGCGAGCGGCGGTTCCTCGCCTACGGCGAGAAGTTCTGGTCGAACCGCCATCCGACGCAGGCATCGGTGGAATCCATCACCCGCGCGGACATCGAGGCGTTCCACCGGCGCTGGTTTCACCCGGGGAACTTCATCGTGGCCGCCAGTGGCGACTTCGATCGCGCGGCATTGGTGGCGAAGTTGGAGAAGCTCTTCACCGACTGGCCGATCCAGGGAGGCGAGGCGGCGCGGCCGGTGCCGGGCGACAAACAGTTCGCTGCGCCGGGAATCTACTTCGTGGAAAAGGACGTGAATCAAGGGCGTGTGTCGCTCTTGTTGCCGGGCATCCGGCGCGATGACCCCGATTATTACGCCGTGGAGGTGATGAACGATATCCTCGGCGGCGGCGGGTTCACCTCGCGCATCATGAACCGCGTGCGGTCGGACGAGGGGCTGGCCTACTCGGCCGGGACGGGCTTCCCGGGCGGCGTGTATTATCCGCTCAGTTTCGTGGCGGCGTTCCAGTCGAAGTCGGCGACGGTCGCCTACGCCACGTCGCTCGTGGTGGATGAGATGAAGAAGATCGCCGCGGCACCGGTCACGGCCGAGGAGATGGAGACGGCGAAGAAATCGTTCATCGAGACCTTCCCGGGCAGCTTCGCGACAAAGGGGCAGGTGGCTGGGGCGCTCGCGCAGGAGGAGTTCACCGGCCGTCACGTGACGGACCCAGCTTACTTCAAGAATTATCGCGCGAAGGTCGCCGCCGTCACCGCCGCCGACGTGCAGCGGGTGGCGAAGAGATTCCTGACGCCGGAGAAGGCGGTCATCCTGATTGTCGGACAGAAGGGGGAGATCCTCAAAGGCCATCCGAACCATCCGGTGAAGCTCGAGTCGCTCGCGCCGCGCGTGGTGGAGGTGCCGCTGCGCGATCCATTGACAATGAAGCCGCAGCCGCGTTGACTGGTGCGGGGGAGGGTGCAGGAAGGAAAGAACCGCGACTGATTCTGATCGGCTCCTGCATTAGCCAAAATTTGCCAAAACGGAAAACTCGGACACATTTGGGGAACAACCTGCGATGGACATCGTCTTCAATTGCCCGGCGTGCACTCAGGAACTGACCATCGAATCCGCCAATGCCGGCGCGCAGATCAAGTGCCCCAGTTGCGGTAAGATCCTGCTCGTCCCCCGCGCCCGCGCCGCCGCCAAACCCGCCGCCGTCCCCGCTCCCTCCGTCCCTGCCGATGAGGCTCAGATGGCCGCGCGGCTCGCCGAGGCTTACGGCCGGATGCGCGCCGAGGTTGGCAAAGCCATCGTCGGACAGGATGAGGTCATCGAACAAATCATCATTGCCATTTTCGCGCGCAGCCATTGCCTGCTCGAGGGCGTCCCCGGCCTCGCCAAGACGTACATGGTCAAAAGCCTCGCCGAAGCGATGGCGCTGAGCTTCCGCCGCATCCAATTCACGCCCGACCTGATGCCGGCGGACATCACCGGCACCGACGTGATTCAGGAAAATGCCGAGGGCGGACGTTCGCTGGTGTTCCTACTCGGGCCGTGGTTCGCGCAGATGGTGCTGGCGGACGAGATCAACCGCTCGCCGCCCAAATCGCAGGCCGCCCTGCTCGAGGCGATGCAGGAACATTGCGTGACGGTCGGCGGCCAGACGTACACGCTCGAGGAGCCGTTCTTCGTGCTCGCCACGCAGAACCCCGTGGAGCAGGAGGGCACTTACCCGTTGCCGGAGGCGCAGAAGGATCGCTTCATGTTCCACGTGCGCGTGGGTTATCCGAACAAGAACGAGGAGCGTGAAATCATCCGCCGCACCACGGGCGCGCACGCGGCGAACATCCAGCCGGTCGTCACCGGCGAGGAGATCATCCAGTGCCAGAAGCTCGTCCGCAAAGTGCCCGTGCCCGATCACGTCACCGACTTCGTGCTCGAACTGGTCCGCCGCAGCCGACCTGATGATCCGCACGCCGTGCCGTTCGCCAAGGAACTGATCGCGTGGGGCCCCGGCCCGCGCGCCTGCCAGCAGCTCATCCTCGGCGGCAAGGTGCGCGCCGTGTTACAGGGGCGTTTCCATGTGACGATCGATGACATTGAGGAGCTCGCTTATCCGGTGCTGCGTCATCGCATCGTGCCGACGTTCAATGCCGAGGCCGAGGGCATTCCTGTGGACGACATCATCCGCCGCGTGCTGGCGGCCGTCCCGCGCGGCAAGGCGAAGGCGGCGCTGTGAAGTCCGCTCCGCGCCATCGCGCGAAGCAGGCCTTTGAGGGTGGCTGAAACGTATGGCTCAACTCGCCGACTATCTGGCGCCCGCCGAGCTGCAGAAGATTTCCAACCTGCAGGTGATGGCCCGCCTCGTGGTCGAGGGCTTCATCTCCGGGCTGCACCGGTCGCCGCATAAAGGCTTCAGCGTCGAGTTCGCCCAGCACCGCCAGTACGTGCAGGGCGATGAGATCCGCCGGCTCGACTGGAAGGTCTTCGCCAAGACCGACCGCCTCTACGTGCGCGAGTACGAGGAGGAGACCAACCTTCGCTGCACGCTGCTGCTCGACCTTTCCGGCTCGATGGCTTACGGCGGTGAGAAGGCCATCGCCAAGCACCAGTACGCGCTCCGTCTGGCCGCCGCGTTCGCGTACCTGCTGCTTCAGCAACGCGACAGCGTGGGGCTCATCACGTTCGACACGGCGATTCGCCGCTACATCCCGCCGCGTTCGAACACCCGCCACCTGCGGGTGCTGCTCGAGGAGCTTTCCAGCGCCGCGCCGGGCGGCGAGACCGATCTCGGTCGCGTGCTGCATGACCTCGTGCCGCGCCTGCACCGCCGCGGGCTGATCGTGCTGCTCTCGGATTGTCTCGGGGACGTGAAGGCGCTCACCTCCGCGCTCGCCCATTTCCGCTCCGCGCGCCACGAGGTGCTCGTGTTCCACATTCTCGACCGCGACGAGGTCGAGTTTCCGTTCCGCGAATGGACTCGTTTCGAATCGCTCGAGCAGGCGGAGGCTTTCCGGATGGTGGACCCGGCGCAGTTCCGCGAAGCGTACCTCGCGAACTTGAAGCGGTTCCAGGAAGAGCTGGTCGCTGGTTGTCGCAAACATCGCGTGGACCTCGTGCCGATGATCACCGACCAGCCCTACGCCGAGGCGCTGAGCCAGTATCTCACCCGTCGGTTGAGCCGCCCCAAATGACCTTCCTCAACGTCATCCTGCTCGGCGGCGCGGCGGCGGTGGCCGTCCCGATCATCATCCATCTCTTCAACAAGAACCGCTACCGCACCGTGCGCTGGGGCGCGATGCACCTGCTCGACATGACGCTGAAGGTGAGCCAGCGCCGGCTGCGCCTCGAGCAACTGTTGCTGCTGTTGCTGCGGTGTTTCGTGCTCGCCGCGCTGGCCTTCTGCATGGCCCGGCCGGTGCTCACGGGCGCGAGCCTGCTGGTGGGCGCGGCCAAGACTTCGATGGTCGTGCTGCTCGACAACAGTTATTCGATGGATCACCGCGGCGCGGGCGCGCCGAACTTCGAGCACGCCCGTGAGCTGGCCGCGAAGGTCGTCGCCGAACTCGGGCGCGGCTCGGATGTGACCGTGTTCCAAATGTCCGCCGGCGGCACGCCGTTGCATGACGCGCCGATGAGCGATCCGGGGCGCGTGGCCAAGGATTTGCGCGCGCTCGAGGCCGGGTTCGGCAAGGCCGATGTGGCCAGCTCGCTCGAGAAAGCTGCCGCCATCATCGCCAAAGCCCCGCAATCCTATCGCGAGATTGTGATCGTCAGCGATTTCCAGAAAGTGAGCTGGTCGGAGAAAGAGGAGGCCGCGCGCAAGCGCCTCGCCGACCAACTCCGCAAAATGACCCTGCCGCCGCAGATCACGCTCTTCCACGTCGGCGCCGAAGGCCGCGAGAACGTCTGCGTCGAGTCGCTCGACTTCGCCCGCACCGTGCTCGGCGTGCGCCAGCCCGCCACCATCCGCGCCACGGTGCGGAACTTCGGCGAACGCGAGTTGGCCGACTTGCGCGTTTTCTTCCGCGTCGATGGCGCGGAGCGCGCCGCCGCACAGATCTCGCTCGGCGCGGGCGAGCAGAAGCAGATGTTGTTCACACACACCTTCGACACGCCCGGCTCGCATGTGGTCGAGGTGGCGACGGACGCCGACCCTCTCAAGGCCGACAACGCGTACGCGGCGAGCATTCCCGTCTGGGACCACGTGCCGGTGCTCGTGGTGAATGGCGATCCGAATCCTGAACCGTTGCGCGGCGAGACTGATTATCTGCAGATCGCCCTGCAACCGCTGCGGCAGGACAAAGCCGAGCTGTCCGATCTCATCGCCAGTACGACGGTGACGCTCGACGGGCTGGACGAGAAGGCGTTGGGCGACAAGCGCGTGGTGGTGCTCGCTAATGTCAGCCGGCTCAGCGACGCGCAGCTCCGCATGGTGAAGGACTTCGTGCGCGACGGCGGCGGGCTGCTGATCTTCCCCGGCGATCGCGTGGACACCGCGTGGTACAACCGCGACCTCGCCGGGTTCGGCCTGATGCCCGCGACCTTCCTCGCCCTCGCCGGCGGCCGTGAGGCGAAGGTACCCAGCACCCGCGTGGTGCCTCAGCATTTCAGCCATGCGGCGCTCGAGTTCTTCAACGACACGCGCAACGGCAATCTCGCGGACGGCGAGCTGCAGCAGTGGTTCCGCCTGCGCGAGCCGCCTCCGAACGATGCGCTGCTCAACGCCTTCGCCCGGCTCGATTCCGGCGATCCGTTTCTCGTGGAGAAAAAGTTCGGCGAAGGCCGCGTCATTCTCTGCGCTGCACCGTGCGACGCGGATTGGAGCAATCTGCCGCTGCGCCCCTTCTATCTGCCGTTGATGCAGCGGCTCGTCACGTACCTCGCCTCGACCGTTTTCCCGGCGCGTAATCTTGAGCCGGGCCAGCCAGCCGTCGCGTTTCTGCCGGCGGAGAGCGCGAATAAAAAAGCCGCCATCACCGATCCGCTCGGTGAGAAGCACGAGGTGCCTGTCGTCGCCAAAGGCGGTCGTGGCGTGGTGGAGTTTGCGAAGACGCAGCGGCCCGGCCTCTACGTCCTCGCCGCGCCGGACGGCACGACGATTCATTTCGTTGTGAACATTAACCGCGAGGAGTCCGACCTGCGCCAGCTCACCGAGCCGGAACGTAAAACCGCCGCCAAGGCGATGGGCGCCGAGTTGGTCGGCTCGGTGGAGGAATACAAAGCGCTCGATCGCCGCCGCCGGTTCGGGAGCGAGCTGTGGAAGCCGCTGCTGTGGACCGTGCTCGCCGCGCTTTTCGGTGAGATGCTGCTTCAGCAATTCCTCGCACGGAGGCGCAAATGACGACCGAGTTGCGTTTCCTCGGCGAGTTCCAGTTGTGGCAGGCGTTCCTGCTGGCCGCCGGGCTTGCGGCCGTGGCGGCGTGGCTTTACCGGCGCGACACGCGCGGCCGCGAAGGCGCCGCCGCGTGGCTGCTGCCTCTCTTGCGCGCCGCCGCCGTGTTCCTCGTGGTGATGATGCTCTCCGGTCCCGTGCTGCAACACCGCCGTGCCACCGGCCAGACGGCGCGTGTGCTCTTTTACGTGGATGCTTCGGCCAGCATGGGGGCGACCGATGAGGCGATGGAACCGGCCCGCAAACTCGCGCTCGCGCGCAAGCTCGGTTGGATGGGGGGCGCGCGGGGCGAAGATCGTGTCCTTGAAGCACGGGATCAACTGGCTCGCGCCCGGCAGGCGGGCGAAGCGGTGCGGACATTGCGCGAACCGGCGGAGGTCAAGGCCGGCTTGGAGGATTTCCGCAGTGCTCTCGAGATCGCCGCCGCGCGGCTCGAACGGCTCGGCACCGCTCGCTGGTCCGCCGCGACGGACACGCGATTCCGCCGCGAGGTGCTCGATTCAGCCCAACGCCTTTCGACCGTGGATCCTGCGCGCGCGCAGGCGGATTTTGCCGTGCTTCTGCAATCGCTCGGACAGTTCGAAGCGGAGTTGGAGAAGACGCTCGCGGCCGAAGGCGTTGCCGGCGCGGCCCCCGCGCTGGACGACAAGAGCAAGGCTGCGCTGGAGCGGTTCGACAAATTGCCCCGCTGGCAACGGCTCGAGCAACTTCTGCTCGGCGGCAACGAGAGCCTTCTCGAACGGCTTGCGGATGATCATCACGTCGAACTGTTCGCGCTGAACGGCAAGTCAGCCGAGCCGCTTTGGTCGCCGAGCGGGGATAAAAACGACGAGGCGTTCAAGGCTCCGAAGGAGTTCGGTTTTGCGCCCACCAATCAGATCACCAACCTCACCTCACCGATCCGCGACGCCGTCGAAGGGAATGACCCGAGTGAAAAACTGGTGGTCGTGATCTTCACGGACGGTCAGCACAACGAGGGGCCCTCGCCGGTCGAGATGGCGAAGGAACTCGGTCAGCGCGGCGTGCAGGTGCACACCGTCGGCATCGGCGCCACGCAGTTCGCGCGCGACATGGCGTTGCTGGAAGTGAAGGCGCCCGCGACGGTTTATCCGGATGCGAACGTGACCGGTAAAATTATTTTCCGCGACGGCATGCCGCCCGGCCAACCCTTCACGCTGCGTGTCGAGCACGAGGGGCGTCTGCTTTGGGAAAG
>SXGS01218877.1_pt1 | contig 13711 bp, 8 predicted proteins | sample 3174681 | NCBI WGS metagenome assembly SXGS01 (sample SAMN11356861, study PRJNA531348) | freshwater metagenome | isolation source: freshwater sample F1-80 | place: China: Fuxian Lake, Yuxi | collected 2017-12-25
CGTCGGCTTGGATGGTGACCGAGCAGGTTCCGCTGGAGCTGCGACCCCAGTAGGTGCCTGCCAACCAGGCCAAGGCGCCGCTGGGTGCAACGGCCCTGGCGCTGGGTGCGGCGGCCTGAAAGGCGGTGTAGCTGGTGAGCGCCCCGGCCGGTGCGGGGGGCGGAGTGGGCGTCGGCGTTGGGGTGGGTGCTGGCGCGGGCGAAGGCGCTGGGCTTGGTGCAGGGGCACTGGTGTTGCGTGGTGTGGTGCCCTGCAGGTAGCGACCGGTGGCGCTGCTTCCAAGGTCGGCGCCTGATACGTAAAGGCCATTGAAGGCTGGACTGAAGAAGTCGACATGGCGCTGCGCGTCGATCACAGCAATCACGCCGATTGCGCGCCCCGTGTTGTCTTTGTTCTCGCACACCGCAGCCACGCTGGCGCTGGCGGCCACGCTGCCGCTGAGGCCAGTGCCCGGCGTGAACTGCAAGGTGGTGCCGGTCAGCACCAAGGTGGCGGGCCCGAGGTCCAAGGGTGGGGGCGCGCTGCCGTCGAACACCTTCACGGCATAGCTGCCTTCGAAGGGGGCCAGTGCAGCCGCGCTCAATTGGGTCAAGGCGCCGCAAGCCGAAGGGGCAGGCGTGGGGGCCGGTGTTGGCGCAGGTGCAGGGCTTGGCGCCGGGGCCGGTGTGGGCGCGGGAGCAGGAGTGGGGGAAGGAGCGGGGCTGGGGGCTGATGGCGTCGCGATCGAGGGCGGCTCGTCGCCGCCGCCACCGCAAGCACTCAAACCAGCGAGGCCGACCATGCTGAGCGCCAGGGCCAATCGTGAGGCGTGGGCCAGAGGGGTCACGGTGCGAACGCGTCGAGCAATCAAGGATGTAGCGGGCATGGCAGGCTCCAAAGGGTGGGGATAGGGGAGTGAGGAAAGGCTTGCCTGTGTTTACGCAGCACGCCGAGCGCAAAAGGCTCAAGCCGACTGCAGAAACTGAGAAAAAATGCGTGGACATGACCGCACCTAGCGCGCTTTCCTTCAACGCCGCCGAGATCACCCAGTGGTTGCAGCAGCAGCCGGTCGATGAGCCGGCGCTGGGTGATGCCCTCTTTGCTGCGCTTTACAACGAACTGCGTCGAATGGCGCGCTCGCACCTGCGGCGCGAGGAGGCGGGGCATACCCTTTCGGCCACGGGGCTGTCGCACGAGGCTTGGTTTCGCCTGTCAGAGCAAACGCGCACGGTCTGGCGAGACCGGGGTCACTTCTTGGCGGTGGCTTCCATGATGATGCGGCGCATCTTGGTCAACCATGAGTTGGCACGCCGCGCCGCCAAGCGCGATGCTGAGTTGGTGTCCGTGACCCTGGGCAGCATGGAGCAGCTCGCACTGCCTGCTGACCGCGACGTGGTGGCCGTGCACGACGCCCTCCTGGCGCTGGAGGCCGTCGACCCACGGGCCGCCAAGGTCGTGGAATTGCGTTTTTTTGGCGGGCTAGAGAACGATGAAATTGCCGAGGTCTTGGCCATTTCCCTGGCGACCGTGAAACGCGACTGGACTTTGGCGAAGGCTTGGCTGCACCGAGCGCTGAGCCACTGAGGCCTGCGGGCTTGATGAGTCGTCAGCCCAAGCGTCCGAAGGAGTCACTGAAAGAGCGCTGCGGCAGAACGAAATTCAAGCCGGTGCTCGGGTCGTTCTGGACGTCCCGCCCATAGGCCGCCCCGTACCATGCCGCTCTCCTATGACCGGCCTCTCGCTCGCCCTGCTTTACCTCGTCGCCGCCGTGCTCGGCGTGGTGGTCTGCCGCAGCCTGAAATTGCCGCCCATGCTCGGGTATCTGGTCGTGGGCGTGCTCATTGGCCCCAATGCGCTGGCCTTTGCCCAGGACACCGCCAGCTTGCGCTACCTCGCCGAGTTCGGGGTGGTGTTCTTGATGTTCGTGATCGGGTTGGAGTTCAACCTGCCCAAGCTGCGCAGCATGCGCACTTTGGTGTTTGGCCTGGGCATGTTGCAGGTGATCATCACCATCGTGGGTGCCATGCTCGGCAACCTGCTCTTGGTCTGGGTTGCCAATCAGTTTGGTGTGCGCTGGGAGTTGGGGTGGCAAGGCGCGCTGGTGCTGGGTGCCGCCATGGCCATGAGTTCGACGGCCATCGTCGTCAAGCTGATGTCCGAGCGCTTGGAGATGGAGAGCGAGCACGGCAAGCGGGTGATGGGCGTGCTGCTGTTCCAAGACATTGCCGTGGTGCCGCTCTTGGTGCTCATTCCGGCGCTGGACGGCACCGGCAGCGAAATGATGCATGGCCTTGGGCTGGCGGCCTTGAAGGCCACGGTGCTTTTGACTTTGCTGCTTTGGGGCGGGCCGCGTGTGATGCGCTGGTGGCTGACCTTGGTGGCGCGCCGCAAGAGCGAGGAGCTGTTCATCCTCAACTTGTTGCTGGTCACTCTCGGCCTGGCTTGGCTCACGGAGCACGCCGGGCTGTCGCTGGCCCTTGGCGCTTTTGTGGCCGGCATGCTGATTGCCGAGACCGAGTTCAAGCACCAGGTGGAGACCGATATCCGGCCGTTTCACGATGTCTTGCTGGGCCTCTTTTTCATCACCATCGGCATGAAGCTCGACTGGGAGCCTGTGGTGGCGCAGTGGCAGTTGGTTGCGCTGCTTGCGCTCGGGCCCACCATGGCCAAGTTTGCGCTGGTGGCCGTGCTGGCGCGGGGTTTTGGCGCGCCGCCGGGTACGGCTTTGCGCACCGGTTTGTACTTGGCGCAGGCGGGTGAATTCGGCTTTGTGTTGCTGGGCTTGGGGGCGCAGCACAACTTGGTGGGGCAGCAGTGGGTCAGCCCCGTGCTGGCGGCCATGGTGCTCTCGATGATGGCCACGCCGTTGATCGTTCTGTACAGCAACCGCATCGTCATGAAGTTGTCGAGCAGCGACTGGCTGATGCAGTCGGTGCAGTTCACCACCATCGCCAAGAAGGCGTTCAAGGCGGATGCCCACGTCATCATTTGCGGCTTCGGTCGCAGCGGCCAAAACCTCGCGCAGATGCTGGAGGGCGAGCGCATTCCCTACATGGCGCTGGATCTGGACCCCGACCGCGTGCGCCAAGCCGCTGCGGCGGGCCGCAGCGTGGTGTTTGGTGACGCGGCACGCCTGCAGGCGCTGCTGGCGGCGGGCTTGCACCGAGCGAGCGCCATCGTCATCAGCTACCACGACACCGCAAGCGCCCTGAAGGTGCTGCGCCAAATCCGTGCCCACGCGCCCAAGGTGCCGGTGGTGGTGCGCACCCTCGATGACGCCGACCTCGATCAGCTGCGCGCGGCGGGTGCCACCGAGGTGGTGCCGGAGGCCATTGAAGGCAGCCTGATGCTCGCCAGCCATGCCCTGGCTCTGGTGGGCGTGCCCATGCGCCGGGTCATCCGCCTTACCCGCGATGCCCGCGACAAGCGCTACGGCCTTCTGCGCGGCTACTTCCATGGCGCCGATGACGACACGCTGGAGGAGCGCGAGCAGGCGCGCTTGCAGTCGGTGACTTTGCCGACGGTCGCCCGGCTCCAGGGCAAGCCCGTCGAGGAGCTGCTGCTAGAGGAGCAGGGTGTGGCTCTCGTCTCGTTGCGCCGGGCCGACGGTGCGGTTCTCATGCCTTCTCCGGGTTTGCTCATCCAGGGGGGCGACACCCTTGTGTTGTCGGGAACCCCTGAGCGCTTGGCCGTGGCGCAGGAGCGGTTGCTGTGATGGACCTGAGGCGCATCCTTGGCCGCGGCCTGCAGCGCGAAGATTCGTCTGAGCGCGCGCAGCACCGCGCCTTGCAGTTCGGCTTGGTCTGCCGACAGTTGCCCTTGAGTTTGGCGCTCAATGCGCTGGCCATGCTCGCGGCGCAGTGGCTGCCTTGGTCGTCCGAGTGGTTGCGCTGGTTGTGCACCGGGGGTGTGGCCTTGGCGGCGCTGGCCATTGGCGTGATGGGTTGGCGTTGGCGGCCGCATGCGGCTCGCGCCATGCCAGCGGGCTTGCCGTGGTGGATGGGCACTCTTCTGGCCTTCTCGGGTGTTTTTTACGCATTGGGCATCGCGCACGTCTTGCCCCTGCTGGCGCCTGAGCAGCGACTGCTCTTGGTCGGCGGGGTCACGGCCTTCATGGCCGGCTCCGCTTGGAGCTATTGCGGCCTGAGGCAAACGGGTCTGGGGTGGTGCCTGGGCATTGGCGGCAGCTTGTTCTTCCTGCTGCATCCGCAGCACCCCGCCTTGGCGGCGGGCGCGGCGTTGCACACCTTGTTCCTGGGCAGCTTGGTGCTGGAGGGCAACCGCCAAACGCGTGAACGCGTGTCGCAGCAACTGACCTTGGTGCGCCAGCGGCAGTTGCTGGACGTGGCCTTGCGCGACTTCGAGGCCGGTGCCAGCGACTGGCTCTGGGAGCTGGACGGCCATGGTCGTCTGCGCCATGTGTCCAGCCACCTGGTTAGGGCGCTGGACCGGCCCACGCTGGCCCTGATGCAGCGCAACTGGGTGGCGCTCTTGCGCCCTCTGTGTGCCAGCGGCGAGGGGCGGCGCGCCCTGGCGCGGCTGAAGGTCAAGCTCGCGCAGGGGCAACCCTTCTCCGGATTGGTGCTGCCTTTGGTGGTGGGTGGGCAGCGTTGCTGGTGGTCGCTGCGCGCCAAACCCAGCTTGGGTGAACACGGCCAGCGCTTGGGTTGGCGCGGCGTGGTCTCCGACATCACCGCGCTGCAACTGCGCGACGAAGCCCTGCGGCGCCTCTCCGACTTCGACACCTTGACCGGCTTGGCCAGCCGCCTGAAGTTTCAAGCTGTGTTGGCGCGGCACTGGCCCAAAGAGGGCAACAGCTTGACGTGCGCCCTGGTGCTCATCGACCTCGACACCTTCAAGTCGGTCAACGACACCCAGGGGCACGACGCCGGCGACAACTTGCTGCACGGTGTTGCGCAGCGTTTGCAAGCCTGCGTGACGGCCCCCAAGCTGCTCGCCCGCTTGGGCGGCGACGAGTTCGCCCTGCTCATGCCCGGAGCCATCGGCCCGGCCGCACTGCTGGCGCAGTGCGACGCGCTGCGCGCCGCCTTGCACGAGCCCTTCCAGCTGCTGGACCGTCGCATTCACGTGCACATGAGCCTGGGCGCAGCGCTGGCGCCGTTTGACGCCCAGAACCCCGGCCACCTCATGCGCCGGGCTGACCTTGCGCTGTACGCCGCCAAGGCCGCCGGTCGCAACCAATTGGCCTGCTTTGAGCCGCACCTGGAAGAAGCCGCACAGCAGCGCCTTGCGCTGAGTGCCGACCTCCGGCTGGCCATTGAGGGCGGGCATGAGCTGGAGAACGCCTACCAGCCCAAGTTCGACCTCCGCACCGGCGCCCTGGTGGGGGCCGAGGCGCTCGTTCGCTGGCAGCATCCCATCAGGGGCCAGGTGCCGCCGGCGAACTTTGTGCCGCTGGCGGAAGAGACGGGCCTCATCTTGCCGCTGGGTGAGGCCGTGCTGCGGCGCGCCTGCTGGGACGCTCTTCGCTGGCCGGCTGACGTCTCCTTGGCCGTCAATGTGTCTGCCGTGCAGGTCGAGCGCTGCGATGTGGGCGAGCTGGTGGCTGACTGCCTGCGCGAAAGCGGCCTGGAGCCTCGGCGCCTGGAGATCGAGCTGACCGAGTCCATCTTTCTGGGCGACAGCAGCCGCGCCCAAGCCCTGCTGGCCAAGCTCAAACAACTGGGCGTGCGCGTGGCCCTGGACGACTTCGGCACCGGCTACTCCTCGCTCGGTGCCCTGCAGTCCTTGCCGCTCGACACCTTGAAGATCGACCGCAGCTTTGTGATGAACCTGGAGGGCAAGGACCCGAAGGCAGCGGCCATCGTGCGCACCGTCGTGCAGTTGGCCAATGCCATTGGGGCACGAACCGTGGCCGAAGGCATTGAGACCGAAACCCAGCGCGCCACCCTGACCGCGCTGGGCTGCGATGTGGGCCAGGGCTACCTGCTGGCCTCGCCGCTCACGGCGCAGGGCATTGCCAAGCGCATCGAGGCCCAATGCGCCGTCGCCTGATCCTCATGCGGCATGGCGCCGTGCAGTACTTTGATGCAGCTGCCAAAGCCCCGTTGCCCGCCGAGACCGTGCCGCTCACCCCGGAGGGCGTGGCCCAAGCCGAAGCGGCCGGCCGCTTGCTGGCCGAGGCCGGTGTGCGACCCGACCGCGTCATCATCAGTGGCCTGCCCCGCACCCGCCAAACCGCCGAGGCTGTGCTGCGCCACTGCGGGGGGCCTGCCCCAGAGGTCTGGGAAGACTTTCAAGAGATTCACGGCGGCCGCCTGCGCGACATCCCGCCCCAGGAACTGCAGGCCGCCTTCACCGCCTTGAACCGCGGCCCCTTGACCGCCGAAACGCGCTTCCTGGGGGGCGAGCGCCTGGGCGACTTTCAAGACCGCGTGCTGCCCGCCTTCGCGCGCCTGCGCCAGCAAGCCGATTGGGACTGCCTGCTGCTGGTTGCGCACGGCGTGGTGAATGCGGTGCTCCTCAGCCATCTCGTGAGTGGCGGCGCCCGGCAGGTGTTCGGCGGCTGGCAGCAAAACCCGGCTTGCCTGAATCTCATCGACCTCGGCACCGAGCCGGGCGACGACCTGCTGCGAGCCGTGAACCTGAACCCCGTGGACTGGGTTCAGCCCACGGAACGGCGCTCCACGATGGAGCGCCTATTTGCCGACTTTGAGGACTGGCGCAAGCAAAGCTGAGCTCACTTCAGGTGTTGCGCTAAGAAGCGCTCCACCCGCTCGGCGAAATCAATGCGGTGCTTGGGCAGCGCCCAGCCATGCCCCTCGCCGGGGTAAACCACCCACTCGGGCGGGTTGCCCGCTGCTTCTAGGGCTTCCTTCATGCGGGTGCCGTGGGTCAAGGGCACGCGAACGTCGAGCTCGCCCATGGCCAAGAGCACAGGCGCCTTGATGCGCGCTGCCTGGCGCACCGGGCTGTTGGCGCGGATCATTTCGGCGTCGGTTTGGAGGTCGCCAATCTTTTGCGGCAGCGTGTGCTTGCGGCTCAGGCCGCTGGTGTCGTCGTTCACGAACCAACTGCCCTTGAGCAGGAGCTCCAGGTCGGTCACCGCCAAATAGGAGATGCCGCAGCGGTACAGCTCGGGGTGGCGCACCAGGCCCATCAGCGTGCTGTAGCCGCCGTAGCTGGCGCCCGCAATGCACGCCTGCTGGCTTGCCACGCCTTGCTGCTGCGCCCAGAGCAGGGCGTCGGCCACGTCGTCTTGCATGGCCTGGCCCCATTGCTTGAAGCCGGCCTTGAAGTGGGCCTCACCGTAGCCGGTGCTGCCGCGGAACTCGGGCTCAATGACCACGTAACCCCGCGAGGCCAAGAACTGCTGCATGGGCTGCCAGCGCCAACTGCCGCCGCGCACCCAGGGGCCTCCGTGAACGTAAACCACGGCAGGGCGGGGCTCGCCCTTTTTGAAGTTGGCCGGCAAGGTCAACCAAACCGGGAGGTCGCGGCCATCACGGGCCTTGATGCGTTCAAAGAACACCGTGGCCATTTGCCTTGGGTCCACGTTGGGGCGCACAAAGGCCACCCGTTGCCAAGCTGGCTGACCTTCTCGGGGCGCTGCGCTGTAGAGGTAAATGGCGCCTGGGTCGTTGTCGGCAAAGGAGCGCACCAGCAGCGTGGTGTCGTTGGATTTGCAGCGCCGGCAAGTGATGGTGTTGATGCGGCCCGGAAAGCGCGCATCGGCCAAGGCCTGCAGCTTTTTGTAGTCCTCGTCAAACCAGCTGACGCTCAGCGCGTCGGTCGTGACTTGAACGCCGCGTGCCTTGCCGCTGTCGCGTTCCAAAATGAGTTTGCCGTCGAAATCGAAGCCCGGAGTGAGCACAAAGGGCGCCCCCACTTGGCCCTTCTCGAAGTCGTAGCGGCTCAGCACCAGTTCGCCTTGCGGCCCGCTGCGCTGGGTCACGTAGAGCGTGCCGGCATCGTCCACCGTGTGGGGCGTGAAGGGCAGCTCCATCAAGTCGCCCTCGGCCAGGCGTTGCCATTCGTTTTGCCCTGGGCCGCGCCAGTGCACTTGCCGACGGGTGTCCTTGCGGGTGAAGACCACGCGCGGCTCGCCGCGGCTGTCGAACATCCAGTCCACCGCCGGGCCAGGGGCGTTCAGGCCCATGCTCCGCGTGCGGCCCGTGTTCACGTTGAGCCACATCGGCGCCACGGACTGGCTCGAGAACAGCCCGACGATGACCTCGGCATTGGCCTCGCCGTCACGCGGTGCGAGCACGCGCAGAAGCTGGTGGTCCCAGCTCAGGCTTCGGTCTCGGTCCATGCCACTCACCACAAACGGTTGCTTGCGTTTGATGAGTTGCAGCAGCTTCTTGCCGTCCGGGTCCACGGCAAACAGGCCCGGCGCTCCGTCAGGGAGTGCGCCTCCTTCGGAGTAGTCCACGGCGCTGAACAGCAGGCGCTGGTCATTGACCCAGCTGACCCGCACCACATCCGCATCCCGAAAGAGGGCGGCCTGCGTGGGAGGCGTGGTGCCTTGGAGGTCGTAGACGTAAAGCCCCACCCGCGCACCGGGCCGGGAACTGGTCAGCGCCAGGTAGCGCCCGGACGGAGAAAGATGCGTCTCGCGCACGGCGCTGTCAGCAAAGAACAGCGCGGCCGGTGGTGGCTCTGCCGCGGGCGCCTCGTTGGCCGAGAGCAAAAGACAGGCGGCCAAGAGACTGCGTAGTAGTGTTTTCATCATGCTTAGAACATCCTGAATGGGCGGTCGCCTCAAGCCTCGCGGCCCCTTACTTGCCAATGCAAAACCGACTGAAGATCTCGCCCAGCAAGTCGTCGGCGGTGAACTGCCCCGTGATGCTGGAAAGCGCCTCGTGGGCCAGGCGCAGCTCCTCCGCCACGAGGTCCAGCGCCGGTTGCTTAAGGCTCACTTGGGCTTGCGCTTGCGACAGGTGCTCGGTGGTGCCGGCCAGGGCTCGAACATGGCGCTCGCGGGCAATGAAGAGGCCCTCGGGCACGGCTTGCCAGCCCACGCGGTGCAGCAGTTCGCGGCGCAGGGCATCCAGCCCGGCGCCGGTTTGCGCGCTGAAGGCCAGGGCGCCCTCGGGCGGGGTGGCGGCATCGGCTTTGTTGTAGGCGTGCAGCAGGTGGCGCTCCAAGTCGCCGTCGTGGGCGCTGAGCTGGCTGCGGATGCGCGCGTCCTCGCGCTGATAGTCGGGGTCTTGCAGGCGGGTGAGGTCGTGCAGGAACAGCACCACGTCGGCATCGGCAATGGCGGCCCAGCTGCGCTGCACGCCGATTTTTTCGACGAAGTCCTCGGTGTCCCGCAGGCCGGCGGTGTCAGTGATGTGCAGCGGCACGCCGTCGATCTGGATGCTTTGCTGCAGCGCGTCGCGCGTGGTGCCGGCAATGGGGGTGACGATGGCCAGCTCGGCACCCGCCAGGGCATTGAGCAGGGCACTCTTGCCCACATTGGGCTGGCCGGCCAGCACCACCTTCAGGCCCTCGCGCAGCAGCGCGCCTTGCCGGGTGCGCTGCTGAATGCTGGCCAGCCGCGCTTGCAGGCGCGTGAGCTGGCCCAGCACATCGGCCTGCTGCACAAACTCAACGTCTTCTTCCTCCGGGAAGTCGAGCGTGGCCTCCACGAACATGCGCAGTTGCACCAGCGCATCGCGCAGGGCATTGACCTCTTTGGACAGTGCCCCCTCCAGCGCCCGCGCCGCGCTGCGGGCCGCGGTTTCGGTGCTGGCGTCGATCAAATCGGCCACGGCCTCGGCTTGGGCCAAGTCCAGCTTGCCGTTCAGGAAGGCGCGCTGGGTGAACTCGCCCGGCTCGGCCAGGCGCAGGCCCGGCATGAGCTCCAGGCAGCGGGCCAGCAGCAACTGCAAGATGACGGGGCCGCCGTGCGCTTGCAGCTCCAGCACCTGCTCGCCGGTGTAGCTGTGGGGCGCCGGAAAGTGCAGCGCCAGGCCGTGGTCGATGGCCGAGCCGTCAGCGGCCTTGAAGGCGCCGTAATGCGCGTGCCGGGGCTTGAGGGGCTGGCCGCAGAGCTGGGTGATCAGCGCATCCAGCGCTTGCTTGCTGGAGACGCGCACGATGCCCACCGCGCCACGGCCCGGGGCGGTGGCAATGGCGGCAATCGGGTCTTGGCGAAGGTGCAAGCTCATTCAGGGAATGCCCAGCACCTTGTGCGTTTGCACCGAGAGCCGCCACTGCGGGTGGGCCAAGCAGTAGTCGATGGCGGCGCGGGTGTTGCGGGTCTTCAAGAGCCCGTCCATGGGCTGCAAGAAGAAGTGCTCGAACTGCAGGTGCTCGAAGCGCTCCGGCTGCGCCAAGGGCTGGGGGAACACCAGTTTGAGCTCATGGCCCTGGGTCAGTACCACGGGGGCATCTGCTTTGGGGCTCACGCAAATCCAGTCCAGCCCGGCCGGTGCGGGTTGCGTGCCGTTGGTTTCCACGGCCACCTCAAAGCCCTTGGCGTGCAGGGCTTGGATCGCGGCCTCGTCAAGTTGCAGCAAGGGCTCGCCACCGGTGCAAACCACGTAGGGCTTGCCGCCCCCAGGCCAGCGCGAAGCCACCCATTCGGCCAGCGCCTCGGGCGTGGCGAACTTGCCGCCGCCGTCGCCATCGGTGCCAACGAATTCGGTGTCGCAGAAGTTGCAAACGGCGTTGGCGCGGTCTTCTTCGCGGCCGCTCCAGAGGTTGCAGCCTGCAAACCGCAAGAAAACGGCGGGCCGGCCCGCCTGCGCGCCTTCACCTTGCAGTGTGTAAAAGCACTCTTTGATCGCGTAGGTCATGGGCGCAAGTGTCTCAGCGGCCGCTGGCCGAGTGCGAGCAAAGCCCCCAGCAAGAGCACGCCCGCCGAGCAAAGCAAGCCGCGCAGCAGGCCGCCGCTGCCATCGGCCACCCAGCCCACCAAGCTGGGCCCGGCGATTTGGCCGAGCGCAAACACCGCCGTGAATCGGCTGATGCCAGCAGACCAGGCGCTGGCCGGCAGGTTGTGCCGCACCAGCACGGTGGTGGAGGCCACCACACTCAGAAAGACGGCGCCAAAGAGCGCGCCCGATAGCAAGATGGCCGCCGGGCTGCTGTTCAGCACCGGCAGCAAGGTGGCCAGCGCCAGCAGGGCGTTCAGCGCGGCCATGGGCATCCCGCCCCGAAAGCGCGTGAACAAGGGCGTCCAGAGCCAACTGGAGGCCAGTGCGCCCAGCCCGAGCAAGGCAAAGAAGGCGCTGATCAAGGGCTCTCCAGCGCCTTGCTCGCGCAGCAGCGTCACATTGAAGGTCATGTAGCCGATGTAACCCAGGCCAAAGCACAGGTAGCCGAGCAAGCCGAAGCGGAAGTCCTGCCAGCGCCAAGCGGCCTCGCCGGCTGCGGCCGGAGCGCTGGCTTGGTGCTCGCGCGGGCTGCCCCAGTGCATCAAGCCCGCAGCCGCCAGGGCCAGCAAAGCCAGCAAGGCCCAAGCCAGTGGCCAGAGCGCCGCCGCTTGCAGCAGCGGCGGCAGGAGCAGCGCGGCCAACACGATGCCAATGCCAACGCCGCCATAGAACAGGCCCAGCACCAGGCTGGGCTTGGCGCCCTCCTGCTGCCCAAGCCGGGCCGCCAGCAGGCCGCCCGCCACAAAAGTGAGGGCACTGGCCACGCCCAGCAGCAGGCGCAGCCCATAAAGAGAGAGCTCGCTGCGCAAGACGCCGTGCAGCGCCAGCAAGGGCACGGTGGCCAGCGCACCGAGCAGGAACAGCGTCCGGGCCGGCCAGCGCTTGAGGAACAGGGGCATGAGCAGCGCACCAACCAAATAGCCAACGGCATTGACGGTGTTCATGGCGCCGGCCGTGAAGTAGCTCCAGCCCAAATCGGCCCGCATGGCCGGCAACAGCAGCGCGTAGGCAAAGCGGGCCAGGCCCAAGGAAACGGCGGCACCCAGCGCCAGGGCCAGGGCCGATCGCCAAATCGAAAGAGGCATGCGCAATGGTAGGCATGCTGCGAGCAGGCGTAAGGCGGGGTGACTTCAGTACGACCAAGGCGTTCCGCCTAGAGTGCTGCCCTTCATGCGATTCCTACTCCCACTCCTGTTCCTGCTCGCTGGCTTTGCGGCCACCGCCCAGGACGCCTCCGCCCCCGTCAAAACCGAACAGGTCGAAGCGCGCCTGCTCGCCCATGCCCCTGAGGGCGTGGCGCCAGGCAAGCCGCTTTGGCTGGGTTTGTCCATCCAGCATGCGCCGCATTGGCACACCTACTGGAAGAACCCGGGCGACTCGGGCTTGCCCACGACCCTGGCCTGGACCCTGCCCGCCGGCGTGCAAGCCGGTGACATCCAGTGGCCGGCGCCGCACCGCCTGCCCTTTGGGCCTTTGGTGAACTACGGCTACGAGAACCAGCTGCTGCTGCCGGTCAGCGTCCCGCTTCCGGCCAGCTTGCCGGCCGGGCCCATCAAGATCCAGCTGCGCGCCGACTGGTTGGTTTGCAAGGAGCAGTGCATTCCCGAGGGCGGCGACTTCATGCTGGAGCTGCCCCAAGGCAGCGCAATCAGCGCCCACGCTGCGGCTTTCGCCAAGGCCCAGGCCGAGCAACCCCAGCTGCTGCAGGCCAAGGCCAGCGCGCGGGTGGAGGGCGGCAATCTGGTCATTGACGCGCAAGGGCTTCCCGCCGCCTGGCAGGGCCAAGCCAAGCTGCAGTTCTTTGCGGCGGAGGGCGGCGTCATCGACCACGCGCAGCCCGAAACCGTGAAATGGCAAGGCGAGAAGCTGCAGCTTCTGGTGCCCTTGAACCCGCAGCGCAGCGAGAGCCCCAATCCCATCAACGCCGTGCTGCGCTTGGGCGATCAAACCGGGGCGCTTCAAATTGCCTTGCCTGGGGGCTGGGATGGCAAGGCTGCTCCAGCCGCCTCTCCAGCAGCACCTGCTGCTGCGCCGGTGGGTCTATTGCTGAGCCTGGTGCTCGCCTTTTTGGGCGGCCTGCTCTTGAACCTCATGCCCTGCGTGTTTCCGGTGCTGAGCCTCAAGGCCCTGGCGCTGGTGAACGAAGCGCCGCACGAGCGCCGCGTGGGTGCCTTGGCCTACACGGTGGGTGTGGTGGGCAGCTTCTTGCTGTTGGCTGGCCTTTTGCTGGCGCTGCGCGGCGCGGGCAGTGAAATCGGCTGGGGCTTTCAGTTGCAGCAACCCCTGGTGGTGGCGGCGCTGGCCCTGCTGTTCACCGTCATCGCGCTCAACCTCTTCGGGCTCTTTGAGTTTGGCACCTGGGCGCCTGACAGCCTGGCCAGCTGGCGCGGCCAGCGGCCTTGGGTGGACCAGTTGGCCACGGGCGTGCTGTCGGTCGCCGTCGCCTCGCCCTGCACCGCACCCTTCATGGGTGCGGCACTGGGCGCGGCACTGACGCTGTCGGTGCCGGGCGCGCTTGCGGTGTTTGCCGCGCTGGGCTTGGGCTTGGCGGCGCCTTACGCCTTGGTCGCCTTGTGGCCGCCGTTGGCTCGGCTGCTGCCCCGGCCTGGCGCCTGGATGGCACGGCTGCGCACGCTGCTGGCCTTCCCCATGCTGGCCACCGTGCTTTGGCTGGTGTGGGTGCTGGGCATGCAGCGCGGTCTGTCGGCCAGCATCGGCCTTTTGGTGCTGTTGTTGGCGGTGGCCTTGGCTGTGTGGGCCTGGGCGCAACCGGGCAAGGCCTGGAAGGGCTTGGCGCTGGTCACCTTGGCCGCTGGCGGGCTTTGGGCTGCGCCCACCTTGCACACGCCGGACGAATTGCCGCAGCAACAAGTCGTGAGCGGCGAGTGGAAGGCCTGGACCCC
>SXGS01671051.1_pt1 | contig 13711 bp, 16 predicted proteins | sample 3174681 | NCBI WGS metagenome assembly SXGS01 (sample SAMN11356861, study PRJNA531348) | freshwater metagenome | isolation source: freshwater sample F1-80 | place: China: Fuxian Lake, Yuxi | collected 2017-12-25
GAGATAAGGATTCTGAATGCTGAACTGCCAACAGATGAATAAGACCCATGCATCAAAGAATCGAAGACCTGATGACCGCTTATCAATACTGGTCGAACAGGTACGTTATGTCTTCCCATGTCAAGGACTTGCACCAAAAGACCGCCCTGTTCAAACAATTGATAGAGCAGGCCAACAATCAGGGTATCTCAAAGGAAGAGCTTGAAAAACGGCTGGCTCTCTAGCCTTCAAAAAAATCATTTGCCCTATTTCTAAAAACTATCTTAGACTTTTCAAATATGCTGTGCATTGAAGGAAAGGCATAAAAGGATGCTGAAAAAGTTTATTGCTCATAGTCTGGTTTTCTCTCTGGTCTTCAACAATCTGACGTTTGCCACAAACTCCATTATCGAGCTAGATTTTAAGGACTCTCAAGCACCGCAGCGTCTCCATACGATTCTGCCGTCTTACAAGATTGCAGATGTGAGTCATATTGAGATAGACACAGAGAAGCAACAGGCATGCGTTTACAGGGTTGACCCTACAGAACTACCAGAAAAGGATAAAGACCCCTCTGGCAGACTTCCTGACGTAATTAAGACGCATTCTGTTGTGATTCCTCACCACGACATTCAAAATCTTCCGTGGGAGTTAGAATCAGAGAAGCTGATCCTCTTTCTTCTCAATCATACCGCATGGATCAATCCTTTGGACGAGGACGGATACAAGCTGGAGTTCAGGGGCGGACTCTTGGGGGGCATGAAGCCTTGGGGAAACTCTTATAAGGGCGTTCAACCCGATGGTTCTGGAGGGTTCACGCTCAACGTTCCCGTGGTGAAGCATTTTCAGACGGGAGGTGGGGGATTTGGAGATTCCATCCGTAACGGGGAATTAATGCATCTGTCCAATAAGCAGAGCCATTTTTGGGAAGAGCAACGCAAGAAAGAGGAACAATGGCGACAGCAAACCTTTAACGTCAATCCATCTACTTCTTCAGGAGGTTACCGCCCCTCTCAGACTTCCCAACAGCCTTTTGTTTTTGTTCCCAAAAATACGTCTGAAGACTTGGAAAACCTGAAAAAACAGCAGAAACGAGAGGAAGAGCAACGCAAAAAGCAGAAAGAGATCAAGGAAAAAGAGCGAAAAGAAAGGGACAAGAAGATTCTCACCCCTTACCTTGAAAGCTGGAACACACTGTATCCCAACAGGATAAAAAAGAATGAGCAGGAACTCGTGGCTGATCCTAACACAGGTTACAGGTCGGGGATGACATCCAAAGAAGCCCAAAAGATTTATGACACGTGGTATAAAGGGCGATACGAACAAACGCTCGTGGAAGAGATCGGTCTTCCGTACTTCAAGGCGTATTATCCTTCTCTCAAGGACGTGCGCTATGACCCCCATATCTCCAAGGTGGAACATAAAGACACGTACCAGATCAGACCCCAAAGTTTCTTTGAAAACGATATCAGGCAAGCAAGGGACAAGAAAACGCTCGATCCCTATCTTGAAAGCTGGAACAAGCTGTATCCCGAAAGAGCCAAAAAGCAGTATTACGAACTCGTTTCCGATCCTGATACAGGCTACAGGTCTGGCATGTCCCCAGAGGAAGCTCAAAAGGTCTATGAGACATGGTATAAAGGGCGACATGAGCAAAAGGCTTCTTCTGAAGGAGCGGCACTCTTCAAGGAAGCTCCCACGCAGGATCAGGTCACCCCTGACTATTTTGCCAAAAGTGCCTTTGATGCGGGGATGAATCCCGTCAAGGCACTAGACATTCTCACCAATCCCACCCTCGATAATGCCTACGAACGCGTCCTGCTCGCGTCACGACAAAATACTCTGGGGGGAAGAAATAATCCCTTCGTCTTCAGAGACTTGGGACTCTCTGTGGGAGAGGCGTATGACAATCTGCTCACCCATCTCAAGAATAATGAGCATTTCTCCCAGTTGTGTGATGAGAAGACAAACAAGGGGATTAAAGAAGGGTTTGAGAGATTCTGTCGGGAAAGACAGGAGATTTTTGAAGATCACTTAGTGGAAGAGTGGGGTGTGAAGGATTGGAGAGAGGTCGAGAGATATGAGGCGGAATTGATGCAGGTCGCCCTTAAGGGTGGCAAACTCCCTAACATCAAAGACATGTTTGGTTTTGGTGAAGGGGGTGGGGGTGGAGGAATCGGTAAGTTTGGGTGGAATAGGCTTAGGGGGAAAGGAAATTCCAAAGTCGAAATCAATAAACAAGACTTTTCAAAAGAAACTCAACAACTGATTGGCAGAACAGATCAAAAATATAAACCAGAATTACTGGAACGAGAGGGCGCACCCAAAGGAAATACCACGCTCAAGGCAGCAGAACAGGAATTGAAGGGTAACCAAATCGACCTGGCGAAGCAAAGAGGCGTGACGTATGACCATGCTGAAAAAGCGAGATCAGCGCAAAATGGTCTGATAGAGCATATTGAGAAAATTAATAATCGTCTCAGTTATCCAAAACTACCCGATATAGAAAGAAAGGCTCTTCAAGAAGAGCTATCCAAAGCCAGCAAGTTGCTGGATCATTCTGAAGGATTTGTACCGAGGTTGAAAAAATGAAATTAAAACAAGTTGAAAAGATTAGAGATGAATATTTTGATCACAATAAAACCTTGTCTAAACAATCTTTGGATGAATTAAGGCAACATCTCGAAGGCAAGGACGAGAATGAATTGTGCCGTGCGATTAGCCTTGTGACAGATGCCCGTCTGATGCAGTTTGTTCCACTCATGGCAAAGCACCTGAATCATGAAGACTCTTATGTCCGTGAAAGCCTGATTGGTAAATTGCTCGGTCGTCTTAAACTCCCAGAATATGCAGAAATCGGCCTGAAAATGGCACAGGAGGATGAAGATAGTGGAGTCAGATGTTTGGCGGCAACTAATCTAGGTCACGTCATTGATTTAGTAGATAACCAACTTAAAAAGAAAATCACATCATATATGTATGATGTTATGACACAAGATAATTATGACGGCAGAACAAAACAGAATATTTATCAATCTGTGATGATTGCTGTCGATGTTCCTTGGGCAGAGAGACCATCAATCGTATCGGGTAAGCCTGATTTAAAAAAAATGGTTGATCCTGATGTAGTACAAAAATTCAAGGAAAAGTACGGGATTTGATTTTACTTGCATCCAGCCCCTCACCATCTTATGCTTTTGATGTCTGCTTATCGTAAGCAGGCGTGACGTCAAGGAAGTCTGAAATTCCCTAACGCCACTAACCACAATTAAAGGTGAGTTTAATCATGGCTGTTAAAAATCTAGCTCAACACGAGCAACATCTCAAACTTTTAGAAGCAAACATTAAGGAAATTGACGATTCTTACCAACAGGTCGTTGATTCTCACAAGCAAATGGATAATAGGCTGCATGAGATATCAAACTTGATATTTAATCTGTTTCTGATTGCCAGTGACTTGAGAACAACACGACTTGAGTTTGAGAAAGCTGAAGGTCAATAAAGGATGGCGGAAGGCTCTTTTTTAAAGCTCCACGCCAAGAAGAGCCTTCCGCTTTCATGCGATTAAAATACAATCAAAAACAACTCAAGTCTAAAAAATTTAGAAAAATAAAATAAAGACAAAAAATAACGAAGTTTATTTACCTTCACAGAGCAATTAATTTTTCTTTACAGAGTTTTTATGATACAAATATGATAAATTTTATTGACGGCATAGCTACCATTCTTAGACCGATGCTCAACCCTAAGAATGATAGCTAACCCAGATAAAAAAAGCTCCTTCACCTTAATATTAAGATAATGGAGCAACGGATAATATTAAGCCCCTTAAGTTTTAGACGACCAATGGGCGAAGAGACTGCAAGGTTTTTTCCTTACAGTATTGTTTGTTTTATAGCAAGTTCCTAAATGCTATACAACTGGAAATTGTATAGAGACCGCATAAGAAGGCTAAAAACCTGTTCAAATAAACGATCCGTCTCTTCCTCGGACTCAGAAACTTTAAGGGCAATTCATTAACCTTTAACGTGAAGGAGTCATCTTGTGACTGATTCAGATGTTCAAAGAATCGCCGATAGGTTAAGCAAGGCAGAACAAATAAAGGACTATTGGCGGTGTCTTTGTCCAGTCCACAACGATACCAACCCATCCCTTGATCTCAAGCAAGACAACGGCAAATTTCTTTATAAGTGCCGAGCAGGATGCAGTCAGGACGAAGTGGGAAAAGAGCTAAAACGGCGTTTCCCCGAAGCCTTTAAAAAAGAGTATCAACACTCTCACTCTCACCAGAACAAGAAAAGAGAAAAGCTGGGGAAGGCTGACTATGTGCGGAAGCTATGGGGAGAAGCCATTAACCCGCAAGACACGCCCGTCGAGACTTATCTCAAAAAACGGATACCCACCCTCGACAGGGATAAAATACCCCAATGTCTCCAATATCTCCCCAAGGCGTGGCACTCTGACACCAAGAAAAACTTGAGAGGACTTGTCGCTTCTTTTACGCTTTTTCCTGCTCACGATGTGGAATCCATCAAAATCATTTATTTGACCGAGGACGGAACGGATAAAGCGTCCGTAACCCCACAAAAGAGAACCATAGGACAGGTTCAAGGAAAGGCGATTGTCATAGACCCGCCTACGGAACGTTTAATCGTTGCTGAAGGCGTGGAATCGGCTTTAGCCGTTCGGGAAATCGTCAAGGGATTAATCCCCGTCTGGTCAGCAGATACAGCAACCAATCTTGCCAATCTTCAACTGCCACCCAAGCCTACGGCTTCAGAGATTATTATTGCTTGTGACTATGACGATGCAGGACTGAAAGGGGCTTTAAAGTTGGCAATGCGGGCAAGAAAGGAAGGGAGACAGGTTAATATCATCCGACCTGTCTCACCCCACACGGATTTTAACGATGTCTTTTTAGATGCCTTGAGTAAGCAATCTGATATCAGTTTAGAAGCGTTAAGTGAACCTGTCAACGAAGAGGAAGAATTAAAGCGGCTGGGACTGAATCAAAAAGACTTGGAAAAAGAGAATACGCCAGAAGATTATCAAGACGCATCGGAAGGACTTGATGATGATGTTGCCATTGCCAGACACCTTTTTAGACGGCTTCAAAAAGATTATGGGGAAATTCAATACGCAGAAGGAGAACTGTATGTTTATCCCAAAAAAGCCACCCATTGGCACGTCCTGCATGACGAACATCTCAAAAGAAAAATACAAGCCTATAGCGGGCGAAAAAACATAACCCTTAAGGGGACGATAGAATTTATCAAGCTCACGAAGTCCCGCATAGAGTCCATTCTTGCGAATCTTTATGACTTTAAAAAAGTACCTGCCAAACAAGACATCTTTTTTAGAGATAAAAACAGAATACACGGCATTAATTGCCTTGATGGTTTTATCAAAATTGATGAGAAAGGCTACGAACTACTCCCCCATGATAGAGAACACAGACAGCGGTTTACTGTTCCCTTCAGATTGAATCAGGGATTGTTAGATCGTTATCAGATTAACTGGGCTGTCCCAGAATGGGATAGGTCTTTGGTTAAGACACTGTTGTTAGGAACTTTTCTTGACGATACGGACAAATGGGAAAAAATAAGGTTGATATCTCAAATTCTCGGTGTGACCGCATCCCGTTTTTCAACAAAAATGAAGCAGCCCACAGCCTTTTTCTTTCTGGGAGAGAGTGCCAATAACGGCAAGTCGCAATTTCTGTTCTTGTTAAAGAATTTTTTACCAGAAGATGATGTGGTTTCCGTTGATCCCGAACAATTTGGCGATAAACACGAACGGATACGACTTAAAAATAAATCTCTCAATATTGCGTCCGATATTATGGGAGGAGGTATTGAAAGCTCTGATTACAAAAAACTGATTACCGCAGACTGGACAAACGGCAGACACCTTTATCATGACAGCGTAGATTTTCAGTGTGAAGCCCTGCATGTCTTCGCAGGAAATAAAGCGCCTTCTTCCTTTCTCAAGGGGATTGATGAAGGCGTCAAGAGAAGAACAGCCTTTGTAAAATTCAACAGAGTCATTCCGCAAGAAGAAATAATCGTTGATATTGCTCAAAAAATTATCTCTTCGGAAGGGGATAAGCTCCTTGCTCTTGCTGTGGCAGGACTCATTGATATTAAAAAAAACAAGAGAAATTATAACTTCCCGTCAAGCTCAGAAGAAGCGATGAAGCAGTGGCAAAGCCAAGCGGATGCGGTGATTGGATTCTCTGATGCCTGCATCCGATTTGAAGAAGGCCTGACCTTTGTATCAATCCAGTTTCTTTATGAACAATTTCTTGAGTGGTGCAGAAAAGAAGGAAGAGACCAATACACTAAACTCTCTAAAGTTTCTTTTGGTATAAGGCTAAAAACAAATCTGCCAGAGGGCATTACACAAGTACACGGGGAATCTGGCAACGGCTATATCAATCTTAAACTTATCAATGTTTCAGAGCATCATATAGAGCAGCCTAACGTTGTCCCGTTTTCAAAATACGGCTCTCACAAATGGGGGATGTAATGGGACAGGTCATTTACATTGCTCGCTACGTCAAAGAGAAAATAGAGAAGAAAAATATTGAAACCAAAGCGTCAGAGGTTGAACAGTTTTTGAGACTTGGACTCCTGAAGATTCTCAAGCCCTCTATCTACAACAAATATATCAAACCTTGTCCTATCCTCATTGAAGACCACACCGCCCTCGTCATCTTCCCTGAAAAAAGAAATTTTGAAGGTATCATTGAACATCTGGCTCAAGAGCTTGGTATTACAAGAGTGAAATATTGGGAGAATGCCAGCCTGTGGCTCAAGGTCAAAGAAAAACAAACACGGTATATCTCATCTTAGACCACAACACATCTCCTAAATCCTCACTGAACTCATGCCTAAAATCTTCTCAAGAGCTTTTGACTACCGGCAACAGCAGGAAGCTCAGGCAAGAACTAGAATCCGCAAGAAAAAGAAGCCTGTCATTGCCAGAGTGCCACACGGAAAAGAACAGGGCATCAGATCAAAGGCGTAAAAATCCATTTTCGTAAATCGTTTATTTTTTAATCGATTTTTCGGCATTTTTTTTAAAATCGTTTTTTGGAAAAACGTAAAAATTCATTATTTTCCAATATGTTATAGAACACGTTAAAAAAGTGATTTTTCAATTTTCGGCATTCTGTTTTTCATACTTTACAGGAAAAGAAGCCATTTTGACGACCAAACACACTAAAAAAAATGCCGAAATCCAGTTTTTAATGAAAAAGTACATATCAATTAATAAATTGATAATAAACAGTTTTTTAGACTTTTTTTAAAAAGTAATTTTTAGAAAAATGCCGAAAAAATGTACAAAAAATTGATGATTTTGGAAAGAAAATGGTAAAAATTTCTTAAAAAATTACTAAAAAATCTTTTATTTTCAATATATTAGTAGATTACTGAAGGGTTGTTGAAGGGTTGATTTAGATAAAAATGGCTTAAAACAAGAAAAAAAATGAGACAAAAAATAAAAAAGGCAGGATGGCTGAAGGGTTGCTGAAGGGTTGATTTTAACCCTTCAGGAAATAATACATTGAAAATAATCAAAAAAATAAGATTTCTGAAGGGATGAAGGGTAAAATACTGAAAAAACTTTTATAGAAAAATGATAGGTGTTGATGTTGAAAAAAGAGGATATATTTATATTTCTTGTTATATAAAGATATATTACTCTTACCCTTCAACCCTTCAGGATTTCCTATTTTCACCTTATTTTTCAACATTTTGATTGGCTGAAGGGTTGATTTCAACCCTTCAGCAACCCTTCAGGATTTTGGTGTGAATTTTAAATTTATCCTTATTTTTCAATGTGTTGAATTGATTTCAACCCTTCAGCAACCCTTCAGGATTCTCATTTTTCTATATTTCAAGCGGGTTACGAAGGTTTTTGAGGTGTTTTGGACTCGTGATTTTTAGGACGATTTTTAACGATTTCTTGAACAATCTCTAAAATAATTTCTAGGGTTTTCTTTCTCATTGTTTCTTGTAAAACAGCAATTTCTTCACGGCTAAATTCGTGTTTATGGAGCAAATCAGAGAGAGGATCATCTTCTTTTTGATCTGACGGATAAAGTTTCACTCTCATCCCCATCAGCACATCCAAACATTTCAGATCATCGAGCGACATGTCAGTCGGTTCTTTTTGAGCCATTCTACGGACAAAACACTCCATTTCTTCGGCAAAGATGCGCCGCTGGACTCTGTAAATTTCTTCGCCTGTCATGACAGGCAGGTAGAGTTTTTCACGCAGAGATGACAACTCAAGATTCCCCCTTCCTGTTGATGTACAGTTATTGAAATGCCTGTTGAGGGCAGAAGTTGATACAGCGAGAGAGAATTGCTTCTGAATGGTTTTTACAATCTTTTGTTGAGATGCTCCCAGCGTATGAAGCTCAAAAACTTTCGTATGAGCTTCATCAGGCAGAGAACAGATAGAACATTGTTTTGACATGAAAGACTCTTAGAGTTAATGCACCCTTTGACTTGAAAGATCAAACCAACCTGTTTTTAGCAAAGCAAGTCTCATTCTTTCCCTCATCCTTTCTTTTTCTTCTTCTGGCATGATTTTAAAATACCAATCCAAAAATGCTTCACATACTTCGAGTTTAACATCGGTATCTATTGAAGATTTTAAGAGGGATGATAATTGGTCTAAAGCACGGACTTGATCGTTTATCAGTTTTTCATATTGTTTATCTGAAAGGCTTTCAAAATCATCATCGGACATATTGCTAATTTTAGTGATGAGTTTTCTGCACTTTTCAAATTTAAGTAATTCTAATTTTTTTAATGATTCAAATGTTTTGGCAGTCATTTTTTTGTTAAGTCCCATCCATACCTTTGTGCTTCCTCAGAGAGAATTTTAATAAAAAATATTTTGTCCTGTTTAGAGAAGAAAGGGGAAGGGGAAAGGAAAAAGAGACAACAGACAGTCGTTATAGCTTCCGACAAGATGTAGTCTTGGTCTGAATGTTGAATCAGTTTCATCAGTCCACCCAGCGCAGAGTTGATATCTTTTTCGAGTTTATTTTTGAGGGACATGTTAATGATTCTTTTATATTTCAACAACTTAACACGATCAGTTTCCATTGATTCGTTATCCTGAAAAACGTATACAACATTATTTTACCTACTGATCTGCTGTAAATCAAAGAAATTTTACTCAAAAACGTATTTTAAATTGATTCAGAATGATTCGTTATAAAAAGAGAAATGCTCCATCATGTTTAGAGTTAGTCTCAAAATTCTAAATATTTCAACATTTCTCAAAAAAACACATATACAATCAATTCTATTTGTCAAGGAAAATACAATAACATTTTCCCAAATTTTCTCTGATATTTTGCCAGCGCTATCACATAATACACAATATATTAGTATACCACAATATTTCCATATATCACACAATATTATCAATACTATATATAATATACACAATATATACAATATAATCGTATTATTAATCATCTTTCCAATATAACTCTCCTCTATTCAGAATAGAGGAGATAGGATGGAAAAGTTGTTTATGATATATAGATTGTGAACTATAATTGTGTATATACTGTGCGTAGTTGGAGAGGGGGTTGTGTGTAGGGTATGGACGTGATGTATGAAAATATGTTGTATATGGTGTGTTAGTTTGTAGTTATATTGTAAAATTGAGGGTGAAGGGGAATTTGCAATAAGATTGATGGGAATAGATCATGTACGTTGTGGTGAGAGAGGGTATGGAAGGGGGTAGGGCGGTGGTTTGGGGTTAATTGGTTGAAAATCCTGTGAATTTTCGGTGATACGTTATAAGAGCGTTTCTAAGCGGTTTTTATGAGTCGAAACGAATCAGAGCGGGGTTGGGTGGGCGATATGGGCGGTCTTTCCCTTGTGGTGATTGGATGTGGGGAGGGGCTGGTAAATCGAATCAAAAATTATCTTTTTTAAAAAATGTGAAAATTGGGCTTGACGATAGTTTTTATATGATATACATTTGTATTGTGTTTGGTAATTGTGAATATAATAGGAGAATTCAAGATGACAGCGATGATCGTAGGAGGAAAGATTAATGAAAATAGAGCTGAAAAGTCGAAGAAACATAACAAAACCTTCTCTCTCAGCCCTGATGATGTGGCGTTTTTAGAGTCCGTTGATCGTAAATCCGCTTTCCTCGGAATGTTACTTGAGGGCTATCGGAAAGGGCAGTTTATACAGGCTGAAACAGCGGAATTATTGAGGAAATACAAGGCTCTTTTCGGGGCTGACCCTGAAGACGTGATAAAAAAGATATTGTTAAGGAGAGTTGAACGAATAGAAAACAATATGGAAGCTCTGAAAGACTCTGCCCCTGCGGAGGTGAAAAACAGAGTCGGCGGGGCGTTCCTTAAATTGAATCGGGCGTATGACGCTTTGGTCGCTGAAAATGAGACGTTGGAGAACAAGCGCGCCGTTACCTTCGGGCTGATGTTCAAAAAGACGGGATGCAACCACCAGTCCATCAGAGGATGGATTCGGGCGAACAAGGAAAGACTGGATGACTATCACCAGAGTATCGGCATTACTGACCCTGCTATCCACAATCGACAAGTGGGCGTCATTAAACGTGTGAAATGGCAGAGAGAAAAAACTGAAAAAGAAAGTTGAAGATATACGGCAATGGCGTATAATTGAGCTATGGAATTTATAGAATCGCCCATTTTTACAAAGTATATTTCTTCTTATCTTAAAGATGATGAATATGGCTTTTTACAATGGCATTTGGCTCTTTATCCTGAAAGTGGAGACCTTATTCCACAAAGCGGAGGATTACGAAAAGTGAGATGGATGACCGCAAGTCAAGGAAAGCGCGGAGGCATTCGCATCATTTACTACTATCATCCTCTCAAAAGCCAAATATGGCTCTTAACAATTTACGCTAAAAATGAAACTGAAAACATATCGACCAACATTTTAAGGAAGATTCGAGAGGAATTGGAAAAATGAAGACGAAAAGAGATGTAGGAAAAGAGATTTTGGAAGGAATTCAGTCCATTAAAAGAGAAGAAGGCAAAAAATATATTTTGTCTTTACCATCAGATATTAGCAGCATTCGCAAAAAGTTACATCTCTCTCAATCTTCTTTTGCATCTTTAATGGGAATCAGTAAAAGAACCCTTGAAGATTGGGAGCAAGGAAGAAGAAATCCTAGTGGCTCTGCTTGTTCTCTTTTGAGAATTGCTCAGAAACATCCTGAAGTTTTTAAGGAAATATAACCAAAAAGAAAGAGAGAGACAAAATGCTTCAAACTGTCACAACCAATCAAAACGTCAGACCGATTCAAACGCCGTCCAAAGTGGCATCTAACGACCGCTTTAAGGAATTCAGAGTGAATCTGGCGGAAGCTATGGACAAGAAAGACCCTGCAAAGGCGGTGGCGAAACTTTGTACAGCCGAAAACAGGAGATTCAGAAAACAGTTTGACTCCATGACAACTCTCAGGCGGTATTATACCCACTACCGAAATGTTTGTCGGGAAGTCATCACCAAGAAAAAAGATCGCCATGTCTTAGGGGCGTGTCTTGAGATTCTAAACCTGACCAAAGAGGAAATTGACGATCTCAATGAGAAATACTCTCAAAAGGTCGCAACCGAACATCGAAGTCTCAGACCTTTGAAAAACTATGACCAAATGATCTTGAAGGCACAAGAGCTTTTAGGCGGAATGTCCATTTATGATCGCATTCTGGGACTGGCATGTCTCACAGGACGGCGCGCTGCCGAAATAGGATGTACCGCAAAGTTTCAGCCTTTAAGAAAGGATTGGATGCTCTTTGACGGACAGTTGAAAGGAAAAACGAGATTGCTTCACACTTACGAGATTCCTGTGCTGGCAGACGGAGCATTGATTATTGAGGCTGTAAGAAGCGTACGGGAGCAAAGACCCCTCTGGGTAGATAATACCATCCTTTTCCATGATTGCGGCTCTAGGGAACTTTCCTTGCGTATTAAAAGGCATTTCTCAGACTTCATTGACAACCCCGCCGTCAAGGACTTGCGATCTGCCTATGCCGAAATTTGCTATGACAAGTTTGGCACTGTCCGAAAAGCTAAAACCCGTTTCTTTTCTGAAATTCTGGGACATGGAGAAGATGACAACATCACAGGGCAATCTTATATCGACTTTTATATCGAGAAGGTTGCGTAATGGCGAAGAGTTGCTCTATCTGTTCATCAACGCCAGAAGTGCAGGAACAAATTCTGCAATGGTACAAGGATGGAAAATCATACAGAGACATTGAAACGTCTCTTGCCCATGAATTCAAACTGACAATCTCTAACTCTTCTATCCGAAGGCATCTTGTCAATTGCATCGAGACGAAAAAGGATGATGAGAAAAAAAATCATCTCAATTTTCATGAAATGCACACATACCAACAACCTGACGGCGCGGATATGCACAAAGCTCTCTGCTTTATTCTCAGGTACGGAATTGAGATGTTCTTTCAAAGAATGGACGAGACAATTGATGCTAAAACTCCCTATAGCGTTCATCTTGAAACCTACAAATGCTTGGATATGCTTATCAAAATGCTTGAGAATCTTTACCCAAACAGCGCCGAACTCTCAAAAGCAAAAGAACAAGAGAGGATAAAATATAGCGCGGACAATATTAATTTTTTTCAATTAGAGGTTCTTCATGAAATTTACACGAACCCAAAGAAAATGACCCCAAAGGAATTTAAAGAATGGATGAATACTGAAATTGATAAGGCGTCTGCGAAATACTACAAAGAGGAAAATCCCTCATGACTAAATCTTGTTCAATCTGTTCACAATTAAGGACATAATCAATTTCAGAAAAGCATCCTCAAGGAAATAGAAAATATGAAAAAGCTCTACTCAGAACAAACAACAAACAATCACGAAGGAAGAGAATAATACCATGTATCCTAAACACGATGAAGATTTCTACGGATGGGCGATGGCAAATGTGTCATTGCTGAAAAAAGAGAAATATAAAGAGGCGGATATGGACATGATTATTGAGGAGCTTGAAGAAATGGGAGGGAGCAATGAAAGCCAACTGATTAACCGCTTAGGCATTTTGATTGCTCATCTCCTTAAATGGCAATTCCAGCCAGAATTAAGAGGGCGTAGCTGGGAAGGCACGATTGAAGAGCAGCGCCATAAAATTCAAAGGTTGGTGCGTAAAAATCCTAGTCTCAAAACTAAAGTGACCGAAGCTATCGAAGAAGGATTTTTAGACAGTAGGGCTATTATCAAAAAAGATACACCCCTTGATTTAAAACTGCTCCCTGCCGAATGCCCCTACACCTTCGAGCAGATCATGAATGATGAATTTTACCCCGAATGAGGAAAAAGAAAGAATGCCACAAGGAATAGTAAAATGGTTTGATGCCAAGAAAGGCTACGGCTTTATCAAGCCCGCAGAGGGACAGGCGGACATTTTTGTTCATCTCAAGGACATTGAAAGGTCAGGATTAAAAACTTTAGAATATGGACAGAACGTAGAATACCAGACCGATATCAGCACCAGTAAAAAGTATGCGGGAAAGCTCCATATCAGGGAGATAAGGATTCTGAATGCTGAACTGCCAACAGATGAATAAGACCCATGCATCAAAGAATCGAAGACCTGATGACCGCTTATCAATACTGGTCGAACAGGTACGTTATGTCTTCCCATGTCAAGGACTTGCACCAAAAGA
>SXGS01395015.1_pt1 | contig 13710 bp, 9 predicted proteins | sample 3174681 | NCBI WGS metagenome assembly SXGS01 (sample SAMN11356861, study PRJNA531348) | freshwater metagenome | isolation source: freshwater sample F1-80 | place: China: Fuxian Lake, Yuxi | collected 2017-12-25
AGATGGATCTGGAGCAATGGTTGGTCTCGGCAGCTGCGCGGGAGCTGTAGTGGATTTCGATCTGGATATGAACGAGGTTTTGATCATAGGTCCGGAGCGTGTGCTCCAGACCACCCCGGGCGTCTACTTCGGCGAAGCCCACCGCGCAGCGGCTTCGTTCAATCACACTTCTGGCATCGTGCTGGCTCTCGAATGCTGCTGAAGACCTCTCTTTTACCGCGGAATTGGACGTCCCAATCCCCATGCGCGATGGCACCGCACTCGCCGCCAATGTTTACCGTCCCAAGCAAGAAGGCCGTTTTCCCGCCGTCTTATTGCGCACACCGTATGGAAAGCCCGGGGCCGATTGGGGTGATGCTCGCAAATACACGTCCGCTGGTTATGTCATCGTGGTTCAAGATTGTCGTGGACGCGGCAAATCCAGCGGCACCTGGGATCCGTTCGCTTCAGAACCCAATGATGGTTTCGACACTCAAGAATGGCTGGGGCGACAGGCATGGTGTAATGGTGAGATCGGTACTGCGGGCGGTTCATACGGCGGTTGGACCCAGTGGGCCTCCGCCGCCGGTGCCTCTAAACATGTCAAGTGCATGATGCCCGTCGTGCCCTTCGCTGATGTTTTTCATGACTTGGCGTATCCTGGTGGGGCATTTCAACTCTCGTTGCTCATGGGCTGGGGAGTGGCTGTGGGCGGTGTGCCCCTCAAACCGGAACAACTGGAACGGGCCTTTCTGCATCTCCCGCTCCGTTCTTTTGGCAATCAGTTCACCCCCAAGGTTCCGTTCTTGAATGATTGGATCACCCACTCGACCTACGACGATTACTGGAAACAACGGGGTATAGCTCAACGGTATCGAGACGTGACGGTGCCTATCCTGAATGTCGGCGGCTGGTATGACATCTTCTCCAAGACCACCCTGGACCTCTGCACTGAAGTTAGGGCGCACTCACGCGACCGACTGGCGCGCCGGAATCAATTCGTAGTCATGGGTCCCTGGGCGCATGGAGTCGGCGTCCAAAAAGTGGGCGACGTGGATTTCGGTCCGGACGCCAAACGCAGCATGGGCGACCTCCAATTTCAATGGATGGAATACTGGCTGAAAGGTCATGAGACCGGTGTTCAGAATTGGCCGGCCTACCAGCTCTTTGTCATGGGCGAAAACCGCTGGCGCGGTGAAAACGAATGGCCGCTCCAACGCACCCGGTACACACCTTACTACTTGCGCGGCCAAGGTCACGCCAACTCAGTCCGAGGCGATGGATTCCTCTCACTCGACAAACCATCGGACGAACCCCCAGATAATTATGTGAGTGATCCCAACCAACCCGTGCCGACGAAAGGTGGCAACAATCTGGTCGGTGCCCCTGCGGGTCCTTATGATCAAGCCGAAGTCGAACGACGTGACGATGTCTTGATTTACACAACGACGCCACTCGAGCAGCCCGTGGAAGTTACAGGCCCTGTTCGGATGATTCTTCACGCGGCCTCGGATGCGCCGGATACCGACTTTACGGCGAAGTTGGTGGACGTGTTCCCGGACGGCAAGGCCATCAACCTGTGTGATGGGATCATTCGGGCGCGCTTTCGGAACGGGTTGGACAAACCCACCTTTTTGGAACCTGGGAAGCCGTCGCGATTCGAAATTGATCTGTGGGTCACCAGCAACCAGTTCCGGCGTGGGCATCGCATCCGAGTGGAAATTGCCAGCAGCAATTTCCCTCGATTCGACCGCAATCCGAATACGGGCGCGGAATTTGGGAGCGACCTGGTCCTGAAGCCTGCAAAACAGACCGTGTGGCATGACGGGATGCGCCCCTCGCATTTGGTGCTTCCAGTGATTCCGAGGTAATTCTCGGAGGACGAAAACTGAACGGCAGGTGCAATCCATCAGCCATTGCGCCAACCGCAATGCGTCGTTCGCGGGAAATTCAGCCTGCACAAACAAGGCGCTTGTTTGACATCCGTTCCGTTTGGTGTGACGAAGTCTCTAATTTCCGGAGCGCGGGTCTCCATAAGTCGACCGCACACTGAGGTGTGACAACGGGCCTGATCTTGTCCTAGACTTCGCGCGATGCATTTTCCAACGCGATTCTGGCGGCTTTGGCTCGCGCTCCTGCTCCCGCTGACATCAACTCATATTACCCGGGCGGAAATCCCGCTCCAGGACGGCGATTACATCATTTTCCATGGCAATTCCATGGTAGAACGACTGCTGGAACAGGGTGAATTGGCTGGCGTCGTCCAATTGGCAAACCCTTCCAGGAAACTCCACTTCCGGAGTTTCGCCTGGACGGGTGATGAAGTGGGACACCGTCTGCGGGCCGAGGGCTACGCCGACCACATGAAGTCCCTCCTTCAACTCTGGCCTGCGAAGGTGGTCGTGGTCGGTTATGGAATGAACGAAGCTTTCTCCGGGCCGACTGGTTTGAAAGATTTCCGTGCGCAACTCGGCGTCCTGCTCGATCAACTGTCGCGGTTACATGCAGGTGCCAAGGTCGTTCTACTCTCGCCAACCGCAGTGGAACCTGGAGGTCAGGGTCCAGAAGCCACCCAACGCAATCGCGATGTCGCCCTGTATGCACAGGCAATCGGCGAGATCGCTCGGGCGCGCGAAGCGATATTTGTGGATCTCTTTGACACAAGCCAAGCAGCTTATGCCAAAAGTCCGGAACGACTGACCTCGAATGGACTGCACCTCAATGACGCTGGCAACCGCGCCATGGCTCGGGTCGTAGCAACCGCCATGGTGGGCGATTCCGCAACCGAACGTGTGGACAACGCCCGGCTTCGAGAAGTAGCGCCCGCCGCAGCCCAGTTGGCCCATTTTGTGGACGAAGTGGTGAGACCAAAGAACGGGATTCTCTATTACGGCCAGCGCAAACGCGCCGAAGAACGCCAGGCCGAAATTCCATTGTATCTTCAGCGCATCGACAAAGCCGACGCCCTCGTGCAGGAATTGGTTTCCGGATCCCGCGCCACCTTCGCCAGCGCTCCATTTATTTCGCTGGCACCGCCGCCGGTCCCTCCCTCGGGCGGTTCCACCCACAGTATTGGCACCGTGAAATCTCCGGCGGAGATGCAGGCCGAGTTTCAGATCGGCGATGAATTTGAAGTGAATCTCTTCGCCTCCGAAGAACAATTCCCCGAACTGCGAGCGCCCGTGCAGATCGCCTTCGACGCACGGGGTCGTCTGTGGGTGGTAACCATGCCCAGTTTTCCACACACCATTCCCGGCCAACCGCAAGAGGATAAACTCGTGGTGCTCGAAGATACCGACCGCGACGGCAAGGCGGATAAGCTCACGACCTTCGCCGGCGGCTTTGATGCGCTCGATGGCATTGCATTTACCGCAGATGGGGCATTGATCTCGGAGCAGTCACGTCATTGGTTGCTCCAGGATACGAACGGCGATGGAGTGGCCGACACTCGGCGCGAAGCCATGCGGGGACTGGACCTCACCGATTCCCATCACGGCGGGATGATTGCCACCGACCCCATGGGCGGTGTGTGGTTCTCAGATGGTGTTTTCCATCGCTCCCAACTGGAAACTCCGTACGGCGTCGTGCGCGGGGTCGATTCTACAACCTACCGACTCAGCCCTCACAGCGGGCGCATCCAACCCGAGTGGCAAAGCATCACGCCGAACCCCTGGAAAGTGACGTTCGACCGCACCGGCAACATCTTCCAAATGTATGGCGACGGCCTGGTGCTCGATGGCCTCGCGCTGACCTGGACTCCCTTGGGAATTTACCATCCGTTCGCTTACGCCAAAACCGTTGGTTATGGCAAAGGCAGCGCCGCAGCGAGCATCTCCAGTCCCAATTTTCCCGACGCCTATCAACAAGGCATGGCCTCGGCCGCCTGCGTCGGTCCGTATGTGGTCTCCATCACGAAGTACGATTTCAGCCAGGGAATGGTGCGAGGCAGCGGACGCCAGGATTTGATCACATCCAAGAACGCGGCATTTCGCCCGGTGGACGTGGAATTTGGTTTTGATGGCGCGCTCTATGTCTCCGACTTCAGCAGTGCCATCATTGGGCACGCCCAACACCCGATGCGCGACGTTCGATGGAATCACGTCAAAGGCCGCATCTGGCGGGTGGTCCACAAGGCCAAACCCATCGTCAAAGACTGGGCCCAGATTGAAGGAGCCCCCACGTCGAACCTCCTGTCACTGCTTGCGCATTCCCAAGATATCGTGCGGAAACATGCGCGCATCGAGTTGCACAAGCGAGGCCGTGGCGTGTTGAGTGAACTGGATCGCTGGGTCTCTCAGCGAATGACCGACGCCCAGGCGGTGCTCGAAGCCCTGTTTGTGGTCGAAAGTTTCGGCGAGATACGTCCCAAGTTTCTCGAGGCTTTGAGCAAGTCTGAATCTCCGATCTATCGGGCTGCTGCCGTTCGAATGATTCGGTATCAAGCCGACCGTTTGACCAATGTGCCGGATCGTCTCCACGCGTTGGCTGCCGACCCCCACCCGCGAGTCCAGATGGAGGTGGTGGACGCTGTGGCACATTTGCGTGCCGGTTTGCCTTCAGTGGAACATGCCCTGCACGCGCTGCACTCGGACCATGCCGATGTCCAGAACATGCTGAATGATCTGCGCCACGGCACTCAGCCAGCGAAGGGACGCAGTGTGCCGGTGTTGGAAATCGCTCCGGGGACTCGGGTCAATCATTGGCAATGGTTAGGAACCCAAGGAACCAACACTCCCGTGGCGTTGGATGTCCAGGCGGAGGTTGGAAGAAATATTGGAAGCGGTATTTATCGAAGCTTCGTGCGCAGCGAGATCGCTCAACCTGCAACCTTGGCGGTGAAATACAGTTTTCTGGATGTCACCGTGAACGGCGTGCAGGTGCTGTCGCACGATTCGCAATGGAGCAGTGAACACCAGGTGCCATTCGAGTTGAAACCGGGCTTGAACACCCTTGAGGTTGAGTTCCGCCAGCTTCGCGGCCGATCGCCCGCAGTTCATTTATACGATTCGCTCGGTCAACCATTGGCGAGTGTCCGTCTGCCGGTCGACGCGGCCTCACTCCAGGAACTCGCCACCGCCTGGAATCAGGCCAATGCGGCATTGGGCGACGCGCTCCGAGTGCGGGCTGCCCCTGGTCTGCAATTCGTTCCGAAGATTCTGCGAGTGAAAGCCGGCGCCAACGTGCGACTGATCTTCGAGAATCCCGACCTCATGGTTCACAACTTCGTGCTGGTGGCCGCAGGAGCCGGGGAGGATGTCGGAGCACTCGCCGACCTGATGGCAGCCAATCCCCAGGGCATGTCGAAAGGCTACATCCCGGTCAGCCCCAAAATCCTCCACGCCACACCCTTGGTCCACCCGAAGAGCCACGCCGAACTGCTGTTCAAGGCGCCGAGCGTCCCGGGGCGTTATCCCTACCTATGCACCTTTCCCGGGCACTGGAAACTCATGCGAGGGGAGCTGGTCGTGGAGTAAGAGCCTATCTGAAAAATGGGATGGGTCCTGCGACGTCACTCCATCGGTCCAATCAGTTCGACAAAGGTGCCATCCGGATCCTGTACCAAGGCAAAGTGGTTTTTGCCGCCCAAAGCAATCGGTGTCTCACCCAGCAACTTGATCTGGTGCTCCTTGATCCGCTGCAAGACCGGTTTGAGCGACTTCACAAAAATTGTGATGTACTGCATGCCGGTATCGTCATGGAGGTGATTCTGCTTGGGATGAGCTGCGGATTTTCCGAAGCTCATCAGCTTCCATTCCGTGGCAGTCTTGCTATCGCCCAGTTTCAGGATCGTGACGCTGACCGGGAGGTTGTCGGTTAGCCCGGTGCGCTTGCCAAAATCCCCGTTCACTGAGAATCCCCCAACCTTTTTCATGCCGATGACGTTCGTATAGAAGTTCAAGGACTTGTTGAGGTCGCTGACCACCACTCCAATGGAGATGGTTTCGTTGGAGAATTCGTTGGTTTGAGCGAGGCAACGCGAGCCCATGACAAAGGCCGCCGTGAGGATCCAGATGAGATGTTTAATGAGGTTCATGAGTCGGGTGAAAGCGCAGAGGTTGGGCGGGCGGGCCGTTTCTGGCGATGGAAAAAGGACGGTGGAAGTCGAACCCGCGGAAAAGCGGCGGTGGACCGCGCGCACTCCAAAACTGAAAAGCAGCGCGCGAGTGCCAATCACGCTATTGACCCTCTGGATCATGCCTTGCCCAATAGGCGGAAGAGGGAGGCTCGGCGGGGGGCTCAATCCACTCGATGCACCCATCACCCAATGCGATTCGACGATCCCGGTAGAGCGCCCCGATCGCCTGTTTAAACGCCTTTTTGCTCACGCCAAATCGTGCCCGAATTTCCGCCGGCGAACTGTGATCCCCCATCGCCAATTTCCCGCCATTGGCACGGAGGGCATCCAAAATAGTTTCAGCCAGTACCGGAACCCGACGGTATCCTGAGGCGTCTAACCCCAAATCAATTTTACCATCCGGACGCACCCCACGCACATAACCATCGAGTTCCATACCAACCGCCAGAGGGGACCCCACCGTGGATTTGTAAACCAATCCCCAGTGAGCATTCTCGACGATGGCATTGTAGCCGAGCGGAGTTGGAGCCGTGATCAACAGACGTACCCGCTGCCCAGTCACGTAGGGCGGTGGAGTTCTGTGCAATAACGTTTCGAGTCGCAATGTAGCGATCACTCGCCCTGTGCCAGGCTGTGAAATCACCCCCACAATCATGGAACTGCCCACGCGAACACGAGTTGGAGCCTCGGGTACTGGCAGCAGAAGTTCTTCCCCATTACCCCAATCCAGATACGCCCCAATCCTTGGACTGAACCCAACCACGTTGAGACTCGCAAATTCGCCCACGCACGCACGGGGTAACACCGTCGTCGCAACCCACTCGTTGTTCACTCCACGACGCGGCATCACTTCCAATGCATCCCCCATCCGAACTTTCTCCGGCAATTCGACCAAGGGCAACCAAACGGGTCCAAGGTCCTCACCATCGAGCCAAGCACCCGTCGGGGTCAATCGGTCTACTGTCCAAATACTTCGCTGTCCAGCTACGGTCATTCACACGACTTTAGTCGCAAACCCCATCCTTGGAAAGGACGCTCACCAACCGACATCCCCCGTCGTACTTGCGTCGCCGAGACTAGCTCTAGGACGCTCCGCTCGGCCGACAATCTGACAACGCTCAGTGACGCCGCAGCCCAGTGATAATTCGGGCACCGCGTTTGTAGGTGAAATAGCTGTAAGCCCATTGCAGTAATACGGCTAACTTGTTGCGGAACCCAATCAAGAACAACAAGTGGACCGCCAACCAGGCCAACCAGGCCGGGAAGCCAGTGAATTCCAAGGCACCCATTTTCGCGACCGCCGCACTTCGGCCAATCGTGGCCATACTGCCCTTGTCCCAATAGCTGAACGCCGGACGCTCCGTTTGACCGTCCAACTCGTCCTCTAGGATCCTGGCCACATGTTGCGCCTCCTGGATGGCCGCGGGCGACACTCCAGGGACCGCTTGCCCATTTTTGTCAACCACCGATGCCATATCCCCAATGGCAAACACAGTTGGATACCCAGGTAAACTCAGATCAGGGAGCACCTTCACTCGCCCGCCTCGATCCAACTCGACACCCAACTCTTTGGTGAGTGGCGACGCGCCCACGCCCGCGGCCCACAGGATGTTCTCGGCATCGATCACCTCGCCGCCATGCAAGACCAAACGACTTTTCGAAATAGTCGCCACTTTCGCGCTAACCCGCACCTCGACGCCCATCGTGGTCAACCGATCCGCCGCATCCGCAGAAAGGTGTTCCGGAAACTGGCCCAAAAGGCGCGGACTGCCTTCAATCAGGATCACTCGGGATTGGCCGGAGTCAATATGTGCAAAATCACGGCGCAAGACATGGCGAGTCAATTCCGCACACGCCCCGGCTAATTCGACGCCAGTCGGCCCTCCACCCACCACGACAATCGTCATCAAACGCCGCCGCTCTTCCAGGCCTGTTTCATTCTCTGCGCGCTCAAACGCAAACAGGAGCTCCCGACGAATTCGTTGAGCGTCGTCCAGAGACTTCAATCCAGGAGCGAATTCTTCCCACTCAGGATGGCCAAAATAACTGGTGACACCACCCAGGGCGAGAACGAGGTAATCGTATTCCAGCGTGCACCCCTCGAGCACCACCTGCCGCGCCGCCAATTTCACCTCCCGCACGGTATCCATTCGCACCCGCACCTGCGGACAGTCGTTTAGGATTGAACGAATCGGCTGAGCGATCTCCGGTGCCGACAATCCCGCTGTGGCCACTTGGTACAACAAGGGTTGAAACAAATGGTGGTTTTGGCGGTCGACAAGGGTAACTTCCGCACCGGCATGCCGGAACGTTTTGCAAAATGCCAGGCCTCCAAATCCACCGCCAAGCACCACAATCCTCGCTTTGGCTCGTTTCATACCCCCGCTATGTAGCGGGGAGTCTGGAGAACGCAAAAGGACGAAGCGTGTATTAGCCCGGTTCAGCCTCGTGAAACCTCAGCCTAATTGAGTGCCGGGATCCCTCGAGGAGATCACGCCAGGACAAACCGGCGATGCAACCCGAACGTGTTTCTTAAACCACGACTCGCTTCGTCCTGAATCAGTTGCAGCGACGCATACGCTGCGGATGCCTTAGAATTGGGCTCTGCCCGTTCTGCACGGTTCAAGGTGACAAACTGATCGGTGATTTCGTCGATACGCACGCGGTCACCCCGCTGTAACCGCCAACTCCACAATGCTTGCAGCGCAGCGCCATACGCAGCGCCCTCAGAAACCTTCAGAGTGACGACTTCAACGTTGAATACGTCGGCCATGATCTGCCGCCACAGTTTCGATTTTGCCCCACCACCCGTCGCGCGGACTTGAGTCGCAGTCACACCCAGTTCCTTCAGTCGCTGCAGGCCATAGTTCATCCCGAGCGTCACGCCCTCCAGCGTGGCTCGCGCAACGTGGGATGCCGTAAACGTCTTCGGACGCACTCCCAAATACACACCGGTGCCGTCAGCGACATTCGGTGTCCGCTCACCCTCGAGATAGGGAACCAAGACAAGCCCGTCCGATCCAGGAGGGGCTTTGGATGCAACCTTCTCGAAGGCTTCATGGGTCATCCCGAAATCCTTCCGAACCATTTCCGTCGCAACGGTCACGTTCATGGTGCACAGCAGCGGCAGCCAGCGATTGGTGGAATCACAGAACGCCGCAATCTCACCGCGCGGATCGATCACCGGTTTTTCGGCGCACGCATAAATGGTCCCGCTCGTTCCGAAACTAGCCGTCACCACACCGCTACGGGTGTTCCCAGTGCCGATCGCACCCATCATGTTGTCGCCACCTCCAGCACTTACCAGTACCCCGGCACTTAACCCCAGCGTCCTCGCCGTCGCCGCGCACAAGGCTCCTGCCGGACGATCACTGCCCGAGAGCGGCGGCAGCTTTTCACCCAGATCGCTGTCGATGGCTCGGATCGCCGCATCGCACCACCGGCGGCGGCGGACATCCATTAGCGCCGTCCCTGAGGCATCTCCATATTCCATGAATCGATCGCCAGTGAGCCAGAAATTTAGGTAATCGTGGGGGAGCAAAACGGTCTTGAGTCGGGCAAAATTTTTGGGTTCATGCTTCTTGAGCCAAAGGATCTTACTGGCGGTGAAACCAGGAAGGATGGCATTGCCCAGGGACTTCATCACCGCCTTCGACCCGCCCATCGCCGCCGTCATTTCGTCACATTCCGTCGCTGTAGCGGTGTCGCACCACAGCTTGGCTGGCCGAATCACGTCCCCCGAGGCGTCCAACGGGACGAACCCATGTTGCTGACCACTCACGCCCATAGCCACGACCTCACCCGCCTGAGCCTTGGCCACTCTGAGGGCCTGCTTAATGGCTTTTGCCGTTGCGGAAGTCCAAGTTTCCGGATGCTGCTCCTTGGCGCCCGGAGGCAAATCCGGGAGCAACTCATAACTAGCGGAACCGGAGCCCAACACCTTGCCATTCCGAGCATCCACAACCAGCGCCTTCGTCGACTGAGTTCCAGAGTCAATTCCAATCAAGAGTGTGCGTGCTGCCATAAGTTAAGGTTCCGATAGCCTCCCAGTCCATCGCGCATCTGTCCAATCGGGAATTGTCAGCCCTTTAATTGGCGCCGCGACCGCCCCGTGAGAATTTTGTAGCCGCAGGCATGTTTGCGTGGCGGACAAAATGGACGATCACCCCCGCCACCACCAGCAAGTTGATCACTTGAGAAACTCCATGCCAGCGGGAGAATTTCTTCACCGCATCCGCACGCTGGACCGGAGGGGTGTTGGATGCGTACTTCACCAAATGCCATCGTTCCATTTGAGGCTGGAGCCAGAATCCACCGATCGAAACGAGGAGTAACATCGCGACCACAGAACCCGCCGCGAATCGCGGCAAGGGCTTCCCGGCGTAGAGCCATTCCCCAAAGTAATGCAGCAGGGCGATTCCCCCGCAAACTAATTGTAACCACACTAAGCGGCGCAGAACGATTTCGGCAATGCGACCTGAGTAATAACGGTGCATCAGCGCCGGAGTCACTTCGGGGGAAAAGAACACGGGCAAAACGACGAAACTCGCAAAAAGCAGTGCGCCAAGCCAAATGGCGGAGTTCAACAAACCGACAAACTTTAAGAATGCGAGCATCGGGAAGACTGTACGCCGAGCCCTGCCGCTCTGCCAAGCGATCAACATCCGCTTCGAATGGGCTTCGGAAACACTGACGCAACGGTTCCGCGTTTGGCCTTAATGAAAACCCAACCAATCAAGCCATCCATCGTCGCTGTCGCGCTTCAGCCAGGGAATAAAAACAGGGTGCCCCACCCGTCTCACTTGGAGATCTTCACGCCCCCTCCCACGGCGCGTTGCAACCGATCCCACGCGACGGTATGGTCACGCAAGGCTTGGGCATACGTATTCCGGGCTTGCGTCAATGCGGTCTGGGCGCCCAGCACATCCAATTGGGTCCCTGTCCCTGCCTCCGCGCGGGCAGTGGCCAACCGCAAAGCCTCTTCAGCTTGTTCAATCACGCGAGCCTGCGATTCCAGCACATCGCGTGCTTCGAGAAAGTTGGAATGCGCGGTCCGCACCTGAAGCTCTATCTGTCGATAGGCGTCTTGAGTCTCCAATTGGGAACGTTCCTTGCGGGCCTTGGCCGACTGAACTTTGCCGCGTGTCGTTCCAAAGTCCCACACATCCCATTGCAACTGGGCGCCAGTAAGCCATCCATCCACACTGCGATTCAACGCATGCGGAAAGTTCTTGTTCTGCCAACCGTATCCACCAAACAACCCAAGGTTGGGATAGAGCCCAGCCTTGGCTTGGATGACTTCCTCATCTCGAATCTTTTCTCCAGTTCGCAACGCCTTGAGTTCGGTCCGTTGCGACATGGCACGCAGCAGGGCATCAGAAAGCGACAGATCATGCGTTTCCTGAATCAGCGATCCGGAAATTTCCAATGGAACATCCAGGCCGGCCTCCTTTGGAACCGTATATCCCAGAACCATCGCCAACGTGTTCCGTGCCGTCCGCTGAGCATTGCGAGCCCGAAAGAGCCGGGGCTTTGCATTCGCCAATTCCACTTCGGCGCGCAAGACATTGAATCGGGGCACCACACCAGCCTCAAAACGGCGCCGCGTGTCGGCCAATTCTTTCTCCAACAACTGGATCGAGGCTTCATTCACTTGAATGGTTTCTGCAGCCAATAGGAGATCTTGAAAGGTGACCCGAACCTGAAGCAACGCGTCCGCAACCACAGCATGATAGTTCGCCACGATTGCTTCCAAAGTGAGTTTGGATTGTCGTTGAGCTGACTTCAGACGACCACCGGCGTAAATGGGTTGTGTGATTTGGACGTCGGCGTTCCAGTTTTGGTCGCCTTGGAATCGGAAACCATTGGTCGCCTGACCGGGAGCACCAAAACTGGCCACCTCAATCTTGGCTAACTCCACGGCGGTATAACGTCCAGTAGAACGAATCTTTGGCGTGTAAACTCCTTTAAGTTGGAGAGCCAATCCTTGCGATTCCTCAATGTCCTGCTTGCCCTTCAGGATCGCATTGTTCTGCCGCAACGCGATTTCCAGGGCATCGGACAATGATAACGGCTTCGTCGGCCAATCCGTCGGGACAGCTTGGGCACCCACCCAGTCCATCCCTAGTGCGAGAAGTAGGAGGAACACCGCCAATCGATGGCGAAACAACATACGTCGGGACAGTACGAAGTGCCCGCATGAGGTCAAGCAACCCCACAAACCCTCTACTACTCGGATTCCGACAATCCACCAAGAATAGGGTGCCACTGAAGCGCCGCCAATTCCCAGCAACCGGTTGTAGGTGAGGGACTGTTTGGGGATAGTGGAAATGTCCGATAGCACCGATATCCACGCGCCATTTCGGTAGTCTGGCCTCGTCCGCTACCCAAACACGCCCACCTTCAAGTCTCGGAGTGAAAACAACGCGTCCTCCACTCCGCGCATCCGGCGGGCCCCGCTCTGGCGCTTCGCACCAAATCGCTTCCGGTTGGCTTGGAAAACTACCTCCACAAATTCGGAACTCCCGAAAACAGCGCCATCGCAAAAATACCGCACCCGACATTTCATATACTCCGAGAGCGGCAACCGACCCTTGGCGTTGATCACCGCCAACACGTCTTCCCGCTTCAAAGCCCCCCGCTCCGTTTTCCCGTCGATCCCGACGGCTTCCCTCTCTTCCGTTCCTTCTCGGTACACGTGCATCCGGTAGATCTCCATCGAACGACTCAACGTCTCTTCTTCCCCTCGCAACAGCGCTTGCACAACCCGCTGTAATCCCAGGCGCGCCCGCTTCTTGCCCGCCATCGCTTCGCCGTAACCGCTCCATCGATAATCCTTCGGATCCGTCACCAATCCCGCCCGGACCGGATTCAGGTCGATGTACGCGGCCATGGCACTCAACCCCTGGCCGATTCCCTCGACCAACACGCTCTTGAAACGTTCTTCCCACAAGGTGCCTTTGCGTCCGGTGCGCCCGTTATACCACTGGGTGAAGCGTTGCTTGAGCAGTTTCATGAACGCACTCAAATCCCACATCCGTTGGTGAAAGGTGGCCAAGTACTCGGCCTCGGCCTGTGCGTCCTTGGCTGCGCGATACATCTCAAAGCGCTGGCGGACGGCGCCAACGTTCTGATGACCGGACAACCGCTTCAACTTTTGGAGAATCTCTTCGGCATTCGGGAGAACCTCGGGCGGTTTGGGCACCTCCACGAGAAGGTGGAAGTGATTGGACATGAGGCAATAGGTGAGGACCTTCACCTCGCAGAAAGCCTCCACTTCGCGCAATAAGTGGGCGAAATGCTCCTTCTCGGCGGTATTGAAGATAAACCGCCGATCCACCACCCGTGAAATGCAATGATAATGCCCGAGTGGACTATCCTCAGAGATCAACAATCGCGCCTGTCGCATGGCCAAACTGTTGCAAAACTCTCAAATTCGAGCAACGTTTATTTTTATAAAATACCTGTCACTTGTCACTTAATATATGCATCCTCATTACCAGACCCAAAGATCCTTGGGGCTCTTGGGACGGCTCTGTCGGTTGGGACTGGTCCGTCCCCGGCCTTGAGTGGTTCCAATCCGCAGCCAGTTCGCGGCCACCAAAGACCGGCCGGTGTGGGTGCTGCGATCGACCTAGGTTTCGACGAGGAGCGGG